>WNGJ01007638.1_pt1 | contig 13595 bp, 6 predicted proteins | sample 5400611 | NCBI WGS metagenome assembly WNGJ01 (sample SAMN13153375, study PRJNA577476) | soil metagenome | isolation source: 40 cm soil or saprolite under Garry oak tree replicate 1 | place: USA:California | collected 2016-06-15 | reverse complement strand
GACCGAGTTCAGGTGCTGAAGCACCCGGCTTGGCGCGTAGATGGCACCGACCACCTGGCGGTCGATGTCGTACAGCGCCTCGGCGCGTTCCGGGTCGTTGACCCATTCGACGGCCGAGCCGTCGGCCATCCGCAGCGCCCCGCGCGCCTCCAGCCAGGCGACGGCGTCCACGAACGCGTCCCGGTCGGGTTTACGGCCGGTGTCCATGCCCACGCCGTCGATGCGCCCGGCGTCAGTGGCGACTGCGTCGGCCAGCTCGCTGAGTGCGATCTGGGCGCCGGAGCGGCCCAGCGCGGACAAGGCCAGCATCAGATAGGCGTAGCGGCGGCGGTCGAACGGCCTCCGCGCCCGGGTGACCGCCGCGCGGGTGCCGTCCAGCGTGTCCTGCACCCGGCGCAGCCGGATAGTGTCGCCGCTACTCAGGAGCGTATGGCCGAGAACCTCGCCCAAGTCGGTCCGCAATTGCCCGACCCACCTGCGCACGAGGGGAAGCGCCGAGGAGTCCGGGTATGACGCGGTGATCAGCGGGTGGCGCAGTACCAGCCGCGCTGCCTTCTGGTATTCGGCCAGCTCGAGTGGGCTGACGTCGGCGGCGACCCTCATCCGGTGACCTCCACCGCCAGGCCGTCCAGATGAAGCCGACCCCGGACCGTGTGCACGGTCGTGGCGCCCGGGGCGGGCCGCAAGGTAAGCCGCACCCCGTGCGCCGACCCGCTCGCCGTCCGGGTGACCGGCACCCGCGCGGACAGCGCCACGTCGAGCAGGCCGAGCAGCGCCTGGGTCTCCGGCTCGTCCAGCACCCGGCCGTAGACACCGTCACAGGCCAGCGTCGCGGCCGCCGTGCGGCGCTGCGCGGTCGCCTTCAGTTGCTCGGCGCGCAGCCGCTGTTTCTCCTCGTCGTTGCGCTGGATCCGGCTAGGCCCGTGCAGCGCCGCGGCCTTGCCGTTGCGCACCAGCGTCCGGGACAGCTGCACCGGCTCAGCGTCCCACCAGGACAGCCGGCTGCCGATCGCCTCCGGGTCCTCGTGCACAGCGGAGACGTGCCGGGGTGCGCCCAGACCGAACACCGCCTGGAACAGCGCGTGGGCGTCGTCGTCGGACGGGCAGGCGGCGAACCATTGCGCCAGGTGGCGCAGCTGGCTCTCCCGGCTCACGCCGCCGCGGCGCGACTCGGTGACCCGGCGCAGCAGCGCCGTGACGTTGGCGATCGCGGTGATCGTGGCGTCTTGCAGGCGTTCGGCCTCGCTGTGCTGACCGGCGCCGAACCACTGCGCCAGGCCGCCCCAGCGCGCCCGCCAGTCCGCGACCCGTTCCTCGGGTCCGCGGAACAGCGATTCGTCGGCCTCCGCGGCCAGCCGGGCGAGCCGGTCGGTGCCGGTGGCCTCCACCTCGGCCACGGCGGCGGCCAGCAGCGGCGCGAACCGGGTCAGCTCGGAGTGGAACTCCCGCATGTGGGTGAGCAGCGCGTCCTTGTGCGCGAGGAACACTTCGGGCCGGGTGTCGTTGGTGCGCGCCAGATCGCCCAGCATCAGGTAGAACCGGGCGGCACGCTGTGCCATGTCGGCCAGCACGCCGTCCAGCCGGGACAGCTTCCTGTACACCTCCGCGGCGTCCGAGGACCGCACCGCCCCGGCGAGCGCCCGCAGGTCGGCGAGGATGTCGGGGAACACGAGGCGGGATAGCTGGGCGTCTTCCAGGCTGGCCGTCAGGACCTCTTCGACGGCCCGGAAGGCCCGGTACCCGGCCTGGGTGAACTGGTAGACGTAGTGCCGGTTGCGGTACTCGGCGAGGTTTGCGGCGCGGGTGCCGTTGTACGAGCGGTCCAGCACCTGCCATTCGGCGAGGGCGTCCAGCAGCGCCTGCACGTCGCCGACGGTGGCTGCCTCCGGGTGCTCGGCGGCGAGCTGGCCGAGTACCGTCCAAGCGTCGGACGCGTGCATCAGAACCTGGTAGTTGGCCCTGGCCCGGTCGAAGGCGCGCAGCAGCCACAGGTACTCGTGGCGTTTCTCGGCGGCCGCGAAGTGAAAGAGCCGCAACCGGTCATCGGCAGTGAACGCGTCGATGCCGAACGCGGCGTCCGCGGGCTTGGCGGGAAGTTCGGTGCCGGTCACGGGTGGAACCTACCAGCGGCCTGCGACAAAACCGGCTGCCCGCGAGAAGACGCTGCTAACCCGGCGCACCTCGCCAGGCCGTGCAGGGACTCCAGCGCGGTCAGCGCGGCGCCGCGGCTCAGGTCCTCGTGGTGACGCTCGTTGCGCGGGGTGCGCAGGCAGCCGTAACAGGACGTCTCCGGGCCGCAGTCACACGACGTCACCCGCCGTACCGCGGACCGGATCACCGTATCGAGTGCGCCGGCGATCCGCAGCACGCTACCTGCTCCGCCCGGGACGGTGTCGAACAGCACCAGGCCGCTGCGGCCGTCCGCGCCGGAGTGCACCAGCCCGTCGATGTCGGCATGGCTGATCTCCAGCCCGTCGGCGGCGCCGGCGAGCACCGCGTACAGCAGGGACTGCCATTGCGCCATGGTGCCGAGCCCGGGTGCGTCGAGGCGCAGCCGCAGGATGTCCGTCTCATAGGTGTGCGCGAGCGAGCGCCATCGCAGCGGCCCGGTGCACGGCTTGCCGCGCAGCGGGTTGACGTGCGACCTGGCGGGTCGGCCGTGGTTGGGTGCGCCGCACCCGCACCAGTCGCAGATCAGGAACCCGGCGCCGCCCGGACCCTCGGCCAGCGCCACGAGCCTGCCGCGCGTGCCGGAGTGGCACCACGCCAGCGCGCCCGTCCGGGCCTGCCAGCGGAGCTCGGCGAGTTCCTCGCCGAGCGACACCACGTGTACTGCGCCGTTCCAGGATCGCTGCGGTGGCACATGGCCCGGCTTGCCGGTGCAGGGGTCGGCGACGAAGCCGAATTCCGGTACGCAGTACTCGCGGACCGGGCCGTCGGCGGGCCGGCCGCAGGCGGAGCAGGCCGGTTCCAGGTCGGCACCGCCTTCCCGGTAGTGCTGGCAGCCCCGGCACACCGTGTAGCTGCGGGTGATCAGCTCCCGGCCGGGGAGCCGGTAAATTCCTGCCGAACGCCATAGCACCCCGCCGGCGATCAGTTCCGAGCCCGGTGCGTATTCGTGGATCGCCACCGACAGGTCCCGGTTCAGTTCCAGCCGGGCCCCGACCTGGCTGTCGCAGTGCGCGGTGCGCAGCTCGACCGTATCCACGGGAAACCCGTACTTCGGCAGGACGTTCCGGTTGGCCAGGTAACCGATCAGCGACCGCCGCGTGATGGTGGCGATGCTGCGCTCGAACCGGGCCGCCAGGTCGCTGCGCCGGGCTGCGAAGGCCTCCGCGCGGCGCTCCTCGAACGTCGCCACATCGTGGGCGAGCTCGGCGCGGACCTGGTCCAGCAGCCCGCACAGCTGGTCCACCCAGGTTCCGTCGGTCAGGCCGATCTGCGGCCACGCGGGCTCAGGGAGCACGGCACGGAGGGCCGTTTCGACCTCGGCAGGCACCGGGGTGAGGTAGCCGCGGACCGCGCTGCACGGTGGCTCGCCGCCTCCGGCGGGCAGGAAGAAATCCCCGGCGGTCTTCCACGCCCGGCCCCCGTTGTCCTTGGCGTCGCGGAAGAAGGCGGCGAGCGCCACCGAATGCGCGTGCCGCCGGTCGATACGGGGATTTCCCAGCGGCACGTAGGGGGAGCGGACCTGCCCGGTCAGCATCGACTCCGGCTCGGCGTAGCGGGACAGGTCGTGGGAGCGGCGCTGGGCATAGGTGACTACCAGCGCCGCCGTACCGCTGCGGCGTCCCGCCCGCCCGGCCCGCTGGATGTAGTTGGCGGTGGTGGGCGGCATGTTCCGCAGCAGCACCGCGGAAAGGGCTCCGACGTCGACGCCGAGCTCGAACGTGGTGGAACAGCTCAGCACGTTGACCTGGCCGGCGAGGAATCGCTGCTGGATGTCGGAGGCCTCCAGGCCGGTCCACTGCGCGGTGTGCTCACGGGCGACCAGCGGCACCGGCGCGGTCTGCCGGTACAAGGCACGGTAGTGGCTGTCGTCGTCGGCGCGGCCGGCGACCAGCTCGCCGGCACAGCCCAGGGTCGGGCACACGCCGCGCAGCGCGGTCGCCGTAACCCGCCGGCACAGTGAGCACCGCCATAGGTCGCTTCCGCCTCCAGAAAGCGTGAGCCAGGTGTGATCGACCTGATGCACCTGGCCCAGCCTGGGCAGGGCCGTGGCGTGCAGCCAGCCGTCCGGTGCGGCGCACAGCGCGCGCCAGCAGCCGGCCAGCACGTCGCGCGCGCCTGTCCCGGAGGCGGGCTCGCCAACGGCGGCGATCAGCCGGCGCAGGTAGTCGAGCCGCTTGTTGACGCCGCGGGTGGGCAGCCAGCTCAGCACCCTGAGCTTCGCCTCGGCGCCGTCGCCGCGGACGTAGATCGGGCCGCGCCGCGGGTCGAACATCTCGTCTGCCGGGTCGACCTCCTCCGGCATCGTGAGCGCGCCCTGCAGCCGCACCGTGCGCAGCAGTTCGGTGAGCAGCAGCACGCACTCCTGCGCGGACAGGCCGAGATCGAGCAGCGGGCCGGGCGGCCGCCATGACGCGTCGGCGCCCAGCCCGACCCGCAGCAGCCCCAGGCCCTCCAGGGACTGGCGCTCGTCGAGGGCCACCAGCTCGCGCATCACCCAGCGGGCCGCCTCTCGGCGGCGACCCTGTCGCGACTCCCGCCGGGAGAACACCCCGGCACGGCCGGCCACGGCCGCGGTCTCCTCGATCAGGTCGTCCACCGTGGCCTCCGCGTCGCGGGCGGTGGCCCGCGCCAGACCATCCATGATCAGCCGTCGCTGTCGCACGAGAGCGTGGCTGGACTCGAGATAGGGGGCGAAGAACGCGGCCGCCTGCCGGCTGTCACTGAACGTGAGCAGCTTCCGGCCGCCGCCGGGCCTGTCCGCCAGTTCCTCGTCCGGGGGCAGCGCCTGGTACAGCGCGGTGGCCAGCACCGCTGCGGCCGCCTCGTTGCCGCTCTCCAGCAGCCGCACCATACCGGTGCCGCGCGCCCCGCAGGCCAGGCACCCGTTTGGGGTACCGGACGCGGCCGCCAGCCGCCGCACCGGCCGCAGGCCGGCGGCGGAACATCCGCACGGCGCCGCCCCCGCGGCCGCGGTCACCGCACGGCCCGTGGCCGTGGCCGTGGCCACCGTGTGCCCCGTGGCCGCGGCCACCGTGTGCCCCGTGGCCGCGGCCACCATGTGCCCCGTGGCCGCGGCCACCATGTGCCCCGTGGCCGCGGCCACCATGTGCAGCGCACCGCAGCGCCCGCACAGCATGGCGTCCCTGGCGGTGGCGGTCGCGGCTCGCTCGAGGACTTCGTCATCCTCGTCTGCCATCTCAGCTGGGGCGTCGAGCAAAAGCCAGGTGCGGCGGCCGGGCCGCACCGCGCGCGACGTGAAACGCTCGCCGCCGGATCCGCGCTCTACCGAGCCAGCCAGGTGAACGGCTCCGCACCGCTTGCAGCAGCCGAACTCGAACACCATGCCCGAGCAGTCCGGGCAGACCTCATGGCGAGCCAGTGACACGTGCGGGCGGTCCGGGTTCAGGCACGTGAACGCGCCCTCGGTGGCCCGGGCGAACAGGTGGTAGCGGGCCGACAGTACCGGGCTGCCGCTGCCGTCACGGATCTTCGCGCCCACCGAGACCAGCGCTGCGAGCGCCGCCTCGGCGCGGAGACCGTCCGTGTCGGTGAACAGCTCGGCGGCCAGGTCAGCGAACGGCCGGGGGGAGGTGGCCAGCAGGATGCGCAGCCGCGCCATGGCCCGCTCGTGCGCGAGCAGCAGCGCGGCGTCGCCGCTACTCGCGGAGCTTGCTCCGCGTCCGGGGGTTGAAGGGGGGTCGTCCCCCCAAGGGCTAGCACCGCCGAGGCCGGCGGCCATCGGTTCGCCCGCGGCGCGGTCCATCAGCGCTGCCGCTGGGTCGGCCGAGGCGGCCAGGCTGAGATAGCCGTCGGGGCCGAGCGGCCCCCATAGCGCCCCGGCCGGGATGTCCACCCGCCGCGCGCCGACCAGGTCCTGGCGCGCCGGGTCGCCGTCCACCCACTCGAACGGGGTGTCGAATAGCTTGGCGGCGAAGTCCGTCACCGTCCGCGGATGGTCGCCGACGGTGGCGCTCGTGGCGATCGCCTGGAACGTCGCATCGTCTTGGCCGCGCCCGACGCGTTCGCGGAGTCGGCGCAGCAGCATGCCGACCTCCTCGGCCTTGGCTCCGTCGTAGACGTGCGCCTCGTCCAGCACGACGAACCGCCAGTGCCCGCTGTGCTTGCCCTCGAACAGTTCCATGTCGGCCGGGCGGAGCAGCAGGTACTCAAGCATCGCGTAGTTGGTAAGCAGCAGGTGCGGCGGGTTGTCCCGCATCTCCTGACGGCTGAGCAACTCGTTCGGCAGCCGTGGTTCGCCCGGGTTCAGCGACTCATAGAGCGACGCGCCCTCGGCGGCGCGCTCCGGCGTGTCACCGGTGTAGCGGCCGAAGGTGACCTGCGGCGCGTCGGGCAGCAGCCGGCGCAGCCGGCGGAGCTGGTCGTTGGCGAGCGCGTTCATCGGATACAGCAGCAGCGCCCGCACCCCGGGACCGAGCGTGCCCGCCGCGTGCTCGGCGGTCAGCGCGGATAGCACCGGCAACAGGAAGCTCTCCGTCTTCCCCGACCCGGTGCCGGTGGCCACCACCAGGTTCCGGCCCGCGGCCGCCTTCCGCAGCGCCTGCTCCTGATGGAGGTACAGAGGCCGGTCCAAGGGCAGCGCCGGGCCGCCCAGCCGGGCGAACGCCGGATCAAGCACGCCTTCGCCGATCAGGCCGCGCAGGGTCGCCCCGGTCCGGTACGGCGGCGTCGCCTCGAGCAGCGGCCCCTTGGTCAGCAGCGGGCTGGCCGCGATGCAGTCGGCCAGGGCGGCCGCAAGCGCCGGGTCACGAACCGGCAGCAACGACCGCAGGTAACGCCGGTAAGTGGCGCTCAGCAGAGCGCTGGTGCCGATCGCGTCCATGCCAAGCCGCTCCGGAGAAGGGAATGCCTGCTGCCTCTCAGGGTGCCACGAGCGGCGCGGCTGCGCGCCGCTAACCGGGGCAGCCACGGGTCGTCCCCCGGGGCCGATGCGCTGATCCGCGCGATCACAGCGGTTCGTGCGCCTACGGTGATCCGCAGTTCCGCGCCGCCGTGGGCGCTCACCGTATCCAGCACCCGGCGCAGCGGGTACCGGCCCCGTTTCGAGGGCATCAGGACCTGAACCGTCCCTCCCGCGGCGACCACATCGACGGGCGGGGCACCTGCGGTCCCGGGTAGGTCCAGGTGCAGCGCGCCGCCGCGGATCAGTTCCGCCGCCCGCAGCGGCAGCGGCCCGAGGCTGTGCCAGGCCGTGGGGGCATCCCCACTGCCCGGTTCGGGCTCGATCCGCACCCGGCAGTGCGGCGGGGTGACCCGCAGCGGCAGCACCACCGGGCCTGCCACGCACGTCACCTCGACGCCGGTGACCTCGGGCGGGATCATTGCCGCGCGTGGCGAGGCGGTCATCCCAGGCGCGGGCGAGAGTATCGCTTCGGCCGGCTCCAGGCCCCGTGCATCCGTCAGCCGTAGCGCTGGGGAGTAGCCGACGTCCAGGCCCTCGGCCACCGCGACCGTCTGGCGCAGCCCGGTGGCCTGCGGGGAGTCAAGCGGAGTCACGGTGACGGCTAGTTCGCCGAGCACCGGCCGGGGTACCCGGTCCCACAGGCGCCCCGGATCCCAGCGATCCCCGCTCGTCTCGGCCACTGCCAGTACCCGGCCGGAACCGGACCGCCGCATCTCGACCTGCCACCGGATCTCGCCGGAGGGCAGCCGCACCATCGGAAGCGTCCCGAACACCGGCAGGCCGTCCGGCGTGTGAAGGCCCGGCACCGGAGCACCCGTCACCAGCCGCGGTTTCGACCGGCCCCGGACGCGGTGCCGCCGGGGCGCATTCCCCTCCGCGGGCTCCAGTTCCAGCCAGGCGACGCCGCCCAGGTCCAGCTGGACCAGCCGCCAGCCATTCCAGGCAAGTGGCAGCCTGCTTTCCACCAGGACCCGTGGCATCCTGTCGGCGCGCAGTGCCCGGTCCTCCGGGTATACCAGCCACACCGCCTCGGGCGGCAGCATCGCCGCGATCTGCTCACCGTCGGCGTCGAAGGCCAGCAGCGGATCCGCGGGATCGGTGACCTCTGCCGGAGGCATCGCGGTCCACGATCCGGCATTGTCCTGGCCGTGTTCGGCGTCGGGGTCCGCGTCACGGGTCAGCACGCCCCGTCCGAACGGATCGAGCCGCACCGGCCCCCGTCCGCCCGGTCTCGGGTGGTCGGCCGCGACCGTTCTGGCCGCGTCGACGATGCGGCGCGGCAGGGACAGGTCCGCCAGGTCTCCGGCGCTGGGACCATCGGGCTCGGTGAGCAGCTCCATGAGCCTGCGGCAGCGTCCGACGAACCCGGTGCCAGCCTTGAGGCGCAGCAGCGCGGCGACTGCGGGATCGAGCTCGGACAGCTCTCGTTCCGGCATTCCGGCACCAGCCAGCCGAAGGAATCCGGGCAGGGAGGACTCGGTCACCGCCGCATGGGCGAGCACCGTCTCCAGCGGGTCGCCCGCCGTGGGCGCCACGCCCAGCGTCGCCAGCGAACCGACGTACGCCTCGGCCCAGTCAGCGGCAGACCGATTGGTCACGCGTGTCCGGGTCGCCCGGAACCAGGCAGGCCAGACCTTCCCGTTCTTGTCGTAGCGGGCCGTGACCTGCGCCACGGCGACCACGATGCAGGCCGGCCACCGGCGGTTCAGCACGGCAGGCGGCTTGGATCGGGAGAGGTCTCCCAGTGCCAGCGCCGCCGCGTCCAGCATCTCGGGTTCCACGTCGAGTGTCCCGGCAGGCTCTCCGGCCGCGAGGTGCCGGCGCCATCCTGGTTCGAGCAGGTCGAGCAGTGTGCTGCCGGTCGGCGGCCCGCTCATGATGGCCTCCTCACCGCATGCCAGTACCTCCGGCCTGCTGCGCTCTCATCGCCGGGGCTGGGCACCGCGTCGCAGCCTCCGTCCCGCCGCCGGTAATGCGATTGTGCCCGAACGATCCGTGTTGCACGTCCTCGTGCCGGGCGGCAGGTGTGGAACCGGCAGCGCACCGACTTCGACCTGGTCGACCCGGCTAACACCGGGCTCGGTCACCGCCAGGTGCAGCGGTGGAACCTGCCCGCCGGATGGGTGATCTCCGCCCGCCCAGCTCACCCGGCGATCATCAGCGAGGCCGACTATATCGCCGCCCAAGGTGCCAGCGCGCCGCGCCGCCCGTCCGAAACCCGGCCGACCGAAGAACACCTACGTCCGTGAGGACCAGATCCTGCCGCATCTGGCCGCCCTGGCCATCCTCCTCGGCGGCGACGATCAGGCGCTGCCTGACGGCACCATGCATGTCACCGCCCGGGTGAGGCAGCCGGCCTGATCGACCAGTTGCGGACCGCAGGTATTACCCTCACCTACCACCCGGACACCCGGACCATCCGCGCCGGCGACCGCGGCATCGTGGCGGTCACTGTAAGCCAGGACGGCTGACACCACCGGAACAGCAGCCTGGGAAAGGAGGAAGAGAAGCACCTAGAGCACCCGCCCCAGCTTCCAGGCTCAGGCCGAGCTCGTCGCCTCCACCGTCTTCCCGCCCGGCAAATTTCCTTCCAGTCAACCTGTCTGTCGAGGTGCCCGGCTTGGTTAGATCACAGCGCGCGGGGGAGCACTGATCACTTCTGGCAGACGACAGCACGGAGGATCTGTAATGGCCAAGGTGGGCTATACGCTGATGACCGAGCAGGCCGGCCCGAAGGACCTGGTGCGGTGGGCGGCCCGGGCCGAGGATGCCGGTTTCGACCTGCTGGCCGTCAGCGATCACTATTTTCCGTGGGTGGACGAGCAGGGGCACGCGCCTAACGCCTGGGTGATCCTGGGCGCGGTGGCCCAGGCGACGGAGCGGGCGGAGTTGATGACGTACGTCACGTGCCCGACGATGCGGTACCGCCCGGCCGTGGTGGCGCAGCAGGCGGCGACCCTGGCCCTGCTGAGCGGCGACCGGTTCACGCTCGGGCTGGAGGCCGGGGAGAACCTCAACGAGCACGTCATCGGGGACGGCTGGCCCGACGCGGACCGGCGCCAGGAGATGCTCGCCGAGGCGGTGAGCATCATCAGGGCCCTGCTGGACGGCGGGTACGTCAACTTCGAGGGCGCTTACTTCCGGGTGGATGCGGCCAGGATCTGGGATCTGCCCGACCGTGCGGTGCCACTCGGCGTCGCGGTGTCCGGACGGCAGTCGTGTGAGCTGTTCGCGCCGCTGGCCGACGTGATGATCGCGGTCGAGCCGGACGGCTCGCTGGCCGGGTGGTGGGATGCCGCCTCGGGTGCCGGGCGGCCCGCGCGCAAGGTCGGCCAGATGCCGGTCTGCTGGGGTCCGGACCAGGACGACTGCATCCGGCGAGCACACGAGCAGTTCCGCTGGTTCGGCGGCGGCTGGAAAGTCAACGCGGAACTGCCGGGCACGGCCGGGTTCGCTGGCGCCACCAGCTTCGTCCGGCCCGAGGACGTGGCCGGCTCAATTCCCTGCGGCGATTCCGTAGACGCAGTGGCCGAGGCAGCGGGGGCGTTCTTCAAGTCCGGCTTTACCGACCTCGCCCTGGTCCAGATCGGCGGCACCGAGCCGGAGCAGGACCGGTTCCTGGAGGCCGCACCGGAGCTCATCACCGCGTTGAAGGAGACCGCGGGCTAGTACCGGCTGGCCTGAATGATTTAGCCCATGCCACCGTTCACCGCAACGACGTTAGCCGAAGGATGCCGCGGCGGTCGGTCCCGCCGGGTCCCAGCACAACTGGCCGCGGTCGTCGCAATCGAGGATGATCCCTGCTGACGTGGGTAGGAAGGCAGCCCACCCCAGCCGTGGTGAGACAAGCTCACCAACGAGCCAGTCGAAGGGCAAGGACAGATGGACCCCTTCCGCGACTATCCCAAGCCCGTCCACTCCGGCCAGCGCTGCTTCCCGTTCCGCCGTTGCGAGGTGTGCTCCAGTCCGTCGGCTCAGCTGCTTCAGGAGTTCTTCGCGATGGTGCGCCGTTCCTGGAGTACGGCGGAAATCGACATCCTTAGCAAGGCGGCACATTCAGCGCTGCTCTTACCGGCCGCTTCTGGAGTCTTCACGGGCATGTGGTTAGCCGTGGCGGTCACGGGTAACCGGACCGGATCACCGGAGCCGAACGCGAGGGAAACTGGTATGACGCACAGCCAGACGTCCGCCGGACGGTCCGCCCGGACTACTGAGAACACGACCGAGATCAGCCTCGAGGTCAACGGGATCACCCGTCGGCTGGCCGTCGATCCGAGGACGTCGCTGCTCGACCTGCTGCGCGAGCGGCTCGGGCCGACCGGGACGAAGAAGGGGTGCGATCACGGCCAGTGTGGCGCCTGCACCGTGCTGATCGACGGGCGGCGGGCCAACGCGTGCCTGGCTCTGGCCATCGCGCACGATGGTACCGCCGTCACCACTGTGGAGGGCCTGGCCGCCGGAGACGACCTGCACCCGCTCCAGGACGCCTTCATCCGCCACGACGCGTTCCAGTGCGGTTACTGCACGCCGGGGCAGCTCTGCTCGGCGGCCGGGATGCTCACCGAGCCCGGGCCCAGCGCTATCACCGCCGACCTCGGAACCGACCCGGCGCTGACACCCGGGGAAATCCGCGAGCGGATGAGCGGCAACCTGTGCCGGTGCGGCGCGTACGGGAACATCGTCCGGGCCATCACGTCGGCGGGGCAGGGGGCATGAGAGCCTTTACCTACGTCAGGGCGCAGGACGCGTCGGACGCCGTCGGACGCTTCCGGCCGGGTACCGCCTACCTCGGCGGCGGGACGAACCTGGTTGACCTGATGCGGCTGGGATCGCCACTCCCGACCAGGTGGTGGACGTCACCCGCCTGCCCTACGACCAGGTGCAGCCGACCGCGGACGGCGGCGTGCGGATCGGCGCCACGGTACGCAACAGCGACCTGGCCGCCCATCCGCTGGTCCGCGCGCATTACCCGATGCTGGCCCGGGCGCTGCTGAGCGGCGCCTCCGGGCAGATCCGCAACATGGCCACCGTCGGCGGGAACCTGCTGCAGCGCACCCGGTGCGCTTATTTTCAGGACACCTCGATGCCGTGCAACAAGCGCCTGCCCGGCTCCGGGTGCCCCGCCGTCGGCGGCGACCACGAGAACCTCGCCATCCTCGGCCACTCCGCCGGGGACGAGCTGGAGTGCGTCGCCACCCACCCCTCGGACATGGCCGTCGCGCTGACCGCTCTGCACGCGCGGGTGCACGTCACCGGCCCCGGGACGAGCCGCATCGTCCCGATGCCCGGCCTGCACCGCCTGCCCGGCGCCGAACCGCACCACGACACCGTGCTCACGCCCGGCGAGCTGATCACCGCGGTCGAGTTGCCGCCCCCGCTGCCGGGCCGTTCGGCGTACCGGAAGGTTCGAGAGCGCGCCTCGTTCACGTTCGCCCTGGTGTCGGTGGCCGCGCTGATCGATATCGTCGGCGACGGCACGGTCGGCACCTGCCGGGTGGCCCTGGGGGGAGTAGCTCACGCGCCGTGGCGGGCTTTTCTAGCCGAACGGACCCTGGCCGGAGCCCCCGCCACCGCCGAGACGTTCGCCCGGGCGGCCGCCGCGGAGCTGGATCAGGCTGTCCCGCTGGCCCGCAACGACTACAAGGTGACGCTGGCCCGGAACCTCGTCGCCGCCACCCTCGAGGAGCTGGCTCAGTGAACAGGGTCGAGGCCGTGGACAAGGTCACCGGGCGGGCCAGGTACGCCTACGAGCAGCACGCGGAGACGGCCGCGGCGTGCGCGTACCCGGTCCAGTCACCGACGGCCAGCGGGTTCGTGCGCACCGTCGACTTCGGCGGCGTGCGGGCCATGCCCGGCGTGCTCGCCGTGCTGTCCTGCACCGACCCGCCGGAGCTGGGGTCGGCCGAGGACCCCGAGCTGGCCCTGTTCGCCACCCGCGAGATCAGCTACCGGGGTCAGCTGGTCGCGGCCGTGGTAGCCGACACGCTGGAGAACGCGCGGGCCGCCGCGGCCGCCGTGCTGGTCGTGTGCGACCGGGAATCGCACGACGTGCGGCTGCGGGCCGACCATCCCGGCCTGTACACGCCGGACAAGGTCAACCCGGGCCTGCCCGCGGTGACCTGCTTCGGTGACGTCGAGGCCGGGCTGGCCGGGGCGGTCGCGCGGGTGGACGTGACCTACACGACCCCGGTACAGCACAACAACCCGATGGAACCGCACGCCGCGCTGGCCGTGTGGGACGCCGACGGGAACCTGACCGTCTACGACTCCACGCAGGGCCCGTCCGCCGACCGGGACACGATCGCGAGCGTGCTCGGTATGCCGCCTGACCGGGTACGGGTCATCTCGCCGCACGTGGGCGGGGGATTCGGGTCCAAGGGCACGACCCGGCCGCACGCGATCCTGGCCGCGCTCGCGGCCCGCGCGGCCGGCCGCCCGGTCAAGGTGGCGCTGACCCGCCAGCAGATGTTCGAGCTCACCGGCTACCGCACGCCGACCATCC
>WNGJ01005247.1_pt1 | contig 13598 bp, 10 predicted proteins | sample 5400611 | NCBI WGS metagenome assembly WNGJ01 (sample SAMN13153375, study PRJNA577476) | soil metagenome | isolation source: 40 cm soil or saprolite under Garry oak tree replicate 1 | place: USA:California | collected 2016-06-15 | reverse complement strand
GGCTGACGTTCTCGCTCGAGCACGCCTGGCGCGGCGAAGCGGTGCTCCGGATCGCGGGAGGCGCGGACGAGCGCGTAACGGACACGGACGCGTTCTTCCGCGACCGCCATCCGGTTTTGCGGCCGCGACCGCTCGTCCCGGAAGCCGAGCGGACGGCGCGCGCCTGCGAGCAGTGGAGCCGCGAGGTGATACGGCGCCTGGAGGGCGAGCGCTTCAACGTGATCACGCTCAAGTGGTTCGGCCGGCCTCGGCTGGTGCCGAGCTTTCGCGAGCGCCACGGGCTCTCGGGGAGCTTCGCAGCGGAGTCGGCCTTTCTTCGCGGTCTCGGGCGCTGCCTCGGCCTGGAGCCGATCGCGGCGAAGCTCGATCTCGGTCTGGTTGCAGAGCGGCTGGAGGCAGGCGACACCTTCGTCTACGTCCACGACAAACGCGTGGACGAGGCGGGTCACACGAAGGACCCGCAAAGGAAGCAGCAGGCGATCGAGGAGCTCGACGCCCAGCTGTCGGCTTTGCCCACCGACCGGGCGATCGTGTGCGTCACCGGCGATCACGCGACGCCGGCCTCGCCGGAGGTGATCCACTCCGGCGACCCGGTGCCGCTCCTCGTCGCTGGGCCGCGCGTCCGAGCCGACGCCGTTACGACCTTCGGTGAGCTCGATTGCGCAGCCGGCATCCTCGGGCAACTCCGCGGGCCCGATCTGATGCCGGTGCTGCTGAACGCCGCTGACCGACCGCTCTTTCTCGGCTCGCGGCCGACTCCCGTCGATGGCGCCGACGGCTATCCGGCCAGGGACCTGCTCGAGCCGCTCACTTGATCCCGATCCGGATGCGGTAGCAGAGCAGCTGCCGCCAGGTATGGTCGCCGAGCACTCGGTTCGCGGTCTCGCGCAGCTGGAGGTGCTCAGGTGGATGATGCCGGAGAGCGCCGATGCTCTCGGCCAGGCCGATCACTCGCTCAGCGTCGGTCTCCCGCCAGCCGTCAGCGAGGAGCTCGCGCGCGTAGCGAAAGCGCCCGCTCGCGCGGATCTCGTCGAGATGCCGGTCTTTCGGCCAGCTTGTCGCCCCGGCGGGGATCCCTAACCGCTGCCGCGCCTCGCGTCGAGCCTGCAGGAGAGCCGCGAACGCCGCGTCGACCTCGGGCTCCACGAACGGCGGGACGTCGTAGTCGCAGGCTGCGAACACGCCTCCGTCCCTGAGAATTCGCGCCGCCTCGGCCAGGACCGGCTGCGGCTCCATCCAGTGGAACGACTGGAAGCTCGTGACTAGATCTGCCCGGCCGTCCGGCAGGCTCGTATCCGCGCCGTACGCCTCGACGTAGCGGACGTTCGGCTGATCGGTGGCCCTTCGTGCGCGCTCGAGCATGCGGGGGTTCGGCTCGACCCCGACGACCTCGCCGGCACGCTCCGCCCACGCCCGGGTCGCGAGGCCGGTGCCGCACCCCAGGTCGACGACGAGACGCGGCCGCTCGACGCCGGCTACGACCTTCAGGACGTCGAGCACCTCGCGTGGAGGCGAGGGACGGTAGCGGTCGTAGACGTCGGCGAACCCTTCGTTCAGGTATCCGGACCGCCCGATCAGCTCTTGCGAGAACGCGGACATGGAAGGGTGATCGTAGTGGCCTGACCGGCAACGTTGGCCATGCTCTCTGGCCCCGAGCCCGGGTAGGCTGATTCGCGTGCACGTCGAGTCCACGTCGGCGGCGCGCCGGGCGCGCTCGTTTGCGCTCCAGCCGATCTGGTTCTTGCGATTCGCCGCGCTCGAGCTCTTTGCGCTGTGGGTGATCGTGGCCACGGGAGCGGCCGTCCGGTTGACCAGTTCCGGCCTGGGCTGCCGCCACTGGCCCGGCTGCGAGGCCGGCCACCCGCTGCCGGCAAAGAACTACCACGCCTATATCGAGTTCGGAAACCGGGTCGTCGGCGGAGTCACGATCCTGATCACGCTCTTCGTTGCGCTGGCGGCGTTCTGGACGCCGCTCGGACGGCGGGCGAAGCAGCTCGCGGTCGCGCTCTTCCTCGGAACGCTGGCGCAGGCGCCGCTGGGCTATCTCGCGGTCAAGACCGACCTGCGCTGGCCGGTCGTGGCGGCCCACCTTTTGCTCTCGATGGTGTTGCTCGCGGGTGCGGTCGTGCTCGTCTTCTTCGCCTCCGAGCTCGTGGGCGGGCGGGCCGAGCCGCTCGTCCCGCGGGAGCTCCGGCTCTACGGTGCCGGCGTCGCGGTCGCGGGCCTTGCGCTCGTCGTCAGCGGCGCGCTCGCCACCGCTGCGGGCCCGCACTCGGGTGGGGGGACGACGCAGGTTCACCGGCTCGCGCGCTTCGAGCCGGTTCTCTACGCACACGCGGGGGTCGTTGCGGTCTTCGGCTGCTCGTTCCTGTTCTTGCTCGGCTACCTGGCGGCGCGGCGCTCGCGCGCACCGCGCCTGTTCGTGGCCGCGCTCGCCGTGCTTGGGGTCCTGCTCGTGCAGGTCGGACTCGGCGAGCTGCAGTACCGGCTGCACCTGCCCTGGTACCTCGTGCTGCTGCACGTCGCCGTGGCTGCGACCGCCTGGGCAGGGATCGTGGCGCTTGTCACCGCCTTCTGGCGCCCGCCAAGTTGGCTGGCTTTGGGCCGCGCGTAAACTTCCGGGATGGAATCGGAGCTTCGGGTTTCCGCCCGGCCGGAGCTCACCCGGCCGGTGCTCGTGGCCGCGTTTCGCGGTTGGAACGACGGTGCGCAGGCGGCCTCGCTCGCCGCGGGGTTCCTCGCGAGGGTGTGGGGTGCCGACCAGATCGCGGACGTCGATCCGGAGGGCTTCTTCGACTTCCAGGCGACCCGTCCGCACGTCTCGCTCGTCGACGGCATCACCCGCCAGATCGACTGGCCGGAAACGGCCTTCTACCAGGCGAAGCCGCGCAGCCTCGACCGCGACGTCTTGCTGCTGCTCGGCATCGAGCCGAACCTTCGCTGGCGCACGTTCACCGACCTGGTCGTCGACCATGTTCAAGAGCTCGGCGTCGAGCTCGTGGTCACGCTGGGTGCGTTGCTCGCGGACGTGCCGCACACCCGGCCTTCGCCGGTGACCGGCAGCGCTTCCGACGAGGATCTCGTCAAAGAGCTTGGTCTCTCGACCTCACGGTACGAGGGGCCGACCGGGATCATCGGCGTGCTCCACGACGCCTGCAACAAGGCCGGGATTCCGTCCGCGAGCCTCTGGGCAGCGGTTCCGCACTACGTCTCGCTGACCCCGAGCCCTCGGGCCGCGTCGGCGCTCTGCGAGCGGCTTGGTGGGCTGCTCGGGGTCGAGATCGACACGGCCGAGCTAGACCAGGCGGCCGAGACCTACGAGGAGCAGGTCAGCCAGGCGGTCGCCAGCGACGAGGAGACGGCCGCGTACGTCGAGGAGCTCGAGGCCCGGGCCGACACCGCCGAGGACGATTTCGAGCTTCCCTCCGGCGACGCTCTCGCTGCCGAGCTGACGCGATACCTGCGCGAGCGCGAGGCTGGCAACGGCGAGTCCGGCCCGCGTGGGCCCGCCAGCTAGAGCGACTTCACTTCCCGTCACTAAGTAGGCGACGTAGGTCGCGTTGCAGCTGGGGTTTAGACGGACGCCCGAGCAAAGCCCGGGCGTCCTCCAGCCGGCATCGCAAGCGACGCCTCATCCGAACGTAAACGAGTAAACGGACACGCCCGGCGTGAAGCTGAGGCGAAGCTGCGCGTCCAGCAGTTGGGGCCAACTCACCACCGTGTAGAGGCGGTTGATCCCCTTGACGGCGATCGTCCGGAGCTTGTGGCCGTCGAGCGAGACGCCGACCCGGCCGCTGCCGCCCATGACGAGGTAGACGTCCTTCGCGTGGAAGTGGAGGGCGAGGTTCGCATTTCGCACCGCTGTGGTGTGCTCGCGCCCGAGCCGCCAGTTGCCTGACAGCGCCCAGCCGTTCTGGGTCATGTCCTTCGGGGCCTTGTAGTCGTGTACGACATCGGGCACGGGCTTCGAGCCGACGTAGTCGGCCAGCTGGCGTTGGTAGCCGAGGTAGGTCTCAGGCGTCGTCAGCTCGGTCGGCGTCATGTCGGCCAGCTCCGCCGCGGGGCCTTTAGCGCCGAGCAGCTGCCGGATCAGCCCCTCCGTCCGGCCGTACTCACCCTCGCCGAAATGCTCGTTGCGGATGTCCCCGCGCTTGTCGATCAGGTATTCGGCCGGCCAGTATTGGTTCCGGTAGGCGTTCCAGGTCTTGTACTTCGGATCCAGCGCGACGGGCCAGCTGACGCCGAGCTGCTTCGTCGCCGAACCGACGTTGTGAGGGACGGCCTCGAACCCGAACTCCGGCGTGTGGACGCCGACGATCTCCAGTCCGGCCGCGTGGTAGTCCTTCCACCAGGCCTTCAGGTGGGGCAGCGTTCGCAGGCAGTTGATGCAGGAATACGTCCAGAAGTCGACGAGGACGACCTTGCCGCGGAGCTGCTGGAGCTTCAGCGGTTTCGAGTTGAACCAGTCGCTGATTCCGCGGAAGTCGGGCGCCGGGCCGAAGTTCGCGAGCTTGCTCGATTCGCGGTGACAGCGTCCGGTCAACCGCTGCTGAACCGCGCAGCTGTTCTGGATCCGGTCGGCGAGCCCCCATGAGCCGATGTTCGCGAGCGAGCGGTCGACGTGGAAGGTGATCAGCAGCGCGGTCACGGCGATCACGGCGCCGAGGCCGGCGCGAACCTGGGCGGCGTGGGCGCGGAAGAACTGCAGCCCGCCGGATGCGCGCCGGCCGCCGTAGGCGACCGCCAGCATCGGCAGCGCGATGCCGACCGCGTAGGCGAGCGCCATCGCGTCGCGCTCGCCGCTGCCGACGCTCGCAGAGCCGGTGATGATCGAGGCAAGGATCAGGCCGCCGCAGGGCACGAAGACGAGCCCGAGGGCCAGCCCGAGCACGAACCCGCCGCCCAGATCGCCCCCGGGCCTGCGGCTGAAGCGGGCGAGCGGGCGCTCGAGCACCTGGCCAAGGCGCGGAACGAGCAGCGTCGCCGCGACGACGAAGAGCAGCGCGATCGAGATGTTGCGCAGGAGATCCTGAGGAAGGTGAAGCTGTCGCAGCAGCCACGACACCGCAAGCAGCGAGCCGGTGAAGCCGACGACGACTCCGGCGATGATCGCAAGTGGGCGCCGGTTGCCGCCGCTAGCGCCGCCCGCGAAGACGATCGGCAAGACCGGGAACGCGCACGGTGAGACGGCGGTGATGACACCGACCAGAAATGCGACCCCGAGCAGTAGAGCCACGGCTTATGGTCCTTCGTCGAAGCCGGGCGTTACGGTTCTTGCGCCGGCGCGGGTTCCGGCTTTGCCGGCTCGCTCGCCGCGTTAGTGCCGTCCTGCGCCGCCTGCGGCTGCTGCTGCCCGTTCTGACCCTGCTGCGCGGTCTGCGACTTCTTCTTGCGCCGTCTACGCCGGCGGCGCGAGCGCCCGCTCGGCTGCTTCGGCGCAGGCAGGTTCTCGGCGAGCCCGTGTGCGACTTCCTGCAGGGTGCCGAGCTGCTCGCGGGCGGCGTCGATCAGCTGGTTGGCGCGCGGTGTGTAGCCCTCCGCGGAGGCGAGCAGCGCCGCGCCGACCTCGAGGGGTTGCTCGCGCGCTGCGTTGACGAGCTTCGCGGCGTTCTCCTCGTGCCGGTGTCCGCGCGAGTTGGCGAGAGCCCCGAGCAGGCGCTTCGCCTCGGGGAACTCGGCGCTCGCCCGGCGATCCTGCACCTTGCGCGTCGCGCGGGCGAGCCGCCAGATCCAGCGGGCGAGGATCTGCTCCGGCGCGTCAGCTTTCCCCTCGCCGATCGCGCGCAGCAGGATGCGGACACCCTGGACGCGGTCCTTCTCCCAGGTCGGCGCCTGGGTGACGAGCGTGACGAGATCGTCGAAGTCGGCGCGCTCGACCACCATCGAGACGCGGTCGGCAAGCGCGGTCATCCGCAACCGGCGGTTCGGGTTCTCCGCGGCGCAGGTGGCCAGGAACGTCTCGAGTGCGCCCCTGGAGGCGCCACCCTCGGTGAACTTCTTCGCGAACTCGACGCGCTCGTCGAAGCGAACGTTCCGGCCGGCAATCGTCGCCCAGTAGCGCTGCTCGTCCTCGTCGAGGAAGCGCGGGTCGATCCGCTGCCACTCGCGTGTGATCACCCCGAGCCGGCGCTTCACGTCAGCGGTGACCGGCACGAGCCAGGGCGCCGGCGAGAGCTTCCGCCGGGCGCGCCGCTGCTGGCGCCGCCGCGGCGCCGGCGTGACGCGCGCGCCTTCGCGGTAGAAGTCCGAGTCGAGCAGGCTGTGCAGGGAGACGACGCGCTCGTTGTGAGTGGCCGCCTTGGGCACGAAGTCGACCACCACGCCCGCTTCCTTGCGCGGGTGGATGCGCATGATCCGGCCGATCCGCTGCTGGTAGACGCGCTTGCTCGCGGTCGGCGCCAGGTGCATACAGACAGTTGCTCGCGGCGAGTTCCAACCCTCTGCGAGCAGCATCGCGTTGATCAAGACGTCGATCTCGCCCCGCTCGTAGGCGGCGAGAATCTCGGCCAGCTTCACAGGCGGCGTCCGGCCGCTGACCGCCTCGGCCTTCAGCCCCGCCGCTCGGAACTCCTTCGCCAGGTTGTAGGCATGCTCGACGCCGGCCGCGTAGACGATGCCGGGCGTCGAGTCGAAACGGTCTCGGTAGAGGCTCGCAGCGGCCTGGTTCAGGGCCTGATGGTCGAGGGCCTGGGCCAGGGCGCGCTCCTCGAAGTCGCCGCCGACGATCGGCACGGTGTGAATCGCCGCGGCCGGTGGTACGCGCAGCGAGCGCAGGGGCGCGATCAGTCCGCGCCGAGCCGCGTCGGCGAGCGGCAGGTCGTCCACCGAGGCGGGAAAGACGTCCGAGACTTGCTTCGCGATCAGCTGCTCGGTCGCGGTCATGCCGATGTAGATCGGGTTCGTGAAGCTGCGGATCGCCGCGCTCGTCTTCTCGCCGAGGGCCGTGTGGGCCTCGTCGGCGATCACGAGGTGGTACGCGTCCGGGTTCAGGTCGCCCCAGTGGCGAGCGAACCAGGCGTAGGTCTGGATCGTCAGCGGGTTCGCCTTCGGCGGTTCTTGGCCGCGTTGGACCGCGTCGACGATCCGGTCGCCGTAGCCCTCGGAGGTCAGGTCGCGGTTGAACTGGGAAACGAGCAGGCGGCGGTGGGTGAGGATGAGGACGCCGAGCGTGCGGGCCGCCTCTACGAATCCGGCCGCGGCGATCGTCTTGCCGGACGCGGTCGGATGCCTGAAGCGGAAGCGGCGGACGGCGCCAGGGTCTTCCTCCGGCGAGAGCGGCAGCAGGTCATCCGCGTCGTCGGCGGCGGCCGGCGCAGGCTCGAGCTCGTCTTCTTCCTCCTCGTCGATCTCGGCCTCGGCAAAGGCGCCGTTCCCATTGGCCGGCTCGGGCGCGGCCTGGGCCGCTGCGATCAGCTCCGTGAGCATGCCGGCGAGCGCGTCGATCTGGTGCTTCCGAAGCTCCGTTCCCGAGGCGAGCCGGGGCGGGTGGTCGGTGAGCACGCGCTCGAGCCCGAGCATCAGCGCGTAGCGGCGTTCCCATTCGTAGGAGGGCGCGGCGTGGCCCGCATCGATCTCCTCGACGGCGTCGTCGAGGGCGAGCCTGCGGGCGGTTCCGGGAGCCAGTACGACCGCAGGGTCTTCGTCGGCCCGGAGAAATGGCTCTCCGGCCCAGTCTTGCGCGCGGGCGGCGGTCTCGTTGAGACCGTTTGCCGCCTCCGGCGCTAGCGTCGGCTGCTCGGTCGTCTCTTGCATCGACGCAGCACTTTCCAGTGCTGCAATCCTCGTAATGAGAAGCGAGCCCGCGTCAACCCCTTTGGCGAGCCTCGCCGTCCCAGCATACCCCATTTTCCGAGGCAGGGAGAAACCGGCTCAGAGAGGAGTGCCGGAGCCGCCCAGGCCGCCGAAGATGACGAACGGGTTCTGCGGGAGCGTTTCGTAAACCAGCTCCCCGCTTGCCTCGGCCTCGCCGTGGAGCCGTTTTGCGAGCTCGCGCGCCTCTTCCTCGGAATGGGCGCCGACGAGGACGAACCGATAGCGGCGGACGACGCTGTAGCCGTCCGCCGCGAGCTTGGCGGCGAGCGTTTCCGCTTCCTCGGGGGAGTCGGCTTCGAGCCGCACCTCCCACGGCGACAGGCCTTCCTTGAGGACCTCTTTCTCGGCCTCGAATTCCTGGGGAGCCTCGTCGTCCCAGCGGTCTTCCTCCGCGAGCCAGTGCTCGATCGGGCCCACATGTCCCTGGGCGCCGGTCTCGCGGAGCTCCGCTTCGATGATGTCGCGGGCGCGCTCGCCCTCGGGCCTCGAGCCGGCGTAGACGAAGAGCGTGTCGTCGTCCCGCGAGACGACGAGGCGCCGCCCCTCGAGCTCCTCGGCCAGCTTGCGGGATTCGGAGCCGAGATCGAGCCGGAGCCGCTCGAGCAGGCCCTCGGCGTGCTCTTCCTCAAGGTCGACTCTGATCCGCCAGTCGTCGTTCACGAGGCCATTCTCTCCGAGATGCCCAGGTGTTCGAGGTGCTTGGTGATCCCGCCGAGCCAGAACGGGAAGCCGGCGCCGAGGATCAGGGCGGTGTCGACGTCCGCCGCTGTGGGCACGACGCCCTCGTCGAGCAGATGGCGGATCTCATCCGCGATCGCGGCCAGGGCCGTCTCGAGGATCTCGTCCTGTGAGACCGGGCTCTGGTCGACGACGGAGATCTCCTCGCGGCCCTCGGCGTAGTTCGCCAGCGTCTGCGAGAGCGGAAAGCGGACGGGATAGGCCTCGCGCAGCGTCTCGAGCACGTACAGGGCGACGCGCGGGCCGACCAGCTGCAGCAGCACGGACGGCGCCATCGGCAGGCCGAGTCGCAGGATCGCCTCGTCCGTCTCTTCGACCGAATTGCCGTGTTCGAGCGCAGCGAGCACGACCGAGAGGAGCCGCGTCAGGATTCGGTTGACGACGAACGCGGGGGCGTCCTGGACGAGCAGGGGGCGCTTGCGGAGCTTTGCGGCGAGCTCGAACGCGGTCGCGACCGTCGCGTCGTCGGTCCGCTCACTGCGGACTACCTCGACGAGCGGCAGCAGGGCGACCGGATTGAAGAAGTGCATGCCGACGACCCGCTCGGGATGCTCGAGCCCGGCGGTCATGGCGGTGACGGAGAGCGCGGAGGTGTTCGTCGCCAGCACGCAGCTCGGTGCGACGACGGCTTCGAGCTCGGCGAAGACCGTGCGCTTCAGCTCCAGCTGCTCGAAGACGGCCTCGAGCACGAGCTCGCAGCCGGCGAACTCCGCCCGGCCGGTCGTCGTCTGGACGAGCGAGCCGAGGAAGCGGGCCTTTCCCTCGTCGTAGCGGCCCTTGGCGACGAGACGGGACAGCTCCGCCTCGACCGTCCCACGGGCACGTTCGAGTGCCTGCTCGTCGACGTCCGCGATCACGAGCGGCAGCTCGAGGCGGCGGAGGAAGAGCGCCGCGAGCTGCGTCGCCATCAGGCCGGCGCCGACGACGCCGATCTTGGTGACCGGCCGCGGCCCGGCGTCGAGACTCGGCCGCTTCTTCGCCTGCCGCTCGACGAGGTCGAAGGCGTAGAGCGACGCCTGAGCCTGCGGGCTGGGCAACAGGTCGGCGATCGCGTCCTCCTCGGCCCGGTAGCCCTCCACGAGGCTCCAACCCGAGAGCGCGCCCTCGATCAGGTCGAGCGCTCTGTAAGGCGCGGGCGCGGCGCCGTGGACGGCGTCGTCTAGCCGGGTGCGGGCCCGTTGAAACACGTCCGCGAGGGGCGTGTCCGGGGGTCTGACCCCGGGACGCGTCTCGGGCGGACGCGTCGCGAGCTCGATCGCGTAGGCGATCGACTCGTCGACGAACTCAGCCGGCTCGAGCAGGCGGTCGGCGAAGCCGAGCTCTTGCGCGCGGCGGCCGTCGAGCATCCGGTTCTGGTGGAGCGGGTTCTCGACGACGAACTCGATCGCGGTCTCGGCTCCGACTAGGCGCGGGACGAGCTGCGTCCCGCCCCAGCCCGGAACGATCCCGAGCAGACATTCGGGGCACGCGAAGTGCCGAACCGCGGTCGAGATCGTGCGCGCATCGCAATGGAGGGCGAGCTCGACGCCACCACCGAGGCAGGCCCCGTTGATTGCGGCGACCGTGGGATACGGCAGCGCCCGGATGCGGCCGAAGAGCTCGTGGCCGGTCCTGCTGCCCTCGCGCGCAAGCTCCGGGACGGCGCGCAAGGAGAACTCCTCGAGGTCGGCTCCGGCCGAGAAGAAGTACGGCTTGCCGGTGATCACGAGCGCGGCCCAGTCGCCGGCCTCGAGCTCGCGGAGGACGTGCCCGAGCGACTCGAATGCGGACCCGCCGAAGACGGTCGGCTTCGTGTGGTCGGCGCCGTTGTCGATCGTCACCAGCGCAAGCGGCCGCGCGAGCTCCGGCCTTGCCACCTGCGCGAGCTTGAACTGGGTTGGGGGGTTAGACACGCTCCCACAGGAGCGCCGCGCCCATCCCCATTCCGACGCAAAGAGCGGTCAGCCCGTAGCGGGCGCTCGGGCGCTCGCGCATCGCGTACGCGAGTTGCGCGACCAGCCGCACGCCCGTCGCCGCGAGCGGATGGCCGCAAGCGATCGCGCCTCCGTAGGGATTCAACCGCTCGTCGTCCGGGGAGATGCCCACGCCCTCGCACCAGCTCAGCACCTGCACGGCGAACGGCTCGTTGAGCTCGAAGGCGTCGACCTGGTCGATGCTCAGTCCGGCCTGCGCGAGCGCCTTCTTCGTCGCCGGCACGGGGCCGATGCCCATCAGCTCGGGCTCCACACCGGCGAAGGCGAAGGAGACGAGCCGGAGCTTCGGCTCGAGCCCGAGCTCCTCGGCCGCCCGCGCGGAGGCCAGCAGGGACACGGTCGCGCCGTCGGTGAGGCCCGCCGAGTTGCCGGCAGTCACGCGGCCGCCGGGCCGGAAAGGCGTCGGCAGGTCGCGGATCGCCTCGAGGGAGGTGTCGGGTCGCAGGAACTCGTCGCGGTCGGCCTCGCGCCAGCCGTCCTCCGTGAAGACGCTCATCGGTACGACCGTCTCCCGCATGACGCCGTTCTGCCAGGCCTCGGCCAGCCGATGGTGCGAGCGGACCGCATACGCGTCGGCGTCGTCCTTCGTCAGCTGCGGAAACCGATCGTGCAGGTTCTCCGCGGTCTGGCCCATGGTTGCCGCCGACGGGTCGATCAGGCGCTCGGCGACGAAGCGAGGGTTGTACTCGACATCCTCGAGCATCGGATGCCGGCCCATGTGCTCGACGCCGCCCGCGAGGATCACGTCCGCTGCTCCCATCGCAATCTCGCCGGCGCCCGTGGTGATCGCGGTCAGCGCGCCCGCACACATGCGGTCGACGGCGAAGCCGGGAACCGTCCGCGGCAGGCCTGCCAGCAAGGCGACGTCGCGCCCGAGCGTCAGCCCCTGGTCGCCGACCTGGGCGGTGGCGGCGAAGACGACGTCGTCGATCCGCTCCGGCGGCAGCGAGTCGTTGCGGCGCAGCAGCTGGCGGACGAGTTTGACGGCCATGTCGTCGGCGCGGGTACGCCAGAAAACGCCCTTCGACCCGGCGCGCCCAAAGGCGCTGCGGACGCCGTCGACGTAGTAGACCTCGCGAAGCTCGCGCATCGAGGCAAGGCTAGTGGACGCGACCACAAGCACGGTTGTGTGCCTGGTGGCCCCGCAAACGCGGCGCACGTTATGGCCGCGCCCACCGGCTGGCCAGCCCCTTTCAGCCCGAGCGTTCGTCACGCTTTCGGCGCGGTTCCGTCACTCACCCGTGCGCCCAACCTCGATACGCTCGAGCCGGGGAGGAGGTCGGTTGTGCCTAATCAAGGAGCGAGCGCCGGCGAGGACTGGCAGGCCCACGCCGACCGTGAGGAGGCACGCTATCGAGACGGCGAGAGCCGCCTGCCCGACGCGGCCGACGCCGACTCTCGCCAGCGCCAGCTAACCCGGCTCGGCAACGCTTCGGCAGGCGCCGGGATCGCGCTACTGATGGCCGGCCGGCGGGATGAAGCCGCCGCCTGGCTCACCCGCGCCGCCGAGCGCTACCGGGAGAGCTTCGCCGACGCGCCGCCCGGAAGCTGGGGCCGCCCGATCGGGGCCATGAAGGCGGGCCTGCTGGTAGGCGACTGGGACGGCGCCGCAGCCGACGCGCGCTGGGCGCTCGAGGCCGGCGCCGCCGAGGCCGACTCCCCGATCGGCCGCTATGCGGCCGCGCTCGCCTTCCTCGTCCTCGGCGACAACGAGCACGCGCGCATCCAGGCCGACGCGATCCGAACGCGCGACGACTTCCCGGCCGAGGTCGGCGACTCGCTGGCCTTCCTTGCCGCCCACGACGTCGTCGGCTACGCCCTTGCCGTCGAGGGCGTGCTCGCGTCATTCGAGCAGCGAGACGAGTACCTCGAAGACATTCCCGCCGCAGACACCGTGCTCGTCCTCCAGGCTCTCGCCCTCCGCCGCGGGATCGCGGCCGAGCTCTCCTCGCCGCTGCTGCCCGACTCCTAGACCGGTTGCAGGAACGGCTCACCGGCACCGGCTTCGCCGATCGGAATTAAACGGACGCCCCGGCAAAGCCGGGACTTCCTCCAAGTCGGCGTCGCAAGCGAGCGCCTCAGTCGGTGCTGCCGGTGCGAACCGGATGCATGAACGCCGTGACCACAAGCGGTTCGGCGTCGTCGGTCTCTTCGTCGCGCACCTGCTCCGCGATCTCCTCGATCAACCGCAGCGCACGCTCGGCGGGAATTCGCACCGTCGTCTGGGTGATCCGGAACTTTCCCGAGGCTCCGAACGCGTCCCAGGCTCGTTGCAGATCGTCCAGCATCGAGGCACGCACATCGGTGCCGAGCCCAGTCGAAACGAGCTCCGGGGCTACCCGCACCGTCCGCGCGACCGCCCGGTAGGGCTTCTCACGGCCCCTCCCGCCGTCGGCGAGATCGATCAGACCGGCCCGCAATAGCATTCGGACGTGGAAGTGCAGGTGCCCGGGGTCGACCCCCAGCCGCTGCGCGAGCTCGCGGTTCGTCAGCGACCCCTCCTCGCTCTGGCCCAGCATCTCGAGAACGCGTAGCCGCAGCGGGTGGCCGAGCGCCTTCAGTTGCTCCGGACGATCGATCGTGAAGACGTCGAGTAGCGGCGGCTGCGACTCGGGTGATGACACGCCTGCGTATATATACGGAAACGCAGTCCGTTGTCTAGTCGCGCAACCGCGAAGCGGCCTTTTGATCCAGAATCGCGAGCGTTTCGCCGCTCTCCGCTCGGATCAGGCTGCCCGGCACGGCGGGATCGGGCGGTCCTGCGAGAGCGCCTGCGACGGCCACGGCTTTTTGGTCGCCGGTGACCAGGAAGACGATGCGACGGGCGCTGCGCAGCGCCGGCGGCGTCAGCGTCACGCGCTCGACGAAAGGCTCGAGCTTCGGCTCGGCGGGAATCGCGAGGCGCTTGGTCTCGCGCAACCCCGGCGAGTTCGGAAAGAGCGAGGCGATGTGTCCGTCCGGACCAAGACCGAGCAGGAGGAGATCGAGCGTCGTTCCTCTCAGCTCCTGGTCGTACAGGGCCGCCGCCGCGGCAGGATCGTCCTCGCCGCGGATCCGGTGAACTCGACCCGGCTG
>WNGJ01006124.1_pt1 | contig 13602 bp, 9 predicted proteins | sample 5400611 | NCBI WGS metagenome assembly WNGJ01 (sample SAMN13153375, study PRJNA577476) | soil metagenome | isolation source: 40 cm soil or saprolite under Garry oak tree replicate 1 | place: USA:California | collected 2016-06-15 | reverse complement strand
TTTACGACCTGAACTATTACAGCCGCAATCTCGGCATGTACATGATGACCTCGACAGTTCGCTTCTTTGCCGAACGCAATCTGAATTTCCTTTATCTAGGTTCGTGTTACCTGCCGAACGCGCTTTATAAGACGCAGTTCGCCGGCGCCCAATTTTTTAATGGTTTCCGCTGGTCGGACAATATGGCCGAATTAAAGCATCAAATCCGTCGCGAACAACAGGAGCAGCGGCAACATCTGCTGGAAAGCGAAGAATACCGCCAAAACTTTTACGAGGGCGACTTAATGCGAATCGTTTCCGCCAGCGTCTTCAGCGTCAAAATCAAGTAGGTTGACCAGTGAGGCAAGCCGCGTGAGCCGCTGAGGACTCGACTTTCGCGCGCCGTCCACAACAATGGTGGCGTGGCGCGCGTTGTCATCGAGCACCTCTCCAAAGTTTTCACGGGGCCGCGCGGCGAGAGCATCCACGCCGTCGTTGACGCCAGCCTCAGCGTTGAGGACAAGCAATTCGTCGTGTTGGTCGGGCCCTCCGGCTGCGGCAAGACCACCACTTTGCGTCTGATTGCCGGCCTGGAAGAAGCCAGCAGCGGCGCCATCTCCATTGACGGCCAAGTCGTGAGCGACCTCGCTCCCCGGGACCGCAACATTGCGATGGTGTTCCAAAACTACGCGCTCTACCCGCACATGTCGGTCTATGAAAATATGGCCTTCGGGCTGAAGGTCCGAAATCATCCCAAGGCGGAAATCGACAAGCGGGTGAAGGAAGCGGCGGAGATACTCGATTTGCTTCCCTGCCTGGATCGCAAACCCGCGGCGCTATCAGGCGGCCAGCGCCAGCGGGTCGCAGTGGGCCGCGCTATCGTGCGCCAGCCCAAGGTGTTTCTGTTCGACGAGCCGCTTTCCAATCTCGATGCCAACCTGCGCGCGCAGATGCGCGCCGAGATCTCCCGACTCCACACCCGGCTCGCCGCGACCATGATTTACGTCACCCACGACCAAGCCGAAGCCATGACGCTGGGCCAACGCATCGTCGTGATGAAGCAGGGGGTCATCCAACAGGTGGCTGACCCGCTTGACCTCTACCATTGTCCGGCCAACCGCTTCGTGGCCGGGTTCATCGGGTCGCGGCCCATGAATTTTTTCCACGGCGCACTTGCCCGGAAGGGCAACGGGCTTTTCTTTGAGGAACAACCGGCCAATGGCGCCGTGGCATCGCGCAGTCTCAGCCTCCGCGTGGATGAAAGCATGGCCCAGCGCCTCAACGATTACCTCGGCAGAGCTGTAGTATTCGGCATCCGGCCAGAAAACATCGCCTGGCTGAGCGTGGAGCGTGGAGCGTCGGAGCGTCAGAGCGTCGAACCATCGCTCTCACGCTCCACGCTCCCACGCTCCCACGCTCAGGCGGGCGATGCGCATTCGGAGCAGAAAGTAGAGGCGGTCGTGCAGGCCATAGAGGCGCTGGGAGCCGACACTTATCTCCATCTGGCCAGTGGCGCCCATTCATTCGTCGCCCGCACCTGCGGGACAAATCGCGTGAGCGCAAACCACAAACTTTCGCTCGTCTTCGACATGGCCAGTGCGCATTTTTTCGATCCGACAACCGAGAAGACGATTGTATGACTGCGTTGCCTCCATGAACCTCCTTTCTCTGCGCGAGTTTCATAAGCGCCTGGGCGCTCGATTTACGACCGTCCACGACGCCGAAGCCGTCAGCGATTACGGGGACGCGCTGGCGGAGCACGACGCGTTGCTCCGGACCGCGGGCTTCCTGGACCTGAGCTTTCGCGGCCGCCTTTGCCTGACCGGCGCCGACCGCGCGCGTTTCCTGCACGGCCAAGTCACCAACGATGTCAACCGGCTGGCGCCCGGCGAAGGCTGTTACGCTGCGCTCATCACTGCCAAAGGTAAAATGCAGAGCGACCTCAACATTTACTGCCTGCAGGATGAGTTGTTGCTGGACTTCGAACCTGGCCTGACCGAAACGGTTTCTCAGCGCCTCGAGAAATATATCATCGCCGACGACGTGCAGGTGGTGGACGTGGCGCCACATTATGGACTTCTGAGCGCGCAGGGCCCTAAAGCCGAGGCCATAGTGCGCAGACTCGGGATGTTCCGTCACCTGCCCGCCAAACCGTTTGACTCGCTTAAAGCTGAGGATGCGGCGCTGGGTGAAATTTACCTCATGAACCAACCGCGCCTTGGCACCGGCGGCTTCGATTTATTCGTCCCCGCCGCCGCGCTGGGCACTGTAGCCGACCGGCTCCTGGCCGCCGCCAAAGCTGACGGCGGCTGCGCCTGCGGCTGGCAGGCCCTGGAGATGGCCCGCATCGAAGGGGGCATCGCGCGCTTCGGCGTGGACATTGATGACTCCAACTTTCCGCTCGAAGCCGGCCTGGAGGCGCGCGCTATTAGCTTCACCAAAGGCTGCTATGTCGGGCAGGAAGTTATCTCGCGCATTCGCACTTACAGCCAGGTGTCCAAGGCCTTGCGTGGCCTGCGCCTGGCGGACGATCTGCAGAAACTGCCGGTGAAAGGAGAAAAGCTTTTTCACGCCGGAAAAGAAGTCGGCTATATCACCAGCGCAGTCGCGTCGTTGGCCCTCAAGGCAAACATCGCCCTTGGTTACGTGCGCAGAGAGGTAAACCAAGTCGGCGTCCAGTTGGTACTGCGTACCGCTAAAGGTGAAAGCCCGGCGCACATTGTGGAGCTGCCATTCAAGTAGGGCTGAGCGTGGAGCGTGGAGCGTCGGAGCGTCAGAGCGTCGAACCATCGCTCCACGCTTCACGCTCCCACGCTCCACGCTCAGCCCTCCGCCCTCCGGGTCCTGCCAGCCTCGCCAGGGACGACTCGGCTCCCAGTCGCAACCTCTCGCGCTCGGACTGGTTTAAGCCATGCGGATCGAAGCGGTAGCTGTAATGCAAGCGCAACAGTGCCTGCAATTGGTCCTTCATTTCAGCCAGAGCCGCCTCGCTGGCCGCGCGCTGCAGCCACCTGGAGAGCGGCTCGCTCAGTTGCCGCTCGACTCCGCGCTCCGCCAGCTTTCTCTCCAGCACATAGAATTCCGAGTCCAGTCCAGGCCAGGCAACCGCTACGCCCAGCCCCTGCTGTTGTCGGCGCTGACGCTGCCGCCGGCTGCGGAAGAGGATCTGATAGAGCAACAACGCCAGGATCGGCGCCGGCGCCCACAGCAGGTATTGGCGCACGTGGGTTTGGGCCCAGCGGAATTTTGAGAGCTCGAACCCAATTCGCGACCACCAATCCCATAACCACTCCAGAGAAGAGGCTCGTTTAGCCTCGGCATCCACCCACGAAGCGGGCGTGGTGTCCAAGTCCTGCCAGGTTTCATTCTCCTGGTTCCAGAAAAGGCACCAGGCATGGGCGTCGCGCTGGCGCACGACGCACCTGCGACCTGAGGTCTCATGCACCGCATAGCCCACCGCATAGCGGGCCGGGATGCCCAGTTCGCGCAGGAGCAACACCGTGGCGGTGGCGAAGTATTCGCAGTGGCCGCTCCGCGAGCGCAGCAGAAAATAGCTTAATGGAGTTTGATGTCTGCTCGCCGGTCCCGCCGAATCCTGCCAGATGCTGTAGGTGAATTTGCTCTGAAAGAACCGGCTGATCGTTCGGAGCGCCTGCTCCCTCTCCCTTCCCTCTCCCATCCGATGGGAGAGGGAAGGGAGAGGGTCCCTCAAGCTCAACTCGGAAATCACCTGCGCCAGAGCGGGCTCTTCACTGCGCGGCACGCTCAGGTCAGCGTTGGTGGCGGGCGCCGAATCAATCGTCGCGCCTGGGCCATAGCGCGCATCGAACATCACCAACCCCGGTCCTTCCGCCAGCACTGCGCCCGTGCTGTTTTTCTGAAGCAGGAATGCCGGCAGATGTTCCAAACGTCCACTGCCCGCTGGCAATGGCAGCAGCGCTCGGCCACCCTCAAGGTAGCAGGCGAGGTGGACTGCGGCCAAGTTGGTCTTGGCAGGCAGCAACACCCAGGTGCCCCGGTTGGTGTGCTCCAAGATGGTCTCGAAGTCGTTTTTAGAGCCGCCCACCGCGTACCGTGTCCGTCTCCCGTCGTCGATGCGAGCGCGCCTGCTCTGACCGTCGTCGTTTTTAGACCCGCCCGCGTACCAGGTCTGTCCCCTCCAGGTGCGATAGCTGGCTTCGCGCAAAAGCAGGGGCGGGCCGCCTCCTTCCTTGGGTTCCAGCCGGATGACGATCTTGCCGGAGGTTTTCAGCCGGCCAATTTGGCCCAACGCGGTCTTACTCTGCGTCGCATCGAAGCCGCTGCGGTGCGCGAACCACGGTGGATCGAAGTTCTCAAGATAGCGTTGCAAGCGACCGAAGCCACTCTGGCCCAAGTAGCCCAGCGCCAGCGCTGTCCCCAGTGCTCCTGCCCACATCGCGAGTCCAAACCGGCGCGAACGCTGCCGCCAAAGCGCCCAGGTCAACAGTGCGCCCAGGCCCCAGAAGAACGTAGTGGTCTCACTGCCGTGGGCGCTGGCAGCGAACAAACACATGATGAAGTACGGAAAAGACACGTCCACGTTCTTCCCCGCAGGCAAACGCTGGCCGAGTTTCCGAGCCCTTTTCCGGCGCCGGCGCAAAATCAACGAAATTGCCTCGAGCGGCACAGTCCCTCGGGCGCTGAAATGCTGGGCGGCGACGAACGGGAAGAAAACCATCGGCAGCCAGCCGATCAGCGCCGCAGCGGTCTTCGCGCTCGCAGTGCCCGCATTGGGCTGGTTAAACACGTTCGGATTCCGAAAGACGAGCAGGAATTGCTCCGGCCCTTCATTGGCGGTAAAGGCGTAGATTGCCGCTGCCAGCAACAACAGTATGCAAAAGGTCCAGATGCGCCGGAAATCCCGATCCGAGAACTCCCAGCGGGCTTGGACCCAAGGCGCGCTCTCCAGCACCACAGCCAGCAGCGCGCCGATGAGGACCAAATCTGTCTGCCAGCCCCAGAAAAGGAGCGCCGCGCCCACCAGCATAGTAGGAGTTCTCATATCCGAAAAGTCCGGTTTCTCCTCATATCAATTCCGCCAACCCTTGCTCGATGCGGCCTGCTTCCAACACCTGAAAGCGTTCCGGCTCCTCGCGCATCGGGCCGGGATCCAACGCCACGTCTTGACCCGGCTCAACCACCACCAGCACCAGCACCGGCACGCCCAGCGCCTTGAGCTTTTCGACAAAGCGACGCCGTTCTTCGTTCCATGCCAGCAGCACGCCGATGCAACCACTCACCGCCTCGACGTGATTGAGCACCAGATGCCCCAGCGCGCCGAATGGCTGATCCCGACACGGGCGCACCGATGCCAGAATCTCCAACATCTGGTCCGTGTGCGCCAGCCCGCGCCCAGCGGTAAAGCAATAGGACTGCGGGCCGACAAACATCAGGTCGAGCAGTGATTCCTGCGTGCGGATGGCACAGGCAAATGAGGCGGCGACCGACACCGCCTCCTCGAACGCCTCACTGTGCGGGTCCTCGGTGAACGTGTCCAACACCAGCGCGTGGCGCACGAAAAATTCATCTTCAAACTCCTTGACGACCGGCTTGCCGGCCTTGGCCCAACTGCGCCAGTGAATGTGCCGCAGCGCGTCGCCGCGGCGGTAGTCGCGCAACGCAACGAACTCGTCGCTCTGGCCCACATTGGAGGCCAGGGTCACGCCGCCTGCCTGATACTTCTGGGTCCCCGGCAAGGCAATCGGCGGCAGCGGATAACGCTTGGGCAAGATGAGGGCGGCCTGCGGCAGCGGCACTTTTGCAAACGCGCGGCATAATCCAAGTGGGTCGGTCCGCGCCAGCCTCAGACCGTTGAACCGTAGAACACCCCGACGCAGCGGCGTCAGTTCCGCGCGCACCTCCGCCTGAGAGCGTGGACCGTGGAGCGTCGGAGCGTCAGAGCGTCCAACCATCGCTCCACGCTTCACGCTCCCACGCTCCACGCTCTCACGCTCCCCTCTTCCTAGCGGTGGCACTTCCGCCTCTTTCACCGTCGCTGCCTTGAAAGGATTGATGCCCCGTCGCGGCCTAAGCCGGAACGACCCGACTTGCTTCTCCGCCGCAAGCTGATTTGCCAGCCATTCTGGATATGACGGTCGTGGATCCGCCAAATCCTCCAACAGCGTCAGGTGATTCTGGGGCTTCGAAGTTAGGTTCTCGACCACCAGTGTATAGTTGAGCGGACGACCCACCGTGCCGAAGGACGGCAACAAACGCCTGACGGCGAAACGCGCTCTGAAAATCCAACCGAAAGAGACTGCCACCAGCAACAGCGCCAGCAGCAGCGTGAAGGCCTGGTAAGCAACGCTGTTCTCCGTATCAACGCCCACCAGCCCGCTGACCATCAACGCGCCCAGCGCCGTCAACCCCACCCGCGTAAATCGTCGCTGCGCCCGATAGCGCAGCGCAGACAACCAGCGATAGAGGAGGTAGAGCGGACGGAAGAACAGGGGCACTACGAGACTACATGACCACTGGACTACAAGACTACGGGACTTCCGGACTTCTGTTCTCAAGTCTTGTAGTCCCGTGGTCACGTAGTCTTGTAGTCTCCTTTCCTATCACGCCGGCACCTTGATTTTCTTCACTACTTCCTCGACCACCGCGCGCGCAGTCAGGCCGGAGAAGCGGGCCTGCGGCTCCATCACCAGCCGGTGCGCGATGACCGGCACGGCCAGTTCCTGGATTGGCTCCGGGGTAACGAAATCCAGGCCCTCAAACAGCGCCAAGGCCTGCGCCGCTTTCATCAGCGCGATGGACGCGCGCGGGCTGGCTCCGAGTTGAACGCCGGGTGCCTTACGCGTCGCGCCGACCAGCTCCACCGTGTAACGCTTTAACTCGTCGCTGATGCGCACCTCCGCCACCGCCCGCTTGAGGGCCAGCACGTCGGCCAGCGACACGCAGGACTCCAACTCCTCCAGCGGATGATGGAGTTCCTGCGCGCTGAGAACCGCCACCTCTTCAGCCGGCTGCAAGTAGCCGAGCGCAAATTGCATCGCGAACCGGTCCATCTGCGCCTCCGGCAACGGATAGGTGCCCCGGAACTCGACCGGGTTCTGGGTGGCGATGACGAAGAAAAGCCCCGCCAGGCCGCGGCGTTCCCCCTCCACGCTCACCTGGCCTTCGGCCATCGCCTCCAGCAACGCCGACTGCGTGCGCGGCGAGGCGCGGTTGATCTCGTCGGCCAGCAGGATGTTGGTGAAGATTGGGCCTTCATGGAAATGGAACCCCTGGTCGCGCTGGCTGAAAACCGACACGCCGAGGATGTCCGACGGCAACAGGTCCGGCGTGAACTGAATCCGTTTAAATCGCGCGTCGATCGACCGCGCCAGGGCCTTGGCCAGGGTGGTTTTGCCGGTGCCTGGGAAGTCATCCAGCAGCACGTGCCCGCCGCTGGCCAGCGCAGCCAGCAATTTCCGCGTCGAGTCGGCCTGGCCCTGCATGACTTTGCCAATATTGACCGCGATCTTCTGGTACACATCGAAGGCGGCCTGGTGCTTGGGTGTGTTCGTCCGGCCTGTGGCCACAAAACGACTGGCAGCAAAAGGCCCCGAGGAGACGCTTGGCGATATGGTTTCGACTGGTTCAACTCGTTCCGGCATGGCGCTACTCTAACTGCAATTTGCCTTCGCCGCGAACAAAATTCTACCGGGTTAGACAGCAGCAATTCTCATTTTGACTTTCGGAGCCCGGCAATTCTCGCTTTGACGCCTCGCTGCCGCATAAATGCGGCAGCGCCCCCAAAATGAGAATTGCTGTTAGACAGTTAGCACTCTTGAACGACCGGCGAATCGTGGCAAAAGAATATCTTAGCGTGCCTTGGTGCGGTCGTCGGGATTTGGTGCTTCCTTGGAGCTTTTTCGCTATGCCCGATTCACCGAAAACAACCAGCAGCCTCCTCAAGGCTCAGGTTGGCCGTGCGAGTCCTGCGCGCGACGCAGGCGGATGACCGCCTGCGCGCGCCACGGCTCCTCGTGCTGATCGATAATCAGCACCCGGGGAAGCAGCTCTATCTGGTGACCGAACAGTTGAAATGTCACCGTGCCCGGCAAGAAGGTGGCGTCCATGAAAACACATTTCCCGAACGGCACATCGTACGGGACCGGCCGCGGTTGATTGAAGACCAACGTGCTCGGGGCGTTGGTTGACGATGGGTGATTGGTAACGAGCGAATCGGGTCGCGGCTGTCTGAACGGCAACGCCTCAACCAGGTCGGCCCCAGGCGAAGTTTCCACGGCAAAACTTATCTGGACATTGGTGATCGCGAGCTTGGGCTGGTTGATAACGATGGCCGGAGCGCCTGAAAGGCTGTTCGTGAACGTTACTTCCCAGGGCCCGGTCCGCTTGCGCCGATCTTCGATGACCCGGTACAAGACCGCGTAAACCACCAGCGCGATCAAAAACGCGAGGACGAATTGTTTCGCCGGGCTATCCGAGCTCATGCTAGAGTTCACGTTTGGCAAGGACCGTACAACTGTCAAGACGGTAGCGCGCACCCAAGCGTTCCATTTTTCCGCGTATTCCGCGTGTTCCGCGGTTTGAATCCTTTTCTTAAGCGGGGATTTGCGACACAGCCTCCGAGCTTGCCCAAACCTTGACCTTTGCGCTATCTTCATCATGCAAATGACCGTTACGACTCCAAGCAAGCGGCTGGCCATGGGGGAGCATTGACGATCAACTTTCGAACTATCACCAAGCAATTTTCTGATGGACCAAATTCACATCGAACACCTTGGCAAGAGCGCAAAGGTCATTCTCAAACGCCTGCCTCCGAGCGAACCGGAGCCTGCCGTAGTGGAAAAAACCTCCCACGGAGTTGTGAACCCGCTCAAGGTCATCAACGGCGTCAATGCCGGCCTGAATCCTCAAACGCTCACCACGGAGGCGCTGATCAGTGGCGACCCTGAGCTGGCGCTGGAGCGCGCCGGCCTGGTGCTCGAGCCTGACTCTCTGTCAACCGCCTTTATTCTTCCGGCAGACCCAGCCCGGGTGCCTGTCGCCGACTTCACCTTGACCGACATCGTCTATGACGCCACCGGCCTGGAAAAAGAACGGCGGCCGCACCTGACGCGCAAGGCGAACATTGCCGGCATCTACCCCGTTAAGATCGGTAAGCGCATGCCCCTTGCGCAGGCCCTGACCCAATTCGTTTTCAAGCAGACCTGCCAGATTCTGCACGAGGACGGCGTTACCATGGATTTCCTTTTCAGCATCGCTCGCGACCTGCACGAAAAACAGGAATTGGCCTTGCTCGGGGCCGGCCCCAAAGGCAATCAGCCGTTGGTCATTCGCGACAAAGGCAATCCCTACCGGGCTTTCCTCTATGGCGAGATCGGAACCGGCAATCACAGTAACCAATACAAACTGCTGCTGCTGCTCTCAGATCAGGAGCTGAAGCGGCCCGCGGCCACGCCAGGCGCAGCGCCGGCTTAAGGCTCGTGCAAAAACAACTTCCGATTTGGCGCCCCTTCCTCCCTCTCCCCGTGAGGAACGAACGGGGAGAGGGCCGGGGAGAGGGGAGTCCTTTGAAATGTTTGAATTACGCCTACGGCTCGCGACTTATTTTTGCACGAACCCTAAGCATAAGGTATACACGAGTCACAGGGCTAAAAGAGTTACATGGTTACACGAGTTACATGCTCACAGGAGATGCAGGGCGCCAGTTCCTTGCCTAGCAGTCCACCATGTAACCATGTAACGGTGCAACTCATGTAACTCACCTACTCCCAGGTATGATTGACCTCTCAAAGCTAATCCGCAAACCGGGCGGCTCGCGGTTCGCTCCCAGTGGCGCAGTCACCGACAAAATCCTGCTTGAAATCGCCAGTCAATATGAAACCGCAGTCAGCCGCCGCATGACCGCCATCAAGCCCGAGGAGCTGCCGCGTCGCTTTCCGGGAACTGAGCCGCTGCTGGAAACCAACAAATACGATGGCGAAGGCGTGTTCGTCTATTATGAAGACGGTAAGGAAGCGTTTGCCTTTAACTCCTACTCTGGCCGGGTCCGCATCGGTTTGCCTGCCCTGGTTGACCTTCAGCAACAGCTCAAGAAACAATCCGTTCGCAAAGCCCTCTTTCGCGCCGAACTCTATTTGCCCGGCCTCAAGGACGGCCGACGGGCCGGCATCGCCGACGTGATCCGCGTTTCATTCGGCGGCAGCGAAGCCGAACTGGGCCGGCTCCGTCTGGCGATGCTCGACGTGATCATGTTGGACGGAAAAGACTTGCGCCCAAACCAGGAGCACTTTCAAGACACCTGGCAGCTTCTTGAGCGCCTTTTCGGCGCGGCCAACAACCGTGGGTGCCATCGGGCCGCGGGGTCAATCGTGCCCGAAAACCAGGTCGCCCAGGCCTTCGCCACGCGCACCGCCCAGGGCCAGGAAGGGCTGGTCATCCGCCGCCTGAACCGGGCCGACCTGATCAAAGTCAAACCCCACCTGACGGTGGACGCCGCCATCGTGGGCTATGTCGAAGGTGAATTCGAGGGCCACTTCGGTGTCACTTCGATCCTGACTGCGCTCACCTACCCGGTCCGGCAGAACCATACAATTTTCTTTCAAACCCTGGCCCGAGTGGGCTCCGGCATGTCCGATGCCCAGCGGCTCGAATTCCGCGAGATCTTCTCGGGCCTGAAAACCGAGCCGCCCATCCCCATGACCGATTCAGACGGGCGTGCGGTGAGCTTCGTCAAGCCCAGGTACATCCTCGAAATTGAAGGCGACGATCTTTTATTGACCGCGGGTGGCGAGCGGGAAAACCGGACTCAGTTGTTTGGCTGGAACTCCGAGCGGTTCAGCTTTATGGGGCTTGTCCCCTGTCCACGGCTGATGTTCCCGATCTTCGCCCGCCTGCGTCCGGACAAAGACCTCGAATCCGGCGGCGCCCGGCTGGAACAAATCATCAAGAATCCTGTGCTGCCGACGCGCGAGAAGAGCGCGCCGGCCAAACCCGAAGTGCTCAGGCGCGAGGTCTATACCAAGGCCGAAGCCGTGCGCAAACTGGTCGTCGTCCGCCAGTCAGCGGAGAACTGTGTTCCTTATCTGGTGTACTGGACTGATTTCTCTCCCAAACGCAAAGACCCGCTCAAAGTCAGTTCCGCCTTCGGCTTCACTGAGGCCCGCGCCCGGGCCTTGGCCGAGAAGCTCATCGCGGAGAACATCACCAAGGGGTTTCAGCGCGCAGATGGCGACGCCGCAGCTCCGCCGCTGGCCAGTCCCGAAAACCCCGAAACCGAAAAAGCCGGCCCGACCGCCGAACCCGCCAAACCCTCACGCCCAAAGAAATCCCGCAAAACGTCGCCGGCAGGTTCCTAATTCACTTAGGGCTCGTTCAAAAACAACTTGCGGTTTCGGCCCCTCTCCTCCCTCTCCCCGTGAGGAACGAACGGGGAAAGAATTCCCCGAAAAATTCGCGCATTGAATATACTATGTTCGGACCCGAATGGCACTTATGGAGGCCGGACTTTGGCGCCTTCTTGCTAACGGTTGACGAGATCGATCACGGCGACGCGGTAGAAACGCTCTCCTGACAAAGTTCCCGTAAAGCTGCCATCATCGGTCCAAGTTGTGCTGGCCCCGTCCGCAACGACTCCTCGTTGAGCTACTTGCCAATCCCCGGCCCAAAGGTCGTTGCGATAGTCAATCTGATATACAAAGCCGTCCTGGCTCTGAAAGGCGATGCTAACGTTGCTCAAAACGCCCTATAAGTTAAATACGGAGGTCCGATTTCCAGAGATCGGGCATCAGAACAACCTCCCACGCACTGGCCCTTGCCCTGGGCGATTAGCCTTTGGCCGGCGACATAACCTTGGAACGTCATGATTTTGAAGCATCCGCCCCAGTGACAAGTCCACAAAGAACTGGCCCGCTGGGTCGGGTGGCTAACGTACGGTGACGCGGTGAACGGGGTTCAACACCGCACCGGAGCACGGGGTTAGGAGAAGACTTTTCACAGTTTTCGCTGACCGCGCGGCCCCGGTTCCTTTAGCCTTTAGCCTTCAGCCTTTCTTGTTTAATCTGACGGATTTGCTTGGCAAAGGCGGCCTAATCCGATACATGAGTTTGGGTGTGGCCTCCCTTCTCCAAAAAGAGGTTTGCCTCTAGGGTGCTGGGTAACCAAAACGTAGTACAGTTTTATGACCTCACGCTGGTGCACAACAGCTCTGGGCTTCGCGCTGCTTGCGGTGATTGATCCCTGCCAAGCCGTTGATCGATTTGTTTCGCCCTCCGGCGGCAATGTCACGCCTTTTACCGACTGGTCCACGGCGGCGACCAATATCCAAGCCGCGATTGATGTCGCTGGCGTCGGCGACCAAATCTGGGTAACGAACGGGGTTTACGGCACAGGCGGAACTGTCGCCCCGCAGGGATTGTTGACCAACCGTGTAACGGTTACCAAGGCGCTGACCGTACGCAGCGTAAGCGGACCGGAGGTAACGATAATCCAGGGAGCCCAAACTCCGGGAACGACCAATGGGACGCTGTCAGTTCGGTGCGCCTGGCTGGCCGATGGGGCGGTGCTCAGCGGGTTCACACTAACCAATGGAGCCACCGCGCGCTCCTTCGGCCCCAACCTCACCGGAGGTGGGGCGTATTGCAATTCCTCAGCCGCGATCCTCACCAACTGCATCATTTCCGGCAACTCCGCGTATGCCAACGGGGGCGGGGTCTTTCAAGGCACCATTCATCGTGCGTGATCCTCAGTAACACGGCAGTGACCGGCGCTGGGGCCTACAATGCGTGGCTCAGCGATTCGGCAGTTACGGGGAACCAGGCCAACACGGGGGGAGGCGTGTACTGCCCATCCAATGCAGTCGCCATCCTTCATTGTCAGATGATTGGAAATGCCGCGTCATTCATGGGGGGCGGTGCTTTTCAGGGAACCTTGAGCAATTGTAACCTGCAGAACAACCACGCCTCCATGAATGGCGGGGCAGCGTACTCTGCGATCCTGCAGAACTGCATCGTCCGCAGCAACACAGCAGGCTTGGGCGGCGGTGGATATAATTGCGTGATGCGGGACTCGGCGCTGGTCGCAAACTCCGCCGGTAACGGCGGCGGGTCCTATGCCTCTTCACCGACCGCCGCCCAACTGCTAAACTGCACCGTGACGGGCAATCTAGCTGGCTCAGGGGGCGGGACATTTGGCGGTTCCGCTGTGAATTCGATTCTCTACTTTAATGTGGGCTCGCAGACGGGCAATAACTACGCCTCGACCACGCTCACCAACTGCTGCACCGAGCCCCTTGCGCCGGGCAGTCTGCGGAACAATTTACCGGTCGAGCCGTTGCTCTTGAGTGATGGGTTCCATTTGCAGAGCGGTTCACCTTGCATCGGTGCGGGCAGCAATGCCTGGGCCAGCGGTGTGGACATCGATGGGCAACCGTGGGCCAACCCGCCGTCGATTGGTTGCGACGAATGGAACCCGCAGCTGCTGCTCGTGAGCCAGCCACGGGTTGTGGCTGGCAGCGCCCCGGGCCAGGCACAAGTCGTCTTCGAAGTGGCCGGCCAGGCGGCTTATTGCTGGTGGACGAAGGATGGAACAACGCCTGAGGACAGTGCGCATTACAGCGGCACCCATAGCAACATTATTCTGCTGTCGCAG
>WNGJ01014383.1_pt1 | contig 13604 bp, 6 predicted proteins | sample 5400611 | NCBI WGS metagenome assembly WNGJ01 (sample SAMN13153375, study PRJNA577476) | soil metagenome | isolation source: 40 cm soil or saprolite under Garry oak tree replicate 1 | place: USA:California | collected 2016-06-15 | reverse complement strand
GAGCCTCAAGGCTAGTCGCGAGCATGTTGTACGGGATTAAACCGGACAATCCGTTGACGATTGCCATCGCAGCTTTGCTCATGGTTGCCGCAGCATTACTTGCAGCTTATTTCCCAGTACGACGGGCGGCCAGCGTCGACCCGATGGTCGCTCTGAGATATGAATAGGAGACGATGAGATGCGACCGGAGCATTGGCTGTATACGATTCCGCTGCGGCTGCGGTCGTTGTTTCGTCGAAGACAGGTAGACCAGGAGCTTGAAGACGAGCTGCGCGACCACGTCGAGCGAAAAACCGAAGAGTACGTCGGCAAAGGTTTGGCCCCAGAAGAAGCGCGTCGTCACCGCTCGGACTTAACACCGCGCTCTTCACAATTTTCAACGCCTATGTTCTTCGACCGGTTCCGGTTCGAGATCCAAACAGTATCTATCGATTCACATGGACCGATCGACGTGCAGCAGGACACTCCTTCTCGTGGTCAGAATTCGAGGCCTTTCAGGATAGCAATCTCGCGTTCTCCGAGACCGCGGGCGTCGAGTCTCTATTTGCGCGTGTTGACGGTTATCCGGTTTTGGGCGAATTAGTCACAGCCAACTACTTCCGAATGCTGGGCGTGGGTACCATCGCAGGGAGGACATTCCTGCCAGAGGAGGGAATCTACCCCGGATCGGCCGCAGTCGCTGTCCTCAGTTTTGAAGCTTGGCAGAACAAATTCGGTGGAGACTCTGACATCGTAGGGAAAACCATCGTGATTCGTGGTTGTCCTCTCCAAGTGATTGGGATAACGAAACCCGAGTTTACGGGCCTAAATGAATCGGCGCGCGACTTTTGGGTGCCCATTACCATGGCGGGCCGGTTGGAGGACGGACCGAACCTCTTCGGTCCCGAACACCCGAACCGGCTCGACATTATTGGTCGACTGAGGGCCGGTCTGACTGCTAAGCAGGCTGAGGCAGCTTTGCGGGTTTGGGCGCTACGTGAGGCTGACGAGAAAAGTGGGGAAGAAAAGGCTGTTGGAATCGTCCTTGAGTCACGGGCAACTTCGATTCCCCTGACCCCTCAACTGATCGCTGCCGCGGTCCCGGTCCTAGCGGCCTTCCTGCTAGTGCTATTACTGGCATGTGCCAACATCGCAAGTATGATGCTCGCGCGCGCCATCGCCCGCCAGCGCGAAATCGGGCTTCGACTTTCTCTCGGCGCGGCCCGGCTTCGGCTTGTACGTCAACTCTTAACTGAGAGCCTAGTCCTGTCAGTGCCTGCAGCCCTGACGGGCGCAGTGCTCTCAAAAACGTTACTTCAATTCGGCCAACAGGCCTTGTTCTCCGCTATGCCCTCAGATCTCGCTCAAATCGTCAACGTACCGACCCTTCATTTCGATATTCGTGTGTTCGGATTCTTGATCGCCGTTGCTGCTTTGTCGGCGATCCTGTTTGGGCTTGCACCCGCGATTCAAACCACCCGTCTTGATTTAGCTCAGGCAACGAAAGGCGAATTCATGCCCGACCTGCGACCAACGAAGCTCCGCAACGCATTGGTCATTGGCCAGATTATTGCGTGCGCCATGTTGCTTACCTGCGCCGGGATATCCCTTGGCGCCAGCGCCCGCATGAGCAAGCAGGAGGTTGGCTTTACGACAAAGGGCATCTTGGAATTGGACATCAACGAGGGATATCGGCAGAGAATTCTCTCGCGCCTCACGGAAGAGCCGGTAGTTCAAGCGATCGCCGCATCACAATCCGTCCCGCTGAACGGAATGCTGCCGACAGTTCCACTAATCGCAGGCGAGAGAAATGTCGCAGGTGCTTCATACAATTTTGTCTCTCCCGCCTTCTTCCAGGTTCTCGAAATTCCCATCCTGAGCGGCCGTAACTTTACCCAAGAAGAGGCGCAAGCGCGGGCACCAGTGGCGATCGTAAGCCAGAAGACTGCGCTGCGCTTCTGGCCAGAGAAGCAGGCGCTGGGCCAAATTCTTCGGATTACACCGAACCCCGATGCCAGCCCGGAATCTAATTTACGTCGCTTTCCGGTGGTGCGAATCGTCGGTGTAGCTGCAGACATCGTCAGTTGCTGTTTCACTGTTGGCATAGATCCTTCCATCGTATATCTGCCTACTACCCCCACGGTTGCGGGTACGGAACTGTTGACGCGAGTGCACGGCAGTAGCGCGGGGTTTGCACCGTGCTGGCTGGACTTGCCCTTCTCCTTGCTTTGTCCGGAGTCTATGGTGTGCTTTCATATTCGGTCTCGCAACGAACGCGGGAGATAGGAATCAGAATTGCGATGGGAGCCTCCAGAAGCGCTGTCATGCGTCTTGTGTTAAAGCAATCCTTAAAGCTCGGGCTCATCGGCAGTGCTGCCGGCTCTGTCCTGGCGATGGGAGTTTGGCGTGTCCTGGCCTCACGCCTTTTCTTCATGAGAGCACTTGACGGCATGGCGTTCTTTTTTGGGGTGCTGGCGCCACTGGCAGCCGCTTCGCTGGCAACGTATATCCCGGCGCGCCGTGCGATGCGCGTGGATCCGATGGTCGCTCTGAGGTACGAGTAAAGGAGGGTCGGAGAATGCGATGCGCGACCACCTCGAACGAAAAACCGAAGAATACATAGCGCAAGGCATGAGGCAAGAAGAGGCGCACCGCCGCGCGCGACTCGACCTGGAAGGCATCGAGCAGACCAAAGAGAAATGCCGCGACGCGCGCCGCGTAAATTGGATTCAAGATTTCGCGCAGGATTTGCACTTCAGCCTGCGCGTGTTGCGTAAATCCCCCGGCTTTACCGCCGTTGTCATCCTAACTCTCGCCCTGAGTATTGGCGCGAATACCGCCATCTTTAGCATCGTCAACGCCGCTCTTCTCCGCCCTTTGCCTTACCCCGACTCGGACCGCTTGGTAACGCTATGTATGACTGAGCACAATCTGGGGGCCGGCCTCCTTTCCGACCCAGACTATGCGGAGTTGCAATCCCAAAACAAAGTCTTTGTCGAGACGGCGGCATTCCATTCCGACACGAAGAATTTGACCGGGAACGGGACTCCCGAGCGCCTTCTTGGTGCTGATGTCACGGCGAGCCTCTTCCCGTTACTTGGGGCACAGGCGGCGGTTGGTAGGGTCTTCGGCGCCGAGACTCAGAAGGCTGGTTACGAAAATGTCGTGGTTTTAAGCCACCGCCTTTGGGAGAGGCGATTCGGGTCGGACCCTGCCGTCATCGGCAAGACAATCGCGTTAGATAACACGCCATATACAGTTGTGGGTGTGATGTCCGCCGCATTCGAATTTCCAAAACAATCCGATTTCTGGGCTCCGCTCGTCTTAACAAATGACCACAATGCCTCCGACCAAGTCCTGGCCAGGCTCGCGCCGCGGGTCTCGCTCGAACGAGCACAAAGCAATTGGGCGGTGGTCTCCGCGCGGCTCGATATGGTGCACAAAGTTGGCGAAGCCATGCGACTGGTTTACTTGAAGGATGCGATGGTCTCCGACATCCGTTACGGATTGTTTGTCCTTATGGGCGCGGTTGGATTTGTTCTGCTGGTTGGCTGCGCGAATGTGGCTGGGCTGTTGCTGGCACGGTCCGCCACACGGCAGCGGGAGATGGCCGTGCGCAAGGCGTTGGGCGCGGGCCGAGGTCGCATCGCGCGCCAAGTGCTTACAGAGAGCTTGCTCCTTTCAGGCGTTGGCGGAGTTCTGGGCGTGCTCATCGCTGGATGGGGGAGGAATGCGCTGGTTTCGATTATGCCCCGAACTGTGGCGTCTCCCGGCGTCCTCGAGCGAATGATTTCCGTCAGCATTGACCCCTGGGTGCTGGCTTTCACCGCGATCATTTCTGTCGTGACCGGCTGTGTTTTCGGTCTCGCGCCTGCTCTCCAGGCCGCTCGGCGCGACTCGGCGGCCGCGCTTAAAGGGTCTGCCGCAGCTCTGGGCCCCGGAGCAGCCTTAGGTAATGCTCGGAATCTTTTGGTTGTGGGCGAAGTGGCGATGACCGTTGTCCTGCTAGTTTCGGCGGTACTTTTGATTAAGAGCTTCTTCGGCTTATTGGAGATCAACCCAGGTTTCAATCCGGACAACGTTCTGACTATGAACTTGGAGCTGCCCGAGACGAAGTATGAAAACGAATCGCAGATGAGATCTTTCCACGACGCAATGCTCGAAAAAGTCAGCGTCCTGCCGGGTGTCAAGTCGGCGGGGACGGTATCCTTTGGTCTGCCGATGACTGGCAGCGGCCTGACGGGTGACTTCACTATCGAGGGGCGGCCGCCTTCGCCGGACGACTACGCCTGGAAATTGGTGGTCAGCCCGGATTATTTCAAGACGCTCGCTATTCCGTTGGTCCAGGGGCGTTTCTTCGAGAAGAGCGATGGCCCGAATTCCCAGCCTGTGGCGGTTGTCAGCAAGAGTTTCGCGCGACACGTCTGGCCTGACGGCAACGCGCTCGGACACAAGGTGCGGGTTTTCGAGGGCACTCCCTGGTATTCGATCGTCGGCATCGCAGGGGACGTGCTCCAATCGGGCCTCGGAAAGGAGCCGCCCCTTAATATCTATTTCCCGTACGACCAGGCGCCTCGCTCGTTCTTGATGAACAGCATCTCGCTGGTAGTTCGCACGGGCGAGGCACCCACGGCCATGACGAATGCCATCCGACAGGTGGTTCAGTCCGCGGACCCGCAGATGCCGGTCTTCGACGTAGCCTCGATGGAGGAACTGGTCTCGGCATCCATTTCCGAGCCCCATTTCAACGCACTGTTGCTGGGAAGCTTCGCCGCGCTGGCGCTGATCTTGGCCACCGTCGGAGTTTATGGAAATGTTTCGTATTCGGCAGCGCAGCGAACGCATGAGATCGGAATCCGCATGGCGCTGGGCGCGCAGAAAGGCGACATTCTCAGGATCGTCGTTGGCCAGGGAATCATACTGGCTCTCCTAGGTGTAGCAATCGGAATAGTTGGCGCGCTGGCGCTGACGCGCTTTCTGGTGAGCTTGTTGTATGGCGTGAAGCCGACGGACCCTCTGACATTCACTGCGGTCTCCGTGATCTTGACCAGCGTCGCGGTCCTCGCGAGTTACATTCCCGCGCGGCGCGCGATGCGCGTCGATCCCATGGTCGCCCTGAGATACGAATAAAGGAGGGCCGGAGAATGCGACCGGAGCATTGGCTGTTCACGATTCCACTGCGGTTGCGGTCGTTGTTTCGCTGGGCGCAGGCGGACCAGGAATTGGACGACGAGCTGCGCGACCACCTCGAACGAAAAACCGAGGAATACGTAGCGCAAGGGATGACACAAGAAGAGGCGCACCGCCGTGCGCGCCTCGACTTGGGCGGTATCGAGCAGACCAAGGAGAAATGCCGCGATGCGCGACGCGTGAACTGGATTCAAGACCTAACTCAGGATTTACGCTACGCGCTACGGCGTTTGCGAATGGCCCCGGCGTTCACGAGCGCAACAGTCCTGACTCTGGCGTTGGGCATTGGCGCGACGACTTCTATTTTTACGTTGGTGGATGCCGTTTTACTGAAGTCGCTACCCGTCGTGAATCCGGGCGAGCTGTACAGTTTGGGGAAAGAACCGCGTTGCTGCTATCAGGGCGGGTATACTCAGGAAAAAGAGTTCTCCCTGGTTTCCTATGACTTGTACAAGTACCTCCGAGACCACACCCAAGGTTTTTCCGAATTAGCGGCGTTTCCCTCACTCGAGCTACTGTTTGGCGTCCGGCGATCGGGCAGCTCAGAGGCAGCGCAAAGCTATCCAGGCGAATTTGTATCCGGTAATTATTTTTCCATGTTCGGCATAACCGCCTATGCCGGACGCTTTCTTACGAATGCGGATGATCAACCCAATGCTCCGCCAGTCGCCGTAATGAGCTATCGCCTGTGGCAGGAAAAGTATGGACTCGACCCGTCCGTAATCGGCGGAGTCTTTGAAGTGGACGGCAAGCCGTTTAGCGTTGTGGGAATCACTCCGCCCGGTTTCTTTGGCGACAGTCTGCGCAGCAGTCCACCAGATTTCTTTCTACCTCTGAATACCGAACCTTATGTTCAAAGCGACGCCGATCTGAACAAGGTCGACACCCATTGGTTGGAGTTGATTGGCCGCATCCAGCCAGGTGCGAACGCTGCATCCATTGAGGCTGAAATGCGGGTGGAGCTGAAACAATGGTTGCGCTCGCACTGGAGTGACATGAGCGCGAACGATCGCGCAAGGTTCCCCGAACAGACGCTCTACCTGACTCCTGGAGGCGCCGGCATTACGGGCATGCGCGAGCAATACCAGCACTGGCTTCAGATTCTCATGATGGCTTCAGGCTTTGTGCTGCTGATCGTCTGCGCCAACGTCGCCAACCTTATGCTCGTTCGCGGAATGGAGCGGAGGCGGCAGACAGCGCTGTGCGTGGCTCTGGGAGCCCAAACTTCGCGCATTTTGAAACAGCCCCTTACCGAAAGCGTCTTACTCTCGCTCTTTGGCGGAGCGGCCGGGGTGGGGATCGCATTCGCGTGCACGCGCCTGATCCTTCATTTCGCATTCCCTACCTTCGCCGGCTTTGCTCGCGTGCCAATCAGCGCGTCGCCTTCCAAGCCGGTTCTATTGTTCGCGTTTGTTATTTCGCTAGTGACGGGCGTTGCGTTCGGCATCGGTCCCGCGTGGATGGCCACCCGAGTAGACCCAAATGAAGCGCTTCACGGGAGCAGTCGCTCCACCGCTCGCGAGGGCTCGCTGCCAAGGAAAACACTCGTGGTGCTTCAGGCGGCGTTCTCGCTCGTCCTGTTATCAGCGGCAGGACTGCTCACCGCAGCTTTGCAGAGGCTCGAGAATCAAGATTTAGGGTTCCTTCAGGACCGCCGCATCGTTGCCAGCATGGATCCGCGGTTGGCAGGCTACCGGTCTGATCAACTCCCCGCACTTTATCGGCGAATCCGCGATTCGATAACAAACATTCCAGGCGTATCTTCCGTGGCTCTCTGTCAATACTCACCAGTTGGCTACGGTTGGGGTGCTGGCGTTTGGGTGGACGGACATCCTGCTCCTGGGCCGAAAGATGACAACTCTGCTGCCTGGGATCGAGTTTCGGCGGGATACCTTGATGTCATCGGAACCCATATCGTCAAAGGACGCGGCATCACCGAAGAGGATACGGCGAGTTCGCGAAAAGTAGCAGTCATCAATGAAGCGTTTGCGCGAAAGTTCTTCCAGAACGAAGATCCGATTGGCAAGCACTTCGGCACGGAGGCGGATAACAGCGGCAAATACGAAGTGGTAGGTATAGCAAAAAATGCCCGCTACCTCACGCTCGATAAGCCGGATGGCGCGTTCTTCTTTTTGCCGGAAGCACAAGCCGACTATTCGCAAACCAATCTTGGTTCACTTTTCTTGCACGACATTGTCATCCTGGCACGTCCGGGAGCTAGCCTGTCCGAAGAGCTGGTACGCCAAGGCATGGCTTCGGTAGACCCCAGTCTGCCGATCATTTCGATTCGCACTCTGAAAGAGAAAGTCGCCACGCGGCTCACACAGCAGCGACTCATCGCACGCCTCACCTCGTTATTCGGCGTTCTTTCTTTGGTTTTAGCTTCGATCGGATTGTATGGCGTTACTGCCCACAATGTCGGACGCCGCACGGGCGAAATTGGCGTGCGAATAGCGCTAGGCGCTAGTCGGGGCCAAGTCGTTCGGTTTGTGCTGCGGGGCGCATTCCTGCTGATTGCATTCGGTCTGATTCTGGGCATACCGCTGTCTCTTGCCACGAGCCGGGTCTTGAGCAGTCAGCTTTATGGACTCAACCCGCTGGATCCCGTACCCATTGTATTAGCGGTGGCGGTGCTCGGATTATTCGGGCTTATTGCCACACTCGTCCCTGCTCGACGGGCGACAAGAGTCGATCCGATGGCGGCTCTGAGATACGAGTGAAGGAGGGCCGGAGAATGCGACCGGAGCATTGGCTGTTCACGATTCCACTGCGGTTGCGGTCGTTGTTTCGCGGGGCGCAGGCGGACCAGGAATTGGATGACGAGCTGCGCGACCACCTCGAACGAAAAACCGACGAATACGTAGCAAAAGGGATGACGCAAGAAGAGGCGCACCGGCGCGCGCGAATCGACCTGGGCGGTATCGAGCAAACCAAAGAGAAATGCCGCGACGCCCGCCGAGTAAATTGGATTGAGGATTTCGCTCAAGATTTGCGCTTCAGCCTGCGCATGCTTCAAAAAAGTCCAGCATTTGCTCTTGCGGCGATCCTCACGCTCGCCTTAGGAATCGGCACGACGGTAGCGGTCTTCAGCGTCGTCGATACCATTATTCTTCGGCCGCTTTCGTACGCCGCCTCGACCCAGCTGGTGATGATTGACGAGTGGACGCCAAGCGTCGGATCCATCCCGGTGAACGGCTTGCATTTTCAAGAATGGCGAAGGGGAGCGAGATCATTCGAGGGCATTGCGCTTATCGGTGGCGGGAACGTCAACGTGACAGACTTCAGCGAACCGGAGCGTCTCCCCGCCGCACGAGTTTCACCCGACTTTTTTCCGTTGCTAGGCGTTCGACCACAACTGGGCCGTATCTTTCTCAACGACGAAGACGTTCCAGGGCGCGATCACGTCGTGATAATCAGCAACGAACTCTGGCGCAGTCACTATTCGGCCGATCCCGAGATTATAGGTCGAACATTTTCCATCGACGGTGAGCGCTACGAGATCGTGGGGGTCCTCCCCGCCAGCTTTCATTTTCCAAAGCTGAGTGACCTGTACCCACTCACGATCGTGGAAGACAAGCCACAAATATGGAAACCAATCGCGCTGACCCCTGAGGAGCTTGCGCCAACTGGCGGTTTCAACTTCGTGTCAATTGGGCGCCTCAAAGCAGGTGTTACACGCCAACAGGCGGCTTCCGAAGTCGATGCAATTGAGAGGAATTTTTCGGCTCAGATGCCGAAAGCGCTTGGCTTGGAACTCAGATCACACGTAGTCCCACTTCAGGACCGCATCGTAGGACGAGCGAAAACTGGTCTCGAGTTGATGCTGTTGGCCGTGGGCATCGTGTTGTTCATTGGTTGCATCAATATCACAAACTTGCTGCTCGCGCGCCTTTCCTCGCGTCGCCGCGAACTGGCGGTGAGGTCCATGCTCGGGGCCAGCAGCTGGCGCCTCAAGCGTCAGATGATTGTTGAAAGCCTCACGCTATCGGCGGTGGGTGGTGCATGTGGCATGCTCGTCGCTTATCTAGGGATTCGAGCGATTTTGGCCCTAGCGCCCGCTGACCTTCCGCGGCTGGACGAGGTCCACATCGACGTACCCACCATCGTGTTTGCACTGGCTATTTCCACCATCGCAGGCCTTGTGATAGGCGTGTCGCCTGCCTCGCAATTAGGCAGAGCCGAGGTTGGCGAAGCCCTGGCAAGCGGAATGCGATCGACGGCAAGCCGTGAAGCCGGGCGCCTCCGTTTTTGGCTTATCGGCGCGCAAGTGGCGCTGAGCGCCGTAGCCCTAATCGCCGCCGGTCTCCTGTTGCAGAGTCTCATCAATCTTCTGAATGTCGACCGCGGCTTCGATACAAGCCACATTATGACAGTGGGTGTGGATTTGCCTAACAGTCGTTACCCTACTCCTGAAAGCCGCATCGCGTTCGTCCACATGGCGCTGGATCGGCTTAGGGTGCTGCCGGGAGTCACCGACACTGCAGCCGCGAACATGTTGCCCCTTGCCGGGGAGGGCGGCAATAGCCAACTGGTGATTCCAGGTACGGACATCCCGCTCTTCGAGCATGCAGTCGGCAATATTCGAACTGTGGACAGCGATTACTTCAGGACTATGGGCATCTCGCTGCAAAGCGGCCGCATGTTCACCGACGCTGATCAGCAGCGCCAGGTTGCGGTGATCTCGATGTCAATTGCCAGACGCGCTTGGCCCGGCGAAGACCCGATCGGAAAGCGCTTCCATTTTGGTCCCCCGAGCAATCCCGATAAGGAAGTGATCGGAGTCGTGAACGATGTGCGAGGCGTCAGCCTGGAGGCTGGACCGTCATTCAACGTCTACCTGCCTTACTGGCAGGGCTACTTCACCGCCGCGTCGTTCGCCATTAAGACGGCCAACGCTCCCACAGCGATTGTTCCGGCGATTCGGGAGGTAATTCGTAGCATTGATCCTGAACTGCCGCTCTCTGCGTTACGAACGATGGACGAAGTCGTTGAAGGTTCGGTGGCGCAACGCCAATTCCAGACTAACCTCGTGATTGCGTTTGGCGCGGCGGCCATGCTGCTCGCCTGCTTCGGCGTTTACGGAGTGACGTCATATTCTGTCACACAGCGCACGACAGAGATTGGAATTCGGTTGGCATTTGGCGCTGAACGAAGGGCGATCTTGCGAATGCTGTTAAAGCAAGCGCTACGTCCTGTTGCCGTAGGGATCGCCGTGGGTGTTCCGTTCGCGCTCCTTGCAACCTCCTGGCTGCGGTCCTTGCTTTTCGGCGTCAAACCTCAGGATCCAGGAACGATAATCGTGGCATGCCTCGTTCTGATTATCGCAGCCGCGCTAGCTGCGTATCTGCCAGCGCGACGCGCCATGCGTGTCGATCCTATAATTGCCCTGAGGTACGAGTAAGGAGGGTCGGAGAATGAGACCTGAACATTGGCTGTTCACGATTCCACTGCGGCTGCGGTCGTTGTTCCGCTGGGCGCAGGCGGACCAGGAATTGGACGACGAGCTGCGCGACCACCTCGACCGAAAAACCGAAGAATACGTCGCGCGAGGGATGACGCAAGAAGAGGCACACCGCCGCGCGCGGCTCGACCTGGGCGGTATCGAGCAGACCAAAGAGAAATGCCGCGACGCGCGACGTGTAAATTGGATTCAGGATTTCGTTCAGGATTTGCGCTTAGGGGCGCGCTCGCTGCGCAAATCTCCCGCTTTTGCCGGAATTGCCGTCCTCACGCTCGCGCTAGTGGACGCCGTTTTGCTCCGCCCTTTGCCCTACAGCGATCCCTCACGGCTGGTGTGGGCCACCGAACACTTCGGGTTTGGTCCTTCCACCGTAGTCAGCGCGGATTTTCCCGCGTGGAAGGACGGCAACCACGTTTTTGAGCAAATTGGAGCTTTCGGCGGAACGGTTGGCGCCAACCTCACCGGCGCAGGTGAGCCGACACGCGTCACAGTCACGAACGTCACGGCCGGTTTTTTCTCGATGCTGGGCGTACGGCCGATTGCAGGCCGCGTATTTTTGCCCGATGAGGGCAAACAGAGCCAGGAGCACGTGGCCGTGATCAATGAGACCTTGTGGCGCAACCGCTTCGGCGCCGACCCGCGAACGATTGGCGAGACCATTCAGCTCGACGGCACAGGCTATGCGGTTGTCGGAGTCATGCCCGCCAGCCTGCGTTTTCCCCAGGCTGATGTGTGGACCCCGCTCGCTCTGGATGCGGAAATATTTTCACCACACTCCCCGCGATTGATGAGGCTTATCGCCATTGGGCGCCTGAAGCCCGGCGTAGCAGTGACCCAGGCGCAATCGGACCTGCAACTCCTTACTCAGGCGGTGAACAAGGAATACCCGCCGCAAGCCTCGCGGTTTCGCGAGCACGTAGCCGTGGAAGTCATCCCTTTGCACGAGGTGCTGGTCCACAACGTGCGCTCGCTTCTGATGATTCTCTTGGGAGCCACCGGGTTTGTGCTCTTAATCGCGTGCGCCAACGTCACCAATCTGTTGCTCTCGCGCGGCGTTGCTCGAGGCCGGGAGATCGCTGTCCGAGTAGCCCTTGGTGCAGGGCGCCTGCGGCTCGTCCGGCAATTGCTTACGGAGGGTTTGCTGCTGGTGGTGATTGGGGCGCTTTTAGGATCGGTAACCGGTTTCTGGGCCACAAAAATTTTGAAGGAACTCATTCCGGCGAGCCTTCCGGCTAATGTGCATCTTGACCCGCGCATCTTCGCTTTCTCCGCCGTAATCTCCGCCGTCGCGCTACTGATTTTTGGTCTTGTTCCCGCCTTCATCGCCTCCCGAACCGACGTGAACGAAACCCTCAAAGAAGGAGGCCTGCATTCGGGAGCCTTTTCGGGGACACATCGTTTGCGCGGCCTGATGGCCGCCGGCGAAATTGCTTTGTCGCTGATTCTGCTCGTAGGGGCCGGCCTGCTATTGCGGAGCTTTTTGCGTCTCACGGAAGTGGATCTTGGTTTCGATCCCGATCATCTCCTGATCGCCACGGTGGAAAGGCCTCTGACCGCGGCAAACTTCGATTCCCAGTTGCATGCGGCGTTCTTCCACGACGCGCTCGAACGGATTCGCAGCCTGCCCGGAGTAAAGGAAGCGGCACTGACGCAGCGTTATCCGTTAGGTCCGCCTCTCAACGCCACGGGGATTGTGCACGTGCAAGGTGCGGAAGACTTTCGCCGGAGCCAGCCGGTTTCGATTACTGCCATCAGCCCGGAGTACTTCCATGTGATGAGGGTTCGCCTCTTGAACGGGCGCGCCTTCAACGAAACCGATTCGGCAGGCAAGCATGTTGCGATCCTCAACGAGCGTCTCGCGAAATTGGTATTCGGCAGCCGAGACCCGCTCGGCCAGCACATTGCCTTCGGGCCGCCGCCTGCCCCTTGGAGCGAAATCGTGGGCACCGTCGCAGACATGCGGCAGGATGCGCTCGAACGGGAGCCCGCCCCGGAGCTTTTCGTCCCGTACACGCAGCAGCCGACTTTCGCGATGGCGTTCATACTGCGGGCCGATTCCAACCCGGAAACGCTCGCGAGCGCCGTGCGAAGTGCCGTCGCAAGCGTAGATAATAATCAGCCCGTGTCCGAGATCATGACCATGGATGAAGTCCTGCGTAATCGCGTATTCCTGCAGTCTGCGAACCAGTGAATTCGGCATACGCATCGCGCTCGGCGCGAAAGAAAGTGACATCCTCAAGCTCGTCGTTCGGCAAGGATTCGGCCTCACCATCATTGGCCTGGGGGCCGGGATTGCCGGGGCCATTGGGCTGACGCGCTACTTGTCCAGCCTGTTGTACGAGGTGAAGCCAACCGACCCGATGACGTTTGTTCTTGTATCGGCGATTCTCGCCGGGGTCGCGCTGTTTGCCTCCTGCATTCCGGCTCGGCGCGCTATGCGCGTCGACCCGATGGTTGCCCTGAGATACGAGTGAGGGAGGCCGGAGAATGCGACCGGAGCATTGGCTGTTCACGATTCCACTGCGGCTGCGGTCGTTGTTTCGCTGGGCGCAGGCCGACCAGGAACTGGATGACGAGTTGCGCGACCACCTCGACCGAAAAACCGAGGAATACGTCGCGCAAGGGATGACGCAAGAAGAGGCGCACCGCCGCGCGCGCCTCGACCTGGGCGGTATCGAGCAGACCAAAGAGAAATGCCGCGACGCACGTCGCGTGCGGGTGATCGAGACGGCGCTTCAGGACATACGCTTCGGCATGCGAATGCTGCGCAAGAATCTCGGGTTTACCTCGGTGGCGGTATTGGTGATGGCCTTAGGCATAGGCGCTAACGCGGCCATGTTCAGCGTCGTGAATGCCGTGCTGCTGAGGCCCCTTTCGTTTAATGATCCGGGCCGGATCGTGACCTTAGCGAGCCTGTGGAAGAAGAGCGGAGGGCATGGTCCGGTTTCTGCGCCGGATTTTCGCGACTGGCACG
>WNGJ01013178.1_pt1 | contig 13604 bp, 16 predicted proteins | sample 5400611 | NCBI WGS metagenome assembly WNGJ01 (sample SAMN13153375, study PRJNA577476) | soil metagenome | isolation source: 40 cm soil or saprolite under Garry oak tree replicate 1 | place: USA:California | collected 2016-06-15 | reverse complement strand
TCTCGGCGTCGTGCAACGATCGGACGGCGCGCATTACTTCGCCGTCGTCGCCGGGACGGGATTCGACGCGCAGCTGATGGCGGGAACCGGTACCCAGGAGAAGCGACGCTGGAAGTTCGGAGCCTACATCGCGCGTGCCGCACTGACGCTTCCCTCGGTGCGGAGCGCGGGGCATCGCGTCACCGTGGACGGCAAGACCGAGGACCTCCGCGCCGCCATGGTGCTCGTGCTCAATTGCGGCCAACTCCCGCCAGGGTTCCTGAAGCTGCGTGCGGACCTGTCGCCGGACGACGGTTGGCTCGATGTGATGGCGCTGGATGCGGATGGCGCCTTGCAGAGCGCGACCGCGGTGATGGAGCTGTTCCTGCGGCGCGGGCGCAACGGGAAAGGGCGGCGGGTGTGGTGGGCGCGGGGACGGACGGTGCGCGTCGAGGTGCCGGACAGCACGCCGCGACCCGTGCAGCTCGATGGCGATGTGACCGGCGAGACGCCGTTCGAAGCCCGGTTGTTACCTGGCGCGCTGTCGGTCTTGGTCGGACCCGCATTCAAGGCGCATCATGGCTGACACGCTGCTGCTCGTCGACGACGATCCGGCGGTTCTGCGCGCGATCGGCGACTACTTCGAGCGCATCGGCTACGAAGTGTGGCGCGAGGGCACGGGCGAGGAGGCGATGGAGACGTACCGCCGAGTACGTCCCGACGTCGTCGTGCTCGATCTGCATCTGCCGGATGCGAGTGGCCTGGTCGTTCTGGAGCGACTGCGCCGCGAAGGCGCCGCGGTGATCCTCCTGACCGGCCAGGGCGACATCGAGACGGCCGTGAAGGCGATGCAGCTCGGCGCGGAGAACTTTCTCACCAAGCCCGTCGACATGACGCATCTGTCCGCCGCGATCGCCCGCGTGGCGGAGAAAGTGCGATTGTCACGGCAAAACGCGCGGCTGCGCGCGCTCGATCATGAAGCCGAGGGCGTGGGGTCGCTCGGCGCGTCGCCGGCGATGCAGGCGCTGGCCAAGCAAGTCGAGCTGCTCGCGGCGAGTGAGCGATCGACCGTGCTGCTGCAGGGCGAGAGCGGGACGGGGAAGGGCTGGGTGGCACGCGTGCTTCACAACCTGTCGCCGCGCTCGGGCGGTCCTTTCGTCGAGGTCAACTGCGGCGGGTTGTCGGCGGCGTTCCTCGACTCCGAGCTGTTCGGCCACGAGAAGGGCGCCTTTACCGACGCGAAGGAGCGCAAGGTCGGGCTCTTCGAGCTGGCCGATCATGGGACGATCTTTCTCGACGAGATCGGCGAGCTCGCGGTCGAGCTGCAGCCCAAGCTGCTGCACGTCCTGGAGACGAAGAAGTTCCGCCGCCTCGGCGGGACGCGTGAGCTGGAAGTGGACGTGCGGCTCGTCACCGCCACGAACCGCGATCTGGTCCGCGACGTGGAAACGGGCCGATTCCGGGAAGATCTGTACTACCGTCTGAACGTCATGCCGCTGACCTTGCCGCCGCTGCGCGACCGGACCCGCGAGGACCGTCTCGATCTGGTCAACCGCATCCTGTTTGATCTCAAGACGCAATTGCCGGGATGCCCGAGCGAGTGCACCACCGACGTGCTGGACCGGCTGTTGTCGGCGCCGTGGCCGGGCAATGTGCGCGAGATGCGCAATGTGCTCGAGCGGGCCATGATTCTGGCGCGCGGGCAACCGACGATTGGCTGGGAACAGTTGCCGCCCGATTTGCGGCAGCGCTCACCCACGGACCGCCGCTATCAGGCGCAGTCGCTGTCCGAAATGGAGCGGCAACACATCGAGCGCACGCTGCGCCATCATAGTGGGAACCGCACGCGCGCCGCGCTCGAGCTCGGGATTTCGCGCGCGACGCTCATCAACAAAATCAAAGCCTACAGCCTGAACGTCTAAGCCACAAAGAGCCCGATGCCCGTCAGGATCGCGATGAGTCCAAATCCGATTCCCGCGCGAGGGCCGAAGTACTTGAATCCAAGGAATGACGTGAGGGCGAGGCTGACGAATACGGCCCATCTGATCGGGAGCGTGGCGTGCGCTTGCGTGGGGTCGAGGGCTCCCAGCACCCAGAGCACGACGATGGGGACAAGAAAAGCCGCGCTGACGCACAGGCCATTCCCCAGCCAAAAACGGAACCATGTGGTGTCGGCACCCTGCCACGTGAAGTAGACGGACTTCATCTCGGCAAAGACCCGATCGGCCTCGGCCCCAGCCCGGGGCCCGCGCCGTGCGGTTCCCAGCATCCCACCGAACGTGTGACCGAGCGTCGCCAGCAGCAGCAGCCCGGCGCTAATGCGGTACAGCATCGATCGCTCCTTGAAGAAGTGCTATCTTGCGGGAGAGATTATGGCCATGGACAAGCCGAAGCTCAAAGAGCACGATGGCATGGTGTGCCGCGCCTGCGGGAATGAAGAACGGGCCTCGGAAGGGTATCCGTGCGCGGACTGCGGGACGTTCATTTGCCTGATCTGCACCTTCCGCGGCGTCATGCGCTGCAAGGCGTGCGAGCAGAAGGCGCAGTCCAACAAAGCCTAACCGCGCCGACGCTTCAGCTCGGCCACCAGCTCCTCCCGGGGCGCACCGAGCTCTTCAGCCAGTCTGCTCAGTGCCGCGTCCGTCCCCGACCAGTCGCGCGCCGCCGCCAGCGCATCGAGCGCGACTTCTTCGATCGCCGCCGACCGTTCTTCGAGATCGCGGGTGCGCACGGCCACCTCCCGCGCCAGCCACTGCTCCAGCTCGCGCCGATCGACTTCGAGCTGCCGCTGTCGCAACGCGTGTTGCAACGACAGCTCCAGCTCCTCGAGGTCGACCGGCTTGATGAGGTAGTCGTAGGCGCCGAGCTTGAGGCATTCGATCGCGGTGCGCGGCTCGTCGATCGCCGTGAGCATCAGAACCGCAAGGTCGGGATCTTGGGCCAGCACTTTCGGCAACAACTCCACGCCGCTGGTTTCGGGCATCCGGATGTCGCAGAGCATCGCCTGGGGGTGGTGCGCCGCCAGCAGCTGCAGCGCTTCGCCCGCATTGGATGCCGCCTGCACGTGATAGCCCAGCCGGCTGAGAAAGCGCGTCAGTGCCTGGCGGATGCCGTCTTCATCGTCCACCACGAGCACGGTCGTGCGCTCGACGGGAACCTTGGGAGCAGTCATGGCCGTCAACGTTGATGACGTTATCTTGGCGCGTCAATGAGCATTTCGCCTACAAACCTCGCCGCCGTCCCAGGCATTACCGTCGGTCATACGACGATCGAAGCGCACGGGACCGGTTGCACCGTGGTACTCGGTCCGGAGACCGGACTCAGGGCCGCCGTCTGCATGCGCGGCCGCGCCACCGGAACGCGCGAGCTCGACGTGATGGATCCGCGGCACCTTGTCGAACGCATCGACGCGATTCTGTTCACCGGTGGCTCGGCGCTCGGCCTGGGTGCGGCCGACGGCGTAATGCGCTGGTTGCGCGAGCGCGGCCGCGGCTTGCCGGTCGGTGACAAGGGAACCATCCCGATCGTTCCCTCCGCCGTGATTTTCGATCTCGGCAATGCCGGAAAACCGCTCGGGTGGCCAAGCCCGGACGACGCCTATCGCGCGTGTGATAACGCCACCCGAGACTTCGCGGAAGGACGCGTGGGCGTTGGCCGCGGGGCGACATGCGGCAAGGCCGCGGGGCTCGAGAAGATGGTCCCGGCCGGCCTTGGCTCCTGGGCGGCACGATTCGGCGATGTCATCGTTTCGGCACTCGTGATCGTGAATGCGGTCGGCGACGTGCGCAACGCGCGCGGCGAGATCATCGGCGGCTCGGTCGACAGTGTCCGCTATCTCGCCGAGGGTGGCGCGCCGCTGGGCGATCCCGAACGCCTGAATCGCAACACGACGCTCGCCGTGATTGCCACAAACGCCGACTTGGGTCGCGTGGAGCTGCAAGCGCTCGCGCAGTCGGGGAGCGATGCCCTCGCCCGGCGCATCACGCCGTACGGCACGTTGTTCGACGGCGATGTGATCTTCGCCGTCAGTACATCCACGACCAAGCCGAAGTCACCGCTGCAAGTCGAGGCGATCGCCGCGCTCGTCGTCCCCGAAGCAGTCGAGCGTGCGGTGCGCCATGGATAAGATTGAACGGGCGGTCGACGACATACGCCGCAAATGGACACCGGACAACCGCCTCGCCGTGTTCGACATCTCGCTGCTGCCAAAGGGTGTCGCGGGTGTGACCTCGAGTCGCGACGCGCGCGATGCGCTGCGCCGCCTGGCCGGCGAAGCGGGACTCGTCGAAAAAGTCGAGCTGATTCCTGATGGCGTCGTCACACCGGCGGCGATCGTGACGGCGGCGCTGGCGCCGCTCATGGGCGAGCCGCGCGTCTCGTCGCCGCGGGTGAGTGAGGCGCTGCACGGGGAAATCCTCGATGTACTCGAGCAACGCGAGGAATGGCTGCGCGTGCGGGCGCCGGACGGCTACATCGCGTGGCTGAACGCCGGATATATCGCGACCGGCCCGACCGCTTGGGCGGACGATTGGGCGGAGCGCGCGACGGCCCGCTCGCTGAGCGCCGATATCGTGACCGCCGATGGCCGCCGCAGACTCCCGACGGGCGCTCGTGTTGCGCTCCGTCGCGGCGTGGTGGAGCTGGCCGGCGGCCAACGCGGTGCGGTGGCCGCCGGTAACGTGCGCCGCGAGCAGGAGCTCCGTGTTGAGGCACGACATCTCGCGCTCCCGGAGCTGGCGCAGAAGTGGTACGCCGGTGCGCCGTATCTCTGGGGCGGGCGCACGGAATGGGGAATCGATTGCTCCGGGCTCGTGCAAGCGGTCTACGGCGCGCGCGGCATCAAGCTGCCGCGTGACAGCGATCAGCAATTCGGGCAAGGCAAAGAGGTCGCGCTGTCGCCCGATGGCACCGGCTACGAGGCCGGCGATCTGCTGTTCTTTGCGGAACGGGGCCGAGTGTCGCACGTGGCGTTGTGGGCGGGCGTGGGTCGCATCGTGCACGCGGCGCTCTCCCGCGGCGGCGTGGGCGGTGACCATTTGTTTGGTGATGAGCCCCGCATGAAACGGTTGCGCGAGAGCTTGGTGGGCGTCCGCCGATTGTGAACGTGCGTCGTGCGTCGTGCGAAGAACCTACCCCACACCACGCACGACGTACGACGCACGACGCACGTTATCTTTGTCGTATGCGCCTGATCCTATTTGACATTGACGGAACGTTGTTATGGACCGATGGGGCAGGAAGACGCGCCATCCATCGCGCGTTGCTCGACGAGATGGGCACCGCTGGGCCGATCGACGGCTATCGCTTCGACGGCAAGACCGATCCGCAGATTGTGCGCGAGCTGCTCACGCTGGCCGGGCACTCGGAGTCTGATTCCGACGATCGCGTTGCCGCAGTTTGCCGCCGCTACGTCGACTTACTCAGCGCCGAGCTCGCTAAACCGACGCACGCCACGAAGCTCTATCCCGGCATCACAGATCTGCTCACGGCGCTCGAGCCCCACGAATCGGGCGGCCGCGCGCTCGTCGGCCTGCTCACCGGCAACGTGCAAGACGGCGCCGCCTTGAAGCTGCGCTCGTCGGGCCTCGATCCCGCGCGGTTCGCGGTCGGCGCGTTTGGCTCCGACTCGCACCGGCGCGCCGATCTTCCGGCGGTGGCGGCGAAACGCGCGGCAGAGCGCACCGGCCGTCGGTTCACCGGCGCCGACATCGTCATCATCGGTGACACGCCGGACGACGTCGCATGCGCGCGCCCCATGGGCGCGCGCACCATCGCCGTTGCCACCGGCTTCTACGACACGGCCGCGCTCCGCGCGGCCGGCGCCACGCACGTGTTCGAAAACCTCGGCGACACCCAGGCCGTTCTCGCCGCTCTGTTTGCATGACCTCCTCCGAGTCGGGCGACGAGCTCGAGCTGAAAGCGCGCGTGGACGATCCCGCCGCGCTCGAAGCGGCGATCGTCGAGGCCGGTGCCGAGCTCGTCTTTCGCGGCGAGATGATCGACCGGCGATACGACCGTCGCGGCAAGCTGGAAAAACGGGACGAAGTCCTGCGCCTGCGCGTCTACAAGCCGGATGACGGTCCCCCGTTTGGAGTTCTGGGGTGGAAGGGACCAGGAAGCGTGCGCGACGGCTACAAGCATCGCGAGGAGCATGAAGTGCAGGTGGCGCAACCGGAGGCCGCCCGTCTCATCCTCGAGCGGCTGCGGTACGAAGTCGTGGTGCGGATCGACCGCAAAATCGCGGAGTATCGCCTCGGCGGCGCGGCGATCCGCATCGAGTGGTATCCGGCGATGGACGTCTTGGTCGAGATCGAAGGTGAGCCGCAGGCGATCGAGAATGCGGTGCGGGCTACCGGGCTCGGGCGTGACCGCTTCCTCCCTGAGGCCCTGCCACACTTCGTCAACGCGTACGAGCAGCGGACCGGGCGGCCTGCACGTCTGGCGCTATGAAACTGCTGATGCCGCTGCGCGTGCCCGAGCTCGCCCCGTCGCTCGGGCGCATCATTGTGCCGCGCCGGCTGTTCGATCCCTGGGTTCCTCTCGACGACATCCGTGAAGAGCTGGCCACGCGGGTGCTCGAGCTGGGCGGGGACGGACGCGCGGCGGCGGCGCGCGAAGCCGAGGGAGGGGGTCAGGATCGCGCGCGCATTCTCGACGTAACCGGGCGCCGTGCCTGGGCGGCTGCGTGGGAGAATGCCGTGCGCCGCGCGGGCGCCCGCGTCGCCGATGCGCTCGCTGCCGAAATCACGCGTACCGCGCGGCAGGTGCGGCTGCCGCGCCGCCGCTTGCGCCGGCATCTGCTCAGCAACGCGGAGAAGCGCGCGATCGTCGCGCGGCTCGGGACCGGCGGCGGCGCGTTCGTGGCCGCGCTCGACGCGCTGGAGACCGCGGCCGGCCGCGTAACCGACGCTTCGGTTTTGGAGAAGGACGCGCACGCCGAGTGGCAAGAAGCGCTGCGGACCGTCGCGCGCCGGCTGGAAGCCGCCTGGCTCGCGCTCGAGGCCGAGGTGGAAGAGGAGCATACGCGCTGGACACCAGAGATCGACGCGGTCGCGGCGTGGCGTCCCCCCCTCTGGCCGATCTTCGTGGTGTGGACGCCGCTCTCCATCCTGCTCGTCTGGCTCGGCTTGATCCTCGGCGGCTATCTGCCCGCTCCCGCATGGCTCGCGGCGCAGCTGGGCTTCTAGCGGCACCGTGAGCGCCATCGGTGTCGGCGTGGATCTGGTCGAAGTCTCGCGCGCGCGCGCGATGCTCGCCGACAAGGGAGCGCACGTGTTCGATCGACTGCTCACGCCCGCCGAGGCGGCGTACTGTCGCTCGCGCCCCGACCCCGCCGAGCACGTCGCCGTGCGGCTCGCGGCCAAGGAAGCGGTCTATAAAGCGCTCCAGGGCAGTGAGGCGGCGCGGGGCATTGGCTGGCGCGACATCGAGGTAACGCGGGCCCCGGACGGCCGTCCGGACGTGGAGCTGACCGGACTTGCCGCCCGGCGGGCCCGGGAGCTGCGGGTCAACAGAGTGCTGCTGTCACTTTCCCATACACACGAGGCGGCGATCGCAATCGCAGTACTGTCAACAGATTGAATTCCCGACAAAATTACTCTACTTTCCTGTCCGTGCGGTTCGGCAGCATCTCCCTGATTCTCAGCGCCTGCCTTGCGCAGCCACTCGCGGGGCAGGCGACTGACTCTTTGACCCTGGCGCGTCGGGTCGTGGCAGCGGCATCACTGGCCGCGAAGGAGTACGCCCTCGGTGTCGTCCCCGCAGGGGGGCAGATCACCCAGCCCGAAGAGGTCGACGAGGCAAAGCTCTTCATTCAGCAGGCGCAGTTCGATGTCCCGGGCCTCCCAACTGCCGCGCGGGCCAGCACTGGCCGCACGCTCACCCGCATTTCGCGGCTCCTGGAGGCGCTCGCCCCGCCCGACACGATCAATCGTGTAACCGACAGCTTGGTCGCCAGCATCACGGCCGCGGCAGGTGGCCCTAGGGTCATCGAGCCGCTCCCTGCCAGGCCACCGTCACTCAAGCGGGGCGCGGTCGTCTTTCGCGAGCGCTGCGCCGCCTGTCACGGGGAGTCTGGGCGTGGCGACGGGCCCAAAGCCAAAACCCTGAAGGGACCACCTCCCGCGAATCTTACCGATCGCACGCTCATGGGCGACATGTCGTTGCTTGACATCTTCCGCCGGATTGCGATCGGCACCCCCGGCACGGCGATGCCGGAGTTCGCTGAGGACCTCGCCGCCGAAGACCGCTGGGCGGTCGCGGCCTACGTCCAGGCGATGCAATACGGCGGATCGGCGACGGCGGCCGTCTTTGCAGCGGTCCGCCGGCAGATCGATTCCGCATTGTCCAAACGCTCGGATCAAATCGCCGTCGACGCGTACATGACGTTCGAGCAGGTCGAGACCTCGATTAGGGCCAAAAACGCCGGGCTCGCAAGCGAGCTCGAAGGCAACTTCGCCTGGCTGCGCACGCGCGCCGTGAAGGCGGATCAGGAGGAGCGCAATACGATCCGCGAGCGCCTGCTCGCGGGACTGGAGCGCGCGGAGCGGGTGGTCGCCGATCGCCCGTCGGCGGCGAGCCTGTTCGTCAATTCGTTCTTCCTGCTGATTCGTACGATGCTGCTGGCGGCTGCCGTGCTGTTCTATGTCAGCTACTGGCTGCTGTCCAAGATTGAAGCCGCGAAATGGACCGCGTTCGTGCACGGCAAGATGCGGAGCGCCCTGTCGTCCGGCTCCGGCGCCGCGCTGAGCGCCGTCGCGTTCCTGGCCGTCTATCGCGAAGGGTTCGAAACGATTCTGTTCTATAAAGCGCTGTTCACGTCGGCCGGGGCGAGCGGCGTGTCCGTGGTGGCCGGCATCGCCGCGGGCGTGGTGGGACTCGTCGCCATCTACTTCCTGATCAATCAGCTCGGACTCCACGTGGCCATGAAGCCGTTCTTCGCGGTGACGGGCGCGATGCTCTACTACATGGCGTTCGTGTTCGCGGGGAAGGGAATCGCGGAGCTGCAGGGCGCGCAGCTCATCCCCCTGACCGTCATCGAAGGCGCGCCGCGCGTCCCGGTGCTCGGAATCTATCCGACGCTCGAATCGTTGCTCGTGCAGGGCCTGCTGCTGGCGCTGGCGCTGGCGGCTGCCGTCTGGGCATTGCGCCCGAAAGTCAAAGCCTCAGGTGCGGAGGGGGACCTGCTTCGGTCGCAGTGATTCGGGCAACGGCTGCGGGCCAGCGGCCTGGCGCCACGTGTAGAGCAGCGCGCCACCTACCACCATCAACAGCACGCTGGTCGCCTGGGCCAGGGTGAAGGACCCGAGCAACCTGTCGTCTTTGGCGCGGAACATCTCGACCAGAAACCGCTCGGCGCCTCCGAGCACGAGATACCACGCGAACAGCCAGCCGATGGCGTGCCCATGATCGCGCCGCCGCCACAGCCACCAGAACACGAGCAGCATCAGAACCGTCTCGTAAACTTGCGTCGGATGCACCGCCACCACTTCTGCCGGGTTGGTGCCCGCCGGGAAGTGGACGTGCATCATTTCCAGGTTTTGAACGGTCGTCGGCGGCAAGCCGTTGGGGAACTTCATTCCCCACGGCAGGCTGGTGGGGATGCCGTAGTCGTCATTGACCAGGAAACAGCCGACGCGCCCCAGCGCGTACCCGAGGGCCAGCGGCGCGGCGCAGATCTCGGCGGTGAAGCGCCCCGGCACGCGGCGGCGCCACCCGTTCAGCAGGATGCCGGCAGTCGCGCCGAGAAAGCCGCCGTACCAGACGAATCCCCCGCGGCGGAAGAGTGCTTCGGATTCGCCCGTCAGGAACACGTACCAGAGTTTGGCCCCGACCAGTCCGCCGATCACGCCCGCGATGATGATGTCGGCCGCGTAATCCTCGTCGAGCCCGCGCGCCCGCAGATCGAGCTGAATCGCCCAGCCCGCCATGAGGAATGCGACCATCATCATCAGCCCGTAACCCGTGAGCTCGAGGGGCCCGAGGTGAATCGTGAACGGATACACGGTCATGGGAAGGCCGTGCGTCGTGCGTCGTGCGTGGTTGCGCTCATCTCGAGTCCAGGGAGGGGGAGATCGGCGCGAGCGTCCAGCGTCCAATCGCTGCGCTCGCCGAGGCGCAGGCGGTGCCAGCCGGCGCGCGCGATCATGGCGGCGTTGTCGGCGTTGAGCCGCGGGCTGGCGACCGCGACGCGCGCGAGTCCCTTGAGCCGATCGGCGGCACGCGCCGCCAGTGCCTTACTGCACGCGACACCGCCGCCGAGCACCGCGGTCGGGTAGCCGGTCGCGCGTACGGCGCGCTCCAGTTTGGTGACGAGCACGTCGAGCACCGCATCCTGGAACCCGCGCGCCAGGTGCGGGCGGTCGCGATCCAAGTCTGACGACGCGCGCACGGCGTGCAGGACCGCGGTCTTCAGACCTGAGAACGAAAACTCGAATCCCTCGTTGAGCATGGGACGCGGGAAGGTAAAACGTTCCGGATCGCCGCTCTTCGCGAGCTTCTCGATCGCGGGACCTCCGGGATATCCCAGGCGGAGCAGCGTGGCGACTTTGTCGAAGGCCTCGCCGGCCGCGTCGTCGCGAGTTTCGCCAAACAGGCGGTAGCGACCCCAGGCCGGCACATCGAGCAGCAGCGTGTGTCCACCGGACACGAGCAGTGCCACGAACGGCGGCGACAGGTCGCGGTCCTCGATCGCCGGCGCGAAGAGATGACCCTCCATATGGTGTACGCCGATGAGTGCGCGGTCGCCGGCATAGGCGAAGGACTTGGCGTAGACCACCCCGACGAGCAACGCGCCTGCCAGCCCGGGCCCCGCGGTGACCGCAACGGCGTCGATCGCGGATGGCGCGATCCCGGCTTCGGCGAGCGCCCGATCGACGACCGCCGGCAGCGCGGTCAGATGCGCCCGACTCGCCAGCTCGGGGACGACGCCGCCGAACACCTTGTGGATGTCCTGGGACAGGATGATCAGGCTGGCGAGCTCGGGGGATGCGTTGCGACCGCCGCCCACGGGGGGGGGGGGGGGGGGGGGGGGGGGGGGGGGGGGCGGGCGGAGGGGGCGCGGGCGCGCGCCGCTTCACCGTGACCGAATCGGGAATGGCGCGGGCGGTAATGCCCCGTGGCGCGATGACCGTGATCCGGGCAGACCCGCCGGTGGTTCCACTGATATGCGCGACCACGCGCAGCGAGTCGCGCGTCAGCGCCTGCACGCGCTCCTCGGGACCGCTGACCGCGACCGACACGCGCGCCGGCGTGACAATCAAGCTCGTGATCGCCCCCGCGCCCGTCTCGACCGGAATCCCGCCGAACGAGCGCTCGGCGATTCGGCCCATCTCCCCCGTGATCGTCACCTGCTTCGGCGCCAGACGCACGATGCCAAGCGGCGCCGTGTCGATCGGCACCTGCCGCGAAAATTCGCCGCTGACGTTGGTGATTTCCATCGGGACGGTCGTCACCGAATCGATCGCCGCCAGGGCTTTGTCCGGGCCGACGAGGCGGGCGGTCGTCGGCGTCATGGAAAGACCACCGTGCAACACCTGCGCGGAATCAGGCGTCACGCTCACGAGCGACACGATTCGGACTTCCTTTCGGCTCACACTGTCGAGTGCCAGCGTGATTTCGCTCGGCCGTACTTCCATCACCCGGACGTCGGCACCCTTCGGGAGGGCGAGCTCCACTTCGCTGGGATCGAGTTGAATCGAATACGTCGAGGCCGTGAGCGTGTCGGGGACGCGGCGCGTGATGTCCCCGGCAAGCGAACGCAGCTTTAGGATCTGACTGCCCTTGCCGGAGATCTGAACACGGACCTTGGGCGGCTTCTGAACGAGCGCCCGTCCTCGCGGCAGTTGTACGATGAGCGTGACGTCGAAGCTCGTGGTGACCGGCTGCTGCAGCTGCACGGCGACGTAGAGCATCAGCGCGAGGAACAGCGCCGCCCCCTTGATCGGCCAGTTGCGCGTGATCCCCTGGAACACGCTAGGGCTCGCCCAGCAGACGTCGGATCAGCATCTCGTTGACCGGGTCTTCCCAGTTTGCCGCGCCGATGACGCGCTTCACGATCACGCCCTCGCGATCGATGACATAACTCTCCGGCACGCCGAAAATATCGTACGACTGCCGGATCGCCCCGCTGGGATCGTGCAGGATGTCGAACGTCAGGCCGAGGTTATTCGCAAACGCCATGATTTCCCTGGGGCCCGCCTGTTCCTGGTTGTAGAAGGCGTCGCCGTCCACGCTCACCGCCGCAATGCGGAAATCGGTCCCGGCGAGCTTTTGATGCAGACGCTCCATGGACGGCATTTCGGCCCGGCAGGGCGGGCACCAGGTCGCCCAAATGTTCACCAGGACCACTTTCCCACGATAGTCCGCGAGCGTCGCCGGCTGATTAGTGCGCAGATTCGTGGCGCGAAACGCCGGCGCGCCCGAACCGATTTCCACCGGGTTGATCTGGGGCCGCAGCTTGATCGCCAGCGCAACCCCGAACACGGCTGTCGTCACCAGCCCGGTGATCAGCGTCCACTGTTGCCGGTTCGTCATGCCGTCACCATGCAGCGGCGGCGCAGCTCCTGCACTTCGCGCCCGGGGTCGCCGCTCGCGAAGATCGCATTCCCGGCGACGAACGTGTCGGCGCCCGCCTGATGCGCGGCGGCGATGGTCTGCCTCGAAATGCCACCGTCGACCTCCAGGAAGCATTGTGCGCGGTGCGCGGTGAGCAGTGCGCGGCCGCGCGTAATCTTGTCGTGCGACGCCGGAAGATAGGTCTGCCCACCGAAACCCGGATTCACGGTCATAATCAGCAACAAATCGAGATCGCGCACCACCTCTTCGGCATGCGCCAGCGGCGTCGCCGGGTTGAGCGCGAGCCCCGCCATCATCCCCTGCTGCTTCACGGCGTCGAGCTGACGTTGCACGTGAATCGTGGCCTCAGGATGGAACGTGAACACCGACGCGCCCGCGGCCGCGAACGATTCGATGTAGCGCTCCGGCTCCACGACCATCAGATGCGCGTCGATCGGCTTGTCGGTCAGCTTCCGCAGTGTCTCGATCACATTGGCGCCGAACGTGATGTTCGGAACAAACCGCCCGTCCATCACGTCGACATGCAGCCAATCGGCTCCCGCCTCGAGGACCTGTGCCACCTGATCTTGCAGGCGCGCGAGGTCGGCGGAGAGGACGCTCGGCGCGATGCGTATGCCCCCCCCGCCCCGCCCGTTCGTCATTGTGGACTCCGGGCTACCACGATATCCACGACGGTGCCGGGCGCGGCCAGTGTTCCCGCCGCGGGGCTCTGTGCGACCACCGTTCCCGGCGAGCCCTCGGTTGTCCGGCGCCGTGTCACTGTGCCGAGCTGCAGTCCTTCGGTTTCGAGTCTGGTCCGCGCGTCCGCCGATGCCATGCCGAGCAGGTCCGGCACGGGGATCGTCGGCGCGCCCCGGCTGACGACGATGGTCAGCCCGGCACCCGGTGCCAGCGCGGTTCCCGCAGGTGGCCGTGTCATCATCGCCAGCCCGGTCGGCGCGGCGGCCTGCACCGATTCGACCTGGCTCACGACCAGCCCAGCGGCCGCGACCATCGATTGCGCGAGCGTCGCGTCGAGCCCCCCGACGTCCGGCACCGGAATCTTGGGC
>WNGJ01005626.1_pt1 | contig 13604 bp, 11 predicted proteins | sample 5400611 | NCBI WGS metagenome assembly WNGJ01 (sample SAMN13153375, study PRJNA577476) | soil metagenome | isolation source: 40 cm soil or saprolite under Garry oak tree replicate 1 | place: USA:California | collected 2016-06-15 | reverse complement strand
GCCTGGCCTTCGAGCTGCCGCTGATCCTGGTGATTCTCAACCTGGCCGGGGTGCTGACGCATCAGCGCATGAAGAAGTGGCGCCGGGTGATGATCTTCGGCGTGTTCGCGTTCGCGGCGGTCGCCGTGCCGAGCCCGGACCCGTTCAGCATGCTCCTGCTCGCGGTGCCGTGCGTGATCCTGATCGAGCTCGCGGAGCTCTTCGCGTGGGCCAACGACCGCCGCCGGGCCCGCCGGCCGTCGATGTACGAGGGCCTGTCCGACGACGAGGTCTCGCCGCTCGACTTCGACGACAGCGTCAGCTCCGGTTCCGGCTCCACCCAGGGATAGCCGCCGGGCCCGGCCCGGCCGGCTCTCGCCTACCCTTGATCGCATGTCTAGCCCGGCGCAGCGTTACGCGGCGTTCCGTAACCAGGCGCTGAACGAGGGCCACGGGGTGCTCGTCGCCGCGCCGACCGGGTCGGGCAAGACGGTGGTGGGCGAGTTCGCCGTGCACCTGGCCCTGGCCGAGGGGCGCAAGTGCTTCTACACCACCCCGATCAAGGCCCTGTCGAACCAGAAATACGGCGACCTCGTCCGCCGGTACGGCGCCGGCAGCGTCGGGCTGCTCACCGGCGACAACAGCATCAACGGTGAGGCGCCGGTGGTGGTGATGACCACCGAGGTGCTGCGCAACATGCTCTACGGCGGCTCGGCCACCCTGTCCGGCCTGAGCTACGTGGTCCTGGACGAGGTGCACTACCTGGCCGACGCGTTCCGTGGCGCGGTCTGGGAAGAAGTGATCATCCATCTGCCCGAGTCGGTCCGGGTGGTGGCCCTGTCGGCCACGGTCAGCAACGCCGAGGAGTTCGGCGACTGGCTGACCCAGGTCCGGGGCGGGACCACCGTGATCGTGGACGAGCACCGGCCGGTGCCGCTGTGGCAGCACGTGCTGGCGGGCGGGCGGCTCTATGACCTGTTCGTGGAGCGCCCCGGGGGAGCGGGGCCCGGGGAGCCGGCGCAGGTCAACCCGGAGCTGCTGCGGCTGGCCCGGCGGGAGGAGTGGGACGGCCGCCCCGGCCGGGGCGGGCGCCGGCCAGCGCGGTACCGCCCGCCGCGGCGGCCGGAGGTGATCGGGCGGCTGGACACGGCCGGCCTGCTGCCCGCGATCACCTTCATCTTCAGCCGGGCCGGCTGCGACGCGGCGGTCCGGCAGTGCCTGGACGCGGGCCTGCGGCTGACCACGCCGGACGAAGCGGCGGCCATCACCGAGATCGCGGAACGGCGGACGGCGGAGGTTCCCGAGTCAGACCTCCCGGTGCTCGGCTACGGCGAGTGGCTCACCGGCCTGCAGCGCGGTATCGCCGCCCACCACGCGGGCATGCTGCCCACCTTCAAGGAAGTGGTGGAGGAGCTGTTCGAGGCCGGGCTGGTGCGGGCGGTCTTCGCGACCGAGACGCTGGCCCTCGGGATCAACATGCCGGCCCGCACGGTCGTCATCGAGCGGCTCGACAAGTGGAACGGCGACACCCACGCCGCGCTGACGCCGGGGGAGTACACCCAGCTGACCGGCCGGGCCGGGCGGCGCGGGATCGACGTGGAGGGCCACGCGGTGGTGCTGTGGCACCCGGGCATGGACCCGGGGGCGGTGGCCGGGCTGGCCGGCACCCGGACCTACCCGCTCAAATCGAGCTTCCGGCCCTCCTACAACATGGCGGTGAACCTGGTCGGCCAGGTTGGCCTGGAGCGCGCGGCCGCGCTGCTCGAGTCCTCGTTCGCCCAGTTCCAGGCCGACCGGGCGGTGGTGGGCATCGCCCGGCAGGCCCAGCGCAGCCGGCAGGCGCTGGCGGAGCTGGCGGTGAGCTGTGACCGCGGCGACTTCGCCGAGTACGCGCAGCTCCGCACGGAGCTGTCGGAACTGGAGGGGGCGGCCGCCCGGCAGCGGTCCGCGGCCCGCCGGGCCGAGGCGCTGCGGTCGCTGCAGGCCCTGCGCCGGGGCGACGTCATCCGCGTTCCCGGCGGCAGGCGGCCGGGTATCGCGGTCGTCCTCGATCCGGGACAGGCCGGGCTGGGACGGGGCGGCAGGCCCACCGGGCCGCGGGCCCCGGCCCCGGCCCGGGTCCCGCCGGACGGTGGCCCGCTGCCGCTCGTGCTCACCGCCAACCGCCAGGTAAAACGGCTGTCCGTGGCCGACTTCCCCGAACCCGCCGCCGTCCTGGACCGGGTGCGAATCCCGGCCGCCTTCAGCGCCCGCTCGCCGCGGCACCGCCGGGACCTGGCCTCTACCGTCCGCAACAAGCTGGCGGGCCGGGCGGCGGAGGACGGGCGTGAGGGAGACGGCGCGGGCCGGCCCGCCGGCGGCGGGGGACCCTCCCGCGAATCACCGTCCGGCCAGCCCGAGATCGCGCGGCTCCGGCGCCGCCTGCGCCAGCATCCATGCCACGCCTGCCCGGACCGGGAAGACCACGCCCGCCAGGCCGAGCGTTATGCCCGGCTGGAGCGGGAGGTGCGGCAGCTGGAAGCTGCCGTGGCCGGCCGCTCCCACGTGATCGCGCGGACCTTCCAGCGGGTCTGCGCGGTGCTGGGCCGTCTGGGGTACCTCGAGGGCGACACCGTGACCCCGGATGGCAGGCGGCTGGCCGACCTGTATACCGAGCTGGACCTGCTGGCGGCGGAGTGCCTGCGGCGCGACCTCTGGGATGGCCTTGACCCGGCCGAGCTGGCGGCCTGCGTCTCGGCGCTGACCTTCGAGGCGCGCAAGTCCGAGGACGCCGGGCCGCCCCGGCTGCCCGGCGGCCCGGTCCGCGAGGTCCTCCCTGCCATGGTCTCGGTCTGGGCCGAGCTCGCCGCGGTCGAGGAGGAGAACAAGCTGGCGTTCCTGCGGGAACCCGACCTGGGCTTCGCCTGGGCCGCGCACGCCTGGGCGCGGGGCAAGCCGCTGGAGTCGGTGCTCGGCCCCGACCTGACCCCGGGCGATTTCGTCCGGGCGGTCAAGCAGCTGATGGACCTGCTCGGGCAGATCGCGGTGGCGGCCGGGCGGGATACCCCGCTCGGCGTTACCGCACGTCAGGCGGCCGAAGCCCTCCGGCGCGGGGTCGTGGCGTACTCCTCGGTGGGCTGACGTCCGGGGTACGCTCCCGGCATGACCGATCTCAAGGACTTCGCCCGCCTGGTGGCCCGCGATCATGGCCTGTGCGTGATGTCGACCCTGCGCCCGGACTCCACGATCCAGTCGTCGCTGGTGAACGCCGGCGTGCTCGATCACCCGGTCACCGGCACGCCGGTGGTCGGCCTCGTGGCGCGGGGCCAGACCCGGAAGCTGGCCAACCTGCGCGCCCGGCCACGTACCACGGTGGTGGTCCGGGCGGGCTGGGAATGGGTGGCGGTGGAGGGCCCGGTGAACCTGGCGGGGCCGGATGACAGGTTCGGCGATCTGGACGCTGAGCGCATCCGGGTCCTGCTGCGGGAGATCTTCACCGCATGCGGCGGGACGCATGACGACTGGGACACCTACGACCGGGTCATGGCCGAGGAGCGCCGCACCGCCGTCCTGGTCGCCCCGGAGCGGGTCTATTAGCGCCTGACCACACCCCGGGCCGCCTGGGCCGCGGTCAGACTTCCTGCGACGCGGCGAGGTCTTCGTCGACGATCAGGGCGAGCTTGCCCCGGGTGTGCCCCTTTTCCACCTCGCGGTGCGCTTCCGCGGCGTTGAGCCAGAAGTACCGGGCCTGCACGGTGACCGTCAGCGATCCGTCGTCGAACCACGGGGCCATCCGGATCAGCCGGGAGCCCCTCCCCTGCCCGTTGTAACGCAGCCAGCGCACATGCTGCCCGCCCGGCGCCTCGGCGTGCACCGGCGTGGCGATGAGCGCCCCGTCGCGGGCCGCCCGGGCCGCCCCCTCCAGGGTGGGCGCCGCGCAGGCGAGGACCCGCCGCGCGCCTCCGTCGGTCACCCCGCGGACCTGGTCGGGCCAATCGGGCTTGGTGTGGTCGATGACCACGGCAGCGCCGAGCCGGTGCAGGAACTCGTGGTGCTGCGGGCTGGCGGTGGCCACCACGGATGCCCCGAGAATGCGCGCGATCTGCACCGCGAAGTGCCCCACCCCGCCCGCGCCCGCGGTGATCAGGACCTGGTCCCCGGCGCCGATCGCCAGCTCGTCGGTCAGCCCCTGCTCGGCCGTCAGCGCGTCGATCGGCGCCGCCGCCGCATCGGTGATGGGCAGCCCGGCGGGGATGGGGGCCAGCTTCTCGACCGGGCACGTGACGTATTCCGCATAGCAGCCGGTCAGGCCCGGGTAGCCGTACACGGGTGCGCCGTCGTCCAGGGCGGCGTCAGCGCCGGTGTCGCCCACGACGACCCCGGCAAACTCCCCGCCGGGGACGTAGGGCAGCGGGCCGGTCCAGCCGCCGGCACGGAGCGAGGCGTCCCACGGACCGACCCCGGCGGCGAGCACCCGGACGAGCACCTCGCCGGGGCGCGGCTGTGGTAGGTCCGCCTCGCCCACCTGCAGCACTTCGGGGCCGCCGAACTGGCTCACCATGATCACCTGCATCGCCACTCCATCCCTGCCGCCTGCCGCGGGCAGATCTTGTGCGAGTCCTCACAGTATGGATGGCCCGGTCCCGCCGGTCAGCGGGTAAGGGCGCTGTCTGCGGTGCCCCCGTAGATCTCGGCGGCCCGCCAGCAGTACCAGGCCACGACCGAACGGTACGGCCGGTACGGGTCGCCGAGCGGCTCGAGCTGTTTGGCGGTCGGCGACGGGATCTCCCATGCCAGCCCGAACCCCTTCCTGACCCCGAGATCGCCGGTTGGCCACACATCCAGGCGTCGGAGCTGGAACATCAGGAACATCTCGGCCGTCCATTTCCCGATGCCCCGGACCGCTGTGAGCCGGGTCACCACCTCGGCGTCGCTCTCGGCCCGCAGCCCGGGCGGGTCGAGCACGACCGTCCCGTCCAGCACCTTGGCCGCCAGATCCTCCACGGAAGCCGCCTTGCTGCCGGACAGGCCGACGGAGCGGAGCGTGCCGGTGGGCAGCGCCAGCACCCGTTCCGGGGTGACCTCACCACCGAGCGCGGCGATCAGGCGGCCGTGGATGGCGGCCGCCGCCGGGCCGGCCAGCTGCTGGTAGAGGACCGAGCGGACCAGCGCCGCGAAATGGGTCTCGGCCGGCGGGCGGACGTGCGGGGGCCCGACCTCGGCGACCAGCCGGTGCATGACCGGGTCCCGCTCGGCCAGGATGTCGGCCGCGGCCTGCCAGCTGCTGACCGGACCGGGCTCTGGCCGTGCTGACATGGGCCCAGTCTCCCATCAGCCGGCCCGGGCGCCGGGAGCGTGAGTATCTTCGGCGCTCTACCGGTGGGGAGGGCAGCGACGGAGACGGCCTCGGCGGCGGCGTTCAGGACCCTGTCCTCCCGGGCGGGGAAACCACTGGCAGGATGATCGGATGAGCCCGCTCATGCTGCTCGATACCGCTTCCCTGTATTTCCGCGCCTATTACGGCGTGCCGGAGACGCTGACCGCGCCCGATGGGACTCCTGTCAACGCAATCCGCGGGCTGCTTGACATGATCGCGCGGCTGGTCCGCGCCCGGCACCCGGCCCAGCTCGTGGCCTGCCTGGACGCCGACTGGCGGCCGGCCTTCCGGGTAGCGGCGATCCCCTCGTACAAGGCGCACCGCGCCACGCCAGATGGCGGCGAGGAGGTGCCGCCCGCGCTGGCCGCGCAGGTACCGGTCATCGAGGAGGTGCTCGCCGCCGCCGGGGTGGCGATGGCGGGCGTACCCGGCTACGAGGCGGATGACGTGATCGGGACGCTCACCGCCCGCGCGAGCTGCCCGGTCGAGATCGCGACGGGGGACCGCGACCTGTTCCAGCTGGTCGACGACGAGCGCCCGGTGCGCGTGCTGTACACCCAGCGCGGGCTGACCAAGCTGGACGTGGTGGACGAGGCCGCGGTCACCGCCCGCTACCACATCCCCGGCCGCGCCTACGCGGACTACGCGGTGCTGCGCGGCGACCCCAGCGACGGCCTGCCCGGCGTCGCGGGCGTGGGAGAGAAGACCGCGGCCGCCCTGGTGCGGACGTTCGGCACGGTCGAGGCGATGCTGGCCGCGATCGAGGCGGGGCACGGCGGGTTTCCCATGAACAGCAGGCCCAAGCTCGCCGCCGCGCGCGACTACCTCAGCGTGGCGCCGGCCGTGACGCGGGTCGCCACCGACGCCCCGGTGCCGGACGTGGACGGCACCCTGCCGCTGACACCGGCCGCGCCGGACCGGCTCGCGGCGCTCGATGAGCGCTGGGATCTGGGTTCCTCGCTCCGCCGCGCCCTCGGCGCGCTCACCGAGCAGAGCTAGGCCCGGCCGGCGGCCCGGACCAGGGGCGCGGCAGGGCGCGGCCGGGAGCTAGAGCACCCTGAGGGCGACCACGCAGGTGTCGTCCTCGGGGTCGGTCGATCCGAGCGCGGCCAGCACGGCGGCGATCACCCGGCCCGGATCGCTGATGCCGGCCGCCGCGCTGGTGAGCGTGGCCAGCCCCTCCTCCAGTGACCGGTCCCGGCGCTCGATCAGCCCGTCGCTGTAGAGCAGCAGCAGGTCCCCGGGCTCCAGGAACAGCGAGGCCTCCTGGTAAGGGTCGCGGCCCGCGCCCAGCAGGATGCCGGCCGGAGGCGTCAGCGGGCGCGCCTCCTCGCCCCGGACCAGCAGCGGCGGCGGGTGCCCGGCCTGGGCCCAGGTGAGCGTCCGGGACCGCGGGTCGAAGTAGCCGGCCATCACCGAGGCGGTGTGCTCGGGATCCACGTGATGCACGAGATCGTTCAGCCAGCCGAGCAGCCGCTGCGGCGGCGAGCCGGTGATCGCCAGGCCGGCCAGCGCGCCGCGCAGCCGGGCCATCCCCGCCGCCGCGGCGAGGCCGTGGCCGCCGACATCGCCGATGGCGATGAGCACATGACCGCCCGGCAGCTCGGCGGTGATGTACCAGTCCCCGCCGACCCGGCTGTCGCGGGACGCGGGCAGGTAACGGACGACGGCGCGCAGCCCGGGCAGGTCGAACGGGCCTTCATGCAGGGGCAGGATCGCGCGCTGCAGTTCGAGTGTGACGTGGCGCTCCTGCGCTAATGCCTCGGCCAGCCTGGTGCTGTCGCTGGCATGCCCACCGGCGTCCGCGGCGCGACGGGTGGCGGTTCGCCTCACCTTCCTGCCACCTTCGGCACACACGACAACAACTGCGCCCCCACTAAGCCCGGCACTTGGCTCCGTTTGAGCCAGGGAGGCAATGATCTCAGATGTCATTGCCGTTTCGCATCAGTGAGCCTTGATGTACCAAGCGTGGGGTACCGGCCCGGTCTTGTCCAGCGATGGCCGGGGGACCGGGCCCGGCCCGGGCGGCAGCGCCCGTGATTAGATGACACCGGAGGCTGGCCAGCGGCGGAGGGCAGGCAAGTGGCGCAGGCAGGAGTTGACGCAGGCACGACGCCGGCGGCCGAGCTGGCGGACCTGTACCCGGCGGACCGGATCGTGCTCGCCGCCGCGGCGGCCGCCCGGGCCGGGATCGGTGCGCTGCTGCTGACGCCCGGGCCGGACCTGCGGTACCTGACGGGCTACGAGGCCATGCCGACCGAGCGGCTGACCTGCCTGGCGGTGCCGGCCGACGGGCCGGCGTTCCTGGTTGCGCCGCGTCTCGAGCTGCGGTCGGTGCAGGCCTCGCCCGCCGGCGGCCTGGGCGTGGAGATCGTCGGCTGGGACGAGACCGACGACCCGTACCGCCTGGTCGCTGGCCGGCTCGGCGGCCCGGAGTCGGTCGGGCTGGCGGACCAGATGTGGGCCACGATGGTGCTCCGGTTCCGTGATGCGCTGCCGGGCGCCCGCCAGGTGGTGGCCAGCGCCGCCCTGCGCGGGCTGCGGATACGCAAGACCCCGGCCGAGGTCGCGGCGCTGCGGGAGGCGGGGGCCACGATCGACCGGGTGCACGGCCGGGTTCCGGGCTGGCTCGGGCCCGGCCGGACCGAGCGCGAGGTCGCCGCCGACATCGCCGCGGCGATCGTCGCCGAGGGGCATGCCCGTGCCGATTTCGTGATCGTCGGGTCGGGGCCGAACGCGGCCCGCCCCCACCATGAGCCCTCCGGCCGGGTCCTGGCCGCGGGCGACGCCGTCGTGGTGGACATCGGCGGCACCATGCCGACCGGATACTGCTCGGACTGCACGAGAACCTACGTCATCGGCCCGCCGCCGCCGGAGTTCGCCGCCTACTACCAGGTGCTCAAGCAGGCCCAGGAGGCCGCCTGCGCCGCGGTCCGGCCGGGCGTCAGCGCGGAGGCGGTGGACGCCGCCGCGCGGGAACCGATCACCGCGGCCGGCTACGGGGAGTACTTCATCCACCGGACCGGGCACGGGATCGGCCTGGAGGTGCACGAGGATCCCTACATCGTGTCCGGCAACACGGAGGCGTTGCTGCCGGGGATGGCCTTCTCGGTGGAACCAGGGATCTATCCCGGCCCGCATGGTGCCCGCATCGAAGACATCGTGGTGTGCACGCCGGACGGCGGCGAGCGGCTCAACAACGCCACCCGGGAAATGGTGATAGTGGACCTGTAGATGGTGACCCGTGTGATGGCGGCCGCGTGATGCAGGAATTGCTTGACCTCACCCACGAGCTGGCCGTCAAGGAGCTGCAGCCCGCGGCCGACGCGGCCGAGCGGGCCGGGACCTTCCCGCGCGAGGCGTTCCGCCTGCTGGGCAGGTCGGGGCTGCTGGGCCTGCCCTACCCGGAGCGGTGGGGCGGCGGCGGCCAGCCCTACGAGGTCTACCTGCAGGTCGTTGAGGAGCTGGCGCGGGCGTGGATGGCCGTCGGCCTGGGCGTGAGCGTGCACACGCTGACCTGTTTCCCGCTGGCCACCGCGGGCACGCCGGAGCAGCAGGAGCGGTGGCTCCCCGACCTGCTGGGCGGCGAGCTGCTCGGCGCCTACTGCCTGTCCGAGCCGCAGAGCGGCTCGGACGCCGCGGCGCTGGCCACCAGGGCCGCGGCCGATGGCGACGGCTACCGGATCGACGGCGTCAAGGCCTGGATCAGCCACGCAGGCCGGGCTGACTTCTACACCCTCTTCGCCCGCACCTCGGGGGAGCCGTCCGGGCCGGAGCGGTCGCGCGGCATCAGCTGCTTCCACGTTCCGGCCGGCACCGCCGGCGTCAGCGCGGGCCCGGCCGAGCGCAAGATGGGGATGCGTGCCTCCGTCACCGCCCAGATGATCTTCGATGGCGCCCGGGTGCCCGCCGGTCACCTGGTCGGCGAGGAGGGGCACGGGTTCGCCATCGCGCTGGCGGCGCTGGACGCGGGCCGGCTGGGCATCGCGGCCTGCGCGACCGGCCTGGCGCAGGCGGCCCTGGACACCGCGGTCGGCTACGCCCGCGAGCGCCGCCAGTTCGGGCAGCCGATCATCGGCTTCGAGGGCCTGTCCTTCCTGCTCGCCGACATGGCGACGGGAGTGGAGGCGGCCCGCTCGCTCTACCGGGCGGCCGCCCGCCGCAAGGACGCCGGGCAGCCGTTCAGCACGCAGGCGGCGATGGCCAAGCTGTTCGCGGCGGACACCGCGATGCGCGTGGCCACCGACGCGGTCCAGGTGCTCGGCGGTTACGGATACGTCGAGGATTTCCCGGCCGAGCGCTACATGCGGGAGGCGAAGATGCTCCAGATCGTGGAGGGCACCAACCAGATCCAGCGGCTGGTGATCGCCCGGGCGCTGGGCCGTGGCTGATCCGGAGCGGGAGCGGGTGGAGGAGCCACTTGGCGGACCGCCCGGGGCGGCTCGCGGCGCGTTGGCGCGATCGGCGCTGCCGGGGGATTACCGTGACGGGGTGGAAGAGACCGACCGCAAGATCCTCTCGTTGCTGTGCCAGGACGGCAGGATCAGCTTCACCGACCTGTCACGCCAGACCGGGCTGTCCGTCTCGGCCACCCACCAGCGGGTGCGGCGGCTGGAACGGCGCGGCCTGATCAAGCGATATGCGGCGGTGATCGATCCAGCGGACGCCGGGCTGCCCCTTACCGCGTTCGTCTCCATCAAGCCGTTCGACCCGGCCGCACCCGATGACGCGCCGGGCCGGCTGGCCCACCTGACCGCCATCGAGGCGTGCCACAGCGTGGCCGGGGATGAGAGCTACATACTCAAGGTGCGGGTCGCCTCTCCGGGCGCGCTGGAGAACCTCCTGCAGGAGATCCGCGCGCTCGCGAACGTGTCCACCCGGACCACGATCGTGCTCAGTACCCCGTACGAGAACCGCCCGCCGGATCTGTAAACACCCCGTTGAGCATGAGCGACAGCAGCCGCTCGGCCTGCTCGGGGTCGTCGCCGCGCGCGGTCGCGGCGGCCACGCCGTGGGAAAGGCGCAGCAGGTCGAGCGGCCGGACGTCGGGCCTCACCGCACCCGCCTGCTGGGCCCGGGTGAGCAGGGCGGTCGCCGCGGCGAGCAGGTCGTCGCGGCAGGCCGAGAACACCGGCGCATCCTTGTCGTAGTCGGCCGCCAGCGCCGACGTCAGGTTCTGCTTGGTGGCGCCGAACTCCACCATCTCCCGCATCCAGGCCGCCAGGGCCGCGCCGGGGGACCGCGAGGCGGCCAGCTCGCCGGCGCGCTGGCAGAGCGCCGCCACCTGGTCGGTGTACACCGCCTCCAGCAGCGCCGCCCGGCCGGGGAAGTGGCGGTACAGCGTGCCGATCCCGACCCCCGCCCGGCGCGCGATCTCCTCCAGCGAGGTGTCGTCGGCGCCCCGCTCGGTGAACGCCTCAAGGGCGGCGGCCATCAGCAGCTCGCGGTTCCGGCGCGCGTCTGCCCTCATCGGCGGCGGGAGTCCCACCGTGCTCATCATTACCAACTTAACCCGGGCCCGCCATGCGGCGGGCGGTCCTAGTCGGAGGCATCCTCCATTTGCTAAACGGAGGAAGCCTCCGTATAGTTAGCGGAGGTTGTCTCCGTTTCATTCCACTGTACACAACCGAAGGGGACTTGCGTGTCCGTCTCATCGGCACCGCCCATATCCCTCCGCCCCCCGGCTGCCGGGCAGCGCCGCGGCCGGCCGGTGGGTGCCCTCGCCCTCGTCCTGTGCGCGCAGCTGATGGTGATCCTCGACATGACCATCGTCAACGTCGCGCTGCCGAGCATCGAGCGGGGCCTTCACTTCTCGGCCACCAGCCTGTCCTGGGTGCTCAACGCCTATGCCCTCACGTTCGGCGGCCTGCTCCTGCTCGGCGGGCGGGCGGGCGACATCCTCGGCCGGCGCCGGGTCTTCCTCACCGGCATCGCCCTGTTCACGCTGGCGTCGCTGGCCGCCGGCCTGGCCGCCTCACCCGGCTTGCTCATCACCGCGCGGGCGCTCCAGGGCGTGGGCGGCGCGATCGCCTCGCCGGCCGCGCTCGCGCTGGTCGTGTCGGCCTTCCCGGAGGGCGGGAGCAGGAACCGGGCGATGGCCCTGTACGCGGCCATCGCCAGCGGCGGCGCCTCACTCGGCCTGGTGCTCGGCGGGCTCATCACCCAGTGGGAGTCGTGGCGCTGGGCGTTCTTCATCAACGTGCCGGTCGGGATCGCGGTCGCGGCCTGCACCCCGTTCCTCCTGACCGAGACGCCGCGCCGGCCGGGGCACTTTGACCTGGCCGGGGCGCTCACGTCGGTCACCGGGATGGCGGCCCTGGTCTACGCCTTCATCCGGGCCGCCAGCGCCGGCTGGTCGGACCGGATGACGCTGGCCGCCCTGGCCCTGGCGGTGACCGGGCTGGCCGCGTTCGTCCTCACCGAGACCCGGGCCGCGCAGCCGGTCACGCCGCTGCGGCTGTTCGCCGACCGCCAGCGCTCGGCGTCCTATGCCGCCCGGCTGCTGCTGGTGGGCGGCCTGTTCGGCATGTTCTTCTTCGCCACCCAGTACCTGCAGCTGATCCTGGGCTTGAGCCCGGTGCGGGCCGGCCTCGCGTTCCTGCCCCTGACGGTCCTTCTCTTCGGCGTGTCCCGGCTCGCCGCCCGGCTGCTCGGGCGGTTCCCGCCGGTCCCGCTGGCGGTGGCGGGGATAGTCCCGGTGATCGCGGGCATGGCCTGGCTGTCGCGGATCTCGCCGGATTCCGGGTACCTTCGCGGCGTGCTGGGCCCGATGATCTTGTTCGGCGTGGGGATGGGGCTGGCGATGGTGCCGCTGACCACGGCGGCGCTGGCCGGGGTCCGGGCCGAGGACTCCGGCGCCGCCTCCAGCATGGTGAACGTCACCCAGCAGGTGGGCGGGGCGCTCGGGCTCGCCATCCTGGTGACCGTGTTCGGCGCCGCGAGCCGGGCGCCCGTCGGCCAGGCCGGGGGCACCGGACTGGCCAGCGCGCATGAACATCTGGTGCACGGCATGGCGAGCGCGTTCACCGTCGCCACCCTCTTCGACGTGTGCGCCCTGCTGGTGATGGCCGGCGCCGCGGTCGTGACACGGCGGGCGCGCCGGGCCGTGGGAGCGGGGTACTAGCCGTCGGCCTCGATGCGGACACACTCGCTGTAGACGATCCGGCCGAAGTACATCACCTTGGCCAGCGCCCACCAGTGCGAGCCCGGCCGGGCGGACGCAGGCAGCCGCACGGAATAGCACAGGGTGACGAGCTCACCGGGCTCCGCGGCGAAACCGCGCGTCCACGGCCCGAGCAGCTGCCACGTGCCCAGCGGCGAGATCAGCTGGCACTCACCCCGGACCGGGGCCGTGGTCCGGTTGGTCACCTGCACGCTGAGCTCGCCGGCCCGCCCGGCGCCGATGGTCATGGTGGCGGGCAGCAGCCGCAGCCCGATCTCGGCCGCGGCCGCCTGCCCGTCGGCCTCGAGCAGCGGGAGAAGCTCGTCCAGCGGCCGGTCGAGCGGCGGGGCGGGCGGCTCGCCCACCGTGACCAGGGTGGCGTCCTCCAGGCTCTGGCCGAGGTCGTCGAGGATCCGCGCGGCGACGTAGTAGCGCCCGGGCGGGGTGCCCGGCAGCACACGTGCCGTCAGGTCCCAGGCGGCGAAGCCGCCGCCGGCGAGCTCGTACCGCAGCGGTGCGGCCTGCCCGGCCGGCTCCACCACGAGGCCGGGCGGGACGTCGAGGGTCACCAGCCCGCTGGCCGGCTCGCGGCCGCCGGCGACGGTGAGCCGCAGCGGGGCGCTGTCCGCGGGGACCGCCCCCGGGGCGTTGTCCGCGGAAACCGGCCCCGGGGCCGGGGCGAGCGCGACCCGGCCGGGGGACAGGTGCACCGCGACCGGCAGGTTCCCGGCCGGGGCGGGACCCTTGCCGTGCAGCCAGTACCGGGAGAAGACCGGCTGGGCAGGTTCGGGCGGGGCGTCGCCCGGCCGGGCAGGTTCGGGCGAGGCGTCGCCCGGCTGGGCAGGTTCGGGCGGGGAGTTGCCCGGCCGGGCAGGTTCGGGCGGGGAGTTGCCCGGCCGGGCCGGCCCGTTGTCCGCCGGCCCGCTGTCCGCCGGCCCGGCCCCGAACCCGGCCAGCGCCAGTGTCACCGTCCCGGCGATGGGCACCACCGCCTCCGCGGCGCCGCCCACCAGCGGCAGCGGCGAGCCGTCGGCGTCCTCCAGCAGGCTGGTCAGGCGCGCCGTGCCGGGCGCGGTGAACAGGCGCACCCGCGCCGCCGTCCTGCCG
>WNGJ01007120.1_pt1 | contig 13606 bp, 13 predicted proteins | sample 5400611 | NCBI WGS metagenome assembly WNGJ01 (sample SAMN13153375, study PRJNA577476) | soil metagenome | isolation source: 40 cm soil or saprolite under Garry oak tree replicate 1 | place: USA:California | collected 2016-06-15 | reverse complement strand
TAGGCGAGCAGGGTCATGCGGGCCACGAGGGTCCGGCCGGGGAACGCGTAGCGGGTCAGGCTGTAGGCGCCGATGACTCCCGCCGTGACCACGATGACGGTGGTGATGGCAGAGACGACGATGGTGTTCTGGAAGTATCTCCAGAAGTTCGTCTCGTAGAAGAGCTTCCGGTAGGCCCGCAGGTCCCACTCGTGCGGCCAGAAGGTGGGCGGTGACGCGAGCAGCTCGTGGCTGACCTTGAGCGAGGAGACGAGCATCCAGTAGAGGGGGAAGGCGCAGAAGAGGAAGAGGCCGATGCGGAGCGTCCACTCCGCGGCCGACGACACGGGCCGGCGGGATCCGCCACGACCGCGCGAGCGAAGCTCAGCCATCGGTCTCGTCCGCCTCGGGCGGGAAGGCCACGAAGTAGATCGTCACCGCCATGAGAAGGAGGGCGAGCATCACGTTCGACAGCGCCGCGCCCATCCCCGCCTGGTAGTAGGTGAACGAGCGCTGATAGGTGAAGACGGGGAGGGTGCGGATCGCCTCCCCCGCGCCTCCGCCGAACCCTAGCAGCCACGGCACGTCGAACTTGGTGAACATCCAGATCCCGCGCAGGAGCAGCACGATGAGGAGCACGTTGCGCAGCTGCGGGAGGGTGACGTGGACGAACTGCCGCACCGCGGAGGCGCCGTCGACCCGGGCTGCGTCGTAGAGCTCGAGGGGGATGGTCTGCAGTCGGGCGAGCACGTTGACGAGGACGAAGGGAAAGAACGTCCACACGGAAAGGACGATGAGCACCCACATGATGGTGGAGTGGGTCAGCCACGCTTCCGGCATGCCGGGGATCCGCAGGGCGCTCAGGACATACGGGATCACCCCGTAGAGGTCGTTCATGAGCCAGCGCCACACGAAGACGGCGATCACCGTGGGGATCATGTACGGGAAGAGCGCGACCCCGCGCAGGAAGTCGCAGCCGGCGAAGCGCCGGTGCAGGATGAGGGCCCCCGCCACGCCGACCACGATCTGCAGGGCCGTGCTCGCCACCGCGTAGACGGTGGCCAGCCAGACGCTGCGCCAGAAATCGGGATCGGTGAGGATCTGCGTGTAGTTGCCGAGGCCGACCCAGGCGCTGGTGGCGCGCAGCGAGTGCTTGGCGTAGAAGCCCAGCCAGACGTTGTAGCCGACGGGGAAGATGGTGAAGGCGACGACGAGGGCGACGGACGGCAGGAGGAGCCCGATCCCGGTCAGGGCCTCTCGCCGACGGCGCGAAGCGCGACCGGGGACGGCTACGAGCGTGTCGACGCGAACAGACATGACGATCGCGCAGCACGAGCATCAGCGACCGTCGAGGCGACGGCCACCGACGCTCCGCGCGCGCTCCTAGCTCTTGGTCTTCCCGATGATGTCGCGGGAGATCTTGTCGCTGGCTTCCTTGGCCGCCACCTTCGGATCCTTCCCTCGCTCCACCACGGCCATGACCATGTCGGCCAGGATGGGCGCGGCGGCCACGTCGCCGATCCACGGCACCAGCATATCTTGCGGATTGCACACGAGGAGCGGGTGGGCGCGGCCGATCTCCACCCACTTGAGCTGCGCGTCCAGCCACGGCTTCCAGCGCTTGCGCTCGGGATGCCCCATGTAGGCGGGGTCCTGGAAGTCCTCCTTGAAGATCGAGAGGAGATGGACAGGGACGGAGTCGCAGTAGCGCCGGTAGTTCTCCTTCTTGAAGAAGAACTTGAGGAACTCCTTGGCGGCGGCCTTTTCTTCCTTCGGGGCATCCGCGTAGAAGACCCACGGCTCGTTGTCGAACTGGGTCAGGGGCGCCTTGCCCATGGGGCCGATGGTCTTCGGCCACATCTGGAAGATCTCGGGGTTTCGCTTGTCGGGGGGCGCGTACTGGTCGATGTACCCGGCGGTGCGCCCCCACATGTAGACCTGCGCGGTCTTTCCCGTGGCCCAGGCGGAGAGCGTCTCCAGGTAGTCGTGCGACGCCCACCCCGGCGGCAGGTACGGCTTGACCTTCTTCCAGAACTCGAGCATCCCGAGGACCTGCGGGCTCTCGAGGGCGGGGTTGCCCTTGTCGTCGAAGAGGCTTCCGCCGTTCGAGCCCGTCCACATGTAGACGTCCTCGTTCACGAAGAACGGGATGCCCGCGAGGGAAACTCCGTAATATTGCGGCGCCTTGTTGAGCTTGGGCAGATCGCGGAGCCAGTCGTTCCAGGTCTTCCAGCTCCGCGGGTCGACGCCGGTGCCCGTCAGATAGTCGCCGCGGCCGCCGAGGTTGTCGGCGCCCCAGGCGTGGGTGAGGCCCCAGTACTTGCCGTCGGGATACTTGAGCCACCGGAGCACCGACGGGAAGATGCGGTCCTCGCCGATGGCCTTGACGAGGTCGTCGATCGGCTCGATCAGTCCCTTGGCCCGGAACGAAGTCACCACGTAGGTCTGGGTGTGCGACGCCGTGGGCGGGCTCTTGGCCGCCATGGCCGCCTGGAGCTTGCGATCCATGTCGGACCAGCCCATGCCTTCCGCCTGGATCTCGATGTCCTTGTGGAGCTTGTGGAAGTCCTCGACGATCGCCTTCACGGCCGCGCGCGTGGCGGGGTTGGGCTCCGTGTCCCACATCGTCACGGTGATCTTCTTCTGCGCGCTGGCGGGCCGGGCGCTTCCCACGAGGGAGGCGGCGGCCGCGCCGGTGCCGAGCCGCGCGAGGAACTCGCGCCGCCCGATCACACCCGCTCGATGCTCGGTGACCAACCGCCGGAGACCTGGATCGCTGTCCCAACGCCTCATGGTGATCTCCCTTTCAAGGTGTCTCAGGGCCAGACGCCTGATGCGGATGCTCGGTTCGCGAAGGGTGGGCCCGGCGGCGCACGCGACGCGGACCCGGGGAGACTATAGTCCAGGGGGGGTCCCGACTCAACGTGATGGTATAGACTGCCCCCCTGAGACGTGAGCTAGCCATGGAGCCATCGTTCCCGATCGTCAGGCATCCCTCGCCGGGGAAGCGCAACCCGGTGCTGGTGAGCGTGCCCCACTACGGCACGGAGCCGTTGCCCCACATCACCTGCGACGACTACAGCGAGCCCTGGTTCGAGACCTTCGCCTACGGATTCGCCGACACCTTCGTGGGTGATCTCTACGGTGAGCTGCACGAGCACGGGGCCACCGTGCTCGCCACGCCGTTCTCGCGCATGTTCGTCGACGTCAATCGCCGCCGCGACGACTTCGAGCATCACGACGGCGAGGTGCGCTCGCGGCGAGGGGTGGTGCGCACCCATACCATGCGGGACTTGGCCATCTTCACGCGCCCCCTCGGGCTCGCCGACGTCGAAGCGCGCCTGCAGGCGCTCTACGATCCGTACTATGCGGCCCTGGAGCATCTGCTCGGCCAGCTCCGGCACGCCTACGGCTACGCCATCCTCCTCGACGGCCACACGGGGAGCCCGCGTCGGATGAAGGACCATCAGGTGATCATCGGCACCCGCCACGATGCGACGTGCGCCCCGCAGCTCGCGGCGGCGGTGGCCGGGATCTTCACGCGCCACGGCTTCGAGGTGCACGACAACGTCAGCGGCTATACGGGCGGCAACATCGTGGCCACCTTCGGGCAGCCTCAGACCCGGCGCGTCCACGCGCTTCAGCTGGAGATCAACGCGTCGCTCTTGATGACGACGTCCCGCGACGAGTTCATCGCCCAGGTGTCGCGCGGGGGAATTCCCGAGAAGGCCGAGGCGAACATCGCCCGGGTTCGCCAGTGTCTTCGCGAGGTGCTGGCGGCCCTGCCCTCGGTGCTCGCAACCGTGCGCGACGTCTAGCAGGTTGCAAGTTCCTCAGCAGCCCGGCCTGTGAAGCGCCTCCCCGCCCGACTTTGCGCGCGGCCGCGCATCCTGTTTGTCGGCATCAATCCGTCGCTCCGTTCCGCGGAGGTCGGCCACCACTTCGCCGGGCGAGGCAACCCGTTCTGGCGGCTGCTCCACGCCGCGAAGCTGATTCCGGAGGCTTTCACCCACGAGGACGACACGCGGCTGCCGTCGTGCGGCCTCGCCCTCACCAACATCGTTCCGCGGGCGACCCGCGCGGCCTCCGAGCTGACCAGGAGCGAGTTCGAGGCCGGGCGCGCGCAGCTTGGGCGGGTCATCGCGCGCGTGAAGCCGGAGATCGTCGCCTTCGTCGGCGTCACCGTCTACCGCGCCTTCTTCGGGCCGCGCGTGCGCCCGGGCGCCGGACCGAAGCCGGAACGGGTGGGTGACGCCAGGGTCTTCGTCCTCCCGAATCCGAGTGGCCTGAACGCCGCCTATCCCGGCTTTCGGGACAAGCTGGTGTGGTTCGAGCGGCTCAAGCGCTATGCGGAACGACCGCGGGATCAGGCCCCTTGACCGGGCGGCTCCGGGTGGCCATCCTCGATGGGTGAGGAAGAGGACGTGACCGTTTCGGCAATTGCCGTGGCTACTCGAGCTAGGTGTTCAGGGATCAGGAGGAACGGGAATGACGACGACCATGCCCATCACCCTCGAGCTCCAGACACAATCGGCCAAGGAGGTCGTCGATATCACGGCACGCGTCGAGGCGCTCATCGGCGGGGCGTCGGGCGGGAGCTGCCACCTGTTCCTGAGACACACGACGGCGGGGCTCATGGTCGTGACCAACGACACCGGCGTCCCCGAGGACATCATGGACATCCTCCAGACGCTGACCCCGCCGATCGCCTTCCGCCACGACTCGCGGGCTCACGTGGCGGCGCACTTCCTCAGCGCCCTCGTCGGTCCGAGCGTCCACGTGCCGGTACGGGACGGCAAGCTCGCCCTCGGCGAGTTCCAGCGGATCGTGCTCATGGAGTTCGAGGGGCCGAGGAGGCGCGAGGTCGAGATGCGCCTCCTCGCTGACGCCTGAGCGAGCTGACGCTCCAAGATCTCATGCCGCGCCCCGCCTCCACGGTGTAAGGGCACTTTCCGATTGACAAGCAGCTTGGGCGCGCCCTACACGTAGCGATGTCGATCGAACGCTCGGAATGCGCGAGAGGAGACCATCGATGGCGAAGCTCGTGGCGGCACGCGCGTGGTGCAACAACGAGGTCGCCTACCTCGTATGGAAGACGGACGGCAAGATCGATGGCTGCCTCGGCTTCATGATCACGCGCATCCATCTCGACTTGAACGGCCAGGAAGTGGAACGGCGCAATCTTCCCACCTGGGTCGCCTTCGCCACCCAATCCAACCCCAAGTGGGAAGAGCAAGACACGAGCGTCTGGCCCATCCAGAAATTCTCGTGGCGCGACCTCACCCTGCGCAAGAGCCGCAACACGCTGACCACGCGGCCGCCCGCCTTCAAGGCCAAGTACGAGATCGTGCCCGTGGGGCTCCCGGGGCCGGGGCGCGCGCCGGTCCCGCCCTCGCCCACCGCGCAGCCGGGCAAGTACAAGGGCGCGCCCATTCCATTGTTCATCTGCGGAGACTCGATCCAGACCGACGAGATCCTCGTCACCAGTGATTTCGGCGACATTTCCGTCACCTTCACCAACGGCATCCTCTCCACGCAGAACCTCCGGAAGCAGCTCGGGACCCCGGACGGCCTCGCGCCCACCAAGCCACAGATCGACGCCCATATCCAGAAGCCCGGCGATCCCATCCGCACGTTCCTCGCCGGCGACGTCTTGCCTGCCTTGCGGTCGCTCTTCGAGCGCGCCGACCAGGTAGACGGCCACGTGCATCTCGCGCTCTATGAGCTCGACGACCCTGAGCTGGAGAACCTCCTCGTCTCCCACCAGAAGCGACTCGACCTGATCCTGTGCACGGCGGGGAGCAAGTCGCCCCCCAAGGGATCCGGCCTCCCCGTCACGTGGGACGTCACGAACCAGCCGGTCCGGGCAAAGCTGCAGAAGCTCATGGGCCCGCGGCTGCAGAACCGGATGTTCAACAACAGCGACCACATCGGACACAACAAGTTCGCCGTGCTCCTCGACAAGCACGGCAAGCCCACCACCGTGTGGACGGGCAGCACGAACTGGACGCCTACCGGCTTGTGCGCGCAGACGAACAACACCATCATCCTCACCTCCGACACGGTGGCCGCCGCCTATCTCGACTACTGGAAGCGCCTGCACGCCGACAAGCTGCCCACCCCGAAACCGTTGACGGCGCCGCTCGGCTCGAATCAGGGCCCGGCCCTGCGCGCGGCCGACGCGCATTCGAAGAAGGCCCAGCTCGACGGCCACCAGACGCAGGTGGAGCTGTGGTATTCCCCGAACACGCCCGAGGTGGGAACGCCGAAGACACGCACGGTGCCCCCCGATCTCGCGGTGGTGTTCGAGCTGATGAAAAAGGCCAAGGACGCGATCTTCTTCCTCGTCTTCAATCCGGGACGGAGCGATCCCGCGGGCGAGGACGTCAACACCGTGGTCTCCGCGGGGATCGAGTTCGGCCGCCTCGATTCGAAGCTCATGGTGATGGGGGCCATCAGCGACCCTGCCGCGGTGCCCGGCTTTGTGGCGCCGCCGCCCGGCCAGAAGAAGGACAAGACGAAGCCCAAGATTCCGCCGCCCGCCATCTTCTCGCCGAACGGGGCGCCCAACGTGCTGATGATTCGCGCGGCCGCCATCGACGATCTCATCGGCGACTTCCAGAGGGAGCTCTTGAGCGCGGGCCACGCCATCATTCACGACAAGATCGTGGTCATCGACCCGCTCTCGAAGACCGACTGCATGGTCATCACGGGGAGTCACAATCTCGGCTTCAAGGCCTCCTACGCCAACGACGAGAACATGGTGATCATCCGGGGCAACCCCCACGTGGCGCTTGCCTACACCGTGCACGTGCTCGACGTCTACGACCACTACAAGTTCCGCGCGGCCCTCGAGCAGCAGACGCGCGAGGCTCTCCTCGCGGGCAAGCCGGCGCCGAAGAAGCCGACGGGCAAGGGCTTCTTGCAGACGACGGACAAGTGGCAGGACCCGTACGTGGCCGGCACCAAGGGCCGCGAGCTCGCCTATTTCCTGCGGTAGGGATCGGAGCGCGCGTGGCGCGGCGCGGATTCAGGCCCGGTTGATCAGGTAGACCCCCGCCGCGATGACGGCGCCGCAGACCACGACGACCTTGGTGATGGGCTCGCCGAGGAAGAGCCACGCGCCGCCTGCCGCGAAGACGGGAATGAGATAGGAGTAGGCCGTGGCCACGCCCGCGGGCACGCGCTGGAGACCAAAGGCGAAGAGCTGGTTGGAGGCGATGGTCACGAGCAGCGCCATGGCGACGACGAGGACCCAGCCGAGGGCGCTCATGGCGAAGGCCTGATCCGCGATCGTCCGCGCGTGGGTCCAGCCCGTGGCGAGAAAGAGCGCGGCGGTGCCGACGAGAGCGGCATGCGTGGTCAGCTGGGCGACGCGGTGGCGGCGGAGCAGATCCTTGAAGCAGAGGATGTAGCCGACCCAGGCAAGGGAGTTGGCGCCCATGTAGAGCATGCCGAGGACGTGGTGCTCGCCCCCGCCGCTCGGCTGCCGCCCGAGCAGCACGAGGGCCAGCGTGCCGAGCAGGGCGAGGGCGAACCCGCCGAGCTGCCGTGGCCTCGCGCGCTCACCCAGCAGGAGGGCGCCCAGGAGGAGCACCCAGGCGGGCTCGGTCATGCGCACGAGCGCGGTGTTCGCCACCGTCGTGTAGCTGAGCGCCCAGTAAAGGGTCAAGTTGAAGACGGGAACGAGGGCGATGCCGGCGGCCACCAGCATCACCCCCTCTCGCCACGTGTACCGCGGCGCCTCCGCGCGGGTCAGGACCGCGTAGGGGACGTAGAAGAGCCCGGCGATCACGTAGCGCAGCCAGGTCAACGTGAGCGGGTCGATCTCCCGCAGGACGATCTTGACCAGGATGGAGTTCGAGGCCCAGAGCAGGATGACGAGCAGGAGGGCGGCGGCGGCGGCGCCCGAGGTCGACCTCACAGAGTGAGCTTGTACGCCTGGCCGCCCTTCATGATGAGGTGAAGGTTCTCTCCGTTCTGGAAGACGCGCAGGTCCTTGAGCGGGTTGCCCTTGACCGCGATCAGGTCGGCGTATTTCCCGGGCTCGACGGAGCCGATCTGGCTCTCCATGCGGAAGATCTCGGCATTGACCCGCGTGGCGGAGAGCAAGACCTCCATGGGCTTCATGATCTGACCCTTGAGCTCGAGCTCCGTGGTGCGGTGGGACTGCATGTCACCGAGCAGGTCCGAGCCCGAGCCGATCTTGCAGCCGGCCTTGTAGGCGTGGCCGAGGCCTTCCACGCTCTTCTCCCGGGCCATGTTGATCTTCTGGATCTGGTGCTCGCCGATGCCGTAGCTCTTGCCCTCGCGCCAGATCGCCTCGTAGGTGACCATGGTCGGGACGAGGAAGGCCCCCGCCTTCTTGATCTCCTGCGCGGCCTGGGCATCGATCAAGTTGCCGTGCTCGATGCAGCGGACCCCCGCCTTCACGGCGGCGCGCACGGCCTTGCCCGAGTAGGCGTGGGCGAGCACGTACTTGCCCACGGCCTCCGCTTCCTCGACGGCCGCGCGCATCTCCTCGATGGTGTACTGCGTGGTGTCCAGCTCGTCGCCCGGCGACATGGCGCCGCCCGAGGCCATGATCTTGATCTGGTCGACGTCGTGGCGCAGGGTCTCGCGCGCGGCCTTGCGCACCTCGTCGGGGCCGTCCGCGATGATGCCGATCATGCCCGTGCAGCACTCGATGGGATCGTGCCATTCCGCCCGCCGTCGCTTGTCGCCGTGCCCACCCGTCTGCGAGAGGTACTGGCCCGAAATCAGCATGCGCGGGCCGGGATGAATGCCCTGCGCCACCGCCTCGCGAAAGCCGTAGTCGGCCCCGCCCGCATCGCGCACCGTGGTGAAGCCCTGCAGGAGCGCCTGCTCCATGCGGCGGATGGCCTTGGCCACGATGAGGCTCGGGGGCAGGAGGCGGTGCTGGTCCGTGATGTTGCCCTCGACGGCGCACATGTGGACGTGCGCGTCGGTCAAGCCCGGCATCAGCGTCCGGCCCTTGAGGTCGAGGGTGGTGATCTTGCCCTTGAGGGGGCCGACCTTGCCCGAGCGGATGACGTCCTTGATCCGCTCGCCCTCGATGACGACGGCGGCGCCGTCGACGGGCTCCTTGCCCGTGCAGTCGATCAGGAACGCGTTTCGCAGAACGGTGATGGCCATTGACGGTCTCCTTACTTCTTCCCGATCTTCGCTTCGAACATCCACACCTTCTCGTCGGCCCGGGGCTGCCACTCCACCCAGTTCGCCACGCCGTAGAGATCGTGCTGCTGCCACAGGAAGACCCACGGCACCTCGGCGGCCACGAGCTGCTGGAGCTCGGCCCAGGCGGCCAGGCGCTTCTGCGGGTCCACGATGGTGACGGCCGTCTGGATCTTGTCCTCGAGCGCCTTGTTGCCGCCGTAGGACGAGTACGTCATGGAGCCCTGGAAGAGCTGCTCGATGGTGTTCTGGGCATCGAGGGCGGGCCCCCAGCCGAGGAAGAACATGTCGCCGGTCGTGCGGTTCTTGATCTTGTCGAGGTGCGTGCCCCACTCGTTGACCACCACGTTCACGGTGATGCCTTGTCGCCCGAGCTGGGCGGCGATGGCCTGCGAGATGTCCTTGTCGAGCGGGTACCGGCCCGAGGGCGTGTCGAGGGTGAGGGTCAGCGTCTTCGGATCGACGCCGGCTTCCTTGAAGAGGGCCTGGGCCTGCTTGGGATCGTACTTGAGGCACTGGACCTTGGGGAAGTAGTCGACGTTGATGGGAGAAAGCGGCCCGCACATCTTGCTCGCGCGCCCCCGGAGCACGTTCTGGATGAGCTCGTCCACGTTGACCGACTGCGCGATGGCCTTGCGCACCTTCAGGTCCTGCATCGGCCCCTGCTTGAGGTTGACGAGGGCCAGGTAGTTGATGCGCGAGGAGACGGTGGCCCGCACGGTCGCCTTGCCGCTGGCGTTGACGAGGTCCACCGCGTGCGGCGGCACGTCCTTCATGATGTCGATCTCGCCGGCGAGAAGCGCGGCAAGGCGCGCGCTGAACTCGGGGATGAAGCGGAAGGTGACCTTCTTGAGCTCGGGCTTGCCCTTCCAGTAGTCGTCGTTGCGGGTGACGATGAGCTTCTCGTCGCGCACCCACTGCGAGAACTTGAAGGGCCCCGTGCCCGCGGGCTTGGCGGCCAGAGCCTGGATGCCCTCCTTGAGGGCCTTGGGCGGCATCGGCATGAAATCCTGCAGGGAGATGCGGTCGATGAGCCCCGGCCATGGCTTGTCGGTGATGAAGCGTACCGTGTAGGGATCGACGATCTGGACTTCCTTCACCAGTGTCCAGCGCGGCAGGTAGTGCGTCTTGTTGGCGGGGTCCTTGATGTAGTCCATGGTCGCCTTGACGCTCTGGGCATCGAAGGGCTCGCCGTTGTGGAACTTGACGCCCTTGCGCAGGGCGAACTCCCACGTGGTGTTGTCCACCACCTTCCACGAGATGGCGAGCATGGGGATCGGCTTGTAGCTCTTCGGATCGCGGTCGACCAGCCGATCGTACATGTGCTCGACCATGTTGTTGGTCGTCCAGTCCACGATGGTGTTGGGCAGGAGCGTCCGGGGCTCTGCCGCGAAGGCCACGATGACTTCCTCGGCCTTCATTCGATCCTGGGCAAGGACCGGGGTGGCCGAGGCCAAGAGGGCAAGCATGGCTGCGAGGATTTTCAGGAATTGCACGAGCGCATCCTCCTTGTACGTTTGACCTGTGCTGTCTGTGCCTGTCTAGAACGTCTTCACGTATCGTGTCATCGTCGGGTCGTGCCGGTAGCCGGCGCGCTCGAGCGCGTTCCAGAAACCGACGGCCCATGCATGATCGTGCTCGACGAGGGCGGTGATCCGCCGCGCGCCCAGGCCTGCCAGGACCGCGTCCACCTCGCGCATGAGGGCGCCCGCGATCCCGCGGCGCCGGTACTCGGGCAGCACGGCGAGGCGGTAGATGTTACCCCGCCAGCCGTCCCATCCGCCGACCACCGTGCCCACCACGCGGCCATCGGCTTCGGCAACAAGGAGGACCGCCTGCGCCTGAGCCAGGAGCCGTGCCAGATCCGGAGGCGTATCGCTCGGTTTCGGAGTCGCCCCGGCATCCCTCCAGAGCTCGAGCACGCGCTCGATGTCCTCGGGACGGCCCTTCCTGATGCTCAGCGCGGGAGCCATGTGCCCATGGCCTACACCTGGAACTTGGGATCGAGGACGTCACGGAGCCAGTCACCGACCAAGTTGACGCCGAGCGCGGTCAGGGCCAGCGCGGCACCGGGGAACGCGGCCAGCCACCAGGCGACGTAGAGAAAGTCGCGGCTCTCCGAGAGCATGCTCCCCCAGGCGGGCGTGGGCGGCTGCACCCCGAACCCGAGGAACGAGATGGCCGCTTCCGCCACGATGAACTGCGAGAACTGCAGGCTCGCCACGATGATGATGGACGGAGCGACGTTGGGGAGGATGTGGCGGAACAGGATGCGCGCCCGGCTCGTGCCGAGGGCGGCCGCGGCCTGGACGAAATCGCGCTGCTTCACCGACAGGACCTCCCCGCGGACGACGCGAGCATACACGACCCAGCCCGCCGCTGACAAACTGATGATGATGTTGCGCAGGCCAAGGCCCACGATGGCATTGATGGTCAGAGCGAGGAGGATGAACGGGAAGGAGAGCTGGACATCACAGAGCCGCATGAGGACCTGACCAGACCAGCCGCCGAAGAAGCCCGCGAGGAGGCCCAGGAGCCCGCCCACGATGGCCGTCACGAGCACCGTGCACAGGCCGATGAAGAGGGCCACGCGGGCGCCCGCAGTCCCTGGGTCATGTCGCCGATGAAGGGGTTGTGGGGAGCCAGGATCGGCGCGGCGAGCGCCGCGAGCACCGCGAGCGCCGCGAGGACGAGGCCGAGGAGGCCGAGGCCGTTCCGCCTGATCGCGGCCGCCTTCATGCCGCCACTTCGCGCCGCGTGCGGGGGTCCAGCCACCCGTACAGGAGGTCGACCACGAGGTTGATGAGGGTGTAGGTGACGGAGATGACGAAGACGGCCGCGAGCACGACTGGGAAATCGCGGTTGAGAAGTGCCTGCACGGTGAGCCGCCCGAGCCCGGGCCAGGCGAAGATGGTTTCCGTGATGACGGCGCCGCCCAGGAGCTGGCCGGTCTCGAGCCCGGCGAGCGTCACGATGGGGATGGCGGCGTTCTTCAGCGCGTGCTTGACGATCACGATCCGCTCGGCCAGGCCCTTCGCGCGCGCCGTGAGGACGAACTCGGCGCCGAGGACGTCGAGGACGGACGAGCGCGTGAGGCGCGCCATGCGCGCGGCATAGAACGAGGCGAGGACGATGCACGGCATGACGAAGTGCGTGGGCCCGCCCATGCCCCCCGTGGGCAGCCAGTGGAGACGGACGGAAAAGAAGTAGATCAGCATGAGGCCGAGCCAGAAGCCGGGGATGGCCTGTCCGAGCACGGCCCCACCCATCCCGAGATAGTCGACGAGGGTGCCCCGATGCGTGGCCGAGAGGATGCCGATGGGAATGGAGATGGAGAAGGCGAGGAGGAGCGCGGCCAGTCCCAGCTCGAGGGTAGCGGGGAGCCGCTCCAGGACGAGACGCATAGCGTCGCGCCGGTAGCGCAGCGACTCGCCGAAATCGCCGCGGGCCGCGCCCGAGAGAAAGCGGCCGTACTGCACGGGCAGAGGATCGTTGAAGCCGAGGCGCTGGCGGAACTCGTTGACGTCCTTGGCCTGGATATCCATGGGCAGGAAGAGTAGGACGGGATCGCCGGTCAGCCGCACCAGGAAGAAGACGGCGGTGAGGGAGAGGAAGACCACGAGCGCGGTCTGGGCGAGCCGCGAGACGAGATACGCGCGCACGCGAGGAGTGTACCTGATAAGGCGCCTGGGAATACGTGGCGCCGTCGCCTCAACCGCCTTCGCGGGCAACCTCGAGCCCGTTCGGGAGCATGACACGCACCCGAGTCCTTCTCGCCCTCTCTCTGCTTTGCGCCGTCGTCCTCGACGTACGGGCAAGCCTCGATAAGCTGTCCGAGAATCGAGTCTCGGCGCTATCACTCCATGATGGGTTGCGAAACCCCATGTCTTCCTTTCTGTACATGGCGCGTAACGATGCCAAGGAATTCCAGCGGCAGCTGCTTTGGTCCCGCGCTACGTTTCCGCTTGACAGCTTTGTCAGGGTGACTCGGTGATACGGCGGCAGCCCTGAGCTGGTGCCGGCCCAGCAGCCCGTACGCCTCCGTCGCTGCGCAAACGAGCAGGAACGAACTAGAAACCATTCCTCGCTCGAAAAACGCTCGCCCCAGACGATCTCCGGAAGCTCGAAAACCAGGGTATAGAGTCGCCTCACCAGAAGGAGGGCTCGCTATGCAGATCCATTCGCAATCTACTCAGGATCCCGCCGCGGAGCTTGACCGCCTCGGCGACGAGATCGCCGAGCTGTCCGCGCACCTCGATGCCGCCACCGCGCGCCTGCTCGAGCTGATCCGAGCATTCGACGCCCGCGGCGGATGGAATACGGGCTTCTGCTCCTGCGCCGCCTGGCTCTCCTGGCGGGTGGGGCTCGACCTCGGCGCGGCCCGGGAACGGGTCCGAGTGGCCCGCGCCCTGGGGACACTCCCGCTCCTCGC
>WNGJ01015495.1_pt1 | contig 13607 bp, 13 predicted proteins | sample 5400611 | NCBI WGS metagenome assembly WNGJ01 (sample SAMN13153375, study PRJNA577476) | soil metagenome | isolation source: 40 cm soil or saprolite under Garry oak tree replicate 1 | place: USA:California | collected 2016-06-15 | reverse complement strand
GACGATCACCATCCGCGCCGACGGGCACCTGCTCACCCGGTTCACCGACGCCCGGCGGCCATACCTGACCGGTGCGGTCGGCCTGTACTGCGAGGACTCGCTGGCCCAGTTCCAGGCCATCCGGATACGCCACCGCACCTGACCAGCACCACGCCAGACGACGCGGCGGGGGCCGCGGCGCCGGCACAGCCATGCCATTTACGGGGGAATCTCATGTTCGGACCACACAGCACAAGCACGGGCCAGCCGGCCCGGGACCCGCGGCGGATCATGGTGATCTACGGCACCCGGCCGGAGGCGGTCAAGGTCGCACCGCTGATCCAGGCACTGCGGCGGTCGCCGCTGTTCACCCCGGTGGTGGCCGTGACCGCCCAGCACCGGTCCATGCTCGACCAGGTCAACCAGGTGTTCGGCATCACGCCCGAGTTCGACCTGGACATCCACGAGCCGGGGCAGACGCTGACCTCCATCACCACCCGCGCCCTGGCCGGGGTCCAGCGGCTGCTGGCCGGGCAGCGCCCGGACGCCGTGGTGGTGCAGGGTGACACCACCACGGTGTTCGCCGCCGCGCTCGCCGCGTTCTACGAGCGGATCCCGGTCGTGCACCTGGAGGCGGGCCTGCGCACCGACGACCCGTACTCGCCGTACCCGGAGGAGATCAACCGCCGCCTCGCCACCCAGCTTGCCGCGCTGCACCTGGCCCCGACGGCGACGAGCAAGGCCAACCTGCTCGCCGAGAACGTGGACCCGGCCGCCGTCGTGGTCACCGGCAACACGGTCATCGACGCCCTGCTGTGGACGTCGTCGCAGGATCTCGGCTACGGCCACCCGGCGCTGGCCGGCCTGGACGACACCAATGCGCCGGTGCTGCTGGTCACCGCGCACCGCAGGGAGTCGTGGGGCGGCCCGATGCGTGCCGTGGGCCGCGCCGTGGCCCGGATCGCCGCCGCGCACCCGGAACTGCGGGTGGTGTTCCCGGTGCACGCCAACCCGCTGGTGCGCGAGGCGATCCTGCCCGCGATCGAGCGCCTGCCCAACGTCACGGTCACCGAGCCGCTGGCCTACGGCGGCTTCGCCCGGCTGATGAAGCGGGCCACGCTGATCCTGACCGACAGCGGCGGCGTGCAGGAGGAGGGCCCCAGCCTGGGCAAGCCGGTGCTGGTGATGCGGGAGACCACCGAGCGCCCGGAGGCGGTCCAGGCCGGCACGGTGCGGCTCGTCGGCACCGACGAGGACCTCATCGTGAAGTCAGCGAGCCAGCTCCTGACCGACCCCGCGGCCTACGCGGCGATGGCGGGCGCGATCAACCCGTACGGGGACGGCCACGCGGCGCAGCGGTCCGTCGCCGCCCTGGCCTGCCACTTCGGCCTGGGCCCGGCTCCGGAGGAGTTCGCCCCGGCGCCGGTGCTGCGCAAGGTCAGCTAGCCCGGCACCGCGGCGACGGCCGGTCAGGACCGGGCCTCGCCGCGCAGGTAGGCCTCGGCGACCCGCTTGGGCACGCACATGCGCCACGCGTCCACCACAAGCTCGGCCAGTTCCGCCTCGTCGAGCTTGCCGAGCCGGGCGCGGACCCAGTTGTAGCGCTCGTCGGAGCGCACCGGCATGAGGAACTTGTCCGGCTCGCTGGCGACCAGGGCCGCCCGCTCCTCCTTGGGGAAGCCGAAGCCGAGCAGTTCCTCGTCCGGCGAGATGGACAGGAAAACGATCCGGCCGACCCGGAACTTAACGTAGTCACGGACCAGGGCCTCGTAGGCGCGGGGCAGGGCCAGGGCCAGCCGGCGCACGTCCTGGGCGGTCGCCATGCCGCTCAGCCCCCCGGCCGGAAGGCCTGGGCGAGCTTGTCGCTCACCGCGTCGACCCCGGCGTCGATGCGCTGCCGGGACCGGTCCTCGTCGTGCCAGGCGACGATCTCCCGTGCGCCCCGCTCGAACGGGATCACCGCCCGGTAGGCCGGGACGACGCTGCGCAGCTTGGCGTTGTCGAACACCATGGAGTGCGCCTTGTCGCCGAGCAGGGTCGCGCCCCAGACGGGGTCGGCCGCGGCGATCGCGTCCGAGGGCACGTGCACGATGTCCGCCTCGGCACCGGCGGCGGCCGCCAGGGCGTGGGTGATCTGGTCCCAGGTGAGCACGTCGTCGGAGGTGATGTGGAAGCTCTCGCCGAGGGTGCGGGGGTGCCCGAGCAGCGGCACGAAACCCAGCGCGAAGTCGGTGTGGTGGGTCAGTGTCCACAGCGAGGTGCCGTCGCCGTGCACGATGACCGGCTTGCCCTGGCGCATCCGGGCCAGCGCCGTCCAGCCGCCGTGCAGCGGCACGTTGGTTTTGTCATAGGTGTGCGACGGCCGGACGATCGTGGCCGGGAACCCCTCGTCGCGGTAGGCCGCGCGAAGCAGCTCCTCGCAGGCGATCTTGTCCCGGGAGTACTGCAGGTACGGGTTGCGCAGCGGGGTGGACTCGACCACGGGCACCCGCGACGGCGGCGTCTGGTACGCCGAGGCGGAGCTGATGAACACGTACTGCCCGGCCCGGCCGCGGAACGTGGCGATGTCGGCCCGCACGTGGCCGGGCGTGTAGGCGACCCAGTCCACCACCGCGTCGAAGTCGCGGCCGCCCAGCGCGTCCCGGATGCTGGCCGGGTCCCTGGCGTCGCCGCGGAGCACCGTCGCCGCCACGGGCAGCGGGCGGGCGGTGCTCCGGCCACGGTTGAGCACGAACAGCTCGATGCCGCGCTCGACGGCCAGCCGCGAGCATGCGGAGCTGATGATCCCGGTACCGCCGATGAACAGGACGCGCAAGCCAGGCATGGCCCCCACCCTAGGGCGCGCCCCGGACAAACGCCCGGATGGCGGTCCCCGCCCCGGGGGGACCGCCATCCGGGGGATGGCGCGGGCAGAAGGGCTATGCCGAGTGGCCCGCCGCGGCCGAGCCGACCGGGCGTCCCTCGGCACCCGGGTCGGCACCGTCACCCGCGCCGTCCCGGCCCGATCGCCAGATGAGCCGGTGCACCGGGATCAGCCTGGGGATGTCCCGCAGGCCGGGGGGATGTCCCGCAGGCCGGGGATGAACGGGACGGCGAGCAGCAGCAGCGTGCCGATGCCGGTCAGGTAGACCGCCCAGACGTCCACGGCGGGCGAGTTGTTGAACGGGGCCACGTGGTACCAGAGCTGGAAGAGCCACAGCCAGGGCTGGCCGGGGTAGCTGCCGGTCTCGTTCATCACGCCCCACTGGTCGCCGGTCAGGTGCATGGCCTCCGCCTGCTGGGCGTAGTACTCGCCGTCGGCGATGAACAGCAGCGGCCTGGTGTAGTCGGTGCCGTAGAACTGCCGCTGGGCCAGCAGGTCGGCGTCCAGGGCACCGCTGCGCGCCATGTTCAGCTCGGTTGCCATCATCACCGGGACGGGCCCGTCGCTGGCGGGCGGCACCACCGGGGTCCCGTTGACGAACTTGACCTTGGTAACCGCGTCGCCGTAAGCGGTGGCCCACTTCTGCTGCTGGGCGGCCGGGGCGCTGGTGTAGGTGGTGAGCGCGGCCGCCAGCGCCGGGCTGAACGGGGCCAGCTTCTGCAGCGGCGTGACGACGAAGTCCTGGGCGGCGTTGACCGGCTGGGTGACCCCGGCCAGCGTCTGCCAGTTGACCGGCCCCACCTGCTGCACGGCGCCGGTCCCGGTGTTGTAGGGCGGGCCGTAGGACGCGGCGCCGGCGGTCCCGTTGAGTTCCGCGGCGGCGGTGCCGAGGAAGTCGGCCGGCGCGACCTTCGCCCAGCTCTGCACCGACACCGACGGCACGTCCGGCGACGACAGCACGGCGGCCATGATCAGGACCAGGGCCAGCGCGATCGCCGTGGCGATCGTGCCCTCCTTGAGGATGTCGTAGCGGCGGGTCGGCCCGCGCCAGGGTGCCGCGGCGGCTTCCTTGGCGGCCTTGCGCGCGGCCCGGTTCCGCCAGCCGATCCGCTTCGCCGGCAGCGGGTGGCTGACCCCGCGCACCCGGACCAGCAGCACGTGCGCGCCGACCAGCGCGACCAGGATGATGGGCACGAGCACCACGTGCCACAGCAGCATCTGGCCGAAGTTCAGCACGTTGAAGAACGCACCCACGCCGACCGCGTTGAACGCGTCCTTGCCGTTGGTGGCGATCCACTGCGAGTCGAAGTTCTGCTGGGTGAGGTAGCCAGTGAAGCACTCCACGACCGAGGCCGCGAAGGCCACCACGCCGGAGAAATGGCCGACCGGATTGGTGTGCCACCAGTCGGTGCCGCCGATCGCGATGACGAATCCGGAGACGATGGCCACGCCCAGCGCCGCCAGGGTGGCAACCCCGAACACGTAAACCCAGGAGGCGACGTAGGCCGGCTGGCGGTCGGGCAGCAGCTTGTTCGGCGGGAGCGTGCGCAGCGCCCACCGCCTGGCCCGGCTTGTCCACATGGTGGCGTCGGCGTCGTCGCCCAGGTTCGCGGCCCACTCACCGGCCGGCGCCGCGTCGGGCGGCACCTCGGCAGGCGCGGGTGCCGAGTGGCGTACCCGGGGGAAGGGCAACAGCAGCGCCGCGCCGAAGATCGCGACCATGACGGCGATCACCACCAGGTTCGCGACCGAGATCTCAAAGATCGACCAATGCAGATAGGTGCCTGGCTGGTTCAGGTCAATGGCCAGCGGGCCTGGGTGGGTCAGCAGAGGAGAATTCATACAGTACTCCAATGTCCGTAGTCGGATCGTCCAGTATTACACCGCGCCAAGCGGCGAGATCGGCCGATGATGGTGCATTCGCCCACCGAGAATGGCTTCGGTCGTTGTGTCCAGCGCATCGGCAAGCCGCATCAGGCAGGCTTGTCCGACAATGGCAGGATTTCTTCGGTGCAAGCCATCTGCTCTTTTTCCTCTTCGCGCTCAGGCATCCGGGCCCATCCTCGCCCGCTCGGCTGGTAGCACCCGTCGTGTCCGGACGGGACTTGTGCGGAAGGCAAGTCGCGGGATCAAGGGTGCAGTGGTGCGTTCGCGTATTACGCCACGCCAAAGCCCCGCTCCGTAGGCCATGTCATCCAACCGTCGGATGAGCAGGTAAGTGAGGGGGTTCAGGCGCAAGCCGCTCCGCCGGTGGTCGATCAGCCCCTCGATTGCGGCGGCCGTTATGAGCACGTGTCGCGCCCGTCGGTTCATCACGGCGGCGAGTGCGGCTACCGGCCAGTAGTGCCGGGTGGCGCACCGCGTCAGCTGTTCTGCTGTGCCGCGCACTGCGGCCAGCGTCAGCAGCGTGCCGGCTCGCACGGGGGTGTCCGCGTCGGGTATTCGGCGGATCAGGCGTATCGCTGTCACAGCGGTCAGTGCGACGGCAGCGCCTAGCGGGACCGGCCGTCCGCGGAGCACAAGCGCGCACGCAGCGACCGACCATGGTGCTGCGTTCAGCGGCGGCACCTGGCCGGGGTGTCGCAGGGCCAGCTCCGCCGCTCCGGACCCGTAGCTGGCTCGCTGCGCGAGCCAGCTACGCAGATTGGCGCGGTGGCAATGGCCCACTCGGGAGCTGGGCACGTAGCGCATTCGCCAGCCGACGTGGTGCAGTCGCAGGCACAGGTCGACATCTTCGCCAATCCTGAGTTCCGGAGCGAATCCGTCGCCGACGGCCGCCCTGCGGACCACCAATGTCGCGCCCGGGACGTATGCCAGTGCGGACAGCGGCACGATCGGAGCCTCGCGCCCGCCCATGTCAAGTGGCGACCGGACGTCCTCGTACCGGTCGAGCCAGCCTGGCTGACTCTGGGGTATGCCGACTACCCGGGGCGCGGCCAGCGCCAGGGCGGGATCGGTGAACTGTACCAGCAGCGGGCTCAGCCAACCGGGCTCGGGCAGCACGTCGGAGTCGCAGAAGGCGACATATCCGGTCCTGGCGTGGCACAGCCCAGTGTTGCGTGCCGCAGCGGGCCCCTGGTTGTGCGGATGAACGAGCAGGGTGGCCCCGTGCAGGCGGGTCACCGAGGCCACAGCGGCGCGGTTCACGGATGCGTCGTCGACGACCAGCGCCGGAACGGCCGATGTCTCCGGGTCGGTGCGCAGGGCGGTGAGCAGCTGGTGCAGCAGGCACGCCCGATCCCGTACCGGGATCACGATCGTGACGTCGCGGACGGGCTGAGCAGGGGGGCGCGGGTGCGCGACGCCGATATCCACGAGCCGCCGGGCCAGGGCCGCCGTCGCCGCGTCCGCCACGGTGAACCTGCCGGGTGCGAGTATTCGCGCCGCCGGCTTGCTAAGCCGCAGCAGCCTGGGGGGCGAGCCGCCGAGCATCAGCCCGCCGTTGCGGGAGCGGTGCACGTTGTTGGCGAGCTCGATGGCAAAGCCGTTCGGCAGCGTGGTATCCGGCGGCGCCGCCAGTTCAGCGAGCGCGCCGCCGTCGGGGGGGTGCGGTCGCGTCATCCCGTGAATCCGCCGTCGGCGTGCAGCACGGATCCGGTGACGGCGCTGGCCTCGGGCGAGCAGGCCCATGCCACCACCGATGCCACCTCCTCTGGCTCAAGCAGCCGGCGCACCAGCTGGTGGCCGGCGAGTTGCTCGGCGTCGGCGAGCTGGTAGAGGTCAGCGGTCGCCTGCAGCATGTCGGTCCTAGTGGACCCGGGGGATACGGCGACTGCGTTCACCCCTGTTCCCTGCAAGTCACAGGCCAGAGCGCGGACCAGGCCGAGCACGGCATGCTTGGCTGTGCAGTACCCGCCGAGCCCCCAGAGGCCGTGGTGCGCAGCCGCCGAGGCCAGCGCCACGAACCGGCCGTGCCGGGGCTGCGGGCCGCGCAATAGCGCCGGTATGGCCGCGCGCGCCAGGTTCAGCACTCCGGTCACGTCCACGTCAAGGAGCGTCCGCCAGTCTGTATCCGACAGCTCCCATGCCGGGCCACCACCGAGAATCACGGCCGCCGCGGCCACCGCGGCATCCAGCCGACCGAAGTCGCGTTCAGCTAGCTTGATGGCGTCGGCAATTGCGGGGGCGTCACGTACATCCGCACGTACCGCACGCACATCGGGGAAGGTCCCGGCGAGCGTGGCGAGCTGCTCTGCGCTGGCTAGCGGATACGGCACTGCGGGATCATCGGCGCAGCGATCCACCGCGACCACTGCCCAGCCATCACGCGCAAGCCGCCGGACGACAGCGGCGCCGATGCCCCGCGCGGCACCGGTGACCACCGCGACCCGCCTACCTGTCATGCCCGTACTCCGGGCTGCGCCGGTGCGGGCGCCGGCGACCGGCTGCCAAGGCGGCCCTGCTTGCTGACCCGCCACGCCCTGATGTCCCCGGCGAGCTGCACCGCCATCCCGGACAGCAGTTCCTCTCCCTGCTGCCCGCTCGCCCCGGACGGGTCGCCGAGGACACCGGACTCGCTGACCCCGCGGACCGACTCGGCGATCAGCCGGTCAAGCAACCGCTCGATCGGCTCGCACGGCCCCGCGACGGCTCGCTCAGCGCGCACCGCCGTGCTGCGCAGCCGCAGCATCATCGAAGTCTCCGCGTGGCCGGCGTGCAGGTCGCCGCTGCGCGGCAGGCACGGCCACCAGGCCGCATTCCTGCCTTCGCGCCGCAGCGTGGCTATCGCGGCTGGCAAGCTGGGCATGTTGCCGCCGTGCCCGTTGACCACGAGCAGGCGGTCGGCCCAGCGCAGCACGGACCGGCCGAGCTCCACAATCAGCAGGTACAGCGCGGTATGCCCGATGGACACGGTGCCGGGGAAGCCCTCGTGCTCGCCGCTGGCCCCGTACGGCTGGCCTGGCGCGACGAGGAGGAGGCCCGTGCCATCGGCGAGCAGGGCGGCTGCTCGCTCGGCGACGGCTTCGGCGACGGCGTGATCGGTGTCCAGCGGCAGATGGGGACCGTGTTGCTCGCAGGACCCCAGAGGCAGCACGACGAGCGGCCTCCGGCCGGCCAGGTCCGGCCATTTCTGGTCGGCGAGCCTGCCGATCACCCCGGGTCACCCGCGGCGAGATAACCGTGGCGACGCAGGTACCCAAGTAGCTCGTCGGCGGCCTGGCCCGGGGACAGCGGGCCGAGCACGGTGGGCGGGGTACGCTCGGTGAGCGCTCCGGTCAGCTCCAGCGTCCGGCGCAGTGCGGTGCCGGACGGACCTGCGAGTTCGCGCGGCCGGGGCCGGTACGGGTGAGCGCCCAGTACCCGGATTCGCTGCGCGGCAGTGGCCGCCGGCGCGCGGGCCATCGGGATGGCGGCGCGCCCGCTGGCCAGCGTGGCGGGCAGCCCAGCCCGCCGCAGGCGCACCCCGGCCGCCTCGACGGACACCACGGCGGGCCGCCGCACCAGCAGTACCTCGCGGCGGCCGCCGTCCAGGCGGCGGTGCACCCGCAGTACGCCGCCGTCCTCGGGTTCCATCCGCACGACGCCCAGAACCTGCGCCGCGGCGAGCGCCGCGGCGAGGAACGCGGGAAACGACCCGGTGCCCCGGTCAGCCGAGCGGTCGCCGCACAGCACCAGGTCCGGCACGCCGTAGCGCTGGCGCAGGGCCGCGGCGAGCGCGGCGGCAGCATCCTGCCCGCCGCCGACCAGGTCGGCTGCCTGCGGCCGCGCGGCCCGGTCGGCCGGCTCGACGCGCAGTGCCTCGGCCGCGCCGGCCGCCAGGGCGTCCCGCAGCATCGCGTCGGCTTCGCCGGGGCCGACGGTGGCTGCGACGACCCGGGCATCCCACAGCTCCGCCAGGCGAAGCGCGTGCTCCAGGGCGGCGAGTTCCGACTGGCTCGGACCGCGGTCGCGGGGGTCGGCACTGACCGCACCGGTGAGCGGGTCGACCTCGGTTTCCCGCCAGGACCAGCCCAGCGCCGCCACGATCACCGTCATGCTCCTCACCCTCTCCGGAACACGACGCCGTCGCCGCCGGCCGGGTAGGCCCAGGTGATGGCCCCCTCGCTGTTGCATACCTGATAGCAGGTTCCGCATTCGAAGCACTGTTCGTAGTTGAACAGGATGCCCCCGTCGGTGGTGGGCACGAACAGGCCGGCCGGGCAGGCGTGCACGCAGTCCTTGGTCGTGCAGGAGCGGCATACATCGGAGTCGACGGTGATGTGCGCACGTTCGCCGACCCGGAACTCAACGCTCGACATCCGCTCCTCGAACGACACTTCGGGGTAGCTCATCTATTTCGCTCCTCATCGAAATGCCCGCAGCGCTTGCCAGCCGTCCCGCGCCAGCGACCGCAACCGGACCTTGTTCACGCGGACGGCGCGCAGGAACTCCCTGGCCATGCCGATTTTGGGGGTCGGGTTGGTGACGGTGAAGACCTGCTCGACGAAATCGCAGGCCAGCCCGGGGTATTCCCGCTGCATCCGGTCGGCGAGCACGATGTCCGCCGCGTTGCGCAACCGCTTGTGGTCGGCGAGCACGAAACACGCTTCCAGCCGGCGCCGGTAGCCGGCCAGCCCGCGAGCGGAGGTGTCCCCAGCCGCGATCGCCTCGGCGGCGGTCTGGCCGGCCGCCAGCCCGGCGCCGATCGCGAAGTTGACGCCCTCCAGCCACAGGCCGGCGGCCAGGCACATGGACGCGGCGTCCCCGGCAACGAGCATGCCGTCGATCGACAGCCGCGGCATGGCGCGGTAGCCGCCCTCGGGGATCAGGTGGGCGGAGTACTCTTTCAGTTCCGCGCCCCGCAGGTACGGTGCGATCGCCGGATGTGCCTTGACGGCCGCGACGAGTTCCTCGGGTCGCATCTTGGCCTCGGCCAGCCCGGTAACTCCGACCACGACGCCCACGCTGACCGTGTCGAGGTTGGTGTAGAGGAAACCACCGCCAGGGATCCCGCTCGTGCAGCCAACCATCTCGATGTCCAGGCCCTGGTCGCCCGTCAGTCCGAACCGCTCGTCTATCACCTCGTGCGGCAGCGCGAGGGTTTCCTTCACGCCCAGGGTGGTGTGGGCCGGGCTGGTGCGCGGGAGTAGCCCGGCCTCCTTGGCCAGGAATGAGTTCACACCGTCGCACGCGATCACGATCTTGGCGCGGATGTCGCCGTCGGGCCGATCGGTGCGCACGCCTGCGATCCGGCCGGAGGCGTCCCGCATCAGGCTCGTGGCCACCGTCGAGGTAACAAGCCGGGCGCCGGCCGCGACCGCCTTGCCGGCCAGCCAGGAGTCGAAGTCGGCGCGGTACGTGGTCATCCCGTTGTAAGGCGGTCGATCCCAGGCACTGGTGCGGTAGTCGACGGTCAGCGCCTGGGTAGGGGTCATCAGCATGGTGGCGCGCCGGGTCACCCAGCGCTGCACCGGCACCTCCGTCCACCACTGCGGCACGACCTCGTCGAGGATCCGCCCGTACACCACCCCGCCATAGACGTTCTTCGCGCCGGGGAAGGCCCCGCGCTCCACCATGACCACATCGCGGCCTGCCCGGGCAAGCTCCAGCGCCGCTGCCGAGCCCGCGGGCCCGGCGCCGACGACCACCGCGTCGACGGTCATCACGTCATCGGGCATGGCTCGCCCCCTCAGGCTGGGCTGCCGGCGTTGCGGTCACGCCCAGCCGCTCGGCCAGTTCGGCGAGCACCGCCGGGGCGTCGGCGACGATTCCGAGATCAGCCATCAGGGTCATCGGGCAGGACGGGTCGGTATTCACGCTCACCACGTGCTCCGGCGCGCCGAGCCCGCCGACGTGCTGTGCGGCACCGGAAACACCGAACGCCACGTACAGCTCCGGGTTGACGGCCACGCCGGTGGTGCCGATCTGCCGGTCATAGCTCATCCAGCCCGCGTCGGTCACCACCCGGGTGGCGCCCGCGCTTGCCGCCAGCGCGGCTGCCACGTCGGTCAACAGCCGCATCACGGCCGCGCCGTCCGCTCCGGCCGGCACCAGCCCGGCGCCGGCGCCGAAGATGCGACGGGCCTCGGCCAGGTCCGCCGTGCTGGGCTCGGGCTGCAGCACCTCGAGGCTTTCGGCGTCGGGCCCGGCGGCTGGCTCGGCCGACGACAGCAGCGCGGTCACCTGGGCCGGCGCTACCGGCTCTGGCCTGCCGCGGCTTCCCGGCTGCACGGTGACCACAACCGGCCCGTCTACTGCCACCCGCAGCGACAGGCGATCATCGAGCCTGGTCAGCTCAACCTCGTCCGGCGCGCACCGGACGGCGCCGGCCAGCAGCGCACGGCCCAGGGCCACCGCCAGCCTCGGCGCGAGATCACGGCCGTCCGGTGATGCGGGCAGCAGCACCATGTCCACACCCGCCAGGATGTGCGCCAGCGCACCGGTGAGCGCCGCCGGGGCGACGCAGGACCGCTCGAGCACCCATACCCGGCTCGCCGAGGCCAGCCCGCCGGCTGCCTCGCTGGTCCCCGACCCCACCACCAGCACGGCCCCGCCCGCCTCGGCCACCGTCTCCTCCGCTCCGGCTGGCAGCTCGCCCTCTCGGACCACCACGACAGCCAGGACCGGGATATCGGCGGGAGCGGTCATAGCGCCACCGCCGCCCGGTGCCCCTCGATCACGGCGGCATGTGCGCGGCGCGGCGTGACGCAGTCACCGGCCCGGTGCACCTCGAACGGCGCGGCGTTCAGTTGCTGCCACAGCGTGTCTTCCGGTGTCTGATGGACCGCGCAGACGACCCAGTCACAGAGCTGCTGGGCCTGCTCTCCGGTCGGATGGTGCAGCAGCTTGAGCACCACCCCGCCGGAACCGCAGCCGGCCTGCGCGTCGTCGGTCTCCGCGCCGATCACCACTAGGTCGGTGGCCTGGCGGATCCCCTTGGCATGCGCGCGCACGTTGAAGGTCTCCATGTCCAGGGTGATGCCGAGATCCTGGCCCACGACCATGCCGGCAGTGATGATCTCCACCGTGCAGCCCCGGTCGGCCAGCAACTCGGCGGTGCTCGTGGCCTGGTGGAAGCCGAGGTCGTCGACCACCACCACCTGTCCGGCCGGCTCGGCGCGGCCTTCGAGCACGTCGCGGACGTCCGCCACGCGAGGATGACCGGCGGCCCAGTACGGCGGCTGCGGCCGGGCCCCGGTGGCCAGCACCACGGCGTCGGGCGCATCGGCGCGCAGCGACTCGGCCGTGGCCTCCACGCCGGTCCTGACTTCCACGCCGTAGCGCTGGCATTCGGCCGCCAGGTTGCGCACCACGTCGAGGAACTCGGCGCGGGACGGCACCGAAGCGGCCACGGCCACCTGGCCGCCGGTGCGCGGCTGGCGCTCGTACAGCGTCACCCGGTGGCCGCGCTGCGCAGCCGTGGCGGCTGCCTGCAGGCCGGCCGGACCACCGCCGACCACGATCACCCGCCTGCCTGGGCGGCGCGGCGGCGGGAGGCTGACGGCCTCCCGGCCGGTGCGGGGGTTCTCGATACAGCCCAGCCACCGGTTCAGGCCCATCCGGCCGACGCATTCCTGGTTGCAGGACAGGCACGTGCGGTCTGGCCGCGCACCACGCCTACCAGGTCGCAGTGTCCCTCGGCCAGCGCGCGCTCGGCCTGGACTGGGTCCTTGATCCGACCCACCCCGATCACGGGCAGCTTGACCGCCCGCCGCATGGCATTGGCGATGAACAGCGCGTACCCGGGGGGGATGCTCATGGACGCCTCGATCATGAACAGCGTTGCGGTGGCCACGCCGATCGAGGTGTTGATGTAGTCGACCTTGCCGGTCGCTTCCACGATCCTGGCCACGCCAACCGCCTCGTCGAGCGTGCTCCCGCCCTCGATCAGCTCGTCGCCGCAGATCCGCACGCCGAGTGCGCGGTGGGGCCCGATCGCCGCACGCACGGCATCGACGATCTCCAGCAGGAGCCGTGCCCGGTTCTGCAGCGGGCCGCCGTAGGCGTCGGTGCGCTTGTTTGTCGCGGGCGACAGGAATCCGCGCACGATCGAGGAGTGCGAGCATTGCAGCTCAATGCCGTCGAACCCGCCTTCCGCGCAGTGCCCGGCGACGGTGCCGTAGCCGGCGACGATCTCGGCGATCTCGTGCCGCTCCACGGCCTTGGGAACCTCGCGGAACATCGGATCCGGCACGGCGCTGGGCGCCCACACGGGCAGGCGGGAGAACATTGACGACGCCTGACCGCCGTTATGGTTCAGCTGGGCGAAGATCGGCACGTCGTGCGCGTGCACCGCCTCGGTGATCCTCCGGTAGCCGGGGATTACCGCCCGGTGGAAGCCGTGGATCAGCTTCTCGTACGGCCAGTCGGTGGGATGAGTCGAGTGTTCCTCGGTGATGATGAGCCCGGTACCGCCCGCTGCGCGGGCCGCGAAGTAGTCGGCGTGCTGCTGGCTGGGCAGGCCGTCCTCGGCGTAGTTGGTCAGGTGCGCGGAGAACACGATCCGGTTGCGGACCACCACCGGGCCGATCCGCAACGGCGAGAACAGGTACCGGTACCGGCCGCCCGTGCTCATCGGCCGCCTCCGGTCGTGGTCAGCGCCGGCAGGCCGGCCTGCCCGCCGGCCGCGCCGATCGCCAGCGCGGCCCGGCGCGCCTCCAGCACTGCCTCGAGCACCGTCCTGGGCGCCACGCAGTCGCCGGCCCGCGGGGTGCCGGGCCGGTGCAGGTACAGGGTCTGCTCCGGCAGCCGGTGCCCGCAGTGCACCACGAACGCGCAGTCCACCGTGCGCTGCTCGCCGGTCCACCGGTCCTCCAGCAGCACATGGTCGTCGGCTACGCCGCGG
>WNGJ01011735.1_pt1 | contig 13607 bp, 13 predicted proteins | sample 5400611 | NCBI WGS metagenome assembly WNGJ01 (sample SAMN13153375, study PRJNA577476) | soil metagenome | isolation source: 40 cm soil or saprolite under Garry oak tree replicate 1 | place: USA:California | collected 2016-06-15 | reverse complement strand
AAGTTAGGGCGACTCCAGTTCGACTAGTCAAACCGAGCGAAAATAACGGGAAGCATGCAAAAGCATAGTTGAGCCCATGGATTCATCTCAGTGGAAGAGTAGGCTTCCGATACTAAGAATTCTGTTATTCAGCTTGTCAGTTGTCAGTCTATTGATTGGCGCTGGCGGCGCCACGGCTCACTATCTAAGATGGCCTAAACCTACGCCAGCGCCAGCGCCACCGCCTGCGCCCCTGCCGATTTCTGGCGAGTGGACTCCATGTGCTAGTGAGATGCAACAGTGCAATTTCAGCGGTACCAAGCAGGTCCGATTCGGGGCTAATGGTATTTACAATTATGGCACCTTTACCGGCGGAGTCCTTTGCGCTAACTCAATCTTCGGTGATCCGATCAATGGAATGGTTAAGCACTGCGATTATGCCGATATTATCGGGCCAACGCCGACGCCAACGCCGAAACTGATACAGACGTTGGGTAATAGGGCGCATCCCATCGGCTGGCTGTTAGGCATGCTCTTTTTGCTGCTCGCGTTGTTACCACAGCCGCGTGAGCTCGCAGCCAGTTTAAAGTCCCTGATCGGACTCAAAACGGCGTTCTTTCTGTTCTGGATCCTGTTTTTCGTAGTTTCGCATCTCTGGAATTTCCGCACGGCCGCTTGGAATGGAGATGGACTTTTTGACGAGTCCGCTAACGACCTCGGGTATCTAAAAACTAATATTATAGGTCATCCATATCAGGCGGCGTGGTACCATGGTATCATTACGCGAGAGACCCTGTTTCATTACTATGTGTGGGGTTTTCTTAAGCTATTCGGCTTTAACATTCTCTCGTATGAAGCTGCCCTTTTTTGTATCTGGTTAGCGACCTTTGTATTCACTCTTTTGTTGGCCGACCTGTTCTTTCGCTCTTATGTTGTCACGTCGGTTACGGCATTGGTTTTTAACTTTCTGCCGTTTGCGTTCATTTACACTTTTGTTGGATATCGTTACCCGATCACCACTCTGTTCTGCGTCGCTTCTGTCTATTTCCTGCATCTGGGGTTTAGAAGGGCTTCTTATCTTGCATTGTCTCTGGGTGGGATTTCGGCAGGGCTTTGTTTAGCCAGCTCCATACCCGGCAAGCAATATGTGCTGGCACTTATGATCGCTGCGCCCCTGTACGCTGTATTTTATTGGCACAGGTTAAAGCGAACCAGCCTGTGGAGCTCGCTGGCCGTCATCGTTTATAGCTTTTTGGCGGCTGCCACGCCAATTCTCTTTTACATCATCTTCAATTGGGCACTCTACAGATATTACGAAGGCGCGTACCTTCACCAATTCTTCAGCGCGGTGCGGGGAACACCGGCTCCTAATAATCTGCAATATTATCTGACGGGGCTCTGGAAGTCTTTTTTTGCTGTTCAGTACGGGCCTCGCCTTTTGTTTCCGGATTTTTTGCCTATTCCGTTGCTATATTACTGGCTTTTAGTGCCCGGCTTGGGGCTAGCTCTTTGGCAGAAGCGTTTTGAGATCGTGCCGATGGCGACGCTTCCAGTGGTAGGAGTGTTTGTTTCGGGAGGGCCTGCCATTGAGCAGCGGCTGTTACTTGCAATTCCATTTTGGATCATCCTGATCAGCTTCCCGCTTGCTGGGCTGTTGAAGTTTCGGCGCTGGCCCGGCCTGTACATTGGTCTCTGGGGCGTGGCAGCGTCGATACTGCTGAGTGGGTTGGTTCCTTCGATTCAATATATCTATAGCAAGACAACGAGCCCGTTTGCTGTGGGCCAGTTTGCGCAACATCAGGTCGCTGTCTCACGCTTCCTAAAAAATGTTGTAGCTGGTCAAGAGCACCCAGGTCCTCCTCACCTCGAACGCGACGAGTTTAATCGAATTAAAGGCATTGCCGATCCTCCTTACGACACCTTCATCTGCCAAATGGATGCTTATTCAATCATTCATCTATTCTTACATGATTACGATGATGACAAGATCCTGTCCTTTTGCGCGGGATTGCCCTCGTCCGTTGTCATGACCGAGCAGGATGTATGGGAGGCTAATAAAAGGGCTGTTGTGAGTTATGTTCCCGGCAATAAAGATCTGAAGCTGATTTGGGAAAAGGATCCAAAGACAGAAAGGATAATCAGCAAATTTCAATCACTCCGCAGGCTCGGAACGGAGGACTCTATTTCGTATTCCTTCGGAGGTAGGGTAAGGTCATTCTACGTCTTGAATATTCCTAACAAAAACATTGGGCGCTTTCAGAGGCGCGTAAAAGCGTTGCCCGCGACGCCGGCTGGGCCGGTGTCCGAGGTCAGCTCATCGGATGAGGACGTGGCTACGATGTTTGAAGGCGGCAAAGGAACGGCAGACGGGCAATTTGCTTCGCCGACTGGCATCGCCGTTGATGGCAACGGAGATACTTTTGTGGCCGATACTGGCAACGGGCGGATCGAAAAATTCTCGCCAAACGGTAAGTTCGTGAGAATCATAGGAAGCAAAGGGAATGGTCACGGCCAATTCTCTGCGCCAAATGGCCTGGCTATCGACCAAGCTGGAAACATTTACGTCGCTGAAGCTGGCAATCAGCGTGTGCAGAAACTATCGCCCGATGGCTCGTTCATCGCGGAGTGGAAAGGAACGCAACTCGGATTTTACGGCCCCCGTCGGATAGCTATCGGGCCGGATGATTCGGTTTATGTTGTCGACCAGGGCCACAACCAAATCGTCAAATTTAGTTCGGACGGTCAGGTACTTGCGGCTTGGGGCGGCAAGGGCAATGGCGACGGTCAGTTTGACGACCCGACGTCGGTCGCAGTTGATCCCGCAACCAATAACGTTTACGTCGCCGATCCGCTTAACAAACGGGTTCAGGTATTCGATGAGAATGGGAACTTCCTTACCAAGTGGCCAGTACCCGAATGGGGAGGGCCGGCCGGCTTTGAAGACTTGGTCATCGATTCGCAAACAGGCCGGCTATACGCGTCGAGCGTACACATAAGCACTGTGCTCATTTTTGATTTGAACGGAATAAGAATTGGCAGTTTGACACCAAAGCCACCTGACAGCCTCGAAGGTCCATCAGCTGTGGCTTTGTTTGGTCGAAAGCTCTACGTGCTAAACATGTATGGCAATCGCGTAAGCGCGATCGATCTGTAACAGACAGCGACCTGTTTATTTTGAAACTTTTTTTGAACAAGGCCTCCGGGGAACATTTATTTACGGCTGGCGAAAATCCAGGTCAAAAGCGGTAATGTTCCTTACCGGCTCATGCACAGGACCACGCTGGAAGGCGACTCGAGTTGCAGCACGCAAGGGAATTTCATCAAAGAGCGAAGGGATGAATCGAAGAACCTTGTCTCCCTTTGTTGGTGGCGGCAGCGAGCGCAAGCCCGCCAGGGAGGCGCGACACTCATCAGCGCGCTGTCTTTCCAAAGATATGCATCCTTTCATATCGGCGGGGCCACGACAATCGCCAGACTAACAAGTGACAGACCTGATAATGCTTTGTCTATTGGAGCACATCGATACGCAGGTGACAAAGGAGTATAACAACAAAACAGCCTTTACAATCCCCGCGCCGAAGCGGTTACGGCGCGACTCCAAACTAAGATTCAGCACTAGTCACTTGACCGCCAAACCTGGGCACTCTAAACTACCTAGTAACAACATACGCCGCCACCGTGCTTTATGTCACAACCAACCGCTAGCTCTAGACTAAAGGTTTTGTTCTTGAGCTTGTCAGTTGTTAGTCTGGTGCTTTGCGCTTTGGGCGCAACAGCTCACTATCTGAAATGGGCTTGGGAAAATCCGTGGCAACTCGTCGGCTGGCTGCTCAGCATGGTGTTTTTGCTCATCGCATTTTTGCCGGGGCCAAGTGAACTCAGGGCCAATTTCAAATCTGTAAGCAAGCCGAAAGCGGCCTTTTTTGTGTTCTGGGTCCTGTTCTTTGTAGTCGCGCACCTCTGGGATTTCCGGACAGCACCTTGGAATGGAGACGGCCTTTTCGAAGACGCCTCCGTGGATCTCTTGTTTCTAAAAACCCACGTGACAAGTCGGCCTTTCCAGGCGGCTTGGTTTCATTTTTATGGGCCTATTGAGCATGAAACCCTTTTTCATTACTATCTGTGGCCGTGGCTTTATCTATTTGGTTATAACCTTCTAGCCTATGAAGCAGCGCTCTTTGTTATTTGGTGTGTCACGTATCTCTTCACCCTTCTCTTAATTGATCTGTTTTTCCGGTCTAGCCTTATTACATCCATCACTGCCATAGTATTTACCTTCTTGCCGTTTCAGTTTATTTACACTTTCGTCGGGTACCACTACGCGATGACCGTCCCCTTATGCGTAGCGTCTCTTTATTTTCTGTATGTCGGCTTCGAAACTGATTCTTCCTTTTGTCTGTCCCTTGGAGGCATCGCGGCGGGGCTGTGTTTGGCGAGTTCGTTGCTCAGCAAACAGTATGTGCTAGCTCTTCTGTGTTCTATTGGGCTGCGCGCTGTATTCGATCGGAACCGCCTCAAGCAGAGCCTCAATTGGACTCAGGTGTTTACAGTCATTTATGGCTTCGCTGCTGCTGCGACGCCCATTCTGGCTTATATTGTGTTTAATCTGCATGACTATACTTACCATGAATCGCCCTATATGGGTCGTTTCTTGCAAGCAGTCCGGGGACATCCCTCTCCAAATGATATAAGCTATTATGTGACCCAGCTCTGGAGGCTTTTCTTTAGCGTTCCGGGGCCGCGCCTCTTCCTTGGTGATGTATTGCCTATCCCATTGCCATACTACTTTTTCTTACTGCCCGGGATTGTCCTGGCGTTGCTCAAGAAACGTTTTGAAATTGTACTGCTGGGGACAATTCCGGTTGTGGCGGCCTTTATCTCGGGTGGCGGTGTTATTGAGCACCGGCTGCTTCTAGCAATCCCATTCTGGATCATCCTGATGTCATTCAGCTTTGCCGGCGTTTTAAATCTGAACATGCGATCAGGCTTTGAAGGGTTGTGTTTGGGGAGTAGCATGATTCATTGTTGTGTGTTTTGCGAGGAGAAACGGGTTGGCTTTAGCTGACTGGAAGGAAATGCGGGTTCGATTCCCGTTGCCCGCTCATTTTACCTATTAAAAATGGGCCTTTTAGGCCGTTCAAAGTGGCAAAGTCAGAACGGAAAGTCAGACATCGTCCATTTTGTAGTTCGATTCTCGATCAGGCGCATTTCCAGAGCGAAAACACGTTAAACAATGCATTTTAAGTCTGAGTTTCGTTCTGAAAAGCCCGTTTCCCCGCGCGGAAATGCCCCTAGAACCGCGTTTGGCGGCGCAGCAGTGTCCAAGACCAGCGGGCGAGCGGCTCCGAGCGTCCTAACGGTTCACCGAACAGCGTTCCGAATCTATCTTGCCTTCCCAAATGCCGCTCGATTTGCAGGATCGCGCGCAGAATCGTTTTGATTGCCGAATGGCAGATTGATCCGTCGTGTACGTCATCAACGATTCCTGCACGCTTTACGGCGTACGACGCTTTGTGATTGAATGTCGCCAAAGAGTCGCTTCCCCCAGCAGTTTTACGAGATTGCCGCGAACGAAGTCGCTCAACGCAATGTGGTTCGCGGCATCATGGCAAAGGCATTCACCGATGCTGGCGGTGACGAGAAGAAAGCCATCGTATACTACATCGACCGCCGTGCGGCACAGTTGGCACAGGAAGCCAGAAAAGGGCAGCGCCAGCAACAACGAACGAAACGCGCCGCTGCCAAGGAACAGGCAATTTCAAGCCTTCGCCAACCAGCCTACGGCGCATTATCCGGCCTATTTGGGGCAGTGACTTTGGTATCAGGAGTGTTAACTCTTTTTTTCGGTCTTGGTGCCATAGGTCTGGCGCTGGACCAAGCGGCCCCCGATCGAGCGGCCCGATTTGTCGGAATGATCATCAGTTTCGCATCAGCCACGGTATGCTGTGTCGTAGCTGGCGTGTGTGGCTATCTAACCTACAGGTGTATCAAGGGTGGGATTCGAAAATAGTTTTTGTAGGTTGACGCCCCACAGAGTGCTTCGTCGTCCCCGGCCCGCTTCACAGGATCGCGCCCAAATCGTTTTTGATTGCCGCATGTCTGCGCGGTTAAGAACATGCCATCAACGATTCCCGCACGCTTTACGACTGACAGCGGTTTGTGATTGAATGCGGGGCATGAGCATGAGTGTTGGCGAGCGAGATAAAAAGATGAGCGACTTAGCGAGCGAAGCCGCTGAAGCGTTCCTTCACAAGTATGAGATCGGAGATAAACACCTTCAGTCTTCTCCGGAAACATTTCTCCAATCCTCAATCCCTACCTTACAGTCCGGACGCTTCATCGGGTGAGAGATACGCTCGACCGCCAAGAGAAAGCTCTCGATAGGCAAGAAAAAGCTCTCAAGAGTTTGGAACGCGATTCGCGATGGATTAAACGACGCGCGCTGATAGTTTAGCTTATATTGAATTCAATAGAAGCTCACCGATGAAATGAAGAAATACAACATTCCTGAGGTCTCGATTAGTATCACTCTCGCGCTATCCGCAGCACTCATCTTTTATTTTTCAACTAATCCGCCACAAGTGCACGGTGATTATACGTTTCGGATTGCCGGGGCCTTGCTCCGTGGAGAATTAGGCTTACGCCTGAATGAATTTCCAAGTTTCTTAAGCGAAATGATTCCCTACGAGGGGAAGTACTATTCCGCGTTTCCATTAGGCTCTGTGATCAGTATGCTGCCAATCGCTCTCCTGTTCCATGAACCGCCGCCAGTGCATGTCATTATTGCGTTAATCGCCGGAGCGTGTGTCTATTTTTTCTTTCAGTTCACGACAGCATTTAATGTCAGCTATCCGAAGCGAATCTTATTGGCGCTTTTCCCGGTATTCGGGACTTTGATGTGGGCTAATCTGGGAATTGGCGGTGCATGGTTCATTGCTCTGGGGCTGGCGGTTCTCGGAGAGATTGCGGCACTTTATTTCACGTTAGTTCGTCCATCGCCATTGATTGCTGGTGCGTTCTTTGCCCTTGCCTTCGGAAACCGAACGGAACTAATCATCACTGCACCTTTCTACCTTTATTTTTTCTCGCGCACGGCCCGCCTGAACATCGTAACGCTGTCGAAGTTTGTAGTTCTGCCGATAGTTCTGGCGCTGCTGACTGCGGCTTACAATTTTGCCCGATTCCATTCGGTTTTCGATTTTGGATATCTTCGCATTCCGGGGATGGCCCCACTCTTTACACACGGGTTCCTTTCTCTCCATTCAATTCCCCTTAATGCCCAGGTTATGTTACTTGATGGATTCGGAATTAGATCTTACCCTTTCTTTTTTCCCCCGCTTGGATGCTCGATGCTCTCTACCAGTCCATTTCTTTTCCTTCTTTTTAGAGGAGGCGGCAAACACGCAGTGATATGTTGGCTTGCAATCGGCCTTCTCACTTTCGTTCTTTGGTGCCACGGCGAACCCGGTGGCTACCAATTCTCGTACCGTTACGCCATGATCCTTCTTCCATGGATGTTCATTTTGATAGCAAGTAACGGACCGACCACGCTAACACCCATCGAGATTTCTCTGTTCCTGGTTTCGGTCGCAATTAATGCCGCTGCAACACGAGCGTTTTCATAGGCTAGTTAAGAGATGCCTTTATTTTGCACTCCGAATTTGCTCTGTGCTGGCGTTTTGGACACCCGAATTGGACTTTTCCAGCGTCGCGTCCCAACCCGCGCCGACCAGCATCGTGTAAATGTCTTTTGCTTTCCCAGCCGCAGCAGCCTTGTTTGGAGTTTTGAGATTGAACGTTTCGCGTCGCCCCCGCCATATGACGCAGTCGACTACGCGAAGTTTCGCAGCCGATCACACGATGCTGTGATTCGGGTTTACGATGACGCTGGCAACGTGATCCAGACGCACCAACACAAGGGCGATTTCAAAGGAGGGTGAACAGGCTTGCCATCCTGCCGCCTTTTAAGAAACACTTCCCTCTATGGAGGCAGAAATAGACGACAAATTGCCGTCTAATTCTAGTTAGATGTTACAGCGCGGCATTGTGGCTCTTGTGCTTTCAGCGGCTGCTGTGCAGGCAGTCGAAGTAAAGGATCAAATGTTTTCCGTGACTGACATCGCCAAGATCAAGGGTATTTGCCGTCAGGCGATTGGTTATCCAGTCGCGACCGAGCGCGTCCTGTGGTCGCAGCTTACGCCATTTCTTCGCAGCAAGTCCGAGCTAGACCACCTCATTGTGGATTGTAGCAGCCAGCATTGCAGCGGTTCGATCCGTCTGCGAGATGATGCAGAAGTGTTGTATACATCTGTCCATGTGCCGCCGGAGCATTGCAAAATTGGGCCTGGTGATCTGACACCAGACATTGAATACAAAGGAAATAATCGATTCGTAGGAGTGGCGTTCGTCAGGCATGGTAATGTTGTATTCAGGCGGGGCGACTTGCCGGAGTGGTTTATAGATCAGCACAAACGTTGATGCTTCAAAAAACATCTAACCAATCGATGAAGCCAACCACTGGCCGTTCTGGGTGCCTCGCGCGCGACACTACGGCTGTACGCGCGCGACTCGTTGGAGGCACAGAATCCCGTGATACTGATGTTGGGTTTGTTTCCCTCCATTCAGTACATTCATGGGACGACAAACAATCATTACCTTTCGATGGCACATTGGAGGCAAGGCGAGGTTGCTGTCTCACGGTTTTTGAGACATGTGGTAGCTGGTCAAGAACACCCCGACCCTCCTCGCCGGGAGCGCGACGAGTTCAATCGCGTCCAAGGCATTCCCGATCCTTCCTATGAAACCCTGATTTGCGCCGGTGAGGCGAAAATGGTTCTTCACTTGTTTTTGCACGATTACGATGATGAGAAGATTCTCTCATTTTGTGCCGAGGAGCCCATGTTTGTTTTCACCAACGATCAGGATCTATGGCGCCAAAACAAAAAGATTCTTGTCGGTTATGTTCCGCATGGCAAGGATCTGAAAATAATTTGGGAAAAAGGTTCAAGAGCAGAGGGAATCATTAAAATGCTGAAGCCCGCTCGAGAACTTGGCACAGAGGACTCTCTCTCCTTTTCTTTTGCCGGAAGGACCTGGAACTTCTTCGCTTTGAACATCAGTAGCGAAAACATTCCAGCGTTTCGGGCACGCGTTCAGGGTTTACCGGATACTCTTGAACCGTAAGCCGCGAACATGGATGTAGTGCTTGTTTTTGACTTGAATGGAACTAGAATCGGCAGTTTGATGCCAAAGCCGCCCGATCGGCTTCAATGGCCGTCAGCCCTGGCCGTAGCAAATCGGAAGGTCTACGTGGTAAACATGTACGGGAATAGTGTAACTACGATCGACCTGTAGTTTAGTCAATTTGTTCTCCAAAGTAGATACACAGATTGTGGGCTTTCTTCAGAGAAAATCCGGACTTCCTATGCGGAGGATTCTGTTCCTTGGCTTGTCACTTATTGCCACGGTGATTTGCGCCTGGGCTGCCGCAGCGCACTGCCGGAAATTGGCTTGGGGAGACCCGTGGCAGCCGATTACGTGGCTCCTTAGCATGCTTTTCTTGTTTTGCGCCTTTCTGCCGCACCCCCTTGGCCTGGCGATGGGTTTCAAGTCGCCAATAAAGCCAAAACAGCATTCTTTCTTTTTTGGATCCTGTTCTTTGTGGTTTCGCACCTCTGGGATTTCCGAACGGCGCCTTGGAATGGAAACGGACTTTTTGACGAGTCCGCTAATGACCTCGGCTATTTACAAACTAACATTATCGGTCATCCATATCGTGCGATCCCTCTGGGGAGACGTTATCGCGATGCTTTATCGGCCAGCGCGTGTTTCGCTGACTCTCTCTACGCGCAGCGGGAGGGCCTATGGCGGTCGCCTGTTACCTGCGCTGGCTTGCGCGGGTTTTTTACTCTCGCCTGTCATACAGAACCGCCACTCCTTTTGCGCCCTGGCATCGACGAATTGGCAGGATGAATTGGCAGATCTTGAGGTGACCTCAGCCCGCATTAGTGATGGCGCGGGAGGAGTAGCAAGCCAGTACAAGTTGCCTTTGCGAGTGCGTTTGTATCGCCTGGATTTTGAGCGGCAGAATTTGGATCAGTGACGCTGACGAAAATCTGTTCGCAACTCGTCGCGTCGTGGAGGCAAACATGACTATTTCGGGGCGCGCCGATAATCACCGCGGCTAAAATATTTTTCGAGCCAAACGTACAGGCAGATGAAGAGATACCGGCTCCCCATTTCTTTGAGCTGCAGCTTTGACGTTCCCGTGCGTCGATTCCGCCAAGTGATGGGGATGGTAGTCCAGGAGTATCCACGCACGATCGCCTTCAGGGGGAGTTCTATCGTAGCGTTAAAGTGCGGCGCGATAAGAGGACGGCAGCCATCGATCACTTCCGTGCGATAAGCTTTAAACGCATTGGTGGTATCATTAAGGTTTATCCGAAACAGCACCTCGACGAAGTAATTGGCCAGCCGATTCAGAATCAACTTCGATTTTGGATAATCGATGACGCCGCCGCCGCGCATGAAGCGACTTCCGAAGACACAATCGTATCCTTCATTGAGCTTATGCCAGTAACGCACGACGTCGCGCGCATCGTCCGACTCATCAGCCATCATGATAACGGCGGCGTCGCCGGACATGTGATCAAAGCCACACGCCACAGCACGTCCGAATCCGCGCTGAGCAGGGTTTTTCACCGGCTTGAGGGTGGGAACACGGTCCTTGGCTGAGGTGAGGATCGTCCAGGTTTGATCGGTGCTGCCATCGTCCACCACGACAATTTCGTGTGGGACATTGTGAAGCCGTAGTTCCACGTAGAGATGCTCAATGGTCGACGCAATGCACTCCTCTTCATTTTGTGCCGGGATAACGACCGAGAGCAACTGCAACGGCGCTTTGCCGACCGGCATACTACTCATATGCAGCCGGATACCTCGAGCCATTCAGAGTGGGCCTCTGCGTGCCGGGCGATTTCTTCGAGAATCTGCTCGATCTCAACCGTGGGCTGCCACTCCCACTGACGCTTTGCCCTCGCCGAATCCAGCACTATCCAGGGAACGTCATAAGCGCGCGAAATGGAGTCTCGCCCGACCGGATGCTTCCCGAAGCGCGCCGCGCACCACGAGCTAAGCTGAGCGAGTGACATAGCCGACGCAACACCGCCGCTGACGTTTTGGACGCGCTCGACTTGTCGATCAGGCGATTTCATTTGCTTCCAGACGAGCGCTGCCACATCCCGAGGGTGCAAACAGTCGCGTGCCTGATATCCGTGCCCGTCGAAACCGATGTACTTAAGCGGCCGCCGTCGTAAATAAGAGTTGATCCAAAAGGCAAAAATTCCCTGATCGGGTGTTCCGAATTGACCAGCACCTGCAAGCACCCCACAACGGTTGATCCAAACTGGTAGGCCAAAAGCGCCGCCGTATTCCAAGGCAATGAACTCCGAAGCGAGTTTCGTAGACCCGTAAAGCGAGACCGGTGGCGTAGTGGGAAAGTTCTCCGTGACTCCCTCACTCGATAAACCAACAACGTGATAGGAATTGAGCAGCGGAAGATACGCCTCATTTTTGACGGTCACGGGCAGATTGGCCAGGGGCGCGATTGAATAAACGCGGCTGGTGCTTAGCAGGATTAAACCGGCGCCCGTTCGCTTACCGAACTCGAGCAGGTTTACAGTGCCCACCAAGTTGTGCTCCAGTAATTGGCGGCTGCTAGAGTCGCCGTTCACTCCTGCCAACACACTTGGATTGGCTGCAGCGTCGATTACCCATTCAACGTCTGGTAAGGCATCAAGATCGCTTCGACAGCGGACGTCGCCATGAACAAGGTGGACTCCTGACGCCCTAAGTGGCGCGCGATTCCCTTCGCTGCCTGTGCGAAGAAAGTTGTCGATGCCCCAGAGTTCGATCCCTGAATCAAACTCCTTGAGTGTTCGCGCCATAATGCTGCCAGTGAAACCGCAAATTCCGGTGATGAGTATTCTCATTTGGCTAAAGCCGGGTGTGCGAGCGTGCTTATTGCCGGATTGCGTTCGCAGCTGGCGGTGCCTCTGCACCAGGTTCAATTGACTCCTGTACCAAGTAACGAGGTCGCCCTTTCACTTCTTCGTAGATCCTAGCGAGGTATTCGCCGATTATTCCGAGGCTGATCATCAGAAGACTTCCAATAATCAGCTCCAGGAGAATGACCGTAGCAAAGCCGCTGACTGCGCGGCCTGCAAGCTTGAGATATAACGTCTCCAGTCCCAGCAGAACTGACAATCCCAGGAAAACCACACCCGCGAATGTCACGATGTGCAATGGAAAGGAGGAGAAGGCAGTGATTCCGATTAGAGCTAGCTTGACTCGTTTCAATATCGACCACGTTGAACGACCCGCCGAGCGTGGCACTACTTCAAAAGGAATCTGGACGGTGTTGAACCCCATCCATACGGTCATTCCCCGAAAGAACACATTGCGCTCGTTCATTTCCCGCCACGCATCGACGGCTTTGCGATTCATCAGCTTGAAATCCGATGCGCCCTTAAAATGGAATCCGGAAAGTTTGTTCAGAATAAAATAGAACAGCTGGGCGCCAAATTTACTGGATAGCGATTCGCGACCGCGTTTGTGTTTGACGGCTTCAACAATATCGGCTCCAGAGTTCTGCCACAGGCGCACCATATCCGGAATGAGGGATGGTGGGTGTTGCCCATCGGCATCCATGATAATCACGGCATCCCCGCGTGCGTGCTCCAACCCCGCACACAGAGCCGCCTCCTTACCGAAATTTCGGCTCAGGCGCAGGGCGCGCAATGCGTGAGAAGTTTTCGCTTCAGCTGTGATCACCTGCCAGGTGTTGTCCGGTGAGCCGTCGTCAACAACTATAAGTTCATATGGCAGGCTGCACTGCTCCAGAGAGCTGCGGACACCTGCTAGCAGTACCGGCAAATGAGCGACCTCGCGAAAAACGGGCATAACGACCGAAACGAGTAGCTGCCTCGCTTGGGGGCTACGGGACTCTTCCATAAGCAGCAACTGTCGTAGCAGGCACCCACATTTTAAGGCGCGCAAGCACGGATGGCATACTCAATCGAAATTTTGCCGCGATTAAACCGAGTGGAAAAGCATGTGGGTACGGCAGCCTACGAACGTCAGTTAATCCACCTTGATACATCAACGCTCTTAAGCTTTGGAAGTCAAAATAAACCACATGTTCGGGGACTTTGAAGGAAGGCCAGCGTCGGCCCATCGTCCTTCTCAATGCCCCTCCAATATCCGGCGTAGCCATCACGATGTAGCCGCCTGCCTTCGTGTGACTGGCTAGTTGTTTAACGAAACTCAACGGCTGGTACACGTGTTCTATTACTTGGACAGCAACGATGCAATCGAATTTGCGCTCAGGCGAAACTTGCTCGATTCCTCCAACGAGCACCTCGGCACCTGTCGCACGCGCGATCTCTGCGCCCTGGGCCGAAAACTCTGTGCCGACACGTTGATCGAACAACGCGCGCGCCTCGTCCAACAAGTAGCCATAGCCGCAGCCGATCTCCAAAAGATCGCCGCCGGTTAATCCGCGGCTGGCAAGATTAGCGAGCAATCGTTTGAATGTCGCCCGTAACGCGGATTCCTGCGCAGTGTAACTG
>WNGJ01009898.1_pt1 | contig 13607 bp, 15 predicted proteins | sample 5400611 | NCBI WGS metagenome assembly WNGJ01 (sample SAMN13153375, study PRJNA577476) | soil metagenome | isolation source: 40 cm soil or saprolite under Garry oak tree replicate 1 | place: USA:California | collected 2016-06-15 | reverse complement strand
TGTGGCGTGGTTGCCCCGGGGGCTTGCAACACCCCGTTCTTGCGATTGATCAAATGCGTTGTTCCGGGATTGGGGCGTAGACGTTTGCCCTCCGAAGGCAAAGGTCACACGTTCGAATCGTGTCGGGTGCGCCAATATTATCAGGCATTTTCACAATTTCGACCCTTACCGAAAATAGCCGATGTCACCATAGTGTCACTGGCAATTTCAGCCTGGCCAAAGCGGCTCGTGGGATTTTTAGCAACCCCGACCTCAGCGCCCACGACAACCAAGCTGCGCCCGTCCGACCTCAAAAGCAGAGACATACATGAGATGGGTTGGCACGCCTGCTTGGTGCCCCACTAGCAGACATGCGGCGCGATTTGATCCCCATATCAATACGGACGAGGTTTTCGGCACACACAGGCGTCGGCCGCTAAGGCGGCAGGTCGCTCATGGACGCGCAATAAGCAACGGCTGCACGTTTGCGCCGCCTGCCATCAGGGGATTCGACGGCTCGAAGCGCTCGCGCATTTCTCGCTTCTTGACGAGAGCGCGCGCAACAACAAAAGCGTCCTTCAGGCTTCTGGCTTGGCGGAGTGCGATGTTGAAAAAGGCATCGCCGAAATAGGTCCACTTGGCCTTGTCCTCGCAGCCGAACGACGGATGGTTGGCATCGGCCGCGGTGATTACCAGCAGATCGGGGTTCGCGAGACGAGGGATAAACACTCCGGAGTAGCAGGCCGAGATGATCACTACCTTGTGTCGCACGCCCGTCCGCGCCAGCATGTCGGCGAGATTCGACGGCGTGAGCGTTTGCGTGCGCCGCCCCGCCTTGACTGCAAGACCGGCGGGGGAGCCGTGCGAGGTGAGAATCAAAAACAGAATGTCATTCTCAGTGTCCAACCCATTGGCTGCGACTTGCAGCGACTTGGCCAGCGCTTCGATCGTTGCGGCTCCGCCTTTCTTCGAGTTGTACTGCACGTCGATCGGGCCACTTCCGAAACGGCCCGCTACAACCTGTGCTGCGCCGGTCGCCTCGCTTCTGAACACGCCTTGATCGCCGAAAAGACCGAAGGACACCACGCTCACCTTGCGAGCATCCTCGACAGCGTGCAACGGCGAGACCGACTGCGCGATCGTCAAAACAAGAGCGATGAGCGGTGCGCCGAGCCACCTGATCCAAGACTTGGAGCTCATGGCGAACCTCGTTCCGTGATCGCCGCCAAAGCACAGCAGCGCAAAACGGGAATTGCGGAAATACGGTGAATTTCCATTCCTGGGGACGGTAGCTCTCACGAGGTGTTACCCACACGGTCGCTCTGGGTCAAACTGAGAAGATCTCAGTCTGAGCAAATGTCTTTCACTTTTCCGCCGGGGGGCATTCCTGGGGGCGCCGCTGAAAGCTCACGGTGTAGTTAGAGAGGCTATTACTCTCGCTTGTCGAAGAAAGATTCGAACCCCGAGGAACCTCCAACGCAAGTTGTTGCGCTCGCCCTTCAGTTTTCAGAACTGTACCAAACCGACGAAATACGACGCCTTGGAGAAAAATGCCGTCTCCAAGCGCAAAATGCCGTCGCTTCGGCAATCTCCAGTACGGTCCCACGCCTAGAAGGTCGCAGTTTCTTGGAGTTTTGGGGATGATCGACTGAGCTCAATAGCTGACGGTCCAGCTTGATGGCGGAGGGAGAGGAACTGGGATCGAACCTTCTCCGCGTAAGCCGACGCACCCCAAGCGCGTTTCGACGAAACTGGCTCTTGGTAATAGCGCGGCTAAGCTTATGACGTCGTTCGAGAGCCCGCGCCGAGCCCCCGGCGGCAGATCTTGGTGAAACGTAACTCCGGCAGATCCCGCAGCCGCCTGTGTCCTATTGGCCCTGCCGCTCAGTCTCGCGAGCTTTCCCGAGCTGGCTCATCATCAGCGATGGCGCGCCAGGCCGCGCCCTCTAGATCGTCATACTGCCCGCTTTTGAGCGACCAGAGAAATCCGAGCAGGCCGACCAGCCCGAGGCCAAGCGCCAAAGGTACGAGAATGACGAGCACTTCCATTACGATCTCCGATGCGCGACCCGGCGCGCGCGTAGCGCATTCAGCATCACGAGCAACGAAGAGCCGGACATCGCCGCCGCCGCGATCAGGGGTGTCACAAATCCGGCAATCGCGATTGGAACGGCGAGAAAGTTGTAGCCGACCGCGAGCCAGAGATTTTGCCGCATCAGCTGCAGCGCCTTATGCGAAAAGTCGATCGCAGCGACCACCGGAGCCAGCGGTTTGCCCAGGAAAACCATGTCGGACGTGGCCTGACTGAGATGGGCGGCGCTGATCGGCGACATCGAGACATGCGCCGCGGCGAGCGAGGGGGCATCGTTCAGGCCATCGCCGACCATCATGACCTTGAAACCCCTGCGTTTCAGATCGTTGATACGGGCGATCTTGTCCGCCGGGGACACGTTCGCGCGCCATTCGCTGATCCCGATCGTTTGCGCGGCGGCCCGAACGGCCGGCTCTCGATCGCCCGAAAGAATCTCGACCATGATGCCCCGTGCCTGGAGCGCGGAAACCACCACTTGCGCATCGGGGCGAAGGCACTGCCGGACCGCGAACACATATCGTTCGTCGCCGCGACTGAAGCCCACCACCGACAATTCCGGATCAAGACTCAAAATCTCGCCCGCCAATTGATCTGTCCCGCAGAATGACGGCCTTCCCAGTCTCACTTCTGATCCGTCGAAATAACCACGCACCCCCTGCCCGGGCTCTTCGACCGCTCCCACAAGCGGCGATTTCGCATTCGAGGCCAGCGCCACGGCGGCGGCGACCGGATGATGGCTCGCCAGCGCCAGCCGTCCCGCCAGTGCGAACACGTCCACGGGCACGCTGGCTGAGTTCACGACATCGAGCTCAGGCAGTGTCAACGTTCCCGTCTTGTCGAAGATGACGCGGTCGACGTCGGCCACGCGCTCGATGGCATCGCCTGAATTGAGCAATACGCCGGCCCGGAACATTGCACCGGATGCCACCGTCTGGACCGTCGGGATCGCAAGCCCGAGCGCACAGGGACAGGTGATGATCAGAACCGCGATCGCCGTTACAACGGCGTCATGCCAGCTCGCGCCGATCAGAACCCAGCCGAACATCGTCAGCAGCGCCGTCGCATGCACCACCGGTGCATAAAGCCGCGATGCCCGGTCGGCGAGACGGACATAGCGGGACCGGGCCTGCAATGCATTGTCCAGCAGCCGGGTGATCTCCGAGAGCAGCGTGCCCTCCGATGCCGCGGAAACCCGAACGCGCAAGGTCCCGGAGATGTTGAGCGATCCGGCGTAGACCGCGGTGCCGTGCTCCGCCGCGGCATACAGGGTCTCGCCGGTGATCAGGCTTTGGTCGATCTCGGATCGCCCCTCGATCACGGTACCATCGACCGCGCAGCGCTCGCCAGGCCGCAGCAGGACGATGTCGCCCGGACGGCGACCGCCCGTGTTCGGCGCCGCATGCTTTGGTCAAGATAGCGCCCGATCAGCAGGAAGGTGAGCAGCATGATCGCGGCGTCGAAATAGGCCTGCTCCGCATGGTGCGCGGTCTCGATAACCGACATTCCCAGTGCAAGCACGACGCCGATACTGATCGGGACATCCATATTGACGTTGCGCGTGCCCAACGCGCGATATGCCGATCTGAAGAACGGCTGGCCTGCATAGGCCGCGGCCGGCAATGCAATCAGCGCCGACAGCCAATGAAAGAAATCGCGTTGTTCGGGCATCATGTCGCTGACGTTGCCGGACCACACCGGAATCGAAAGCATCATCACGTTCATGGTGGCGAATGCCGCGACACCGAGACAACGCAGCAGAAATCGCGATTGATCGACTTCCGCGGCTTCGGCAACAGCGGTTTCGAACGGGTAGGCCTTGTAGCCGAGCTCGGCGAGGCGATCGATGAAGCGGGCGGGGTCGAGCGCGCCCTGCTTCCATTCCAGCGCCACGCGACGGTCAGTCAAATTGACGCGCGCGAGCGTGACCTCGGGTATCGCTGAAAGCCCCCGCTCGATCTTTGCCATGCATCCGGCGCAACTGACACCCTCGACCGCGAGGTCGATATGCGACAGTCCTGAACCCAGATCCCTGACATAATATGAAAAGTCTCGCGTCGCCTGCATGATGCGATCTTCCTAGTTCAACAACACGCGGTTCTTCGACAGGAACATCCGCTGTCCTGCCGCGACGCCTTCGAGCACCAGATCCCATTGGCCCGGGGCGATCGCGGGCGCGCTTCCGCGATAGATGCCTATACCCACCTCGGCGAGGACAACCGGCAGATCGGCCCGCCGGTCGGTCGGCCGCTCGAACCGGCCCTGAAACTTCAGGCCGGTCATCGGCTGGCCGTTGCTGTCGCGGGCATCGACCTGCAGCGTCGCGCCGCCCTGCCCGCCGCGCTCGACATGCGCATCGACCTTCCAGTTTCGCTCATTTTGATCGCGCGCCGCGGCAATCTCCTTCTCATAGGCCAGGCTCGCGCTATAGGCGCTATCGACCTCGGTGCCCGGCAAGGTCTGGATCGCAAGCCGCATCATGATCAGGTTGACCCCGATCACGACGCCAAAGAACGCGACCAGCATGAAAAGCACCTTGCGCCCGGTCAGAGGTTTTGGCGCTTGCGGTCTATTCATGCGACGTTCTCCTTCGAATTTCATGGCGTCACAAAATGATCGGTCGCGGATGCAACCTCACCGAGCCCGATATCGGTGACGTGAAAATTCACCGGGATCGATTTCTCGGGGTTGTTCTCGGCAGGCGCCGTAACGAGAAGCCTGAGTTCAGTGGTCTGATCCCGGCCCAGGATGATCATCGGCCGATCCGGCGTCACGGAATCGCTGCCGACCACATGGACCGTTGCATTGGCCGGACCGTCGATGTCGATTGCGATGACGCGGTCGAAGCCGCGCTTGTTCAACAGGCGAACCGTATAGGCGTTGCGGATCGATCCGTCGCTGAGTTTCACCGCGACAGGATTGCGGTCATGCAGTACGTTGACGTCGAGCAGCGTTCGCGTCAGCAGCGCATACAGCATGACCGCGCCAACGGCTGCGATCATCACGGAATAGACGATGGTCCGTGGCCGCACGATGCGGTAGATCGGCGCCTTGCCGGCCTGACGCCGGTGAACGTTGATGTCGTTGTCGTATCCGATCAGGCGAGTTTCCCGGCCGATCTTGGTCATCACGGTATCGCAGGCATCGATGCACAGGCCGCACTGGATGCAGTCGAGCTGGGCGCCGTCGCGGATATCGATTCCCGTTGGGCACACGGCGACGCATTGATAGCAGTCGACGCAGTCACCGACCGGTTCGCCAAGGGCCCGCAATTCGTTCGCTTTTTTCAGCGACGTGCGTTTCTCACCGCGGTCGTATTTGTAGGTGACGTTGAGTGCCCATTCGTCGGTGAGCGCTGCCTGGATGCGCGGCCACGGGCACATATAGACGCAGACCTGCTCGCGCATGAAGCCGGCAAGCACATAGGTGGTAGCCGTCAATATCGCGATCCAGATATAGGCCAGCATCGGCGCCTGGAACGTCACAAGCTGCTTAACCAGCGTCGGCGCATCATTGAAATAGAGCACCCAGGCGCCGCCGGTCCACCACGCGATCAATAGCCAGATTGAATGCTTCAGCGTGGTCTCCGCGAAGCGCTGCAGCTTCATCGTTCCACGCGCGGCATCTTTCCTCATGCGCTCGCGCCGATCGCCTTCCACGAGACGCTCGACGGCGTAGAACAAATCCGTCCACACGGTCTGCGGACAGAGATATCCGCACCAGATACGACCGCCCACCGAATTCATAAGAAACAGCGTAATGGCGGCGAGGATCAATAGTCCGGTAAAGTAATAGACCTCCTGCGGCCACAGCTCGATGAAAAAGAAATAGAAACGGCTATTGGGGAGATCCACCAGCACCGCCTGATTGGGCGCACCCAAACCGCGGTCCCATCGCACGAACGGCAACAGGTAATAGACGCCGAGGCAGAACGCCATCAGTCCCCATTTGATGCGGCGGAATGTTCCGGAGACGCTCTGCGGATAGACTTTCTTTTGGGCGACGTAAAGCGGCCCGTCGTCTAGTTCCAGGTCGATCGGAAGCGCGATCTTGTTCATTGGCGGGGTTCATCTCGTGTCTTTGACTGAGCGTAGGCCCAATCCCGGACGCGCAATTGATCCACCTCAAAACCGCGGCGGACGCCGCCGCGGCTTGCCTCGCAGGGAACTACCGCCCGCCGCCAAGCGAGTGGACGTAGACCGCCAGCGCCTTGATCGTGGAGGGATCGAGACGGCCCGCCCATGCGGGCATCACGCCAGCGCGACCATTGCTGATGGTGTCGATCAGAGTTGGCTCGTCGGAACCATAAAGCCAGATCTTGTCCGTGAGATCTGGCGCTCCAAGCTCCTGATTTCCCTTGCCGGCATCGCCGTGACAGGAGACGCAATTATCAGCGAAAATTTTGGCGCCCGCGGTCCCATCATATCCCTTACTTGTGGACAAGCCCGACAACGATCGAACGTAGTTGGCGACCGTGACGATTTGTTCCTTTTTCAGGACGCCGTCCTTCCCGAAGGCAAGCATGGCGCTTTCGTGGGTCTTCGCATGCCCCGAGCGCGCGCCGAACTGGATCGTCTGCATGATCTGGTCGAGCGTGCCGCCCCATAACCAGTCGTCATCGTTCAGGTTGGGATAGCCCTTTGCACCGGCCCCGCCGCTGCCGTGGCAAGGCGCGCAGTTATCGCCAAATACGGTCTTGCCGCGGGCGCGGGCCAGCGCCAGCAAGGCCGGCTCCTTCTCGATGTCCGCCAGCGACGCCGCGCCCAGCGTAACCATCTTGTCGCCGCGTATCTTTTCCAGATTGGCAAGCTCCACGGCCACGTCCGCGCGGGACGAATAGTGCAAGATGCCAGTGGTGTGGCTCCACAGCATCGGCCACGCCGGATACACGATCCAGTATCCGACCGCCCAAAGGATGGTTATGTAGAAGGTGATCACCCACCAGCGCGGCAGCGGCGTGTTCAATTCCTTGATGCCGTTCCACTCATGGCCGGTCGTCGCCGTGCCCGTGATCTTGTCGATATCGCTGTGTTTGGTCATGGTCTCGTCATTCCTCCCGCAGCGGCATTTTCGCGGCCTCGTCGAACGCGGCCCGGTTGCGTGGCCAGAGTGCGTAGGTCATGATCGCAATAAAAATTCCTACGAAGATCGGCGTCCAGAAAGTCGTGACGAAATCCGACGTAATATTCTGGACCGTTAGGATTGCTTTCATCGTTTCAGCCTTCTCAGCGGAGATTTGCTTTTTCGTTGTAGAGCTTGAAATCCACCAGCGTGCCCAGCATCTGCAGATAGGCGACCAGCGCGTCCATTTCGGTGGGAGCGCCCGGCTTGCCATCGAAATTGCGGGCAACAGCCTTCGGGTAGCGCTTGGCAAACGCGTCCACGCCGGCATTGTCGGGGTCGGCCTGCGCCTTCAGATCGGTCACTGCATTGGCCACCTGATCGTCCGAATAGGGTACACCGACGGCACGACTGGTGCGCAGATGATCGGTAATCGTCGTGGCATCGACTTCGGTCTCGGCCAGGAAGGAGTATCCGGGCATCACCGACTGCGGCACGATCGCGCGCGGGTTGGTCAGATGCGTGACATGCCATTCATCGGAGTATTTGGCGCCGACGCGCGCGAGATCGGGACCGGTGCGCTTCGATCCCCATTGAAACGGATGGTCGTACATGCTCTCGGCCGCGAGCGAGTAGTGGCCATAGCGTTCGACTTCATCGCGCAACGGCCGGATCATCTGCGAGTGGCAGAGATAGCACCCCTCGCGGACATAGATGTTACGGCCGGTGAGTTCGAGCGGTGTGTATGGCCTGATGCCGTCGACCACTTCGATCGTACTCTTCAGGTAAAACAGCGGGGTGATCTCGACGAGGCCGCCGATGGCGATGACCGCGAGAATTCCCCCGACCAGGACGATCGAGTTCTTTTCGAAGATTTGATGCCGTGACCAGAATGACATTTAACCGCTCCTCATTCCGCCGGCTGAAGAGCGACGGACGACGCCACTTCCGCCTCGCTGGCAAACACCGTCATCCAGAGATTATAGGCCATGATCAGCGCGCCGATCAGGAACAGCGCTCCGCCAGCGGCGCGAATGATGTAGAAGGGATGCATCGCTTCCACGGATTCGATGAATGAGTACTCGAGGAAGCCGAGCGAGGTATAGGCGCGCCACATCAGGCCCTGCAGGATGCCGGAGACCCACATCGCCGAGATGTAGAGCACGATGCCGATGGTCGCGATCCAGAAGTGCCAGTTGACCAGTTTTAAGCTGTAAAGACCCTTGCGGTCCCACAACCAGGGAAACAGACAGTACAGCGCACCGAACGAAACGAAGCCGACCCAGCCCAGCGCACCGGAGTGAACGTGACCGATGGTCCAGTCGGTGTAGTGGCTGAGCGAATTCACTACCTTGATCGACATCAGCGGGCCTTCGAAGGTGGCCATGCCGTAAAAAGCGACGGACACCACGAGCATCCGCAGCACGGGATCCGTTCGCAGCTTGTCCCAGGCGCCCGACAGCGTCATCAGCCCGTTGATCATGCCGCCCCAGGACGGCATCCAGAGCATGATCGAGAAGGTCATGCCGAGGGTCTGGGCCCAGTCCGGAAGTGCGGTGTAGTGCAGGTGATGCGGGCCGGCCCAGATGTAGAGGAAGATGATCGCCCAGAAATGTATGATCGACAACCGATAGGAATAGACCGGCCGTTCGGCGCGCTTTGGAATGAAGTAGTACATGATGGCAAGAAAGCCGGCGGTAAGGAAGAACCCGACGGCGTTGTGCCCGTACCACCACTGGAACATCGCATCCTGGACACCGCCCCAGGCGATGTAGGATTTTGAGCCAAACACCGACACCGGTAGCGCCGGGTTATTGCCGAGATGCAGAACGGCGATGGTGACAATGAAGGCCAGATAGAACCAGTTCGCGACGAAGATATGCGGCTCCTTGCGCTTCACCAGCGTCATCAGGAACACCAGCAGATAGGTGACCCAGACGATCGTCAGCCACAGATCGGCGTACCATTCCGGCTCGGCATATTCCTTGGACTGGGTCACGCCGAGCAGATATCCGGTGCCGGCGATGAGGATGAAGAAATTATAGCCGAGGACGACAAACCACGGCGCGAGGTCGCCGGCGAGACGGACCCGGCAGGTTTTCTGGACGACATAGAACGACGTCGCGATCAGTACGTTGCCGCCGAACGCGAACACCACGGCGGAAGTGTGTAGCGGCCGCAGCCGGCCAAAACTGGTCCATGGAAGATCGAAGTTCAGCGCGGGCCATGCGAGTTGCGACGCGATCAACAGTCCGACGGTGAAGCCCGCTATTCCCCAGAACACCGCCATGACGGCCGAGAATTTGATCGGGCCGAGATTGTAGTTGGGCCGGCCGTTGATCTCCAGCGCCGGTAAAGCCGCGGGCCGGTCGTAATACCGGTTCATGATCGCAATGACGGCCCACAGGCTGGCAGCACACGCCAGCGAGGTGTGGAAGGCGAACGCCGTGTCCAGCGCTTTGGCGGCCGCGAACAGGCAAAGAAACGCGGACGCGGCAAAAAACAGCGCCAGACCGGCCTCGCCATGTGTCATCGATTTTGCGGTTTGAGATTGGTTCATGCCCTGACTTCTCTGTTGCGCGTGGCTTCTCGATTACAAATGCCACTCCGAATGATCACAGTTTCGCTTGCGGGAATTTGATCGAAGTCAAGCTCGGGTCGTTTTGCGACTGCGCTTTCTTGAAAAGGCGAACCGCCTGGGCGGAGCAATTCCGCGGATCAGAACGGCCGGCGCTTGACGTTGGACAGTTGGGCCAACTGCTTCGGCCGGGTCTGCAGATCACCCCAGATAAGCGCCGCGGCAAGGACAACGAACATCGCGATCACGGCGACGGCAACGAGAATCGAATCGACTGGCATGGCTGATCTCCGGTTATGGAGTGATGATGCCTGCCCTGTGCCGATCGTCTTTGACCTGAATCAACCGAACAACCGCGGCTGGGCAAAAATCCGTCGCGCCGCTGCCATGGCTTCGGCCCTGCTTGAGTCCACCAGCCGGACGCCGCCGGCAACAATGACGAGCATCTTTTCGCGCTGGAACCGGGTCAACGTTCGGCTCACCGTTTCGATCGTCAGCCCCAGATAATCGGCGATGTCCTGCCGGCTCATCGGCAGCGCAATCGTTTGCCTGTTGTCGCCGATATGCGCCAGGCGCGCCCGCCAGCCGACCAGAAAGGCCGCGACTTTCTCTTCCGCTGTGCGCCGCCCGAGCAGCAGCATTTGCTCCTGGGCGAGCATGAGTTCGCGCGCCGCGAATTCGTTGATGCGAAGCAGGAAATGCGGGCGCTGTTCAATGAAATCAGTGAAGGCCTCCGCCGAAAGGCGGCACGCCGACACGGCGTCGATCGCATCCGCAGAGTAGCTGTAGCGATCGGACGGCGTTACACCGAGAAAATTTCCCGGCAGCGCAAAGTCAATCACCTGTCGCCGGCCGTCCGGCAGCAGCTTGTACAGGCGCGCAACGCCCGCGGTCAGATTGTGGACGGAACTGGCGGCCTGGCCTGCTGTGAATAGCGCTTCATTGGGGGCTAGCTGCATGTGGCGCGCGATGCGCTCGAATTCCATGAGGTCGGCCTGGTCGAGCGCACCGCAGATGCTGAGCGATCGGACGGCACAGGCCGAGCAGCGGCCGAAATTGGCACGACTTGGAGAGATGGTTCGTATCATGGCCCCTGCCCATGCAGCCGGTGATCGGCCGTCGCATCCCCTGGTCACGGCTGGCTGCACGAAGACCCGTTGAGACGCAATCCATCTTAGCCGGTTGACGGCCGGCCGATTGATCCACATCAAGCCCGTCCGCGATTCGAGCTTCATGATGTGCTTGATGTTCCGAAATCCGCATTCTCTTGGAGTTGAAGTCGCATGATTGGACGAATTTTGAGACCGCTGGCGTTTGCGTTCATCATGCTGACGCAGGCAGCCGCGGCTTCACCCGAAGAGCAGCGCGGCAAGACCTTTGCACTAACCAATTGCGCGCGCTGTCACTCCATCGACCGCGTGACCGAGAGCTCGCTCAAGATCGCGCCGCCATTCCGCACCTTGCACAAGCGCTACCCGATCGAAACCCTTGGCGAGGCTCTGGCCGAGGGCATTGAGACCGGCCACCCGACCATGCCGATGTTCCAGCTCGAACCCCACCAGATTCATGACCTGTTGTCGTTCTTGAAGACTCTTGAATAACGCGGTCGCTTCGGACGCGACCACATCCCGGGCCTAGTCCTGCGCTCTCACAGCGCCTGTACGGTCCAGGCGACCATATCCCTCGCAATTCTGCCGAAGGCTTCATTAAAAGCCGCAACTGCAGCCGGCGGATCGATCTTGTCGAGCTTCTCGACACCCTCAAACAAGCGCGACGCGATGACCTTGCCGTCCTTGTCGACGATCCTCGCGGACAATCCGATCTCGGCCACCGGCTCTGAATCCACCGTAATCCGGAAGCGCCTGACGTCGATTAGCAGTTGGAAGTCCGCCTGTCCGATATCTGCCGTATGCAATGGCGCGTGAGCGATATCGTAGTTCTCGAAACTTTCGATCAGTCGGGCTTGCAACAGCTTCGGGATGCTGTCGGCCCACAGGGCGTCCGCAAACCCCAGATAGTCCTTTGGCGGTAAGAACAGGATCCGCTGGGTCTGGAGCATGGCAACCGCCGTAGGCTCCGGCACCGCCAAGTGTCCCTTGCTGGCCTTGCTCGCCGGTCCCAGATTTTGCGGGGCCCGCAGATCGTAGGTGCGCTTTTGCGACGGTGTCCCGCCCCCCGTCATCTTCTCAAGGCCGGAGATGATGCTATCGAGTTTGCCGGTGTTGCGCGCAAGCCCTTCCGAGAAAATCTGCAGGTTGGCGATGGTGTTCTTCAGCGGCTCCGAATTCTCGCTCAGCACGGAATCCACCTTGCGCAACGCATCGCGGGCAGCTTGCGTCATGCCCTGCCCTGCCCCCGCTTCGGCAACCAGCGTCGGCACCTCACCGCTATTCTTCAGCAGCGTGCCGCCTTCCAGCGCGATCACGGGAACCCCGGTCAGCCCCTGGAATTCCAGACCTACCTTGGTGTCGGCGCGTACCGGCGTCGTTGAAGCAACCGAGATGGTCGCTTTGACGCGGCGCGGATTGTCCGGCGCAAGGCCGAGATCGGTCACTTCGCCGACCCGGATGCCGTTGAACAGCACGGCAGCACCGACCAACAATCCCGGCACCGAGCCATCGAACTGGACGTGATAGGTCGCGCGCGGACCGAGGCCACCGGTATTGTGAAGCCAGTACACGAAGCCGAACACCGCGGCGATGGCCGCCAGAACGAAAGCGCCGACAACGACGAAAGGAGCGCGGGTTTCCATCTCTTAACTCGCTTTGGGTTGCAGCATCTGGGAGCGCTTGCCGTGAAAATAGGCCCGTACCCAGGGATGCTCGGATTGAAGCAGGTCGCGCATCGGTCCAATGGCGACGATCTTGCCGTCCGCCAGCGCCGCGACGCGATCGCAGACGGTATTCAGGCTGGCGAGGTCATGGGTGACCATGAATACCGTCAGTCCCAAGGTCTTCTGCAATGTCTTGATCAGTGCGTCGAAATCGCCCGCCGCAATCGGGTCAAGGCCGGAGGTTGGCTCGTCGAGAAACACGATCGCGGGATCGAGCGCGAGCGCGCGGGCCAGCGCCACGCGTTTCGTCATCCCGCCCGACAATTCGGAAGGAAACTTGTCGCCATCCTCCGGCCGCAACCCCACCATTTCGAGCTTGGCGGTGGCGATCTCGTCCATCAGCGCGTCCGACAGAACCAGATTTTCGCGCAAGGGAAACTGGATATTCTGCCGCACAGTGAGCGATGAAAACAGCGCGCCCTGTTGGAACAAGATGCCCCACCGCCCCGCGGCACTCTGGGTGCTGCGATCATGGGTGCCGCCGATCGCGGCACCCATGACCTCGATCTCACCGCTCTGTCGCGGGATCAGTCCGATGATGGTCCGCATCAGCACCGACTTGCCGCCACCGGAAGCGCCGACTAAGCCTAAAATCTCGCCTCTGCGGACATCCAGCGACAGATGGTCGATCACAACATGCCGGCCGAAGCCGACCACGAGGTCGCTAACGCGAATTGCGAACTGCCCAGTCGCTTCCTGCATCGCTACATTCCGATCGATGCGAAAAAGACCGCAAACAGCCCGTCGAGCACGATCACCAGAAAGATCGACTTCACCACCGAGGTTGTCGTCCGCTTTCCGAGCGACTCCGCGCTTCCCTTCACGCGCAAGCCTTCGCTGCAAGCAACGACGCCGATCACCAGCGCCATGAACGGCGCCTTGATAAGTCCGACCTCAAAATGAGTAACGGATACGGCATCATGCAGCCGCGCGATGAAAATGGCCGCTCCCATGCCGCCATAGAACCATGCCACCAGGCCGCCGCCGTAGAGTGCAGCCATCGACCCGATAAAGGCAAGGAGCGGCAGCGCGCAAATCAGCGCGAGGACGCGGGGCAGGATAAGGAC
>WNGJ01005245.1_pt1 | contig 13607 bp, 11 predicted proteins | sample 5400611 | NCBI WGS metagenome assembly WNGJ01 (sample SAMN13153375, study PRJNA577476) | soil metagenome | isolation source: 40 cm soil or saprolite under Garry oak tree replicate 1 | place: USA:California | collected 2016-06-15 | reverse complement strand
CGATTTGCGCCATTAAGACAATCAGTGCAACCTGGCGCAGATACGTTGATTTGCCGGCCATATTAGGCCCGGTGATAATCAGAATCTGAGCATCCGCAGTAGAGATCTGCATGTCGTTTGGAATGAAAGGAGTCTCTACCTGCGACTGCTCGATCACCGGGTGGCGACCGGCCACGATATGGATGCTATCTCCAGTATCGAGCTGCGGACGACAATAATTATGTTGCGCAGCCACTCCGGCCAGACTCAAATACACATCGATCTCAGCCAGTGCATGAGCTGTATGTAGGACACGCTCAGCAGCATGTACAGCCATCTCCGCACGCACCTGCGCGAAGAGTTCGCTCTCCAGCTTGCCGATCCTATCCTGCGCATTGAGGATAAGCGCCTCGTACTCCTTAAGATCAGGGGTAATAAAACGCTCACCCGTCGATAGCGTCTGCTTGCGTACATAATCAACCGGCACGCGGCTCAGCTGCGAGTTCGTAACCTCAATAAAGTAGCCGAACACTTTCGTATAGCCAACTTTGAGTGATGGGATACCTGTCCGTTTGCGTTCACGCTGCTCCATCTCGGTGATCCACTTTTGCCCATTCTGGGAAGCCTCCTTCAGTTGGTCAAGCTCGGCGCTGTAGCCCGGGCGTATCACCCCACCATCAGACGCGCTCAACGGCGGCTCATCTACCAGCGCGGACTCGACCAGTCGTATTACGTCGTCGTTATCCGCGAGTCGCTCGACCAGGCGTACAACTGCTGGCATGGACACCCCGGCACCGGCAGGTAGACTTGCCCGCACCTCTGAGGCGGCACGCAAGCCGCTCGCCAGTCCTACCAGGTCGCGCGGAGTGGCTATACGCTGGCGTACCCGGTTCACCAGGCGTTCAATATCTCCAGCCCTCTTCAGTGCCTCTACCAGCCGTGCCTGTGTTAAGGTATCCGCCAGGAGCTCACTGATAACCTGCTGGCGAGCTTGTAAGGCATCGATGTCGAGCAGTGGCTCACCAATCCAACGCCGTAATAGCCGCCCTCCCATGGGACTGCGCGTCTTATCCAGTATCCATAAAAGCGATCCCTTCACCGAACCACTGCGCCCGCTCTCAAAAAGTTCCAGGTTGCGCCGTGTATGCGCATCCAGGGTCATGAATCCGGCAACGGAGTAGGTTTCAAGGGAGGTCAGTTGGCGCAATAAGCCTTTTTGCGTCTCCTGCACGTATGCCAGTACTGCCCCCGCTGCGCGGATCGCCAGTGGCAGGTGCGCACAGCCAAAACCCTCCAGCGAAGCGACCTCAAAATGCGAGAGCAGGCGATGACGCGCGTCCTCCTCTGCGAAGTAGCGAGCGTCATAGGGTGTCACATGTCCAGCGACTCCCGTGAACAGCCTGGCAAGCGGCGCTATGTCATCCTCGTCCTCATCTTGTAAGGATGGCATTTGCGGGTCGCCAAAGGTTGTATGCGTCATGTCCAAGGTTGCATCTATATCAGCATTGGGGTTGCCGTTACTGCCAACCCTGGTTACAGGCTTCTCACTCATCACCGCTGCGAGCCAGCGCCGTTTGCGAGATGCAGCTCCCTGGGAACTGTAATACGCTTCGACGATTACCTCGGCAGGACCAACACGCACAATCTCTTGTTGAAGGGCCACTTCTGGCTCGTTTGTGCTGAATTGGGTCACGGCAAACTCGCCCGTGGTGATATCGACATATGCTATGCCTACGGCGTTGCGTCCAACGACGACGCCCACTAGAAAATTGTTGCGTTTTGCTGCCAGCATGGCCGGGTCGATGACTGTACCAGGTGTAATAATGCGCAGCACTTCGCGGTCGACGAGTCCTTTCGAGAGCGCTGGATCGCTCGTCTGTTCGCAGACGGCCACGCGATACCCTTTACTCACCAGTCGCGCAATGTAGCCATCGACAGCATGATGGGGCACACCTGCCATGGGCGACTTTTCACCGCGCCCGAAATCACGTCGTGTTAGCGCAATTTCGAGTTCGCGGGCCACAATCTCCGCATCCTCATCGAACATCTCATAGAAATCTCCCATGCGGAAAAAAAGGAGAGCATCGGGGTGCTGGCGTTTCATCTGCAGGTATTGTGTTCGTACCGGGCTATGGACGGGATGTTCTTTCAGGTAGTCTTCGAATAGCACTATGTCGCACCTCTGCAGGTCCTGGCTTCGTTCAGTGGGGAAGATGACACCCGTTCGCTGTGTGTCGCTTGTGGTTACATCGTCCCTACAAATTCAACAGTAGTATAAGGCTATTACTGTTTGGCGTCAATTTGCCCTGACCCTTTCCTTTGGGTATACTAAAAAAGTCCTGAAATGAGGAAAAACAGTCGAACCGGCAGGTTTATCATCAAAACGAGATACTCTCGTGCTTGCATTTTCTTTCTAGCGAAGGAGGAGAGTGTGTTCTACGTCGTGCTCCTGGTCATTGTGGTCATTGTGCTGGTAGGCGGGGCACTTGTTATAGTGGTGATTGAGAATTTTTCTGCTTTCGTTACGGCAGCGCAACTGTCGTTCCTCATCTGGCAGACACCGCCATTACCGATGGGCTTGTGGTTACTGATCTCATGCCTATCTGGAGCATTGATAGTGTATGTGCTCTCCGTTCCGACAGCCCTGCAGGAACGCCGTGAAACGCGCATGTTGCGTAAACGGGTGGCAGAACTCGAGCATGCGCAACAGAGGTCAGCAGGTGGTTCCTTGCAAGTCTATCCTCTACCCGTTGTGCCAATGCCTGGGCTATCAACCGACCCGATACCACCACCTGGTTCGCCACAAGGCTGACGTTGTGAGCGATAGCTTTTCTTGGGTTAATGCTTATTGGGTGGCCGTTTCACCTTCCCCGGATTTTCCTGATAAAACGCCTGATAAAGTTGGGCCGTTTTATCGTCGTGTTTTGTTGATCCTGTCCAATTGCTTCTGGAATACTGGCGTGGGGGTGTGCCTCAATTTCCTCGCTAACAGGGGTGGTTATCTCAGGCGCTGCGTGCTCTTCGCTGTGTAAAAGTGCCTCAGGTGCGAACGATGAGGATTCCTCAGTCGCAGGAGAGACCTCGACAGATTCTTGGATTGGAGGGTGTTCACTCTCGGGAATAGAACTGCTCTCTACGGAAAGAGGCTCTTCGGGTTGTTCTGAAGCATGATCAGCAGTGTCGCTCATCTCAACTGGAAGCACTTCCGCTGGTGTTTGCACAACCCCGGTATCTACGTGCTGCTGAATGGTATCTTCCTCAGCAGGAAGATCAGAAACACAGAGGCCATCTCCTGGAGGGACTTCTTTCGAGGTAGGTGTAGGTTCTTCAACAGGCGGAGCAGCTTCTACTGCGGCAGAAATATCTTCAGCCAGCGGGACAGGCTCTTCGGGATGAGCAATAATAATCGCTGGGCGTTTGAGTGTCGTTTCCAGCAGTGGCGAAGCATCGTCGTATTCGTCGCTACTGAGTTTTTGCAGGAACATTTCTTCGGTGGCCTCGATCCGTTCCTCTTCCTCAGAAGGAGCTACTGGAGGTGACGATGAGGGACCTCCATCTAACATCGAGTCAATCCAATCGTAAGCCCCTTCTAATGCGTGTTGACACCACTGCGTATAGTCATCACTGATAAAGTCGTCTAATTGCTCAAAGTAATCAAGTCGCTGCATAGTGCGATCCAGCCACAATTCACCGCGTTCCAACATGCGATTGAGCAGGTCAACATCGCTTACGCCGTTTGACTGAAGTCGCGCCAGTGTTGCGAGTTCAATAGCGGTTGGATGAACTGCTTGCATGCGTTCCGTATTTTCGGCGATGTGCAGTTGCAGGTCGTCAAGCCGGGTTTGGAGCGCCGAGATCTGTTGTCGCAGATACCAGCATTGGTAGCCGAGATGGAACTCCTCGATATCGCGCTCGTTCAACTGTGCGAAAACGACATCGACACTACTGGCATTGTGGTGGGGAGATGCATTACTCATGAGTACCTTCCTCCTTATGCTCCGTTAGTTTGAGCGAAGTGGAGGGTTCTCGCCCCCAACGCTCAATCCAGCGTTGTACGAGGCGGTTTGTACGTATACTATGCTGGTCAATAGGCCGGCTTCTCTGCTCGTCTTTAGAGGAAATAGTGATATTGCGCAGCCACCAGGGTAGTTCAAGTTGGGGGTCGGTTTGCGCATGTCCATCAAAGAATGCCATCATATCTTCAGGTAATAGCTCTATTTCAGGGTGGTTGGTAGGCGGTAGCGACTGCTCTACAGGGGGAAATGGTTCCTCGATGTCTTGGAGTCCGAAGTTTGGTAGCCCTCCCCAACTTAAGAGTGCAGGCGAGATCGAATCGCCAGGCTCTGATAACTGCACATCTGACAGTGAGGGGGGCGTTTGCGCATTCACCTGTTGAGCAGTACTTTTGGGTGATACATGATAGGCAGGTAGATTGGCAAACAGCGCCTGCAAGATTGGATTATCAATGAGGGGCGCTGCCTCTTGCTGCTGCTGCTCTAGTAAATCCAGACATTCCTGGAGTTGGGCTGACTCCGCCTCGAGTGCCTCTACTTGTGTGCGCAGACGCCTGTCGATTTCTTGATAGTGTAACCATTGCTGGTATTGACCCATGTGGTACGATCCTGATCTACGGAGATTACGACGTAACAGTCTATGGCTCTTAGTGCAAGGAGAAGTATAGCATGTGTTACGTTAAGAAACAAGCAGGCATACGTTGATACAGTGCTTCAAGCCAGCCCCTGGCGTTCCATGGCGGTATTATAGGAGATGCGCAGCAGGATGCCGATGATGATGAAGTTGGCGATGATCGAACTGCCACCGTAGCTCAGGAATGGCAAGGGTATACCAGTGAGTGGCAGAAACTTCATATTACCTGCGACAATAATGAACGTTTGAATGGCAAAGATCGATGTCAGGCCCGCCGCCAGTAACTGGTTAAATTCGTCATTCGCCTCAATCGCAATGCGGAATCCGCGATAAATGATCAGCAAATAGATGCCAATGATTGCAAATAACCCCGCCAACCCAAATTCCTCGCCTAATGCTGTGAAGACCATATCGGACTGCGCCACCGGCACAAATGTGCCTGCGTGCCCGAGACCAAATCCCGCCCCAAGAATACCGCCACTTGAAAGCGCAATCAGACCCTGTACGACCTGAAACGCTGCCCCTTTGGCGAACACCTGCGTTGCCTGCGACCAGCTTTGCCAGTTCACGACGTCGATGGAGAGTACTGCGAAGCGTAACTGCACGTAGCCGAACAGCTTGTAGCCGATGAAGCCCAGCGCCGCAAACACGAGCAAACCGCCGAGCACGTAGGAAAGTTTCCCGCTGCCAAGATAGATCATGCACAAGAAAATGCCGTAAATCAGTAGCGCCAGGCCAAGTTCGCGTATCACCAGAAACAACACCAGTGAAATCCCCAGCATCAGTATAATCGGTCCTAGCGTCCGTAATGGTGGCAGGCGTAATGGGCCGATACGGAGATTACCCTCGGTTAATATATCCCTGTTCTCACTCAGGTACGCGGCGAAGAATATCACGATGAAAATCTTCAACAGTTCCGAGGGCTGGAGGTTGAGTGGTCCAAAGTTCAACTGGTCATGTGTTGGGCTGTTGAGGTTTTTCACTCGCAATGCGTTTACGATTGTTAATGCTACCAGCAGGATTCCAAGCAAAGCCCAGGTATATTTGTAACGTTTCAGCCAGTTCATGTTCCGCAAGCCAAAGGCTGTTGCAATGCATATGACGAGACCCAGGAGCACCCACACGAGCTGGCGTGTACCTAATAATGGATCTCCTACCTGTGAGCCAAGCCGTAGCGCCATCAATACGCCGATTCCACTCACCAGACCCACAAGAGGAAAAAGCACCTGGTCGGCTTTCGGGAAAAAGGCGCTGAGTAGCACGTTGACTAAGATCAGCGCTGCGATCAGACCAAATACTGGTACGAGATCGTGAATTGAGGGCAGGATTGCTGTGCTAAATGGGATGGATTGCTGAGTATTGGAATTGATCTTTGATTGGAAATATTGCGCAATGGGTAACTGGATCATCTCTAGCACCAGAATCAGAAAAGGAAGCATGAGTAATCCCAGTTCCTTCCACCGGTAGCGCCGTAATATTCCAGAAGTCATACTTGCTTTCATGTGGCTTCTCTCTATATCAAATGAAGGAGCGCGATAAATCTGGCTCTTACGGAGGGCGCGATAAATCGGGCCCCTACTGGGCTAACTTGAAGCGAATAAAGCCGACCTGAATGATATCGCCAAACCTGGCCGCTAGAGCCTCGCGAGCGGGCTGATTATTCACATACGTCCCATTCGTACTGCCCGCATCCTGCACATACCATAAACCGTTGCGGAACCAGAGCCTGGTGTGTTCACCCGAGATGAAATTATCCACCAGTTGGATTGAATTTGTCGGGCCTCGGCCAATCGTGGTCTGTGGGCTCAGGTCGAAGCGCGTCCCAGGCAGGATGGTACTGGGGCCACTGTCAACCACAATCAGGTGTCCGACCACTGGCGGGGCCTTATTCCCAAGGCTTTCACTTGCTACTGCCGTCTTGCGCAAATCACGTGTAATAGCAATAACCACCTGCATTAAAAAGAGGTACAGTAAGACGATGAATAACAGTCGCAAGATGAGTAAAAAGACATCCAAAGTCATATTAATAAATCGGGACCCCGGCAAAAGCCAGAAACAAGGTGACAATCCCTCTCTCATAATCAGGAATCTTTCCTTGTCTCTGTTGGTCGACCGCCTCCTAAATTGCCTTCTGTCGAAGTATATGTATGTTAGTTCCTCAATAATAATAAACTGCGGGTCTGATAACCACTCGCTTATATGCCATACCTGGCTAACCGGTTAGCCAGAAATTGTCTGTCGATAGTATACACCAGAATAGGTAATATAGCATTGTATTCAGGACTACTTTGGTACCACATCCTGTAACGTTTGAGCATAGCATGTGGTTAGTTTTTGGAGATACAAGTGAACGCATGTTACCGGTTTATTCGCAATTTTTGCTGTTGAAACCAGTGACCATACCATACCACAGTACAAGCCCTCACCAGAAAAGCATGAAGTCGTGTGCCAGTGTGCTGTGATGGTCATTAATTGGCCATGAGGTATTTGGTATTACTCCTCTGTCTATACGGAGTAACCACAACAGCATTATGCGTGACCCTGATTGGGCCACCGACCACATTCAGTGCCGCAGTGTACATGAACTCCTGAAGTTTTTTGTGTTGGGGTACGAAGGCCACCGCGATGGCTGGAAAGGCCTGAGCACCTACTATCGAGGTGGAAATATAATCCCCGGTCATATACCCGTCGGTTGTCTTCGCAAGCCACTTCAGCGACATCGGTCCTGCCAGTTGCACATTCGAGCTCCAGCTTGCGCCTCCATTGACCGAGGAGACGAAGCCAGCATAGAGCTGACAGTAAAAATCATAACTATCTTCGCTCGAAGTAGAAGTCATAACTGCCGATGGTGAAGCGGTCACCGCTGCGTAAGGTATGTTGGCGCAAATGAGGCGTGCCATTGATGGTAATGCCATTGGTACTGCCAAGATCAAAAATCATAAACTGGCCGTTGGGTTGATATTTTATTTGCGCGTGATAGCGTGAAACGCGCTTATCTTCAACAATAATATCATTGGTGAGTTGGCGCCCGATATTGACAACGGGTTTTTCTATGCGATAGACCTTTTGGGCCATTTGCGGTAAACGAATTGTCAGCCACGCCTGGGGTAGAGAGGGGATGGGCGCTCCTGGTGCATATCCTCCAGGGAGTATTGACGATGAACTGGGATTATGTGGTGAACTGCCTGGTGGAATAGCGGCGTCAGGCAAACCCGGCAATTGTTGTCCCGGTGGCAGTTGCGCACGCAATAATGCCAACTGCTCGGCGCTCAGAGCCTGGGTTGCCATCGGTCCTGCTTCTGTACTGGTTCCGTCGTCTACGTTGGCATGCTGACGATCCTGCATCTGTGCTTCAATGCGAATAGCACCGGATCGCAACTCGCTGCTAGCATGCAAACGCAAAACAGGCAAGACTCTCAGCGTATAGTGGCGCTGGCGTGCCACTAGAACGAGATGATCTTGCCACCCTTTTTTCAAGGTAGCTTCTACAGGAAGCAATTGTTGGTGATCTTTATAACTGAGGAAGATGTCAAAGACATCGGGAGCAAGCCGGCGTCCTTCGCCCTGTAACAGGGTGCTGTCCTCCATAGCGCGTTCCAATTTACGAGCGACCTCGGCTGGCTGGAGCTTAGATGGAAAGAGGAATGCAAAGGGACTTTCCACTATGCGCTGCATGAATGATTCAACTTTTGAAAGTGGATTCTGGCGAGCCTTCACGTTGCTCACGCTTCCTTTTGTAAGATCTGACGCGCTTGCTGCACATCAGAAGCAATCTGAGCCTTCAGGGCATCAATGCCTGCAAAGCGCTGCTCATAGAGATCAAGATCATCGACATCGAGCACATGCGCCTCCACCAGTCGTGTGTGACCACCAAAAGTGGGACGCACCCCGATATTCACTACACTGTTATAGACGGGATTATCATGTCCCCCGTCACGTTGTACCATCTTGCCAAGATGTACCTGTGCGGCATATACCCCATTGGCGGGCAGTAGCTTGTGTGGTTCGGGCAGCAGGTTCGCAGTGGGGAATCCCAGAAGCCTGCCGCGTTGATCGCCTTTGATAACTATGCCACTGGCAACCACCGGATGTCCCAGTAATGTGTTTGCTTCAAGAATGTGCCCTTCGCTTACCAGCGTGCGAATACGTGTGCTGCTGATACGCGTCTGCTCTGCCGCCTCCAGTTGGATGGGTAGCACTTCTATCGTATGTGCTTGTCCATACTGCTGAAGGAAGGTAATATCTCCCATTCTGTTATGCCCAAGGCTGAAATCTGCACCAACGACCATCCCTCGAAGAATATAACGTTCTCGTAAGCTTTCCAGAAAATCGTTGGCGCTCATTTGTGCCACTTCTGGTGTAAAACTGATCACAATATGGTCAGGAATATGACCATATCTAGCGGTCAGCGCCAGTTTCTCTTCCAGCGTTGTCAGAAATTGTAGATCGATGTCCGGTCGCACAACCAACAAGGTATGCGGATCGAACGTGACCAAGACTGGCTTAGCATTCAATCTTTGCGCCATGATACACAAATCATGCATCAAGCGCAGGTGTCCTTTATGTACACCATCAAAGTTGCCGATGGTGATTGCAATTGAGTCGTTTGCCGTTACTGTTGTCAGGTAATCCATGTTGAGTTTGATTTGCTACCCTTGCTTTTCTCTGGCTAATAGTACCACAGCCACCATTTACAGGCAACAGGGTTGAAGAGGGATTGGGGACACCCCCAAACCCCTGTCATACGTCGGGTATAGCGAAGACTTTCTTTGGTTGCCAGGCCTTTTGCTCCTCGTTCCACCTGGCAATAGCCAGAAAATGCCCACCGGTGTCATAGACACGCACAAGGCCAGGGCTATCATCTACTGAGGTACTGAAAGCATTTCCGTGTTTTACCCTTTCAACGGCTTGTGCATCCAGCATGACAGTGGGATACTGTTCAAGTACCTTGTCTAGCGGATAGAGATAGTGTTGTACCGAGTTTCGTTCAACTGCCTCAGCAAGTTGCTCTGGAGTGATACTTTCTGACAGTGTGAATGGGCCGCTGCGTGTTCTGACGAGCGCATCCAGATATGCATAGCAACCAAGTTGCAAACCGAGATCATGCGCCAGAGAGCGGATATATGTGCCTTTACTGCACTCGATGGCAAGTGTCAGACGGGGTGGAACCCAAGCGACTACCTTGAGTGAATAGATGATGATCGGACGGGACTCTAACGTGATCTCTTCTCCTGCTCGCGCTCGTTTATACGCGGGTCGTCCCTGAAGCTTGACGGCGGAGAAGCGTGGCGGAACCTGCATCTGAGGACCGAGAAAATGTGGGAGTGTCTCTTCAATCCTGGCCAGGGTCAGGTCTGTCGTGCTTGCTGTAGATGTGATAGCGCCTTCTGCATCGTAGGTATCTGTGGCAGCCCCGAAGACAACCTCTGCCTGGTAAGCCTTGCCGCTCTCGCTCAGATATTCCGCGACGCGTGTTCCCTGGCCGATACAGATGGGCAGGACACCGCTTGCAGCGGGATCGAGTGTACCCGCGTGTCCGACGCGCTTCTGTTTCAGGAGCTTGCGTATTTTTGCCACAACATCATGCGAGGTCATGCCCGTGGCCTTGTTGATGTTGAATATGCCATCCATTCAGCATCTCATCTCTTTTTCCAATTCGGCCACCACCAAAGAGGTGGCTTTCTCAATCGGCAGATGAAGAGTGGCTCCAGCGGCGCGCTGGTGACCCCCTCCTAGCCCATTGCTCACGCGCTGGCAAATTTCAGCAGCATTATAAGGAGCTGCGCAGCGCAGGCTGAGTCGTGTTATGCTCGGGTCGCCGTAGCTCTTGAAAAAGGCAGCTACCTGTACACCCTCGATATCGCGCATCATGCCAGAAGTGTTATCATCCATCTCTGGAGTCGCGCCTGCCGCTGCAAGTGTTGCGCCGGTAGCCTGCGACCAGATCAGCCGCCCGTCGCAGGAGGTCTGGGCATTTGCGAGAATCAGTGCCTGAAGTCGCGCTTGTGCCAGCGGACGTGTGCGGTAAATGGGTTGGACTACCGTTTCCGGTATAGCGCCAGCGCGTAACAACAGCGCAGCTACCTCAAGTGAGCGGGGAGTCGTATTGGTGAATTGAAACGAACTCGTATCGGTAATCACGCCTGTTAACAAACACAGAGCAGCGTCACGATCGAGTGGCAATCCTGTCTGCTGTTGAAATAGCACGATGATTTCAGCGGTAGCCGCCGCATTCGGATCAATAATGTTCACCTGTCCACAGCCGCTGCTGCTAATATGGTGATCGATATTGAGGATCTGGGCATTGTCCAGGAACGCGCGGCGTTCTTCATAGAGACGACCAAAACGTCTGAGTTCGCCTGCATCCAGGGCAATGACCAGGTCAAAGAACTCGTCACCGAGCGTTTGTTGCAGCGTCTCAATTCCAGGTAGGAACGAGAGATTTCGCGGCGCAGCATCTGCGCAGGCGGGCACACATTGCTTGCCCAGCAGGCGTAATATATGAGCCATGCCCAATGCTGAGCCAATGCAATCGCCATCGGGGGATTCATGAGCGAGTAAAGCGATGCGCTGAGCCGGTTGTATCAGCGCCATCGCCTGCTGGACAAGGGTGGGGTCGATCTGTGAATTGAGGGCACACGCATCCTCACTCATTGGTTCCACCGCTAATTGTTTTTTCATTCTCGATCTCGCGAATACGTTCAAGGATACGCGCACCCTGTTCAATCGACGTATCTAACTTCATAACCAACTCTGGCATGTAGCGTAGTGAAATGCGGCTCGCAAGTTCACTGCGCAAAAAACCTGTGGCATGCTTCAATCCTTGAATAGTAGCTGCCTGCTCCTTCTCGGTTCCCATGACGCTTACAAAAACCTTGGCATGGCGCAGGTCACCACTTACCTCGACATGCGTAATGCTCGCGAATCCCACTCGCGGATCTTTCACACGGGTACGCAACAAATCGCTGAGTTCGATTGCAATCAATTCGCCAAGTTTCTCTTGTCGATGTGGATTTGGCATTTTTTACGCTCCAGGTTTAACTCGCTCTTGCGCATACGCTTCGATACTATCGCCCACCTCGAAATCGGTGAAATCATCGAGCACAATGCCACATTCATAGCCAGCGGCGACCTCGCGTACATCGTCTCTGCCGCGTCGCAGCGAGGCGATTTTGCCATCGTACACCAGTTCTTTTTTGCGTAGGATACGGGCCTGTGAGGAACGCGTTATCTTGCCGTCCACGACGCGACAGCCGGCAATGACCATGTTTTTCCCTGCCTTGAAGGTCTGCTGTACTTCTGCGTGTCCCTCGATAACCTCGCGGTATGTTGGTTCCAGCATACCCGTAAGGGCGGCCTGGATATCATCAGTCAGCTTGTAGATGATATCGTAATAGCGGATTTCGACATTTTCCTTTTGCGCCAGGCGTTGAGCAGCCCCGTCAGCTTTGACATTGAAGCCAATAATGATAGCCCCAGAAGCGCCCGCCAGGTGTACATCGGTCTCGCTGATGTTGCCGATACCCTCGTGGATCAGGCGAACCTTAATGTTCTCTTCGCCGACTTTACTAAGGGCATTCTTGATGGCTTCGGCTGAACCTTGCACGTCGCTCTTGAGCACAACGTTCAACTCTTTGACTTTGCCTTCCTGCATTTGCATATAGAGGGTGTCGAGGCTGACCTGGCCTAGTGGCATAGTCTCACTGCGACGCTGCTCTGCGATTTTCGAGGCGGCGTGCCTGGCAGTACGCTCGTCGGACACCACTTCGAGGCGGTCTCCGGCTTGCGGCACTTCGGGCAATCCCAGGATACTGACAGGAGTGCTAGGAGGAGCCTTCTGGATACGCTTGCCACGATCGTTGAACATAGCGCGCACCTTGCCCGACATTGAACCAACCACGATATTGTCGCCCATTTTGAGTGTCCCCTGTTGGATGAGGACTGTCGCCGTGGGGCCTGTATTTTTCTCAAGTTTTGCCTCGATGATGACTCCAGTCGCTGGCCTGTTGGGATTGGCGCGAATATCCTGCACTTCAGCTACGAGCAAGATCATTTCCAGTAGATCATCAATGCCAGTTCCTTTGCGGGCTGAAACTGGTACGCAGATTACATCTCCACCGAACTCTTCAATCACCACCCCTATGTCATAGAGTTGTTGTTTGACGAAATCGGGGTTGGCATCGAGCTTATCCATTTTGTTGAGCGCGATGATAATGGGCACCTTAGCTGCCTGAGCGTGATCGATTGCTTCGCGTGTTTGCGGCATCACGCCGTCGTCGGCTGCTACCACAATGACTGCGATGTGGGTGACCTGCGCTCCTCGCGCACGCATGGCGGTGAATGCCTCGTGACCTGGCGTGTCAATGAAGGTGATTTTCTTCCCGTTGACTTCGACCTGGTATGCGCCGATATATTGAGTAATGCCACCGGCTTCACCAGCCGCAACCCTGGTTTTGCGAATGGTGTCGAGCAAAGAAGTTTTGCCGTGGTCAACGTGTCCCATGATGGTGACAACCGGAGGGATGACAACCATATTGTCCTCATGTCGTGTCGCCATCATGGCTTCGTTTGCTGAAAGTCCACCACTGATGCGCTGCACAGCGGGCGCTATGGTCAGCTCGCTCTGGCCTGGCTCGAAGCCAAGGTCTTTCGCGACTAGCGCAGCCTTCTCATAATCGACAACCTGGTTGATGCTGGCAAAAATGCTGTGTTTGATGAGGCCGCGAATAACTTCATTGGGTGTCGTATGCAACAATTCCGCCAGGTCTTTCACGACAATTTGAGGTGGAATCGAGATTGGGCCTGTTGGTTTTTCTTTGACGGCGGGGGAGCGTCGTTCAGGCTGCCGGCGCACTTGCGTGCCAGGGCGTGCGCCAGGGCGAGTTGGAGCAGCATGCCCTTGTCCACCTGGGCGATATGCGCCAGGTGGCGTGAAGGTCTGCCGTGCGCCAGGTCGCGCAGGTGCGTTACCTGGAGCAGCA
>WNGJ01007476.1_pt1 | contig 13609 bp, 12 predicted proteins | sample 5400611 | NCBI WGS metagenome assembly WNGJ01 (sample SAMN13153375, study PRJNA577476) | soil metagenome | isolation source: 40 cm soil or saprolite under Garry oak tree replicate 1 | place: USA:California | collected 2016-06-15 | reverse complement strand
TACGTCACCCACGAGCGACGATTAGGTACCGGTGGCAAGACCAAGGCTCGCATAGATCCGCCGCGCGTAGCCGCCAAATTCGTCCGTCGTCTTCACCGGAAGCCCGCGCGGAAACGGCAGTTCTATCGAGAAATATTCCGCCATGCGCGCGGGGCCGGCGGTGAGCACGGCGCAATGCGAGGCGAGGAACACCGCCTCCTGGATCGAGTGGGTGACGAAGATGATGGTCTTGCCGCTCTCGCGCCAGATCCTGAGCATTTCCAGGTTCATCTGCTCGCGTGTCAGCGCGTCCAGCGCGCCGAACGGCTCATCCATCAGGATCAGCTTGGGATCATGGATGAAGGCGCGCGCGATCGCGGTGCGCTGCTGCATGCCGCCGGATAGTTGCTGCGGATATTTTTCTTCATAGCCGGCAAGCCCGACCAGATTGAGCAGGTCGCGCGCCCGCGAGCGCGCAGCCTTGATCGGCAGGCCGACGATCTCCGCGGGCAGCAGTACGTTGTCGAGGATGGTCCGCCATTTCAACAGCAGCGCCTGTTGAAACACCATGCCGATGTCGCGCGCGGGATCGAACGGCGTGCGCGCGTTGCCGATCTCGATGGTGCCGCCGTCGGCATCGTGAAGCCCGGCGAGGATCTTCAGCACCGTGGTCTTGCCGCAGCCGCTTGGCCCGACCAGCGAGATCAGCTCGCCTTCGGCCACATCCATGGTGACGTCGGAGACGGCGAGGAATTCCGCGCCCTGCGACCGGTAGACCTTGCGGACGTTGCGTAGGCGGATGAAGGGCTGTTGCGGCTCACTCATGCGAGCCATTTCTGTAGGTGAGCGGCAACGAAATCGTCATCGCTGAGATCGGCGTGCTCGTTGCACACGCGGTCGATCTCGTGAATCTGGCCGGGGCTGAGACCCTCGGCGGGATCAAGACACCAGATGCCCTTCATCAGGCCCTGCCGCCGCAGAACTTCGTGGCAGCCGGCGATGCAGCCGTGAAAATTATTGGCGACGTCGAAGAACGCGCTGTTGCAATCGGTGACGCGGGCATCGAGCGCCAAGAGATCGGACGGCACGGTGTCGTTGCCGCGCGCGGCGCGGCACATCTCGAACTGTTGGATGGCGCTTTGGGTCCATACCGACCAGTGGCCGAGCAGGCCGCCGCGGAACCAGGCGCGGGTGGTGACGCCGTTGTCGCGCAGGTCGAACGGCAGGGTGAGATCGAGCAGGATGTGATCGTCATTGCCGGCATAGAGCGCGACGCGATCGAGCGCGCCGGCGGCGCAAACGCCGCGCAAGACGTCGAGGGTGCGGTAGCGGTTGAACGGCGCGATCTTGATGGCGATGACATTGTCGATAGCCGCAAAGCGTCGCCAGAAATTCGCGCTGAGAATGACGCCGCCGACCGCCGGCTGCAGATAGAAACCGACCAGCGGAATTTCGCGCGCCACCGCCACGCAATGGGCGATGATCTCGTCTTCGGAAGCCGATTTCATCGCGGCGAGGCTGAGCAGCCCCGCATGATAGCCGATGCCGCGCGCGATACCGGCTTCCGCGATCGCCTGCCTGGTCGGCCCGACCAATCCGGCGACCAGCGCCAGGGGTCGTTCGGTCCAGGTCGCCGCGGTCTCCGCGGCCAATTCCAGCACCGGCTGGTATAACCCGACGTCGCGGATCGCGAATTGCGTGGTGTGGACGCCGACCGCAAGGCCGCCGGCACCGGCATCGATATAATAGCGCGTCAGTGCGCGCTGGTGGACGGTGTCGAGCGCGCGGTCCGCATCGAGCGCCAGCGGGTGGGCGGGGATCACGGTGCCGTCGGCGATCAAACGCCGAACATCTGACTTCATCTGGCTATGATGCATCGCGCTTATCCTTATCCATATTCCGGGCCGGTCACGGCGAACGGCAGTTCCGCCGCTTGCGCCGTCGCCTTGCCAAATCGCATGCGCTGAAACGGCCGCTCGATGCTCCATCCGGAGGCGGTCAGGCCGTTGAGAAATTCCTCGCGCGCGCTGACGGCGTCGATCAGCACCGGGCCGGTCTCGGACCGGACAATCGCATCGACCAATGCCAGCGCCCGGTCCGCGCTGTCCGCGTACAACGGACCGATGTGCCGGGCCTTGCGGCCGTCGCGAACCAGCGCGACCGCGTCGCCGTTCGATACCAGCCGGGAATTTGGCCGTCGGCCAAGTTCGGAGAGCAGGGCGCTGCGATCGAAGCCCATGGCGCGGCGATCGCGCGACATGAAGTCACCGAGGTCCTCGCTCGATGGCAATGGAGGCGTTGCGGCTTCCCGCCCCACAAAACTTTCAAGTCGCAACCGCCGCAACTCCAGTGTTGGCGCAAATCCCAGCGGCCCATAGACGGTGGCGCCAGCCGGCGTCGCATCGAGCCACGTCGTAAAACCTTGCTTCGCCGCGGCAGCGAGACAGGCATCGAGCAGTTGGGTCGCAAGCCCCCGGCGGCGCCAGCTCGCGGTCACCAGCACCATGCTGATCCAGGCATTGCCGGAGGTGTAAGGCAGCAATGCCGCGGTGGCGACCAGCAGGCCATTGCTGTCGCGCACCCCGAGCACGGTTCCCCGGTTCAAGAAAAACCGCCAGTCGGCCTCGTTCTGATTCCAGTGCGCTTCGGTCGAAAGCGCCAGTCCAGCGGGCGCGTCGTCCGCGCTGAGTTTGCTGATGACGATGTCAGTATCGGCCATCGCGCACCTCGTATTTCGTGGGCTTGCCGAGGCTCGGCATCGAGCGCGCCACCCAATCTGCGGTCCAGGCGATCAGTTGCGGGGTATCGACGACCGGCAGGCCGAACAATCTCACGGCTTGCGAGGTGTCGGTGAGCCAAGCGGTCGGATCCTCGCTGCCGACAAGGATCGGCTCACGGTCGAGCAGTGCGCCGAATTTGGCCGCGAGATCGCGCACGCGGAGGATTTCATGGCCGCTGACATTGATCGGCGAGGTCGGCGTCTCGCAATGCGCAAGGCAGCGCAGCGCCTGCGCGGAAGCATCGCCCTGCCAAATGAAATTGACATGGCCGAGGCTGACGTCGATCGGCCTTCGCGTAAGGATATTGGTCGCGATGTCGTGCAGCACGCCGTAGCGCATGTCGATTGCGTAGTTCAGCCGGAACAGGCGGCCGGGCGTCGAAAATTTGCGCGAGAAATATTCGAACATGCGCTCGCGGCCGACGCAGGACTGCGCGTATTCGCCGGGCGGATTCGGTGCCAGGCTCTCATCGGCGCCCTTGCCGTCGACCGGCACGAACGGATAGACGCAGCCGGTTGAGAATGCCACGATCCGCGAACCCGCAAAGGCTTGCGCGACAAGGGCGGGGACATGCGCGTTCATCGCCCAGGTCAGCGACAGGTCGCCCTCCGCGCCAAACTTGCGCCCGGCCATGAAGATGATGTTCTTGATTGTTGGCAGCGCCTTGATAGCGGCCTCGTCCAGCAGATCGCAATTGAGCGTTTCAATATCGCGGGCCTCGAGCCACGTCTTCACGCGGGCGTCGCTGAAGCGCGCCACTCCGATCACGCGGCGATGGGGCAGGGCGGCCTTGGCGAGACCGGCCAGCGTCGGTCCCATCTTTCCGGCGACGCCGAGGATCATGAGGTCGCCGTCGATTGTTGCGAGATCGTCGATCAGCGCCTGGCTCGGCCGGCACAACAGGTCGTCGAGGGCTTGGATATCGGGGATCGTGGCCGGCAGATTGTCGCGCGTGAGCAGCATGTCGTTTCCCTGATTATTGCAGCCGCACGTCCCTGACCACGAACATCAGTTCGAGGCCAAGCACCAGGCCGTAGAGCGAGACCCCGAGCAGCGTCAAGAGCACCACCGCCATCACCATCGCCGGCGTGTCGAGCGAGGACTGCACCTGGATCATCAGATAGCCAAGCCCGCGTTCGGACGCGATGAACTCGCCGACGATGGCGCCGGCGACCGCGAGGATGGCGCCGACCTTCATGCCGGAGAACACGTAAGGCAGCGCACCGGGCAACTGGATCTTGCGGAACAAGGTCCAGCGCGAGCCGCGCAGCGATTTTACGAGATCGAGCAGGTCAGGCTCGACCTCGCTCAATCCGCGCGCGGTCGTCAGCAGGATCGGGAAGAAGTAGATGCTGAACGCGATCAGGATGTTCGGAACGATGCCGTAGCTGAACCAGACGATGAACAGCGGCCCGAGCGCCACTTTCGGGATCATGTTCAGCGTGACGAACAGCGGCAGCAACAACAGGCTCACCAGCGGCGACCAGCAGAACAGCAGCGCCAGGGTCACGCCGACGACGGCGCCGAGCGAGAAGCCGCCGAGGATTTCTACCGCGGTCACGGCGAGGTTGGAAAGCCAGGCATATTTGGCGGATGTCAGCGTCGCGATGGTGGCAAGCGGCGAGGGCAGGATGAACTTCGGCACATGGAAGGCATCGACCAGCAGCTGCCACAGCACGATCACGGCGAAGTGCACGATCAGGACGATCGCAAAGGAACGAGCGGAACGCATCCCGTCTGTAAACACTTTGTACTCCAGGTCGCCTCGTCTCTACAAGCGCGGGTGATCCCAATCTATCGCGATCCCATCAAGCTTTCAACCATCTGGTTGATTGTTGAAGTAGACGTCATTACGAGCCAAATGGTCGGCGCCAACGGGTCGCCCGATGACAAGCTCCGCGAAGCATTCCATATCCCAGCCAGGCCCTCCATGGATTACTTCGTCGCGTTGCGCCTCGCAATGACGGGGCCTCATCTGAATCAGCTCTAGGCCCGCAAGGCCTGCATCACCAGGTCGACCACATGCCTGCGGCGGGCGCGCCGGGCGATGGGACTGCTCAGATCCTTGCCGAAGATCGCCGACAATGTCGGCGTATTGGAAAAGAAGAAGTAGCTGAGGCCGGCGATCGAAATATAGAGATGCACGGGATTGATGCCCTTGCGGAAGGCTCCCGCCCGCACGCCGTCGGCGAGGATTTTGGACACCATGCTGACCAGCGGCGAATGCATGGCCTCGAGCCTCCTGGAGCGGCGCACATGCCGCGCCCCGCCGCGGTTTTCATCGTTGAGCAGCACGATGAAATCCGGATGGGCGGCGAGGTGATCGAAGGAACTCTCGATCAGTTTCTTGATGGCCCGTTCCGGCGGCAGCCCCGTCAGCTTGAGCTCGCGTTCCTTGGCGCGGATTTCCTCATAGACCCATTCCAACACCGCGAGGTAGAGCGCGTCCTTGTCGCCGAAATAATGATAGACGAGCTGTTTGTTGACGCCGGCCCGCGCGGCGATTTCATCGACCCGTGCGCCGGCAAGTCCGTTTTTCGCGAATTCGCGTCGCGCTGCGGTCAGAAGCTTGTTCCGCGTCGCCGCCGGATCGCGGCGTTGGGGTCTTGTGCTATTTGATCGTCGTTTGGGCATTTCCAACCAGGCAGTTGACAATTCGGTCCGTCCCTTGTTGCATTGGTAAACCCATGGATGAGCAACGACAAGGCCGTCAGCCGCTGGTGAGGAGAGTTGCATGAAGAGATTTGGGATCGCGGGATTGTCGCTCGCGCTTGTCGTGCCGGCCGTCCCCGCTGCTGCCGCCGAGTCCGTTAACCTGATCCTGAACTGGACGCCGACCGCGGACCATTCGCCGTTCTATTACGCCAAGGCGCAGGGCTGGTACCAAAAGGCCGGCATCGATCTCACCATCGAGACCGGCAAGGGGTCGGGGGTGTCATCGCTGAAGGTGGGCTGCGGCGGCTCGCCGTTCGGAATCGCCGACCTCGCGACCATGCTGGTGGCGCGCAGCAAGGGCGCCGATGTGGTGGCGCTGATGAGCATCTACGCCAATACCGGACAGACGTTTTATTGGCTGAGGAGCTATGGTGTGAACGGCGCCAAGGATTTTGCCGGCCACAAGATCGGCAATCCGCCGGGCGACGCCTCGCGCGTGATGTGGCCGGCGTTCGCCAAGGCGGCGGGCATCGCGCCGGATGCGGTCAACTTCGTGAACGTCGGGCCGACCGCGAAGATCGCGGCGCTCAAGAGCCACACCGTCGATATCATCAGCGATTTCTACAACGAGCATGACCTGAAGGTGATCGAGTTCGGCAGCGACCTCGGCTATATCAACTGGAAGGACATCGGGCTCAACCCCTACGGCAATTCATTGATCGTCAACGGCGCGTTCCTGGAGAAGAACCCGAAGCTGGCCGAGGATTTCGTGAAGATCAGCCAGAAGGCGTTCGCCGCCTGCGTCGCCGATGTCACCCCGTGCCTGAAGGCGCTGCTCGATCAGGTGTCGGGCCTCGACAAGGAAAACCAGGAGCGGCAGTGGGAACGCATCAAGTTCCTGATGACCGACGACTTCACCACGTCAAAGGCGCTGGGCTGGATCGACGCTGAGCGGATGAAGAAGGACTACGAGCTGGTGCAGACTTATCTCGGCATGGAGAAGCCCTTCGCGGTGGAAACCGCGTTCTCGACCAAACTGCTGGATACCAGCGTCAAGATGGATGCGAACAAGGTCAAGAAGTGAAATAATTCGACGGTCCCGTGTCCGGGGTCCAGATTTGGCTTCTCTTGCTTGCCCGCCGGTGGTTCCATTGCGTGCGAGGGAGGACAATAACATGACCCAAACCGGCACCGGCCAAGCGCCCAAGGAAGCATCAAGTTCGGTTGTCGCGCAGCACGCGGCGACGCTCAAGACCTTGCCGTTCGCGGATGTCAGGGATTTCGACGATGCGACGCGCGGTTTTCTCGGCACGCTGGAAAATGCGCGGATCACCTCCGCGCAGGGGCGGGTGGTCTGGAGCCTTGAACCCTATGGTTTTCTTTCCGACGCGGAGGCGCCGCCGACCGTCGACCCAAGCCTGTGGCGGCAGTCGCGCCTCAACATGAACCATGGGCTGTTCGAGGTGGTGCCCGGCGTCTATCAGGTGCGCGGGCTGGACATCGCCAACATGACGCTTATCGAGGGCGATAGCGGCGTCATCGTGGTGGATACGTTGACGTCGATCGAAGGCGCGCGCGCCGCCATGGAGCTCTATTTCCGGCATCGCGGATTGCGGCCGGTAGCTGCGGTCATCTTCACCCACACCCATACGGATCATTGGGGTGGCGCGCGTGGCGTGCTGGAAGAGGACATGCCGGCGAGCGGCCGCGTGCCGATCATCGCGCCCAATTTCTTCATGGAGCATGCGGTTTCGGAAAACATCATTGCCGGCCCCGCGATGCTGCGGCGTGCGCAGTATCAGTTCGGGCCGTTCCTGGCGAAGGGGCCGCGCGGGCAGGTCGATTGCGGCCTTGGTAAGTCGATGGCGGCGGGCTCGGTGGCGCTGTTGCGCCCGACCGATCTCATCATCGCGACCGGCGACAAGCGCAGCATCGATGGCGTCGAATTCGAATTCCAGATGGCGCCGAACAGCGAAGCGCCGGCGGAAATGCATTTCTTCATCCCGCGCTACCAGCTCCTGAACCTGGCGGAAAACTGCACGCATAATTTCCACAATCTCTTGCCGTTCCGCGGCGCCGATGTGCGCGACGCGCTGGCGTGGTCGAAATATCTCGGCGAGGCGCTGCAGATGTGGGGCGGCAAGGCGAAGGCGATGTGCGGCCAGCATCATTGGCCGGTGTGGGGCTTTGAGCGCATCGACACCATGATCCGCCAGCAGCGCGATCTCTACAAGTTCGCGCATGACCAGACCATCCGGCTGATGAATCACGGACTCACCGCCACCGAAATCGCCGAGACCATCAGGCTGCCGGCGAGCCTCGATGGCGCCTGGCACGCGCGCGGCTATTACGGCCATATCCGGCATAACGTGAAGGCGATCTACCAGAAATATCTCGGCTGGTATGACGCCAATCCCGTTAATCTCGATCCGCTGCCGCCGGAAGCGGCCGGCAGGAAATACGTCGAATATATGGGCGGCGCGGCGGCGCTGCTTGAGCGCGCGATGAAGGATTTCGCCAAGGGCGAATTTCGTTTTGTGGCGCAGGCCGTTGGCCATCTGGTGTTCGCGGAGCCCGACAATCGAGCCGCCCGCGCGCTGCTCGCGGATACTTTCGAGCAACTCGGTTACGCCGCCGAGAGCGCGACCTGGCGCAACGCTTACCTGTTCGGCGCACAGGAACTGCGGCAGGGCATGCCAAAGGCGCCGGCGCGCCCGGCGATGCCGCGCGAAACCCTGGCCGCGTTGCGCACCGAGCAATTGTGGGACGTGCTCGGCGTTCGCCTCAACGGTCCCAAGGCGGAAGGCAAGCACATCGTGTTGAACTGGAGTTTTACCGATACCGGCGAGAATTTTGTTCTCACCCTCGAGAACTGCGCGTTGACTTACATCGCCGGCGAGCAGGCGACCACGGCAGACGCGAGTTTTGCGCTGGCGCGCGGCGTGCTCGACGAAGTGATCGCCAAGCTGACGAGTTTTCCGGAAGCCGTGGCGAGCGGCAAAATCAAGGTCAGCGGCAATCCGATGCGGCTCGGCGAGCTGATGGCGCTGATGGACGAATTTCCGCGGATGTTCGAAATCGTGGAGCCGAAGCGGACGGTGGTTAGCTAAGGGCAGGAGACTTTAAACCGTTATTGCGAGCCAACGGGCCACGCTTGCGCGGAACCGTTGGGCTAAACCACCCTACGGGCTCAGCCGCATAGGGTGGAGCGACTTGTCCGGCGTAGCTTATTGAGCGAAGTCGGAAGCGATACCCATCGATTGCAATTCATGGAAGTGACGGGTTTCGCAGGGCTCAGCCCATCCGACGTGCCACGTACTGCCAACAAGATCTGGCTCAAGTGATTTGCCCGTCAGGCTGTTTTCCGTCCAGTCCCCTTTGCAAAAATATTCTTGTTTCCGCGCACCCCAAATCATCTCTAGAACTTTTCGCATCCCGCCCACACAAGGGGCGTATCGCGATCGTCACGGACGCGGCGCGGGATGCGGTGGACGCGGCAGCGTTTTGCGCGCGATGAGGTTGCAGGGCAGGTTTCAGCCTGTGAGCAATCACCAAGCGTGCGGACGAGAGATGTTGTTGCGTACGGCGAAGTCGTGTGGTCCTGACGCCCCGACGCTGGCGTCAAGTTTGCGGAGTTAAGTCGGCCCTACCGGGCTTAGACAAAACATATCCGCTGACGACGGTGGCAAAAGAGCCCGGTCACCGAGGAGAGCACGAAGGAAACCGTTAAAACCATTGCGTGCGGGAATGCCGGGTGATTCCGGTGTACTCGTTGTTCCTCGTGTGCGTTCTATCACTACCAAGTGCACACGAGACCGCGGGTGCAACGGGCATCCGGCATTCCCCACGCCCTCTTTGGGCGGAAGATTTTTGCAAGACTCGGGCGCTTTTGCGTCGCGAGGGCGCGAAGTCGTATCTGGATACTTCGTCATTGCGAGCCAACGGGTCGCGCGAATGCGCGCCCGATGACAGGCTCCGCGAAGCAATCCATTCTTTCTTTACGCGGCGAGATGGATTGCTTCGCTCCGCTCGCAATGACGGTCCCCAGCGTACATTCGCGCGACCCGTTGGCTCGCAATGACGGAGGGCTGTTTGACAATTGAATCCTCTTTGGTCGTCCCTGCGAACGCAGGGACCCATATGCCGTGCCATTTGTGTTTGGCGCACTGGTCGATACCTTCCGTAGCCACAAACGCCGGTGGTTATGCCTGGTTCGCAGGGACGACGAAAGAGTTTGGATCCGTCATTGCGAGCAGCGGATCGTCCGCCGTAGCTCAACGAGCGAAGGCGGAAGCGACGAAGCAATCCATACTTTTTTTGCGACTTTATGGATTGCTTCGCTTCGCTCGCAATGACGGTCCAACTCGTTGAAAATTGCATCAACCACTTCGTCCCGGCGTTCGACGAACGCGACGTGCGTGACATCGGCGCGCTCCAGCCTATTTCACCGGCAGAAGCCATTCCGCCGCGCCCCGCCACAGCGTGTCGCGGTGCTCGGGGCGGAAGAAGCCGAAATGACCGATCTTGGCGGTGCCAATTTCGGTGGGCGCAATGGTCAGGATTTCCGGCGTGGTCGAGGTAAATCCCGAGCAGAGCAGCTCGACCGCCGGCTGCGTCGCCCAGGGGTCGTCGGAAAGGCACAGCGCGCGCATCGCGCCCTGGAAGTGCGAGAAATTTGGCAAGGCTTTCAGTGTGGGATCGTCGAACAGATAACGTTTGCTCATGACCCAGCCGACCCATTGCTGAAACACGCCCTTTGGCAGATCGAGCCCGAGGCCGCTCCAGCCCGGTGCATAGCCCATCAGCCGGGTGAGGGGGGTGCCCACGAAATTGAGCATGACATAGACGCGATAGCGCTCCGGCGAGGCCATCAGCTTCCAGTAGCCGGCTTGCGCCGCGATCAACAGCGCGCGCGAGACCTCGGCGTTGTTGGCAATAAGCCCGAACGCCTGGCCGCCAAAGGAATGGCCGACGTAATTGAGGGGCAGGGTGTGGTAACGCTCGCGCATCCACGCCACCGCGGCGGTGATATCGAGCGCCGCCCAGTCCGACATCGAGGCCTTGAAGCCGGCGAGCGGTTTTGGCTGGTTGGTGCCATCAGGCGATTTCTGCCTGGAGTCCCCGGTGCCGCGATAGTCATAGGTCAGGACCGCGCAGCCCCGCCGCGCCAGATAACCGGCGAACCCCCGGTAAATCTTGCGCGGCACCGCGGTCGCCGAATTGATCAGAACGGCATGACGCTTGGCGCCACGTGGCAAGAACAGCGTGGCACCCAGCAAATAGCCGTCCATCGCGGGGAAGGTGATGTCATCGATAAAAACGTCGTCCAGCGCAGTCTCGATCACCGCGATATCCCCCGAGCTTTTCGCGAGCCGCAATACAAATGCGAATTCGGGTTTTGCCGCAAGAGCTTGACTTTGGCCGAGGAAATCCAACTGGCGGACCGTCATCAGCCTGTGTATAACCCGGCCCGCCCTTCACAACCGCCGACCCGGCTATGCGAAGGTTTCGCCGGGCTTCCAGTGTTGGTCCGCCGAAGCTTTAGCGCAGGCGGGTAAGTAGCGGTTTTTGCTCAGGAGTTAAGGCCATGTCCGAGCGATGGACACCCGACAGCTGGCGCGCCAGGCCGGTCAAGCAAATCCCCGAATATCCCGATGCGAAGGCATTGGCGGATGTCGAGGCGCAGCTTGCGACCTTTCCGCCGCTGGTGTTCGCGGGCGAGGCGCGCAACCTGAAAAAGGCGCTGGCGCGCGTCGCCGCCGGCGAGGCCTTCCTGCTCCAGGGCGGCGACTGCGCCGAAAGCTTTGCCGAACATGGCGCCAACAATATCCGCGATTTCTTCCGCGTGCTGCTGCAGATGGCGGTGGTCTTGACCTATGCCGGCGCGCTGCCGGTGGTAAAAGTCGGCCGTATCGCCGGACAATTCGCCAAACCGCGTTCGTCGCCGACCGAAACGCTCGGCGGCGTCGAGTTGCCGAGCTACCGCGGCGACATCGTCAACGATATCGCGTTCACGGCACCATCGCGCACCCCCGATCCGCAGCGCCAGCTGATGGCGTATCGCCAGTCGGCGGAGCGCTGTTGCTCGGTTACGAGCAGGCCTTTACCCGGGTCGATTCCACCACCGGCGACTGGTACGCGACCTCAGGCCACATGATCTGGATCGGCGACCGCACCCGCCAGCTCGATCACGGCCATGTCGAATATTTCCGCGGCATCAGGAATCCGATCGGACTGAAATGCGGTCCCTCGCTCAAGCCGGACGAGCTGTTGAAGCTGATCGACGTGCTCAATCCGGACAACGAGCCCGGCCGGCTGACGCTGATCAACCGCTTCGGCTCGGATAAAATTGGCGATCACCTGCCGCAGCTGATCCGCGCCGTGAAGCGCGAGGGCCGGGCAGTGGTATGGTCCTGCGATCCCATGCATGGCAACACCATCTCGTCGAACAGCGGCTACAAGACCCGTCCGTTCGACCGGATCCTGTCGGAAGTGAAGTCGTTCTTCACCATCCATGCGGCGGAGGGCACCTATGCCGGCGGCGTCCATCTGGAAATGACCGGGCAGGACGTCACCGAATGTATCGGCGGCGCGCGCGCCATCACCCATGAGGATCTCAGCGATCGCTATCACACGGTCTGCGATCCCCGCCTCAATGCCGAGCAGTCGATCGACATGGCTTTCCTGATCGCGGAGTTGCTCAAGCAGGAACGCAGCGGCCAGACCAGGCCGATGCCGGCCGCAGCGGGACTCTGACTTGCTGCGGTTCTGGCGGGCCACCATCAATACGCGCAACGGCCTCGCCTTTGCCATCCGCTCGGAGCAAGCTGTCCGCGAAGAGCTGGCGGCGCTGGCGCTGGCTTTTCCGATGGCATGGCTCGCTGGCGCCACCACGATGCGCCGCGTCGAGCTGGTCGCCGTGGTCGTGCTGGTGCTGGTGGTCGAACTGCTCAACACCGCGATCGAGAAGCTCGCCGACCGGCTGACCACCGAACATGATCCGCAGATCGGGCGGGTCAAGGACATGGGCTCGGCCGCGGTCGGCGTGGCGCTGGTCATGGCCGGCCTGTTCTGGCTGTTTGCCATCGCCGAACGCATAGGCGCGTTCTAAGCAGGCAATTGCAGTTTGCACCAACGCGGTGCACCATCGCCTCATGACCGAACCTGGCTCCCAATTCTTGATCACGCTGGCCCAGCTGAACCCGACGGTCGGCGATGTCGCGGGTAACGCCGCCAAGGCGCGCGCGGCGCGCGCCCAGGCCAAGGCCGACGGCGCCGATCTGATGCTGTTGCCGGAATTGTTCATCACGGGTTATCCGCCGGAAGATTTGGTGCTGAAACCGGCGTTTCAGGCGGCCTGCCGGGCCGCGGTCGAGGAACTCGCGCGCGAGACCGCCGATGGCGGCCCGGCGGTGCTGATCGGCAGTCCCTGGGTCGAGGACGGCAAGCTCTATAATGCCTGCGCCCTGCTGGATCAGGGACGCATCGCGGCCCTTCGTTTCAAGGCCAATTTGCCGAATTATGGCGTGTTCGATGAAAAGCGGCTGTTCGCGCGCGGCCCCGCCGCGGGCCCGGTGACCGTCCGCGGCGTCCGGGTTGGCGTGCCCATCTGCGAGGACATCTGGCTGGAGGAGTCGGAGGATTACGAGAACGTGGTCGAATGTCTCGCGGAGACCGGCGCGGAAATTCTGCTGGTGCCGAACGGCTCGCCTTACGCGCGCGACAAGAACGATTTGCGGCTGTCGATCGCCGTCGCCCGCGTCACCGAAAGCGGTCTGCCGCTGGTCTATCTCAACCAGGTCGGCGGCCAGGACGAGTTGGTGTTCGACGGCGCCTCGTTTGCGCTGAACGCCGATCTCTCGGTGGCGGCGCAATTGCCGGCTTTCGAGGAGAACATCACGACATTGCGCTGGACTAGATCCGAGGCCGGCTGGCGTTGCGCCGGCCCGGTCGCGCCCGTCGTCGAGGGCGACAAGGGCGACTATGCCGCCTGCGTGCTCGGTCTGCGCGACTATGTCCGGAAAAACGGATTTCCCGGCGTGCTGCTGGGCGTTTCCGGGGGCATCGATTCCGCGTTGTGCGCGGCGATTGCGGTCGATGCGCTGGGCGCCGAGCGGGTTCGCGGCGTGATGCTGCCGTTCCGCTTCACCGCGCAGGTGTCACTGGACGATGCGGCCAAGCTCGCGAACGCGCTC
>WNGJ01038493.1_pt1 | contig 13611 bp, 11 predicted proteins | sample 5400611 | NCBI WGS metagenome assembly WNGJ01 (sample SAMN13153375, study PRJNA577476) | soil metagenome | isolation source: 40 cm soil or saprolite under Garry oak tree replicate 1 | place: USA:California | collected 2016-06-15 | reverse complement strand
CCAGCTGGCTGCGAGGCGGAGCTTGAGGCGGCGGCCGCCGCGGACGAGGCGCCCGGCGCAGGTGAAGATGCGCAGCCTCAGCCGCTTGGGTTCCCAGCGGCGGGCGGGGCCGTCCAGGGCGAGCATCTGCATCCAGGCGAGCAGTTCACAGGCCAGGGCGACGATCTCGCACCAGATCTGGTTCTGGGTGAATCCGTGCAAAGGGAGGTTGCGCAGGCCGGTGTCTTTGGCGCAGCGGATGCGGTCCTCGCAGCGGGCGCGGCGGCGGTGGCGTAGTTCGAGGTCAGCGAGCTGCCCGTGCTTGGCGTCGGTGGCGAAGCAGGTGAACCGGTGGCCGTCGATGTCGGTGAACCGCAGCTGCGCGCCGGGGTGGGGGCGTTCTTTGCGGACGATGACCCGCATCCCCTTCGGCCAGGTCGCCAGGTCCAGCATGCCGGTGATCTCGGCGACCCAGGCGCCGGGCCGGACGCGGCCCCCGGCGTCATATGCGGGGGTCCACGCGCGAGCCGGGATCGTGAGTATGGCGTCCTGGATGTCCTCGGTGATGGTGAAGCCGACGGAATAGGCCAGGCGGCGGCCAGGCTTGGTGAGCCAGGCCAGGAAGTCGTGGGTGCCGCCGCCGGAATCTGTGCGGACCAGCACCCGGCGCCGCAAGTGGCGGGGCAGTTGCGCCATCGCCAGCCGGGTGGCCTCGATGTGGCCGGCTGCGGTGTTCGAGCCGGCGTTCCCGGCGCGGAGCATGATAGCCAGCGGCTCACCTGAGCCTGCTGGGCCGTGATCAGCGAAAACGGTCAGCGGGTGATGGCCGTAGGTCTTCTTCCACGTGGGCGTGGCCTGTTCCTTGTCCGAGCAGGAGGTCACGATTGTCGCGTCGATGTCGACCGTAACCAGGCCGCCGCCGGCGCCGGGCGCGGCATCGCCGGCCAACTCCCAGGCCCGCTGCCGGGCGGCGGCCCGCGCGGCGCGGATGGCCTTCAGTGCCCGGGGCGCATCAGCGGCCAGGCAGGTGACCAGCCGGGAGACCACCGGATCGGAGGCTGCCGGCCCGAAGAGCTCTGGCTGCGCCCGCACCATTGCCACATCTGCCAGGCAGTCCCCGCCCAGCGCCACGGCCACCGCCAGGTCGGTGACGATCTTCCCTGGGCTGTGCACAGCCCGTGGCTGGCGCCACCGTTCCAGTGCAGCGTCCAGGCCACGATCCAGGCCTGTTGCCCGCAGCGTGTGGGCCAGGAGAACCCCGCCGCCCTGGGAGACGATTCCGGTGCCGTCGGCGGACACGATGATGCGGTAAGCTGCACGCGGAAAGTGCCTTTCGAACTGTGCGGACAGGACTCTCGACAAGCCCTATTCTTCCAGGTCAAAGGCACTTTTCGTGTCTAAACGATCAAGCTCGAACCCATGGCCGGGCGAAAGCCCGAGGCTAGCCATGATGATCCCCAGCGAGCTGATCAACAGTCTTGTTTCTCGCATAGATGGCGGCCCCTGCGGCCCAGCGGTTAAGGCGCATGGCGGGTACTCGGGCGCGGGCCATCTCGCTGTCCACCGCAACGCGGCACCCGGCTGCCGGTCGGCCTGGTACCAGCCGCGCTACGAACGGGGGTGAGGCGGGCGATCCGCCGGCCTCGCCTCGCTGCTGGCCGCCACGGGTGTGGCGCGTAACAGGTGAAGGGTTCCCGTCGTTGACGGTCATGACGGCCTGTGGGGGACACTTGGCCGTCTGGCCACGCGTCTCCTCTTTCCGGCGTGGCCGGGGGAGCCCGCGGCGCCTGCCTACCCCCCGTTCCGGTGTCCGCGGGCTCCCGTGACCTGTCATGGGACGTCCGGAGGGCCTGGCCGGTTCAGCTCCGGCCCTGGCAGTGTTCGCGACGCAGGCACCGGCCCGAAACGGCCAGCCCCGGCGGCGGCGCCCTAGGTTCGCCGCTACCACGATCAGGAGCAGGTAAACGACTCCAGCCATGGCTGTACTGCCGTCGCTGTGGTACTCGCCCCGGGCAAGCGCGGTAACAGATGCAGGGCTCGCGCCGCTGACAGTTACGAGACCCGTGGGGGCGGTCGCGCGGATCCTTCGGGGTTCCTCCTGCGTGACCGGGGGGGAGCCCGCGGACGCCGTTCCTGCCCCTCGGGGTCTGGTGTCCGCGGGCTCTCACGGCCTGTTAGAGAGGACGCCCGGCCGGTTCCCGTATGGTCCTGGCGGAGTACTGCAGTGTGAAGGGCTGCCGGTCGGTCTGGTACCGGCCTAGGCATGAGCCGGAATCCGCTATCGAACATGACGGCAGGCCATGACCTCGGTCGATGGTGGGCCTGCCCTGCGCCGGGCCTGCGGGCTAGAACACCGAGAAAAGATCACAGCGCGGCGATAGGCTGGCTGCGCTCCGAATCCCCGCGCCCCGTTCCTTGCCCGGGCCCAACCGGCCCGGGCAAGAACATTGTTGAGGCCCGGCGTCCCGCTCTCGCCGGGCCTCAACCCCGCCGGGCCAAGTGGGCCCGGCAGGAGCTTTAATGAGGCCCGGACGCCCCGCTCTCGCCGGGCCTCGTAAGCAAAGACGCGCGACTAAGAGATGCGGTTCACATCCGTGGCTCGGGTTCTGCCGGATTTCTGCCACGGCCTCGGCCACGATCCCCGTCCTTGCGGCGCGGTTTCAGTTCTCCTGTGGTTGTTCGTCGATGCGCCAGACGTCCGCGTGGCGCAGGCGGGTGAGCGCCGGGCGGTACAGGCCAGTGGCCATGGCGACCCATGCGGCGGTGTCCTCGTCCACGGTGCCACTGGGCCATGCGGGCCGCACGTCGCCCGGGGTGGCTACGGTGGCCAGGATCCATTTCGGGTCGGCGGAGTCGCGGTCGAGGATGAGCAGACGCCATGGCCCGTTGCCGGTGGTGGTGGGATCGTTGGGCATAGCCGGAACCTGCTTCCGGTCAGCCCCCGGGTAGCGGCGTTGCCTGCGCCGTCCGGGGGCGCTCGCTCAGTCACAGATATTCCACCCTGCGCCGCACAGCGTTTCCGCAGTTTCCGCAGGTCAAGCATGCCGTTTAAGTCATGCGTAGTCAGGGACTACCTCGACTGAGGGGGACTACCTCGACTGGGGGGACTATCTCGGTTGAGGGGGAATGACCCCGGCTGACGGGGCTCCCCGGCGGGACGGGTCAGCTCTGCGAGAGCCGTTCCGTCTCGTCCTGGATCTCGGCGCCGGCCTTGGCGAGCGCGTCGGCGTGCTGGCGGCTGTGGTGAGCGCAGAACAGCAGCTCTCCCCCCGCGGGGAGGATGACACGGACGTACGCCTGGGCACTGCAGCGGTCACACAGATCCATGGCGGTCAGCGGCTGGCTGGGAGCCATAGCACCGGTCATGTCGCCCCTCCTCCGTGCCACCGGCCGGAACCCGGCGGGTGTATCCCTTGGGTCATCACTTGGTCATCAGTTCTATTGATACCCAACACCCGGGCAGGTCCCTACGTTCCCACCCCGCGGCCGCCTACGCCAAGAGCGAACGGTCATCTTTCCCGCCACGCCCGCCTGCTTCGCCACGGTATCTTGCGCATTGTCCCAGGTAATGAGGGTATATCCGGCGGCGTGCCTCCCCCCGGAGCCCGGCTGTGGCGGCTAGTCTGCCGTCCAGGCCGGTAACAGTTCTGGTCGGCCATGCCCGCCACCCATCGGAGGAGAGCTCCCGTGACTGCCGAACCCGCCGCCCCCACCGGGCCGCCGGTCACAGCCGCGGCGCACGCCGCCAGCGCCTACACGGCACGCCAGCTGTCGGTGCTGGAGGGCTTGGAGGCGGTCCGCAAGCGGCCCGGCATGTACATCGGCTCCACCGACAGCCGTGGCCTCATGCACTGCCTGTGGGAGGTCTTCGACAACGCGGTGGACGAGGCGCTGGCGGGCCACTGCAGCCTCATCGAGGTGGTCCTGCACCCCGACGGATCGGCGGAGGTGCGGGACAACGGCCGGGGCATCCCGGTCGACGTGGAGCCGAAAACCAAGCTCACCGGCGTCGAGCTGGTGATGACCCGGCTGCACGCCGGCGGCAAGTTCGGGGGCGGCTCGTACACCGCGTCGGGCGGGCTGCACGGGGTGGGGGCCTCGGTGGTGAACGCCCTGGCGGCGCGGATGGACGTGAGCGTCGACCGCGAGGGGCACGAGTGGGCGGCCAGCTTCCGCCGCGGGGTACCGGGGGAGTTCGCCGGGCCGGGCCCGAAGGCATCCTTCACGTCCCGCCCGGGCCTGCGGAAGGTGCGCCGGGTGGCGAAGAAGGTGACCGGCACCCGGATCAGGTTCTGGCCCGACCCGCAGGTGTTCGTGCGCGACTCCCGGTGGAGCTTCGACGCGCTGACGCAGCGGGCCCGGCAGACCGCCTACCTCGTGCCGGGCCTGGCTATCCGGATCCGCGACGGGCGGCCCCCCGGCGACGACATCCCGGCGGCGCTGGCCGGCGCCGGGCTGACCCTGGCCGAGGTCGCCGGCGCCGAGGGCCTGGCGGCGGTGCCCGATGCGCCCCCGCCGGCGGGCGGGGGACGCGAGGAAGAGTTCCGGTTCGACGGGGGGATCAGCGAGTTCTGCGAGCACCTCTCGTCCGGGGAGCCGGTCACCGGCGTGGTCCGGCTCGTGGGCTCCGGGCAGTTCACCGAGACGATCCCGGTGCTCGACGACCAGGGGCACATGACCCCGTCGGACGTGGAGCGGGAGCTGACCGTCGATGTCGCGCTGCGCTGGGGCACCGGGTACGACACGGTGACCCGCTCGTTCGTCAATGTGATCGCCACCCCCAAGGGCGGCACCCACGTGACCGGCTTCGAGCGGGCGCTGGTGCGAACGCTGAACGAGCAGCTGCGCGGGGCCCGGCTGCTGAAGAACGGCGACGAGCCGGCGGCCAAGGACGACGTGGCCGAGGGACTCACCGCCGTGATCGCGGTCCGGGTGCCGGAGCCCCAGTTCGAGGGGCAGACCAAGGAGGTGCTCGGCACCCCCGCCGCGTCCCGGATCGTGGCGCAGGTGGTGGCGGCCGAGCTGCGGGCGTTCTTCGAGTCGCGGAGCCGGGGCAGCAAGCAGCAGGCGCGCGCGCTGCTGGAGAAGGTGGCCTCCGCGACCCGGGCCAGGATCGCCGCCCGCGAGCACCGCGACAACCAGCGCCGCAAGTCCGCCCTCGCCGCGTCGGCGCTCCCGGCCAAGCTGGTGGACTGCCGCAGCACCGATGACCGCAGCGAGCTGTTCATCGTCGAGGGCGACTCCGCGCTCGGCACCGCCAAGCTGGCGCGCAATTCGGAGTTCCAGGCGCTGCTGCCGATCCGCGGCAAGATTCTCAACGTGCAGAAGTCGTCGCTGGCCGACATGCTCAAGAACGCCGAGTGCGCGGCCATCATCCAGGTCATCGGGGCCGGCTCGGGCGCCTCCTTCGACCTGGACTCGGCCCGGTACCAGCGGGTGATCATGATGTCCGACGCGGACGTGGACGGCGCGCACATCAGGTGCCTGCTGCTGACGCTGTTCCACCGGTACCTGCGCCCCATGCTGGACGCGGGCCGGGTGTTCGCCGCCGTCCCGCCGCTGCACCGGATCGAGCTGGCCAGCCCGCGCAGGGGCCAGCAGAAGTACACCTACACCTACTCCGACGGGGAGCTGCGCCGGACGCTGCTCGAGCTCGAGCGCAAGGGCCAGCGCTGGAAGGAGCCCCTGCAGCGGTACAAGGGCCTGGGTGAGATGGACGCGAGCCAGCTCGCGGAGACCACCATGGACCCGCGCCACCGGACCCTGCGCCGGATCAGGCTCGAGGACACCGCCGCCGCCACCGCCATGTTCGATCTGCTCATGGGCAGCGAGGTCGCGCCGCGCCGCGACTTCATCGTGGGCGGCGCGGCCGAGCTCGACCCCTCCCGCATCGATACCTGACGGGTGCGGGCCGTCCGTCCGGCCTGACCCCCGGCCCGGTTCCCGCTTGATAACAAGCGGATCTTCGCCATGATCACGCCCGGCTTGTACCGGTATGCCGTGACAAAGATCCGTGATAAGCGGCTGGTGGCCCCGGTTACGGGGCGAGGCCGCCCAGCGCGGTCAGGGGCTGGCGCACCCGGGTCCCGGAGCCGTCCCGGCGCAGGTCGGCCGGGGGGAGGTCCACCGGCACCCCGGCGTCGGTGGCGCCGCGGGCCGGCGCCGGGCCCGCCCAGCCCAGCACCAGGGCGTCCTCACCCTTGAGGAACCGGTGACAGCGCACCCCGCCGGTCGCGCGGCCCTTGGCCGGGTACTCCAGGTAGGGGGTGACCTTCACCGTCGCCGCCCCGGTGCCGGGCAGCGCGCCCACCGCGCCAGCGACGGTCACCACCACGGGGCCGCCTGCCGGATCGCCACCGGGGAACTCCTTGCCGTCACCGGTGGCGGCGCCGCCGGCCGCGGCCGGGGTGACGGCGCCGAACCAGATCACCGAGGCTCGCGCGGACAGCCGGATGCCCGCCATCCCGGACGCGGCGCGGCCCTGCGGGCGGACGGCCCGCGCGCCGAACCGCAGCAGCTGGCCGTCGCTGGTGATGAAGGCCACGTCCTGGTCCTCGCTGGCCAGCTGGACCGCGCCGACCACCCCGATCACCTCGAAGTCGGTGGCGTTGCCGGGGTAGTCGGGCGCTACCCGCTTGACCACCCCGCCCGCGGTGCCCACCGCCAGCCCGGCGCCCGCCGCATCCGCGGCGGCGAGCCCGACGACGGTCTCGCCCGACTCCAGCCCCACGAATTCGCTGATGGGCGCGCCGCCGGACAGACCAGGGGAGTGGGCACTGGGCGGCAGCGCGGGGATCTCGAGCACGCCGACCCTGATCATCCGGCCCAGCGAGGTCACCACCGCGATGGTGCCGCGAGCCGTAGACGGCACCGCCCCGATGATGGCGTCATGGGCCGCCCGCGGCCCCGCGGCCGTGCCGCCCGGCTGTCCATCCTGCCCGTCCGGGATCGCGGTCGCGGTTCTGGCCACGAGCCCGGCCGAGGAGAGCAGCACCAGGCACGGGTCGTCGGCCACCTCGAGCGGGACGGCGGCGGTCCTGGCCGCCCCGGTGCTCTCCAGCAGGACGGTGCGGCGCGGGTCGGCGAACCGCTTGGCGACGTCGGCCAGCTCACTGGAGACCAGCCCGCGGAGCCGGTCCGGCGACTCCAGGATCGCGGTCAGCTCGGCGATCTCGGCCTGCAGCGTCTCCCGCTCCCGCTCCAGCTCCAGCCGGTCGTAGCGGGTCAGCCTGCGCAGCGGCGTGTCCAGGATGTACTGGGCCTGGATGGCGGACAGGTCGAACACCGACATCAGCCGCTCCTTGGCCGCGGCGGCGTCGTCGCTGGTCCGGATGACCTGGATGACCTCGTCGATGTTGAGCAGCGCGATCACCAGGCCGTCGACCAGGTGCAGCCGGTCGGCGCGCCTGCGGCGGCGGTACTCGCTGCGCCGGCGCACGACCTCGATGCGGTGGTCGACATAGATCTGCAGCAGGTCACGCAGGCCGAGCACCTTCGGCTGCCCGTCTACCAGCGCAACGTTGTTGATGCCGAACGTCTCCTCCATCGGCGTCAGCCGGTACAGCTCCTCCAGCACCGCCTCGGGGTGGAAGCCGCTGCGGATCTCGATCACCAGGTGCAGGCCGCGCTGCCGGTCGGTGAGGTCCTTCAGGTCCGAGATCCCGGCCAGCTTCCTGGCCTGGACCAGGTCCTTGATCCGGGAGATCACCTTCTCGGGGCCCACGCCGTAGGGCAGCTCGGTGACCACGATCCCGGTCCGCCGTGGCGTGATCTTCTCGACCCTGGCCGTGGCCCGGGTGCGGAAGATGCCGCGGCCGGCCTCGTAGGCCTCCCTGATCCCGTCCAGGCCGACGATCTTGCCGCCGGTCGGCAGGTCCGGGCCCGGCACGAACCGCATGAGCTCGTCCAGGCCCGCCTCGGGATGGGCGATCAGGTGCCGGGCGGCGGCGATGACCTCGCCGAGGTTGTGCGGGGCCATGTTGGTGGCCATGCCGACGGCGATGCCGGAGGCCCCGTTGACGAGCAGGTTGGGCAGCCCGGCCGGGAGCACCTCGGGCTGGGTCTCGGTGCCGTCGTAGTTCGGCTGGAAGTCGACGGTGTCCTCGTCGATCGAGCCGACCATCTCCATCGCCGCCGCGGTCAGCCGGGCCTCGGTGTAGCGCATCGCGGCGGCGGAGTCGTCGCCGCCGAGCGAGCCGAAGTTCCCGTGCCCGTCCACCAGCGGCAGCCGCATCGCCCACGGCTGCGCCATCCGGACCAGCGCGTCGTAGATGGCGCTGTCGCCGTGCGGGTGCAGCCGTCCCATCACCTCGCCGACCACCCGGGCGCACTTGACGTGGCCGCGGTCGGGCCGCAGCCCCATCTCGTTCATCTGGTAGAGGATCCGGCGCTGCACGGGCTTCAGCCCGTCCCGGGCGTCGGGCAGCGCGCGCTGGTAGATGACCGAGTAGGCGTACTCGAGGTAGCTGCCGCGCATCTCCTCGGCGACGTCGATGTCGAGGATGTGCTCCTCGAAATCCTCGGGGGGCTGGGTTGTCGTGGTGCGTCTGGCCATGTCCGCCATTGTGCCGCCTGCAACCCCCCAACCATGCCTAACGAGACCGCGTGGCGCGACCACTGCCAGCCCGCCGGGCCGTGCCCTCCCGGCCGGGACCGCCTATCCGCGCTCCCGCCCGCCCGCCAGCCGTCTCGTCACGGGCGGTGGCCCCGCAACCCGATGAAACGGACATGATCACGACGCAGACCCGTGACATGCGGTGGGGCGGGGCGGGTCAGGTGGCGGAGAAGCCGCCGTCCACGCAGATGAGCTGGCCGGTTATGTAGGCGCTGGCCCGGCTGGCCAGGAAGACGGCGATGCCCTCGAAGTCGGCGGCCTCGCCGTTGCGGCCGATCATCGTGCGGGCGGCCAGCGCGGCCGAGCGGACCGGGTCGGCGGCGACCTCGCGGGTGAGCGGGGTGGCGACGAAGCCGGGTGCGACCGCGTTGCAGCACACGCCCCGGGGTGCCCAGGCCTCGGACTGGGACCTGGTGAGCGAGACCAGGCCGCCCTTGGCGGCGCCGTAGCCGCCGCTGTTGCCAAAGGCCCGCATGGCCTGCTGGGAGGCGATGTTGATGATCCGCCCCCAGCCGCGCCCGGCCATCGCCGGGCCATAGCGCTGGCCCAGCAGGAAGGGGGCGGTGAGGTTGACGGCCATGAGCCGGTCCCAGTCGGCGGGCGTCAGCGCGGCCAGCTCGGGCCGGATGTTGAGGCCGGCCGCGTTCACCACGATGTCGGGCTCACCAAAAGGCCCGGTGGCCGCCCCGGCGGCCCGCTCCACGCCGGCCCGGTCGGCGAGGTCGGCGCTGACCCACGCCGCCTGGCAGCCGCCGGCCCGCAGCCACGCCGCGGTGTCCGCGAGCGCCGCCTCCCCCCGCGCCAGCAGCACCACCCCGGCGCCCGCCCGGCCCAGCGCGCCGGCGATGGCCCGGCCGATGCCCGAGCTGCCGCCGGTCACCAGGGCTACCCTGCCCTCCAGCGAGAACAGGCGGTCAAGGAAGGCGGTCACCGCCGGACGGGAGGGCCCGGTCAGAGCGCGGGGCGGGCGCCGACCAGCCCCAGCGCGCGTGCCGCGAGCCGGCAGCCGCTGGCCAGTGCCTCCATCGGCGGCTTCTTGTCCAGCCACGGGGGGAGGAACCCGGCGCAGAACGCGTCCCCGGCGCCCGTGCCGTCCACGAACTTCTCGACCGGCTGCGCGGGAACCCGGACCGGGTCCCGCCCGTTGGCGAACACGGCGCCGTCCGGCCCGAGCTTCACCACCACCTGGGGATACCAGGCGGTCAGCACCCGGATCGCCTGCATCGGGTCGTCCCGCCCGGTGAGCACGGCCGCCTGCGCGTCGTTCACGAACAGCACGGTGGCGCCGCCGGTCAGGTCCAGGAACGGCTCGGCCCCCACGCGCTCCAGCGGGGCGGCCGAGGCGCCGTCGACCGAGACGCTCATGTTCGCCTCGAGTGCCCGCTCCATCGCCGTCACGGCGGCTGCCCTGGAGCCCTCGTTCAGCAGCGTGTAACCGGAGACGTGCAGGTGGCAGCCGGGCGTGAAGAGGTCCTTGGGCAGATCGTCGGGCGACAGGACCGCGTTCGCGCCAGGGTCGGAGAGCATGGTGTGGTCGCCCTTGTGGGTGACCATCACGACGCACGTGCCGGTGGGCCGCTCAGGGTCCATCACCAGCCGGGCGTCCACCCCGTAGCCCATCAGCTCCATGTCCCGGTTACGGCCGGCGATGTCGGCGCCACGCCGGCCCACGAACGCCACCTCGGCGCCGTCCACGGCGAGCCACGCGGCGATGTTGGCGCCCGAGCCGCCGCCGTGCATCGTCACGGTGGCCGGGGTGTCGCTGCCCTTCGCGAGGGGAAGGGCAGCATGGGCGACCGTGTCGGTCATCAGGTCACCAACGACGACAACGCGCGTCATGATTCACCACCTTGGTCATGGACGGGGGTCGCTGACGCGGCCACACCCGCGCTGGGCGCAGGGCTGGCGGATTAAAACCTAACACGATGGGCGAGTCCCGCTCGTGGCGTTCCACACTGAATCCCCACATCGGCGGGCATTGCGGCACCCGCGCGCGCCGGTAACGGCGGTGCTGACCATCGGCTCACCATGGCGGGCGCCGGCGGATGGCCGGGATGTGCCAGTCCGGCGACCGCGGGCATACCCTGGGGTCGCCCGGGGGCACGGGAGGCAGCCAGCGCACAGTTGCTAGCTCACAGAGGAGGTCACCAGGACATGGCGTGGACATGGCGGTTCGAGAAGATGGACGGGACGCCCGCCACGGCCCGGGACCTGCCGAAGGAGACCTTCGCCAGCCAGAGCGACGCGGAGACCTGGCTCGGCGAGAGCTGGCGCGGGCTGCTGGAGGCGGGCGTGGACCAGGTGACGCTGCTGGAGGAGGGCCGGGCCGAGTACGGACCGATGAGCCTGCACCCGGAGGACTGAGGCCGGGCGGCGGTCAGTCCCGGGCGGGGCTGGCGGTGCGCGCCGGGTCCCGCTCGATCACCGGGCCGAGTATCTCGTCGATCCTGCGCATCAGCTCCGGGTCGAGCCGGACCCCGGAGGCGCGCACGTTCTCCCGCACCTGTTCCGGGCGGGTCGCGCCGACGATCGCCGCGGACACGTCCGGGTTCTGCAGTACCCACGCCACCGCCAGCTGGGCCAGGCTCAGCCCCGCCTCGCCGGCCACGGGCCTGAGCTGCTGCACCCGGCGCAGGATGTCATCGGTGAGGTAGCCCTCGATGAAGGAGGACCCGCTCGGGTCGGTCGCCCGCGACCCGGACGGCGGCGCGTCGCCGGGCTGGTACTTGCCGGTGAGCACTCCCTGGGCGATCGGCGACCAGACGATCTGGCCGATCCCCTCCTTCTCGCACAACGGGATGACCTCGGACTCGATGACCCGCCAGATCATGTTGTAGAGCACCTTCCCCTGGCGGACCAGGTCGTCGAAGGCGCGAACCGTCTCTTCCAGCGGGGTGGCGTGGTCGTACCGGTGGGCCTGGTACAGGTCGAGGTAGTCGGTCTGCAGCCGGCGCAGCGAGGCGTGCGCCGATTCCATGATGTGCTTGCGCGACAGGCCGCGGTCGTTCGGCCCGGGACCGGTGGGCCAGTACAACTTGGTGAAAATCTCGAGCGACTCGCGCCGCACCCCCCGCAGCGCGCGCCCGAGCACCTCCTCGGCCCGGGTCCCGGCGTAGACATCCGCGGTGTCGAAGGTGGTGATGCCCTCGTCGAGGGCCGCTTCCACGCATCTGCGCGCGGCGTCCTCCTCCACCTGCGAGCCGTGCGTGATCCAGTTGCCGTACGCGATCTCGCTGATCTTCAGGCCGCTGCGGCCCAGATGCCGGTATTCCATGCCCTCAGGGTCTCAGAAGCTCCCACCGGGCTTGATCCGCGGCTTGGGCATCCGCAGCTGCCGGATCTGCAGCGCGCGCATGGCGGCGTACAGCCGCACCCCCTGGGTGCTCTCCCCGGGCAGGCGCTTCTCGGCGAGCGCGCGCACCCGGCGGCCGATGAAGATCCCCTCCGCCAGCATGACGAGGACGGCGACCAGGACCACCACCGGGACGATGCTCTGCACCAGAGTGCTGCGCACGAACAGCAGCACCAGCAGGACCACCAGGCCGTACATGTAGAACTCGCTGAGCCTGCGCCGGGAGTCGACGTAGTCGCGGGCCAGGGCCTTGACCGGGCCCCGGTCCCGGGGCGGCATCGCCCACTGCTCGCCCCGCTGCATGCCCTGCTGCCTGCGGGCACGATCCTGGCGCTGCCGCTCGCGGTACTGGCGGTTGGCCTCTTTCTTGTCGCCGGGGGCGCTGACCGGGCGGCGCCGCCGCTCGGCTTCACTGCGCTTGGGCGTGGGCCTGCCCTTGCCGGCCGTGACCGCGTTGCGGTTCACCGGCGCGGCGGGCGAGCCGCCGTCATCGGGCGCGGCGGCGGCATCCTCGGCGGGGGGGTCCGCCACGGTCGGCTGGCGTCGTCGGAACACGCGGCCAGCTTACCGGGATCGGCGGTATATATGGCTGTGGCGCCGGCGAGGGCCGGACCCGCCGAGCCGGGATGGTCCTCCGGGTCGTAATGACTGCCACACCGATCACCGCGTAGGCTGAGTGGACCAGCCCTCAGGAAGGCCGCAGCCCCACACGGGTGCGTGCTCGCGGCGCCGCAGGGGCCGGCGGCGGCGGTCGTACACGATGAAGGGGAAGGTCGCGCCCATGAGCGTGATGAAGCGGGTTTCGCTGATCTTCAAGTCCAAGGCCAACAGGGCCCTGGACCGGATGGAAGACCCACGCGAGACCCTGGACTACTCCTACCAGCGGCAGCTGGAGATGCTGACGCAGGTGCGCCGGGGCGTCGCCGATGTGGCCACCTCGCGCAAGCGCGTCGAGCTGCAGATGAACTCTCTCCAGCGGGACATGGACAAGCGTGACGGGCAGGCGCGGCAGGCGCTGGGCAACGGGCGCGAGGACCTGGCCCGGGACGCCCTGACCCGCAAGTCTGCCCTGCAGACCCAGCTCGCCGACCTGCAGACCCAGTATCAGTCGCTGCAGGCGGACGAGGAGAAGCTGACCGCCGCCTCACAGCGGCTGCAGGCGAAGGTGGAGGCCTTCCGCACCCAGAAGGAGACCATCAAGGCCACCTACACCGCGGCCGAGGCGCAGAGCCGGATCGGCGAGGCGGTCACCGGGATCTCCGAAGAGATGGGCGACGTAGGCATGGCCGTCCAGCGGGCCCAGGACAAGACCGCGCAGATGCAGGCGCGGGCGGGCGCGATCGATGAGCTGATGGCGTCCGGGGCGCTAGACGACGTGACCGGCCCGCCGCGCGACGACATCCAGGCCGAGCTCGACCAGATGCGCGGCGGGCCGGACGTGGAGCTGGAGCTGGAGCGGCTCAAGGGCGAGATCGGGGCAGCGCCAGCGAAGGAAATCGAAGGCGGCCCGGCCAGCGGCAACGCGGCGCAGCCCAGCCAGGCCAGCCCGGCCGAGCAGCCGCAGGCCGGTGAGAGTTCATGATCGTCCGGATCCTGGGCGAGGGCCAGCTCCGGGTCGACGACTCGGCCACGGATGAGCTGAACGTCCTCGACGCCGCGCTGGAAA
>WNGJ01017841.1_pt1 | contig 13611 bp, 14 predicted proteins | sample 5400611 | NCBI WGS metagenome assembly WNGJ01 (sample SAMN13153375, study PRJNA577476) | soil metagenome | isolation source: 40 cm soil or saprolite under Garry oak tree replicate 1 | place: USA:California | collected 2016-06-15 | reverse complement strand
GCTTGTCATAGATCCCATTGAACAACACGATTTTTCCGCTCACTCGCTCTCGGCCCAGGGACTTGAGCTCGTCGAAATCGTTGACTACGACCACGTCCGCGGTAATGCCCTCGGCAGGCGTTGCCGTGCTTCCACCTAAGGCAGTGAGCACGACCTTTTGCGAAGTTCCGGGCACGTGGCCTGAATATTCGATCAGCTCCGCGGTCTCCGCGCCCCGCAGCCAATGGGGCACTCTCACTTCTTCCAAATGAACTTCCAGACCGAGCTGGCGAAGTTCCGCGGCTACATACTCGACGGCAGCCTGCGCCTGCGGCGAGCCGCTCGGTCGCGGGCCAATATTCTCTGTGAGATGCGACAGGCGTTGATAGGCGTGGTCATCGGTCAAGGCGGCGGCCTTGAGCGCGTTCAGATCGTGTATCAGTTGCGGAGGAAAATTGTCCTGCTCCTGAGGGGAGTGCTGCGGCGCAGCAGTCCATGGAGCTGGCGGCTGGGATGGTTTGTGAGCTTGCCCGCTCGCTGCGGAGAGGAAAACAAAAGTGAAACAGGTCGAAAAAAGGGGGCTAAGGGCGGAGTGGGTCTTGATCATGATCTGCGACTAGTGTAGCCGGAGTGCGACTGGACTGACAGAACAGTAGGAAGCCTATACCGCGAAAGCCGGATTTCACGGTTGCCTTTCCCCGGGTGGCTTAGTAGCTTCTCTGCATGGACAAGAGAGAAATAAACTCCCCTCGACTGACCGCTAACTTCCTGATTTGGATTGGAGGCGTCTTCATCCTGCTGTTGTTCGCCTTCCTCGCCCACTTCGTGTGGAAAATCCTGTAGGAGTCCCAGTTTATCGCAAATAATCGTGGCCCCGTTTGGGGCCACGATTCAAAGAGGCAAGGAATTTTGGAAGGTTATGTCAGGAAAGGCGATGCATGGAGCCGTCCTGGCCAGCCAGAACGGCGGTTCGGGAAATGTCGAGAACGATGGAAGAGAGTGAAGGTCATTTTTCACTTTCAGTTTGCGCCTCTTTTGTTACTGAGAACTAAGCATTTGCCGAGCCAAAGCCTAGCCATACCGACCGATCACAGCTCTGGCTGTAACTCAATGGCCACAAAAGATTTACTTAGTAAGTCGGCACTCTAGGCCGAAGCGCAAGACCGGTTGGAGCGAAGCCGAAGTGCAACCCGATGCACATTCGCTGCCGGGCAGGTTACATCACGTCGAAAGCCAAGCCCCGAGCGAGATTTGGCTCCGTGTCCGGATCTCAGACAGAACCCTAAATCGTGGAGCTTAGCTATTTCCTACCACTGTGCGCAGCTTGCCGGGCAAGAAATGGTACGGTGGCCAAGGGCCGCTGATCGCCACTTCACAGTTTTTCAGCTGCTTGGCGGCGGTGGTGTAGCGATTCTGGTATTTTTCTACCGACTTGGAATCGATCAAGTGGGCGATGTCAATGAGCATGCCTGCGGGAGCGACCTTCTTGCAACTGACTTCTTCTTCGAGAGGATTGAAAAGCTTGTGCACCTGCACTGAGAGCGCACGGGCCTTAGTCTGGCGCTCGCGCTCGCGGGAAGCCTTCACCCGTAGCTTGGACAGATAGTCGCCGCCCACGGTGTCGGGAAGCTCAACGTCGATCATGGCCTCTCGTAGGGAACCGTCGCGCACGACCAGCTTAATGTGCATTTCCGACTTCCCACGCAGCCTTTCAACACTTATTCCGAAAGCTCGGCGGTTGACCCGAACGGCCTGTCGCAGAGCGTCGTCGGTGTCGAAAATCGTCCCGAAACGGAACGGCAAAACCGTCGAGTTACGAAAGCAGCCACTGATCACCCGCGCATGATCGATCGCTGCTTTCTGGTCGAGCTCGCCTATGGTGTGGTCGTATTCGCTCACGATCACGGCAAACTCACCACTGGGATAGCTGAGAACCGCAGCCCCATTGACTCCTTGCACGCCCTCGATCAAGAAGGGGCGCCGGGTGCGGGTTCCATTAGGGAGGGATTGATGCTCGGTAAGACAGTACGCGTACCACGCCATGTTGAACTCTCCGAACCGGGACGGAGGCGGACCTAGCCGACTCTCGAGTTTTTCGCCAAAGCTGAAGTACTAGTTAGTCTGGAAGTAAGAAACGGGCGGTACAGGGTCATGGGCGCTTTCCCATCGGCGCCCGTTCACATATTACTTCGGGTCGTAGGGAAAATGCAACTTTTTCGTGGCACGATGCATCGGCGGGGTTACTTTTTCACAGGCGCGGATTTGGCGGCGCGCTCTTGCAAGGCCAATAATACCGTCCGAAGCATCTCGTCCCCGGGGGCTGGTTTACCGGTCCAGATCTCGAATTGACGCGCCGCCTGTTGAACGAACATCTCGATTCCGGGGATGACCTGTGCTCCTCGCTCCCGAGCTAGCTTCAGCAGCCGCGTTTCGGCTGGATCATAAATCATATCAAAGACATAGCGGGCATTGATCTCATGCTCTTGCAATGGTGTCTCACGCGTGTTACCCATGCCCATCGGGGTGGCGTTGACGATCACGTCGAAACTCAGCTTCTTCAAGTCTGCACGCTTTACCGTGCGGGCCCGGGCTTGCCGAGCCAGCTTCTTGGCAGGACCGGTGGTCCGGTTCAAGATATAGACCTCGCAGCCGCGTTCCTTCAAACCGAACACCGCCGCCCGCGCCGCGCCTCCCGCTCCGAGAACAAGGATCTTCGCGCCTTCTAGGGTGGGAAGCCTGCGCTCGAGTGGCCGCACTACTCCCGCCGCGTCGGTGTTGAAGCCGTACAGCTTGCCGTCCTGGGCGCGTACCACGGTGTTGCAAGCCCCGATTTTTGTGGTGTGGGAGTCAGTGTTGTCCAAATGCTTCAGAATTGCTTCCTTGTACGGCATGGTGACGCTTATTCCATGTAGGGGAATTCCGCGGATGCAGGTGAGCAGGTCCTTGAGCGTTTTGGCATGCAGAGTGAGATAGACGGCATTGACGTTTTCCCGCCGGAACGCAGCATTCATGATCGCCGGAGAGAGTGAATGGACCACGGGGTCGCCGGCGACGCCGTAGACCCTTGTCGCCGCGTCCACCTGTTCAATTCGGTAAAGATTCCGCAATTCTTGCGCCGTCACCTGCCCGGGAGCGGTCTTTTCATCGGGGCTGAGGGCAGCGAAAGTGAAGACGCTGCCGGCACGCACTCCCAGCACTCGGCTGATGATGCCTTGTTCTCCCATGCATATACCGATCAAGGAATGCTTGTCACTCTCCTTCGCCAGAAACCTGATCATGGTGACATTGTCGGACAGGGTCGTGGCTGTCGAAACGATTTTGTGGAAGTCTGCCTGGACGGCCAGCATTTTTTGGAGCTTCTCGTCGAGCTTCTTGGTGCCCCGGAAATCGTGGAAAGATAGGATCAGCGCAGACCGCGTCCTCAGCTTTTGCACCTGCGCCGGTTTACTCTTGATGGCGGTTTGCAGTGCAACGTCCAGTAGTTGACAGCCAGCGCCCGATGCCTTCGCCAGAATGTCCAATTCGGAGGCCATCGATCCGCGGAACCTGCCTCCGGCTACCGTACGGCGGCAAGTTGCAATGACCACCGTGTCGGGGTGCGACTCCATGAATGCTTTAATTTTCGGAATCGCCAAACCAGGTTTGGCAAGATAGTCCAACCTAAACTCAAGAAAGGGGTTATCGCGAACCAGCGCCTCCGCCTTTTCCATCATCTCGCTGGCATCGGCTCCAGTCACCGCCACGCAAACCCGCGGCATACGCAGGGGAAGCAGCCGGGGAGTGTAGGTTGGGGCAGAGCTCATGAGTTTTGTTCTCGTTGGTCCGGCGCGACATATTACAGGGGCCTAAATATAGATGCAACAACCGATTAACGGACTTGACGAAAAAACTTTCGGCGAAGCCTGGACAACACCCTCGTAACCTTGACCCTTGTATGTCCCCTTGTTACCTTCCGGCTACACCCTTTCTTTATCTAGCATTTGACGGGGAAGGGACGGTTTCGGGTCTCTTCTCGGAGGTAACATGAAGAAAACAGGATTGTTATTGCTGTTAATCGCAACGGCCGGGTGGGGGCAATCGAGTGCCGAGGGCGCCGCGGTCGATCAGGCCACCCCGGAGGGAACGGTGGTGACTTCGGCGAGCTTTCCCACCGTACGCTACCAGACCCCCACTTATGCTGATCTGTACTGTGCGGGCTTCATCACCAAGCAGACTTTGCCCGATGCGAACTTTGTTGCCGGCGGATTGCATACCCCCGGAACGACCAAGTTCGTCAAGGGAGACCTGGTCTATCTCGAAGGCTCAGGATATACCGCCGGGGCGCAATACGAAATTGTTCGCGCACTGCGCGACATCAACGAGTACGAAATGTATCCCGGCGAGAAAAAGACCCTGAAAGCCACGGGTCAGCCCTATGAAGAGGTTGGGCGCGTGCGCATTATTGATACTCGGAATAGTCACTCAGTGGTCGCGCAGATTGAATATGATTGCGATCCCGTTAATCCGGGCGACACCGCGATTCCATTTGCAGAAAAGTCCACACTGAGTTTTCATTCGCCGGTGCACTTTGACAGGTTCCTTCCCGCGAGCAACAAACTTTCAGGGCGCATCGTGATGGGGAAAGATTTCGATGCTACGATGGGCACAGGACAGAAGGTCTACATCAATGTGGGCGCTAATCAGGGAGTGAAGGTGGGCGACTATTTCCGGGCTCTGCGTTCTTATGAGACGGCCTTGGGAGATCCTGTCGACTCGCTCTCATTTAAGGCATCCACCGCTGAAGACACCCAGAAGAGACAGCCTTCGATCGATCCACACATGTTCACCAAGTCCAATGGACCGATAATTCACGTGCGCGATCTGCCCCGGCGGGGTGTGGGTGAGATTGTTGTAATTGGCGTTACCCCCACCACAGCCACCGGCATGATTGTCTTTGCCCTGGAAGACGTTCATGCGGGCGATGGCGTGGAGATGGACGAGGTGCAATAGATTTTCGCAAGCGAGGTTGACGTATTGGGGAAAACCGGGGACGGGAAACCGTCGCCGGTTTTTTGTTGAGTTGAGCGGCATTCAAGTGAGCGCGTTCTTATCCCCAAAAACCTCGGCAGTGAAGGCCTCGATGACTGCTCCCTTTTGCCACGCATCTAGCGGCAAGCCCGCTTTACGGCAAGTTTGCTCGAGGAAAGTTGCCCGATCCCAACCATGTTCGACAGGCACTTGCGGCAGAAGCAATCCGCGACTGCCATGCATACTGATCAGCAGCCCGTGACGGCCAATTTCCACGGCGTCGGCAAGAATTGGCCGGGGAGGTGAAAGGATACTGAGTTCAACTTGCAACTCATGCGCTTCTTTTCTGGTCACGGGCTGGAAGCGAGTGTCGTCAAATGCTGCAGCGCGTGCCGTTTCTGCGACAGTACGATAAATCGAGCTGGTCGCCAGCACATACCCGACGCATCCGCGCAATGCGGCGTTCGAATAAACCGAAGTGAAAGCTCCCCGCGGCTCGGCCAGGTGTGGCGTGGGCGGATCAAGGCAGATTTTCCGGCGATCCAGCGCGGAAAGGATCGACTCATGCGCCAGCCGCAGCAATACTGCGCGTTCTTCGCCAGAAAACTCGTTGCCTGCAGACTCGCAACGGCAAGACTCGGAGCCAGTGAACCCTACGCCCGCAGTCGTCGGATTGAAACTGTCCGGAGCAGAAGACGGATTACGTGGTGGTGGCAACATCGCGGTCAGATTGCTGCGGCGCTGGCTTTCTGCGCCGGCTGAGGACAAAGGCACGGCGCTGGCGCTTGACTACACGCCGATCGATTCTCGACCAAAAAGCGGCGAAATAATCGACGGCCGAGACCATGGAAACGCAAACCATGAACCATATCGCCAGATATGCGATCCAGTGAATCGGGAATACGAGGTTGCCATAAACCGGCCACTCCTTCCAGCGATGGTCCAGAATTACAGCGACCACGGAGACGATCTGCACCACCATCTTGAACTTTCGGGATTAAACTGCACTAGCGTAACGAAGGCAGCCGCGATCAGGAGCTTGTCGGCCAGGGGGTCGAGCAGGATACCCATGGTTGTGATCTGCCCGCGCCTGCGCGCGAGATAGCCGTCGATACCGTCTGTCATGGATGCGGCAATAAATAGTGCCGAGGCTAGAAGCTCCTTGCTGCCGTTTTCGGTGCTGAAATGACTGCCGGAAAGGATCCAGATCAGCAGGGGAATGCTGAAAATGCGGATCAACGTTATGGAGTTGGGTAGATTCACTACAGCCCACGAAAAGTGTCCGGCGACGCCGGAAGACCTGCTTGATTATCCTCCACGGCAGGAGGGAACGCAATGCAAGGAATGGAACCTTATGGAACCTTAGGGCATGTGTATTTCACGCGTGTGTCGGGGTGGGAGAGGGCCGGCTTCAGGCTGAATCGCTATCCCGGAATCTAGTCATTCCTGCGACGGCTTTGGCCAACCATCCCTTCGACGCAATTGAACTATTTAGGGGAAGCCGGGGCCATCCCGGTCGCCTTCGGCTGCTTCGCGATGATTTTCTCTTTGATTTTGTCGTACGTTGCCCGGGGAATGATGTTTTTGTGCACCAAATCCAGCTTGCTGCGATAGGGGCGCCCGTCGATGATCTTCTGCGAATAGGCGTCCCCGATGCCGGGAAGTGTCTTGAGTTGATCTTTGGGGGCAGTGTTGATATCGAGCGGCTCGGCCGCGGGGACCGACCTGGTGGTCTGCGCCGAGGCCGGCGCCACTCCGGCACCAGGATTGGATGAAACACGCGCGGTGCTGAGTGCGCTCAACCAGCCACATGCCAGCGCGACCGCGGCGATGGTCGGAATCAAACTGGTGCGGATGGTTTTCATCGAGTCCTCCTCAGGCGTAAATGCCGCGCTGGCGGATGGTGTAAGCCACGCGATCAATCGCCAGCATGTATGCCGCAATGCGATTATTGACCTGGTGGGTCTCCGCATAGCGGACGACGTCTTCGAAGGACGACTTCATGATGGTATCGAGCTGCTCGTTGACCACAGATTCCTTCCAGAAGTAGCCCTGCCGGTCCTGAACCCACTCGAAGTACGAGGTGGTCACGCCGCCGGCGTTGGCCAAAATATCGGGGATCACGAATACCTTTTTTTCGGCCAGCACATCATCTGCAGCCGAAGTCGTGGGTCCGTTCGCGCCCTCGGCCAGGATGCGGCATTTTACGCGATCCACGTTGCGAGTCGTGATGACGTTCTCCGTGGCTGCCGGAATCAGAATTTCGCACTCGGCGGTCAGCAGCTCAGCGGGATCGTAACTTTCCGCGCCGGGGAACCGGTGGATCGTGCCGTGCTTCTGGCGGTATTCGGAGAGCGCCCGCAAGTCAATGCCGGTCTTGTGGTAAAGGCCTCCACCCACTTCGGCGATGCCAATCACTTTGTACCCGGCTTCGTACATCAGCAGAGCAGCGTTAGAACCCACGTTGCCGAAGCCTTGCACGATGACCCGACTGCCCTCGCGCGACAAACCCAGCTTCTTGATGGCCTCGTCGCACACGATCATTACTCCGCGGCCTGTGGCTTCACGGCGGCCGCGGGAGCCGCCAATGTTGATGGGCTTTCCCGTGACTACGGCAGTCACCGTCTGGCGCATGTGCATAGAGTATGTGTCCATCATCCATGCCATGACTTGTTCGTTGGTATTTACATCCGGGGCGGGGACGTCTTTCTCAGGGCCGATGAATTCAATCAGTTCAGCGGTGTAGCGCCGTGTCATGCGCTCGAGCTCGCCCATCGACATCTTGTGTGGATCGCAAATGACCCCGCCCTTGGCGCCTCCAAAAGGGATATTGACCACAGCGCATTTCCAGGTCATCCAGCTGGCCAGTGCGCGTATTTCATCGAGCGTCACATCAGGCGAGTAGCGGATCCCGCCTTTGGCCGGACCGCGCGCGATCGAATGCTGTACCCGAAAGCCAGTGAAAACTTCAAGATGGCCATCGTCCATCTGCACCGGTATGTAAACGGTGAGTTCGCGGTTGGGATAACGCAACACGCGCCACAATCCCTCATCCAGGTTGAGCTTCTGAGCGGCCAGATCAAACCGCGCACGTTGTGATTCCCATGGATTGCTTTCTTTGTCCACGTGGGGGGCGGTGGTTATCGTACTCATAAGGCTAAGGTCTCCGGAGATAAATGCGATTCAGGTGCTGGCCGACACCGGGCAGGCTCCCCCGGAGAGACGGGCAAACGTTCAAAAGTATAAGAGGGCCGAGACGGCGACGCAAGCTGGACAAGAATCAGCTGGACAAGAATCAGCTGGACACGAATCAATTCAGCCGAAGGAATCCCAAGAGGAAACAAAACGAGGAGCGGGATTCCAGGCATCTAAATTCGGATCTCCATGCCTTCGGCCGCTGCTCTTACTTTCGGATAGTAATTGCGGGCGTCGTGCACGATCTTGTCGATGACAACGTCGGTGTGGTCGGGATCATGGTGGAAGAGCACAAGCTCTTTCGCGCCGCTTTCCATGACCACGTTGACCGCCTCGCGCCAGTGGCTATGGCCCCAGCCATGTTTTTCGGCAGCATATTCTTCAGGCAGGTATTGGGCGTCGTAGATCAGCACATCGGCTCCCTCGGCCAACTTGCGCACGCTCTTATCGAAGGCTGCGTCCCCAGGTTCATTGTCAGTGGCGTATACCAGTACGCCATCTTTCGTTTCCATCCGGAAGCCCATGCAGCCCTGAGGGTGATTGAGCCACGAGGTCTGAATTTGGACTCCGTCTTCCAAGTTCAGCCGGCCAATATCGATATCGTAAAACTTCTGTTGCGCCTGCATCTGGCTGAGATTGACGGGGAAGTAGGGGGAGGCCATCTGCTCGTCCATTACCTGCTTCAAGCTGCGGGTGCGGCTCGAGCAATGAAAAAGAAATTGGCTGTCGGCACGGTCATACAGTGGACGAAAGAATGGAATGCCTTGGATGTGGTCCCAGTGAAAGTGCGAAATGAAGACGTGAGCGGACAAGGGGAGCTTCTTCTCTCCAAATTCGTCCCGCAGTTGTTGCCCCAAAACGCGAAAGCCGGTGCCACAATCAAAAATGTACAGCTGTTCGCCGACGCGCACCTCGACGCAGGAGGTATTGCCTCCATAGCGCATGTTTTCCGCTTGCGGGGTCGGCGTGGAACCACGCACGCCCCAAAACTTGACTCGCATAGGCTCCAGCCCGGTGGAAGGGCTACTAAACTTCGTATCTTCGAACCTCCGGAGGCATCCGTCAATTCATTCTCTGGTTCCCGGTTTTGCTGGGAACCGGATACCAAGCGTGCCTGGAAAGTGCCGCGGTCCTGCGATTAGGACTAGGGTTTCTCGGTTCCGCGCAAGTCTTTTGTCGCGACCGGCTGGGCCTGTTCTTTTCGAGGGACAGACTTTTTCTTCACCGCATTGGCTCGCTGCCGCTCTTGGTGACGGCGGTCATGAAATTGTTGGTCGGCGGATTGTTTCTTCATCGCTACAGCTTGACACAGATTGCCTAGCCAGGCCACATCCGCCGCGTCTCGTTTTGCCACGCGATGGGCTGGCATGGCCTGGCTGGGGGACGGACTATCTTTTGCGAAGTCTCCCCTATAATGACGGACACGCCAGCGCCGCCTGCTGCAAGCCGTATTTTGAAGCTGGTTCCACAAAACAAGGTTCGACGAAGCAGGGTTCAGCGAAAAATGGTTCAACCCGATTTCAAAGACTTCGCTCGCCTAGCCCGATCCGCTACCTTGGTTCCGGTGGTGAAGTCGGTTAGTGCCGACCTGCTTACCCCCGTTTCCGCCTTTCTCGCGATCGCCCAACGGGAGCCGCATGCGTTCCTGCTGGAGTCGGCCGAGCGGGGTGAGCAGATTGGCCGCTACACCTTCCTCGGCGTGCGGCCTTACATGCGGGTTAGCGCTCGCGGCAAAGCCATCGAGATCGAGCGAGGCCGGCGCCGCCAGCGGCGTGACGGAAATGTCTTTCAGGTGATCAAGGAATTGCTGCGTGAGCATCGTCCTGCGATCGTACCTGGCATACCCCCATTCACCGCGGGGGCGGTGGGATATTTCGCTTACGACGTTGTCCGCCAGCTCGAGAACATCGGCGACCACGCGAAGGATGATCTCTCGCTTCCAGACGCCGACCTTATGTTCTTCGACCGGCTATTGGCCTTTGACCATCTTCGCCATCAAATTCACATCGTAGCCACAGCCGACATTTCCCGCGAGAGTCCGCGGAGCGCGTATGAACGCGCGGTTCGCGACATCGCGGGCCTCGAAAAGAAGCTGGCGGCCGGGCTGCGCCCGACGCTCTGGCGCAAATCCATGCGGCGACGTCCCAGCCAGCTTGATGTTCATGCCGGCACCAGCCGAAAGCACTTTCTTCGTAGCGTGGAGCGTTGCAAGGAGTACATCGCCGCTGGAGATATCTTCCAGGTCGTGCTCTCGCAACGCCTGGATTTCGAGCCCGAGGTTGAGCCCTTTAACCTGTACCGCGCGCTGCGGCAGGTGAATCCGTCGCCGTACTTGTACTTTCTGCGCACGGCCGAGAACTGCATTTTAGGTTCTTCGCCTGAGATGCTGGTGAGGGTTACAGGACGTCGGCTGGAATATCGGCCCATCGCGGGCACGCACCCACGCGGTCGTGACGAAGCCGAAGATCAGCGACTCGAGCAGCAGATGCGAAACGACGAAAAAGAGAGGGCAGAACATGTGATGCTGGTTGATCTCGGCCGCAACGATTTGGGTCGCGTCAGTGAGTATGGATCAGTCAAGGTCAAGGATTTGATGTATGTCGAACGCTACTCTCATGTCATGCACCTGGTTTCTGCACTTGAAGGCAAGTTGCGCAAAGATCTCGATGCCCTTGACGCGTTTGCCGCCTGCTTTCCCGCGGGAACGCTGAGCGGAGCGCCGAAAGTTCGCGCCATGCAGATCATCGAAGAGTTGGAGCCCACGCGGCGCGGGATCTACGGCGGATCAGTGCTCTATGCTGACTTTGCTGGCAACCTCGATTCCTGCATCGGCATTCGCACCATGTTGATACAAGGCAAGCATGCATACCTGCAGGCGGGAGCCGGCATTGTGGCGGACTCCGACCCGGCGCGCGAGTTCGAGGAGTCGATGAACAAGGCGCAAGCACTGCTAAGGGCTGTTGCGATGGCGAGGAGCAGTGGCTAGGGAGCCGTGGTTAGCGGTCTGTGAGGTTTGAGCATCCTATGGCTGGCCTCGAACTCTGGCCATCGCGAGGCCTTTGGTTTTGGAAAATCCAGCAGTCTGGGGATGAGCGTCAACAGTACGGTGGCGCTCAGATGCATATCTTTTAACCAGAAGCCACCCTCGGTGCAACCCACCGTCAAGCCCCATCGTCAAGTTGTATGGCGACCTAGTGGCTTTGGAACAAGTCGACCGGTTGGGTACTCGATATCTAAGGGAGTACACACGGACCTCCCAGGAAGGTCAAGCCAGGCTACCCACGGGAGAGTTTAAGCAATTTCTGGGGCACGCCCCGGGGTTCGCTAGTGGAAGTTGAGGCGCAGATTCTCATCGCAGGAGAGTTGGGCTATGGAGGACACGACGAAAGCCAGAATTGGCTCGCGGTTACGGCTGAGGTGGGCCGAATTCTCAACCGCCTTCTGTGCTCTCTGCCCACGCGCAATTCGATTCCGGCCGATCACCGCCCACGGATCACTAGCTACTGACCATGGCTAAGAAATTTTCCACTAACTTTTTGCCCGCGTCGGTGAGCACACTCTCGGGATGGAACTGCACTCCCTCCACAGGGTGCCGCCGATGGCGCAGCCCCATGATGGTGCGCTTGCCGTCTTTCTCTGTAGTCCAGGCGCTGACTTCCAGTTCCGGGGGAAGACTTTTTTCCTCGACGATCAGGGAGTGGTAGCGCGTGGCCGTCATAGGGATAGGAAGTCCCTGAAAAATGCTTTTATTGTCATGCACGACAGCGCTGGTCTTGCCGTGCATAAGGTTTGCGGCGCGTACTATGTTGCCGCCGAAGGCCGCGCCAATAGCCTGATGTCCAAGGCACACCCCGAGCACCGGCACTTTTCCAACGAAGTGGCGTACGAGATCAATGCTGATGCCGGCATCCTGCGGCCTGCAGGGACCGGGCGAAATTACGATGCGCTCGGGCTGCATTGCTTCCACATCAGCAACCGTAACCTGGTCGTTACGGCGAACCTCAACCTCGGCACCCAACTCTCCCAGATACTGCACCAGGTTGTAAGTAAATGAATCGTAGTTGTCGAGAACGAAGACCAATTCCAACCCCTTAATCTGTTAGCGTACACCCGAGTGCCGCCGCTGCAACTCAGGGGAGACCTCATCCCAGGGGTCTAGGTGTCAGTTTGTTGCCCCAAGCTCGGCTCGCGCGTAACCCGCCCGAAAGGGCCATCGCTGCTGCACAACGGTGGTATTGACCGTGACCGCTTTTCGCCGTGATAGTTACGGACAGGTTAAACTCTCACTTTTTGGAGAATGAGATGGCAGAAACCCAAGAGAAGAGGGCTGCAAGGCGCTTCGCGCTTCGCATACCTGTTGCCGTCAGCCAGGGGGGGAACTCCGCTCAAACCGAGACCGCTCAAATCCGCGACGTAAGTGCGCGGGGCATTTGTCTTTACCTGGACTCATCCGTAACCGAGGGCTCACCCATTTCCTTCACCCTGACTCTGCCACCTGAGATCACGCTGACGGAAAGCATCCGAGTGCAATGCCAGGGTCGGGTAGTTCGTGTGGATGAAGGGGTAGCGGACGGCAAAATGGCCGTTGCCGCTGTTATCGAAGAATACGAGTTTCTTCCTGAGTCTTAAGTTGGCATGAGCCCGGTTCGGAACCACGGGCGGTCGCCGTTGCCCACCGCGAGTAGATTACCTGCTACTTTGCCAGCCTGTCCGCAAGTGATATGTTTCCTTTCATAGGTTTTGAGGTGGCCTCCAGGGGATGTTGTTGCCTCGATACGCCCTCCAGTTCGCGTGCCTTGTGCTGCTGGAATCTGCAGGAGCCATGCGAAGCTTGTCGCAGCAGGCTTCGCCGTCTGCCGCGGACTCCGATTCGCAGACTTCGGTTCCGGTGGCAGTCGTCAAAAGTATGCGCATCGTGCATGAACGGGGCGCGCCTGCTCTCGAGATTCTGTCCACACGGCCGGTGGTGCCCGCCATTCAAACCCTGGAATCGCCGGCCCGGTTGGTGCTTGATCTGCCCAATTCCAGAATCGGCTTACCGCGCAAAAGAATCGTTGTGCAGAGGGAGCAGATTACGGTCATCCGCGCCGAGCAATACCAGCAGGAACCGCCAGTCATGAGAATCGTGTTGGATTTGCTCGCGCCCTACGGCTACACGTGGGACGCCGCTGGCAATCGCTTGATGATCCGCCTTAAACCCGCCGAGGGCGCTGGTGTCGGAACAACGTCCCCGTTCCAGCCACCGTCTGTTTCGACGCTCACCACGGTCGCTGCGCCGCTGGCGGTGCCCGTCACGGGCGGCCCCGGCGCCATCGTGCTGGCAGGAAGCCGGATCCGCGCCGGGTCTTCAGTGACCGCTGGTTCGGACACAGCTATCCTGCATTTAATCCGCGGCGGGGAAATTCGCGTGTGTCCAGGGACCACGGTCTC
>WNGJ01014783.1_pt1 | contig 13615 bp, 15 predicted proteins | sample 5400611 | NCBI WGS metagenome assembly WNGJ01 (sample SAMN13153375, study PRJNA577476) | soil metagenome | isolation source: 40 cm soil or saprolite under Garry oak tree replicate 1 | place: USA:California | collected 2016-06-15 | reverse complement strand
GAACCGCGGCGCGCTAGGGTTCATTGCCCTGGAGTCCCTGGTCACACGGCGTTCTGGCGACCTTACGTGGTGACTCTAACCCGGAGCGCCGCGTGCTCCGTCATCGAGGTGCCCATGCTGGGAATGGCCTGGACGTCGCTGGTGTCCGTGCGAGGATTGCCAGACGCACGTGAGTGCCCCGGACAGGCCCGAGGGAGCGCCTGCGCGCGGTGATGTCGGCCAATCGCTTGTGCCCACCTATATACTGAGTATTATACCGAGCATGATACCAAGCGAGGGCACACCATGAGCGTCCGGCACGCGCTGCTCGCGCTGCTGAGCGAGGGACCGAAGTACGGGCTCCAGCTGCGCGAGGAGTTCGAGGCGCGCACGGGTGAGGTGTGGCCGCTGAATGTCGGCCAGGTCTACACCACCCTGCAGCGGCTGGAGCGCGACGGGCTCGTCGAGTCCGACGGTGACGACGACGGCCCGCAGAAGGCCTTCCAGATCACCGGCAGCGGCGCCGCGGAGCTGGCTGTCTGGCTGCGAACCCCGCCCGATCTGAGCTCGCCGCCGCGAGACGAGCTAGTGATGAAGGTCCTCGTCGCAGTGCGGCTTCCCGGCACCGACGTGCATGCGGTGATTCAGGCCCACCGGCGCTACCTGGTCCAGCTCATGCAGCGGTGGACCAGGATCAAGGACAGCGACGCCGAGGACGACCTCAGCCTCGCGCTGGCGGTGGACGCCGAGCTATTCAGGCTCGACTCGGTCGTCCGCTGGCTGGACGCCGCCGAAGCCAGGCTCAGGCGAGCCGCGACAACCGACACCGGCGAGATCCGGCCGGCCCAGGCGCCACTGCCACGGCAGCGGCGCAGAACGGGAGCACGGGGATGAGCATGCTGGAGCTGCGGCAGGTATCGAAGGTCTACGGTCACGGGGCAGCCGAGGTGCGCGCGCTTGACCGGGTGAGCCTCGCCGTCGACGAGGGGACGATGATCGCGGTCATGGGCCCGAGCGGATCGGGCAAGAGCACGCTGCTGACCATCGCGGGCAGCCTGGAGGATCCGACTGAGGGCGAGGTTGTCGTCGCCTCGGCCGCGGTGACCAGAATGTCGCGGAAAGACAAGGCACGGCTGCGACGGCGCACTGTCGGCTACGTCTTCCAGGACTTCAACCTGCTGCCGGGCCTGACCGCGGCGGAGAGCGGCGGCTGCTGCTGGCCGACGAGCCATCGGGCGCGCTCGACTCCACGAACGCCGAGGCGGTGATGCGCCTGATGCATGACGCGTGCAAGAACAGCGGGATGGCCGCCGTCGTCGTCACCCACGACGCGCAGCTGGCTTCCTGGGCAGACCGGGTGGTGTTCCTGCGAGACGGCAAGATCACCGACCAGACCGCCCCGCTGGCGGGGCCTGAGTCCCTCCTCGCGCCAGGGCAGCGGTCATGAGCGTGGCGGTTCAGGAACGGCCGGCCAGTCACCGCAGCGGCAACGGCGGCGTCCCCGCCCGGCGCGCCGTCATCCGCTGGGGGTGGCGGCTGCTGCGCCGGGAATGGCGGCAGCAGCTGCTCATCCTCGGGCTGATCACCGTCGCGGTCGCTGCCACCGTCGTCGGCGCGACGGTAGCGACCAATACGCCAGCCACGGCCAGCGCGACGTTCGGCACCGCCAGCGACCTCGCAGCGTTCTCTGGCGGAGGGCCGCACGTGCGCGCGCAGATCGCCGCCCTGGCACACCGCTTCGGCCCCGTCGACGTGATCGAGAACCAGACGCTCTCGATTCCCGGCTCGGTCCAGACCTACGACCTGCGCGCGCAGAACCCGCACGGGCGATTCGGCCAGCCCATGCTCGCCCTTCTCAGCGGGCACTACCCGGCCGCCCCCGACCAGGCGGCCCTGACGACCGGGGTCGCCTCGCAGCTCGGCTTCACGATCGGCGACACGTGGCACGCGGGCGGCAGGACATGGCGGGTCGTCGGCACCGTGACCAACCCGCAGAACCTGCTGGACGCGTTCGCGCTCGTGCAGCCGGGCCAGCTCACCGCGCCAACGCAGACCACCGTGCTCTTCGACGCGCCGCGCATCAGCCGGGCGTCGATCGGGCTTTCCGCGCAGACGCGGCAGTCCGCATCATCGGGCAACGTCATCAACCCGGCGACCATCTCGGTGGCAGCCGCCACGCTCGGCATGCTGCTCATCGCCCTGGTCAGCGTCGGCGGGTTCACCGTGCTCGCCCAGCGCCGGCTGCGCTCGATCGGCATGCTCGGCGCCCAGGGCGCGACGGACGCCAACATCGCGCTGGTCGTGCGCGCGAACGGGGTCGCTACCGGCGTCGCGGGCGCGCTGGCCGGCCTGGTGCTCGGGGTGCTCGTCTGGCTGGCATACCGGCCGCGCGCCGAGGCTAGCGCGCATCACCTGATCGGCGCGTTCCAGCTGCCGTGGCTGGTGATCGGGTTGGCGATGCTGCTGGCCGTGGTGGCGGCGTACTTCGCCGCGGCCCGCCCGGCCAGGGCGATCGCCAGGCTTCCGCTGGTCGCCGCCCTCGCCGGGCGGCCGCCCGCGCCGCGACCCGTCCGTCGCTGGTCCTGGCCGGCCGGCCTGGCCCTGCTCGTCGTCGCGTTCTTCCTGATCGGTATCTCCAGTGCGAGGGCCGAGAGCGGCTCGGAAGTTCGCTGCACCTGTTCGGCCCCTTGGTTCTCGGGCTGGTGGCGATGGCCGCTGGAGTGGTGCTGGTCTCCCCCAGTTGCCTCGGAGCCCTGGCTAGAATCACCAATCGCGCTCCGCTGGTGTTGCGGCTTGCCCTGGGTGATCTCGCGCGGTACCGGGCTCGCTCGGGGGCCGCTCTCGGCGCGGTCAGCCTCAGCGTCCTCATCGCCGCCATCATCTGCGTCGCGTCGGCCGCCAGGTTCGGCAACGTCCTCGACTACGCGGGTCCGAACATGGCGTCCAATCAGCTCATCGTCCAGGTGCCGACGATTGGTCCAGGCCCGCAGGCGGGCGGCGGCTCGCAGCCGGGCGGTGCGACACAGCCGGGCGGGGGCCAGGCCGGGAGCCAGCACGGGAAGGTGACCAAGCAACCTGAGGCAGGGCCCGGCCAGACGTTCACCGGCAAGCAACTGGCCGCGATGTCGGCGAGCGCGCACCGCATCGCCGCGCTGCTCGGCTCCCACGACGTGATCCAGCTCGAGACGACCAGCGCCAATCTCCGCCGCGCGGCAGCCGGGCGGGTATGGAACGGGCCGGTGTACGTCGCCACCCCGAGGCTGCTGCGAGCCTTCGGTATCACCGCCGGGCAGTTCAGCGCGGACGCCGACATCCTGACCATGCGTCCTGGCCTGGACACGCTGTCTCGGATGCAGCTGCTCTTCGGCCCGGCAGGCCAGGACGTAGGGCCGCCAGGAGCCACCCGCACGACGTGGCCATGCCCGCCTGCTTCCTGCCTGGCCAACCCCAAGATCGAGGAGGTCGGCGCGCTGCCATCGGGCACCTCGGCACCGAATACGGTGATCACCGCCCACGCCGTACGCCAGTTCGGCCTGACGACCACCACGGCGGGCTGGCTCATCCAGTCGCCAGCCGCACTCACCGCCGCCCAGGTCTCCGCCGCCCAGCACGCCGCGGCGGCAGCGGGCCTGACCGTCGAGACCCGCAACAGCATCCCGTCGCTCTCGGAGATCGTCAACGTGGCCTCCGTCTTCGGCATCCTGCTCGCGCTCGGCATCCTGGCCATGAGCGTGGGGCTCCTTCGCAGCGAGACGGCAGGGGACCTGCGCACCCTGACCGCGACCGGTGCGAGCGCCGCGACCCGCCGGGCGATGTCAGCGGTCACCGCCGGCGCGCTGGCGCTCACCGGCGCCGTCGTCGGCACCGCCGGCGGCTACCTCGCCGCGCTCGGCTTCTTCCGCACCAGCAAGCTGGACGCCTTGTCGTCGCTGAGCAGCATCCCCGTCACGAACCTGCTGCTGATACTCGTCGGCATGCCTGCCGCCGCGGTGCTCGGCGGCTGGCTCCTGGCAGGGCGTGAGCCAGGTGTGATCGCGCGCCAGCCGCTCAGCTGAGCGGCGCCACGCGGTTATGGATTCCGCCATGGGCAAGCATGGTCTTGTGCCTCGGCGCTTTCCTGACCTGAGCCCCTGGGTACCTCGGTCGCTGACGACTAAACGCCCCTGCCGGGGTGAGGCTACGGGGGATTCGGGGTTCGTTCGTGAAGCGCTCTCTTGCGGATTCAGCACGAAGGTTGGGCCCGTCGGCGGTCGCAGGCGGGGCCGTGGCGCTCGCCCTGGCGGCGGGCTGTTCGGCAACCGCGGCGGCTCCCGCCGCGGCACACGTCAAGGCGGCAGCAGCCCATGCCAGCGTGGCGATCCTGCCGGCGGACGGCACCCGCCAAGTGCGCCCGGGCGGCGGAATCACGGTGCGCGCGACCAACGGCCATGTCCAGAAGGTCGTTGTCGCGACGGCCGGCGGCGCCGGCAGGCCTGTCGCCGGCAGCCTGAGCGGCGGCGGCGCCATCTGGCACAGCACAGCACAGCTGCTGCCATCGAAGAACTACACGGTCGTGGCGACGGCCGTCAACGCCGGCGGCCAGAAGGTCACCGCGAGCAGTTCGTTCCGCACGCTGACGCCGCGCAAGACCGTGCACGTAACGGTGCTGGAAGCCGATCACCAGGCATACGGCGTCGGCATGCCGATCGTGCTCACGTTCAGCCACCGCGTCACGAACCGCCGGGCCGTCGAGCGCGCGCTGAGCGTCACGACGTCCAAGCCGGTGATCGGCGCCTGGTACTGGGACACGACCTGGGATGGCAGCACGACGGTCGCGTTCCGGCCGAGGAAGTACTGGTCGCCGGGCACGAGGGTGAGCCTCACGGGTCACCTCAACGGCGTCGAGGTCGCGAAGGGCGTTTACGCTACCCACGACGTCCATGTCGCCTTCAAGATCGGACCTTCGCTGATCGTCAGGGTCAGCACGCGCACCCACTACATGGACGTCTACCACAAGGGCAAGCTGTTCGGTCACTGGGCGATCAGCACGGGTCGCCCGGGTGACGACACGCCCAACGGCCAGTACCTGACCATCGAGAAGGCCAACCCCACGTACATGACCGGCCCGGGATACGCGCTCTGGGTCTACTGGGCCGTCCGTTTCACCTGGGGCGGCGACTACATTCACTCCGCGCCGTGGTCGGTGTGGGCCCAGGGATCAGTGAACGTCAGTCACGGCTGCGTGAATACCTCGCCATCCCGTGATCGTCTCCGGCAGCCCGCGGCCAGGCACCTGGGACAATGGCTGGACCGAATGGTTCCTGCCCTTCAGGAAGTACGTCCGCGGCAGCGCGCTGCACCAGGCGGTCGTGGCCGGGCCGAAAGGCAGCACGTTCGTCGATGCGAGCACCGTCGTGCCGCCGTCCGTGGTGGGGCCGCGCGGGCACGGCCTGTCCTGAGCCAGCCCGCGAACGGCGGCCGTTTTGCTCCGTATCTGCCAGTTCATGCCTGACGAATCGGGGTCAGTGCGAGAGTGGGAGACATGGGGTGCAGGCGGTCGGGTCAGGCTCACCGGCCCTGACTCCGTGCGGTACCGCTGGGCGGCCGAATACCGGCTGTCCGACCTCGACGTCCGCACCGATCCCGAGGTCCGCCAGCGGATCGGCGAGCTCGGCATCACGCTCTGCTCGCTGCACGGCGCCCTGCCCGGCCGCTCCGTCTGATGCCCTTCGCGCGTGACTGCCTCCCGCACCTGTAATCTCGACGAATGCCCAGCACTCCAGGCCGCTTCGCCGGCAAGGTCGCGATCGTGACAGGCGCGGCACAAGGGATCGGCGAGGCGTATGCCCGGGCCCTGGCCGCCGAGGGGGCCGCGGTCGTCGTCGCCGACATCAACACAGAATCAGGGCCGAAGGTCGTCGCGGCGATCGAGGCCGACGGCGGCCGGGCCGTCTTCGCCCGCACCGACGTCTCAAGCCCCGAGTCGGCGAACGCGATGGCGGCGCTTGCGGTGCAGCGCTTCGGCGGCATCGATTACCTGGTCAACAACGCCGCGATCTACGGCAGCATGCAGCTCGACGTGCTGCTCAGCGTGGACTGGGACTACTACAAGTCCTTCATGAGCGTCAACCTGGACGGCGCGCTGGCCTGCACCCGCGCGTGCTACCAGCACATGGCCGACCGCGGCGGCGGCGCGATCGTCAACCAGTCCTCGGTCGCCGCCTGGCACTACGCGAGCTTCTACGGGCTCGCCAAGGTGGGCATCAACGGCCTCACCCAGCAGCTCGCGCACGAGCTCGGCTACCTCGGCATCAGGGTGAACGCGATCGCCCCTGGCCCGACCGACACAGCCTCGACCAGGTCCGTGGTCGGCGATATGGCCAGCGACCTGGTGAAGTCCGCCGCCCTGCGGCGGCTCGGTCAGCCGTCGGACATGGTGGGCGCCTGCCTGTTCCTGCTCTCGGACGAGGCGGGCTGGATCACCGCGCAGGTGCTCAACGTCGACGGCGGCCTGATCTTCCGGCCCTGAGCGGATCGGCTCGCCGGCAAGCTCGGCCTTCCGGCTGCCAGGCCGTGCCGGCTCCGTCAGAACCCGGCCAGGATTCGTAACCCTCGGCCAGGCGCCCGAGCATTCCGACCAGGTGTATCGATGGTCCATCCATCACCATAGTCCGCAATGGATGGACCATCGATACACCTGGCCTCCCGCACAACGTGAGACTCGGGCGACGTGAGTGACCAGCGGGGCTGCTGTTGAGAATGACGCCCGGGCGATGCGGCTCACGGGCGGCGCGCGACCCCGCAGTAGAACGCCCTCGATCCGTCCGTGTCAGCCGAGGCCGGATCCTCCGAGCCCCACAGCCCGACGGTGGTGATCTCCGGCCCGGCTCCCTCATAGGGCACGCGAGGCCCGACTCCGGATCGTCGTCCGGCCCGGTCTCGAGCACTACCCAACCACCCGCGGGGGTGAACTTCATCGCGTTGGTCTGCAGGTTCGTGGTGACCTCGTGGATCCGGAGCGGATCACAGCGAACGTGCACCTCGCTCAGCCGGCGCTCCAGGACGAGCCCCGCTGCGTCGAGGGCGTCGGCCAGGCTGTCCGCCACCGTGTCCGCCGCCAGCGCGAGATCCCGGGCAACGAGCCTGAGCTGCAGCGCCGCCGCTTCTGCCGACGCCAGCCGCTGCAGGTCGTCGACCATCCTGGCGAGCCTCAGCACCTCGGCACGGAGCGAGGTCAGGTTCGCCGACGTCGGCTTGGTCAGCCCGTCGAGCATGGCCTCGTGCCCTGCCTGCAGCACGGCGATCGGGGTGCGCAGCTCATGCGCGACGTCGGCGACCAGGTTGCGGCGCACCTGCTCCAGGTCTTCCCGAGCGCGTCGGCCATCTCATCGAGGCTTCGGCGAGTTCCTGGATCTCACCCAGCCCGCGGACATCCCCGGCCCGCGCCCCGAGTTCGCCGCGGCCCCGGGCTCGGGCGGTTTCGATCAGGCTCTCGACCGGCGCGGTGATCCGCCGGGACAGCAGCAGCGCGACGAGCAGCGCGATCAACGCCGCGACCCCGGCAGCCCGACCCTCGCCGGCCATCGCTGCGCCTGAAATGTCCGGATGGTCTGACCCAGGCCGTCGCCGGCCCGCACCTGCACCACCGCGCAGCCCGTCTGACGAAGTCGAACAGCACGGCCAGGTCCGCAGGCACCCAGTGACCACGATGATAGGCAGCCGCGGCGGAGTTGGCGGTGGCCGCGAGGTCCTTGTGCTGGCTCTTGACCAGCTCGTCGATGCTCCTCGACGTCGTCACGGCACCGAGCAGGATGGACGCGAACACGGCCGCGATGGCGACACCGACGAACGCGAGGGCCGGTTGCAGCCCGAGCCGTCCGATCCAGGGTCTGGCCGGTCTACCCATCCCGGTTCAGGCCGAGCCGGTAGCCACCACCGAGCACGGTCTGCACGATCGCCGGGTTGCCCGGGTCTTCCTCGATCTTCCGCCGCAGGTTCTTCACGTGCGAGTCGATGGTGCGTTCGTAGCCTTCGAAGTCGTAGCCGCGGACCCGGTTGATGAGCTCGAAGCGCGAATAGACCCGGCCAGGGACGGTGGCGAGGGCGACCAGAATGCCCCACTCGGTCGGCGTCAACCCCACCTCCCTGCCGCGAACGGAAGCCACCCGGCGCGGCTCGTCGATGAGCAGGACGCCGTCGCCGAAGCTACTGATCCCCTGCTCGTTCGTAGCCGGCGCGTTCCTGCGCAGGATCGCCTGGACACGCAGCACCAGCTCGCGGGGGCTGAAGGGCTTGGTCACGTAGTCATCGGCTCCGAGCTCGAGGCCGGCGATCCTGTCCTCCTCGCTGGTCTTCGCGGTCAGCATGAGGATCGGAGTCGAGCTCGTCGCCCTGACCTCCCTGGCGACCGCCTCCCCTGGGACATCGGGCAGGCCGAGATCGAGCACGATCAGATCGGGACTCGCCGTCTCGGCGACGCTGATCGCCTCGGCACCCGACTCTGTCGACAGCACAGAGAACCCGGCTCGTTCTAGATAGGAGCGGACGAGCTCCCTCAGCTTGCGCTCGTCCTCTACCAGGAGCACAGTCGCGGTCATGGCGGTCTGATCACCGTCCCCGAGATCCGATAGCCCAATCCTTCCACGTGCCGGCCGCTTTGCCGAGTTCAGGCGGCTCGCTTGCGTGAGTCTCTGACTCATCAGGATTCACACAGCCTCCATGTCGGCTGCACGGCCCTGTCAACGCCGCCGTGTTACATCTAGTGAATACCCACTCGCACAAAGCGTCTTGGGGAGGGGTAGAGCACGCGGTTCGCACCGCAGGTGCCGTCCCTGTGTGATCGCGCCCGGGCGCGTCGGAATGACCCGGATGTTTTGGGGGAAACATCCGGAAGCCGGATTACGGGGGAACATCCGGCTCATCCGACGTGACCGGGCGCGAACATGTCTGGCACACCCCGTGATCAGTGCTCGATCTCAGTGGTCGTGGCCGGCGCCTGACCGCAGCAGCGCCATGCGGCGGGACTCAGCGGCGGCTACGGGGAGCGTGACCGTGACCCGCGTTCCGGTGCCCGGCTCGCTGGTGATGTCGAGCTGACCGTTATGCGCCGCCACGAGCTCAGCGACGATCGTCAGGCCGATGCCGCTGCCCGCGGCCATCTCCGCGGAGCGGATGCCACGGTAGAACCGCTCGGTGACATGCGGAAGCTCGTCAGCCGTGATGCCGATGCCGGTGTCATTGACGCCGATGGTGGCCATGCCGCTGCCGTCCGGGCCGATGGCGAGCCGGACGGCGCCGCCCGGCGGCGTGAACTTCAGTGAGTTCGTGAGCAGGTTCGAGATCACCTCGCGCATCCGCGCCGGGTCACTCATGACGTAGACCTCCGTCAGGCGTTGCTCCAGGCTGACATCTGCGACCCGGAACGCGTCGCCAAGGCTGTCCGCGGCCTCGGCGGCGATCTCCGCGAGGTCGTGCGGTGAGAGCCGCAGCTGTAGCGAGGCGGACTCGGCAGCGGCGAGCCGCTGCAGGTCTTCGACCATCTTGGCCAGCCGCAGGACCTCATCGCGCAGCGACGCGACGGCATCGGGAGTGAACTCGGTGACCCCGTCGATCATGGCTTCCAGGCTGGCCTGCAGGACGGCGACGGGGGTGCGCAGCTCGTGCGCGACGTCGGCGACCAGGTTGCGGCGCAGCCGGTCCTGCTTGTCCAGCGCGACCGCGCTCTGGTTGAACGACTCGAGCAGCTCGCGGATGACTCCGGTGCCGCGCACCGGCTTGATCTGGGCCGCCCGGTACCCGCGGCCGCGCGACCTGACCGCCTCGAGAAGCTGCTCGAGCGGTCTTGTGATCGCCCGCGCCACGATCAGCGACACCACCAGCGCGATCAGCGCGGCGATCCCCGCCGCGGCCAGGCGGGTGTGCCATTTGGCTGCCTCGAATTGTCGCACCATGGCACCCGGGCTTGACGCGCTGAACCGCACGGTCAGCTCGCCGATCCTGTCGTGTCCCAGCGTGATCGGCACCACCCGCTGATGGGCTGCGGGAAAGCCGGAGAACCGCGGCGACTGGCCGACGACGGCACCAGCGCGGTCGCGTACCTGCACGCCCGCGTCGCCGCGCATGGCACGGTCGAGCGCTGAATCGAGATTGGCGTGCGCCCACGTGTTTCCCTGGTACGCGGCGGCCGCGGTCACCGCGACGGACTGAGCAAGGCTTCCTTCCTGCTGCGCGGCGATCGCGTTGATGTCAGCGCCCTGGCTTTCAGCGAAGATTGTCGCGTTGATGGCGATCGCCGCGAGTGCGACGGCCACGAAGACCAGCGCCAGCCGGCGTCCGAGCTGGCCGATCCCGAGGAGCCTCCCGTTGCGCATGCTGCCGCCGTACAGCCGGCGCGTTCCCCCCATGCGTGGCAACCTCATGTGCCGAAAATCACGTCCCCGATTCGAAGTCACTCGGTGCCCGGCGCCCGCCCGCCGAGCGTGCGGTGAGTCAGCTAGCGATCGCCGGCGAGCCAGCGGCGCGCGTTGCCTGCGCGAGTGGCCAGCTCGTCTGGCTCAAGCAGCAAACAGGACAATCAATCACATACGGTGTCTCGGTCAGCCAACCGGTGCTGATGGGCTGCTCGCAACTGCGGCAGATGCCGTAGGTGCCGGCCCTAATCCGGTCGATCGCGTCCTCGATCAAGGCGAGATCCTCGTGCGCCCGCATGACGCGGTTCATCAGCAGCGTGTCGGTGCGGGCCTGGCGGGAGGTTAGCGCGTGGACCGTATCAGCGGGTACGTCCTCGTGGTCGGCCGTGGACAGCACGACGATCTGGTCGACCTTCTGCCGCCACAGGTTCTCCAGCATGACGAGGTACCCACCGGTATCCATGGATGGAGGAAAGCCGGTGCCGGTGCAATCTTGGTGACCGAGGTGTGGAGCCTTCATGAAAGTCGTCAGGTGGCCGGCAGCGTGACCGTGACCTGTGTCCCGTGCCCTGGCTCGCTGACGACCTGCATCCGACCGTGATGGAGCCTGGCGAGCTGATCCACGATCGCGAGCCCGATGCCGCTCCCCGGGACGTCCGCGGCCTGCTGACCGCGGAAGAACCGCTGCGCCACGTGCGGCAGCTCGCCGGCTGGTATGCCGATGCCCGTGTCGCTCACCCGGAGCATCGCGACTTGGCCGCCGCGCGGAGCGGGCCCGGTTTCCGGCATCACTCCGGTTTCGAGCGTGACTGTTCCTCCAGCGGGCGTGAACTTGGCGGCGTTGCTCAGCAGATTCACCGCGACCTCATGCATGCGGCGCGCGTCGCACACGACGTCGGCGGGCGCGAGCTCGAGGGTCAGCCTGACGTTTGCGGCCTCGAATGAGGCGGTGAGGCTCTCGGCGGCCTCGGCGGCAATGCCAGCTAGGTCGTGCCTGGCCAGCTCCACCTTCAGCGCCGCCGACTGCCCCGACGCCAGGCCCCCGAGGTCATCGGCCATCTGAGCCAGCCGCACGACCTCATCGCGCAGCGAGCCCAGGTTCTCCGATGTAGGCTCGGCCAGCCCGTCCTGCATCGCCTCCAGGCCGGCCTGCAGGACGGCTATCGGAGCGCGCAGCTCATGCGCGAGGTCAGCGGCCATCTCGCGGCGCAGCCGCGCCTCCGCGCTGGTCGACTCCGCCATCTGGTCGAACGCGGCGGACAGCTCGCGAACCTCGGTGACTCCGCGCACGTCGCCCACGCGGGCGGTGTTGTCTCCTGCCCCCATCGCGCGTACCGCGGCGATCAGCCTGTCGACGGGAGCGGTCAGCCTGCGCGACACCAGCAGCGAGACGATCAGCGCGAGCAGGACGGCGGACACCGCTGCCGCGATCCTGATGTGCCACCGCAGGGTCTCGTAGTGGCTGATCGCGCCCGCCAGCCCGCGACGGCCGAACTTGAAGGTGACGAACCCGACATTCCCTCCGTTGTCGATCACGCGCCGACGACGGACGAAGCCCGACCGGAACCTGGCGAAGCCAGGCGAACGTCGGATCACCCGCCCTGAGCGATCACGAATCTGGACAGCCGCGCCTGCCTTGGCGACCAGGCCCATGACCGGCGCGAGCTCTTTGCTGTCCCAGCCGGCGGGAGTGTGAGCGACAGCCGATGCCAGCGCGAGCGCCTGGCTCAGGTCGGCGCTCTGCTCGGACTCAAGCCGGTTGACGTCGGCGGCGACCGTGGCGCCCGCGATGGCGAGGACGGTGCCGATTGCCGTGATGCAGACGATCACCATCGCCAGCGCGAGGCGCAGGCCGGTCAGGCCGATCCACGGGCCCTGGCCGCGGCCGCGGGAGCCGCCAGGCCAGGACCGGCTCCCCGCCACAACTGTCGTCGTCTTCACGCCCGACGTCCCCCACCTCAGGACTCAGCCGAGCGCGCCACAGGATTGTCCGCCAGGGGCGACGCGCAGTTGCCGGGGTCTGCTGGACGCGCCCTCACAGCTCGGCTGCGGGCGATGATGCCATCGGGCGCTTGACGATGCCAGCTACCACGCGGGTGACACCCCTACTCGAGCAGGACGTCCGCGTCGAAGCAGGTCCTGTCGCCGGTGTGACATGCGCCTCCGGCCTGCTCGACCCTGACCAGGACGGTGTCGCCATCGCAGTCGAGCGCGACCGACCTGACCAGCTGGACGTGGCCGGAGGTCTCCCCCTTGACCCAGTGCTTCTGCCTGCTCCGCGACCAGTAGGTGCAGCGGCCCGTGGTCAGCGTGCGATGCAGCGCCTCGTCGTCCATCCAGCCCAGCATGAGCACCTCGCCGGTATCGTGCTGCTGCGCGATCGCGGGGAACAGGCCAGCGGCGTCCCGCTTCAGCCTGGCCGCGATCCGCGGGTCGAGGCCACTAAGCGGTCGCGCGGCGGGCTCGACGCGCGCGCTCCTGTCAACACCGCCTTGCTCTGTCATGGATGCGATTCTCGCAGTCCGGCGCGGTGCGCCGTGTTCTCCCTGACCGGGTATCCGGCCGCGCGCAGGGCGTCCTTGACCGGGCCGATCCGCAGGTCGCCGAAGTGGAACAGGCTCGCGGCCAGCACCGCGTCCGCGCCGGCCCCGACGGCCGGCGCGAAGTCACCGACGTGCCCGGCGCCGCCGCTGGCGATCAGCGGCACGTCGACGACGGCACGCACCGCCTGGATCAGCGGCAGGTCGAACCCCGCCTTGGTGCCGTCGGCATCCATGGAGTTGAGCAGGATCTCGCCGGCCCCCAGCTCGGCGGCCCGTGCCGCCCACCCGACAGCATCGAGCCCGGTGCCGCGCCGGCCGCCGTGCGTGGTGACCTCAAACATCCCGGGCCGCCCTGCCAGCCGCCTTGCGTCGACGGAGATGACGACGCACTGCGATCCGAACCGCGCGGCGGCTTCGGTCAGCACCTCTGGCCTGGCGATCGCCGCCGTGTTCAGCGAGACCTTGTCGGCCCCGGCTCGCAGCAGCCGGTCCACGTCGCCGGGGCTGCGCACCCCGCCACCGACGGTGAGCGGGATGAAGACCTGGTCGGCGGTCCTGGCGACGACCTCCCGCATTGTCTCCCGGTCGTCGCTGGACGCGGTGATGTCGAGGAAGACGAGCTCATCGGCGCCGTCGGCGTCGTAGGCGGCCGCCAGCTCGACGGGGTCGCCGGCGTCTCGCAGCCCGCGGAAGTTGACCCCCTTG
>WNGJ01009858.1_pt1 | contig 13620 bp, 12 predicted proteins | sample 5400611 | NCBI WGS metagenome assembly WNGJ01 (sample SAMN13153375, study PRJNA577476) | soil metagenome | isolation source: 40 cm soil or saprolite under Garry oak tree replicate 1 | place: USA:California | collected 2016-06-15 | reverse complement strand
CGTGGATCAACAATCCCGCCGGGAACGAATTCCCGTACACTGTCGTCGCGGTGTGCGAACGCCTAAGGGACCGCATTGGTGAACAGCATGGCCTTGGGTCTGCAGATCTCTTGACGTGAGAGAACATGCTCCAGCTAACTCCGCAGTGCACCGGACCGGGGGCTCGCGTTGCTCGCCCGCCGGCCGGTGACCGCGAGCGTTGGGCGTCAAGACAGAGCAATCATAGGGGGGGAATATGAAGGGTGTCTCTGTCGCGATAGTGCTCGTCGCTGGTATGTGGTTCGCGGCCTCTGTACCGATGGCGGAAGCTGCCCCATGTCTTATGGTCACGTTGACCGGCACCCAGAGCGGTCCGTCGGTTTTCAACGGTCAGGCTGGCGCTGGAACGCTTGTGCGTTACGGCGACGACAGCAACGATTGCGCGGCCATGAAGCTGCAGTTCGACGCGGGACGTGGCACAAACATGCGGCTGTCACAGATCAATGTGACTCCAGTACAACTCAATGCAGTCTTCTTTACGCACATGCATGGAGATCACACGGAGGGTTTTGCCGACATCATGATGCTGCGGTGGTACTTGAAGGGGCCAAAGATCGACATCGTCTGCAGTTCGGATGCAACATCTCGTCTGGGGCACACGAACAGCTGCCGAAAATTTGTGACGCATGTTGCGGATGCATTCCTCCAGTCCGGCGAGATCGCCGAGCGTCGCTCCGAGGACAACGCGCGTCTCGCGGGCGGGCCAGCCGATTTGACCAATGTAATCACGTTCGATCCGAAGGACGAGCCGCAGGTCGTCTGGTCGTCCGGCGACGTGAAAGTCAGCGCGATCCGGTCTACTCATACTGCGGGCCATGCGTCCTATCGCGTGGACACACCGGCTGGAAGTGTGGTGATTGGCGGAGACGCAGGCAACGATGTGCTCGCGCCACCACGCGCTTCCTCGACGTCCGATCAAGTGGAGAAATTGGCGAAGGGGGTGGACATCATCGTGCACTCAGCGTTCCACCCCGTCTTGGGGCCGGACCGCGGCAGCGGATTTCCGCCACTGTCCTATTACCGCCAAAGCCTGGCCTCCGATCTCGGCGCCATGGCACAGCGCGTGGGAGCCAAGCACCTTGTGCTCACACATCTTGGCCCATCGCTCGGAGCAGTGATACACAACCGCTGGAAGGTTCCGGGCGGTCCGTTAACGCAAGCGGACTATCGCAAAGCGGTCGAGGCGGGCGGGTTCACCGGGAATACGATTGTCGGAACCGACCTTGCGACCCTGCGGCTTCCGACGAAGTAAACAAGGTTAGCTTTTGCCATCATGGAGATTGACGCCCAACAACATGGTTGAGCGGCCCGGCCCAGAGCGGCCGGCCGCTCACCATGAACGATAGGCGTGACGCGGGCGACGCATCGAAGAAAGGAAGGTGCAACGATGGATGCGCGTGCCCCTCTGCACATGAAGAGAACGGTTATGCTGATCGCTCGGTCGAATAAGCGCTTTGCGGTTCCGCTCATCGCGGTCGTCCTGCTGGGTGCGGTGACCGCCGAGGCCCAGCAATCACCCGACCCCAGGGTCGCGGATCTCGTCGCATCCGGTAAGGTTCGAGTGGGGGTCGGACTTGGGAGTCCTCCCGTAGCCATCAAGGACCCAGTCACCGGTGAATTGCGCGGGCCGGCCTGGGATCTTGCGCGCGCACTCGCAGCGCGCATCGGGATTGAACTCCTACCGGTCGAGTATCCGAGACCTGGTGCGGTCATGGAAGGCGCCCAAGCCAACGCGTGGGATGTGGCGCTGCTCGGCATCGATCCATCTCGCGCGGCTCAGGTAGACTTTTCGCCGCCCTACATACGATACGACCTCACCTTTATGGTGGCAGCCGGCTCGTCAATCCGGAACGTCGCGGATGCGGATCAGGCCGGGGTCCGTATCGCGGTTCCGCGCGAGGACATCTCAGACCTCCGCCTGAGTCGCACGCTGAAGCGAGCTGAATTAGTGCGCGCCAACACCATAGCCGCCATGGTCGACCTGCTGCGCGCTGGACAAGCCGACGTATGTGCGGGGACCCGTCCGGGGCTTCTAGACGAATTGTCACGGCTCCCCGGCTTTCGTGTGCTGGAGGACCGCTTCGGGGTCATCCTCGTGGCAATGGTTGTCCCGAAGGGTCACGCCGGACGTATCGCCTACATCAGCGACTTCATCGAAGAGGCCAAGGCCTCTGGGTTGATGCAGCGGGCTATCGAGCGTAGCGGCTTGCGCGGAGTCGAGGTGGCTCCCCCAGGCAATCCCGGGCCGCAGAAGTGAACGCGTCAGGACAAGAAAGTCACGGCCGGTTTCGGTTTCGATCTCGCCATCCTCACGCGTCTGGCTGGGCCGACGAGCGCCTAACTTCGCAGTGGACCGGACCGCTGGCTCGCATTCGCTCGCCGCGGCCGGTCACCGCGGCGTTCGGCTTCCAAAAGAGGAAAGGAAGGCGGTAGACTTTGTCGGTGAAACGAACGAGGGAAAAGCAAACCTCGGCGTAGCCGTTTACACTGTTGGACAGCGCGTCGTCGCGACGATGGAACGAGAGGCGTAGTGCAGCGTGGTAGGCCCAGCGGAACGCTTCTCAGACGCAGCGAGGCGCTGGGATCAGACGCGGTGTTGGGAGGCTTTGTGTTTTAGTCACGCTGTCAAATCTGTCTAGGGATCACATGGAAGTGGCCGATCCATTTAGCGGAAACGTGGTCGCGACCGAAACACGGGTTCGAGTCTTGTCGGCCTCGAGGCGCGAGCGTTCGCCCTCGGCTCCTTTACCCAGCGGGTGGGGCGGCCGTTCGTGACACGATCCGGGTCTCGTAGGCGGCGACGAACCCGGGCGAGCGCTTCTTCAGGCGTTCGTGGCTGATGCGGCCGCCGCGCATCACGTAGTCGTAGGCGAACGGCCACGGGTCGAGCTGCATCTTCTCGCGGAAGCGTTCGTACCAGGCGTAGCTCCGCTCCGCCACGTTCAGGAACTTGTCCACCCCCGGCCGCCGCGCCTCCTCGAACGCCTGCAGCGCCGCGGGCACGTCCGCGCCGTGCGTCTCGAATGCCCGGAACAGCGCGATGGCGTCCTCGAGCGCGTTGCGCGTGCCGGAGCCGATCGAGAAGTGTACGGTTCGCAGCGCGTCGCCGATCAGGACCACGTTGTCGTGGCTCCAGCGGCGATTCGTCACCACCTTGAACGTGATCCACAGCGAGCGGTTGGTGAGGAGCGGATGGCCGCGCAGGTCAGCCGCGAAGACCGCCTCGCAGTAACGGCGACTCTCGTCTTCGGACAGGGACGCCAATCCCACCCGTTCCCACGTCGCGGCGTCGCACTCGACGACGAACGTGCTGCAGTGCGGTGCGTGACGGTAGTGGTGGGCGACAAACACGCCGTCGGCGTTCTCGCGAAAGGTGAGAGTCAGCGTGTCGAAGAGCTGGGTCGTTCCGTACCACACGTAGCGGTTCGACAGCGAGGCGATCGACGGGTCGAGCGGCTCGCGGTAGGTTTCGCGCACCACGCTGTTCACCCCGTCCGCCCCCACAATCAGATCGCAGTCCGCGAAGGCCGCCAGGTCAGGGAGCCGGCGCTCGAACTCCAGCCCCACGCCTCGGCGGCGGCAGTGATCCTGAAGCACCTGGAGCAGCTCCAGGCGGGCGATCCCCGAAAAGCCGATGCCGTCGATTCTCACCCGCTCGTTGCGGTGCACGATCACCTGGTCGTCCCAGGTCTGCCAGCGCCGGTCCAGGTCGGCGTAGGAGTCGGGATCGGCGTCCTGAAGGAACGACAGTGCGCGGTCGGAGAACACCACGCCGAAGCCAAACGTGCCCCCTGCCGGGTTCTGCTCCACGACCCGGATCTCGTGCGACGAGTCGAGGCGTTTCATCAGCAGGGCGAAGTACAACCCGGCCGGTCCGCCGCCAACGATGCCGATCCTCATGGCGTGAGAGCCCCGGCCCGCTCACACCATCAACCGCAGCCGGAACAGCCGCTGGGCGAGCAGGATGAGCCCGCCCACGATGACGATCTGCAGCGCGGAGGCGGCGGCGATCGACGGGTCGGCCTCGAACTGGATCTGGGAGAAGATGTGCACGGGGAGGCTCGGCGCGCTGGCGCCGGCGAGGAAGAGGGCGAGGTTGATGTCGCTGAACGAGATGATGAAGGAGAACACCGCGGCCGTCACGAGGCTCGAGCGGAGCAGGGGCAGCGTCACCTTGAAGAAGGCCTGAAACCGGCTGGCCCCCAGGCTCATCGCCGCCTCTTCGAGCCGCGGGTCCATGCCGACGAGGCCGGCGGTCACACAGCGGATGGCGTAGGGCGTCGCGATGACGATGTGGCCAACGAGCAGCGTCATCGACGAAGTCGACCAGGCGAGCCGCGCCAGATAGAGGTACACCGCGGCCCCGGAACCGGAGACGCACGAGGCCGATCGCCGAGAGGCTGCCGACGAGGGTGGCGGCGAGCGCGGTGAGGAGCCCGACCACCTGGCTCACGCGGAACGAGCGGACGAACATCTCGCTGGCGAAGAACGCCTGGTACCAGCGCAGGGACAGGCCTTTCGGAGGGAAGTCGAAGGTCGCCGTGGAGCCGAACGACACGGCAGCCACCACCACGAGCGGGGCGAGCAACAGCGCGTAGACGGCGATCGCGAACGGCCAGAGAAAGCGCGGCGAGCGGCCGCTCATCGCGCCGTCTCCAGCCGGGCCCGGCGCCGGGAGGCCCAGAGCGCCAGACCGACCAGCCCCAGCATCAAGAGCGCCAGGACGATCGTCAGGCTCGCCGCGCCCGGCCAGTTATAGGCGGAAAGCACTTCCTCGTAGATCTGCTGACCTATCATGCGCGAGCGCCGGCCACCCATCAGGGCGGGCGTGACAAACGCGCTCATCGACACGCTGAAGACGAGCAGGGCGCCGGAGAGGAGCCCGGGCATGCTCAGAGGCAGGATGGTGCGCGTGAACATCTGTCCCCAGCTCGCGCCGAGGTTCCGTGCCGCCTCCTCCAGGCTCGGCGAGATGCGCTCGATGGACGCCATGATGGGCAGCACCATGAAGGGCATGCTCTGCTGGGCGAGCCCGATGACCACCGCGCCTTCGGTATGGAGCAGCTGCACGCCGTCGCCTGCGCCCAGCCGCCGGAGCGCCTGGTTGACGAGCCCCTCGTTGCCGAGGATGACGACCCAGCCGAACACGCGGATCACCGTGCTCACCATGAGGGGCATGATGAGCAGGAACAGGCCGAGCGTCATGATCCGCGGCCGCGCCCGCGCGAGGAGGTAGGCGAGGGGATAGCCGAGCGCGACACAGACGACGGTCACGACGAGCGACAGCCGGAGCGTGCGAAAGAACAGGTTCGCGTAGTACAGCTCCCACAGCTTCGAGTAGTTGGCGGTGGTGAACTCGGCGATGGCGATCTTCGTCGGCGAGTGGAGGTACACGCTCAGGAGGGCGACGTTGGCGAACGGCAGCACGAGGAAGACGAGGAGGTAGAGCCCGTACGGGCCGACGAAGAGCACCCAGTACGGAGACGGCCGCTCGCGCCCCATCCGCGGGCGCTACCGGCGAAGCACGTGGATGTCCTCGGGATCGATCGCCAGATCGATGGCGGTGCCCGAGGCAATGACGCGCGTGCCCTTGCTGTTCTTGATCGACACGAGCAGGGGCTGGCGGTCCGAGGCGAGCACGCGCAGGTGCAGGTCCTCGCCCAGGTAGGTGACGTCGCGCACGGACGCCGTGAATCGATTGGTCCGGGCCGCGTTGCCATTGCTCAGCCCGGCCATCTGAAACCGCTCCGGGCGCAGCATCAGCGTTACCGTCGCGCCGGCGACGTCGGGAATCCGCGGGATCGTGAGAAGGAGGCCGTGCTCGGTCTCGACGGCGGTGTCGGCGGGGCCGTCGTCGCCGCGCACCCGCGCCTGGAGGACGTTCGAGCTGCCGATGAAATCGGCGACGAACGCGCTGGCCGGCCGCTCGTAGATCTCGCTCGGGGTGCCGATCTGTTCGATCCGGCCTTGCGAGAGGACGGCGATGCGGTCGGAGAGGGCGAGCGCCTCGGTCTGGTCGTGGGTGACGTAGACCGCCGTCTTGCCGAGCCGCCGCTGCAGAAGACGCAGCTCGTAGCGCATCTGGATGCGCAGCTTGAGGTCCAGGTTGGACAGCGGCTCGTCGAACAGAAGGAGGCTCGGCTCCAGCACGAGCGAGCGGGCGATGGCCACGCGCTGCTGCTGGCCGCCGGAGAGCTGGGCGGGGTAGCGCGCCCCGAGGCTCGGCAGGTCGACGAGGTCCAGCATCTGGCCGACCCGGCGCTCGATTGCCGCTTTGTCGACCTTGCGCAGCCGCAGGCCGAACGCGACGTTGTCGAACACCGTGAGGTGGGGGAACAGCGCGTAGTTCTGGAAGACGAGTCCGACGTCGCGGCGATGCGGCGGCCGGTCGTCCAATCGCCGGCCGCCCAGCGCGATGGCGCCCTCGGACAGCGTCTCGAATCCCGCGATGCAGCGAAGCGTCGTCGTCTTGCCGCAGCCGCTGGGGCCGAGGAGCGAGAAGAACTCGCCCTCCATCACCTCGAAGGACAAGGGGCCGACGGTGACCTGGGGCGAGTACCGCTTGGTCAGCCCCCTGACCTCGAGCTCGACCTTGGGCCCGGCCACCGGCTTAGCCCAGCACCTCCTTGTTCCAGCGGGCGAGGTAGGCGGCGCGGTGCTGGTTTATCTTGTGATAGTCGAGGGGCATCATGTTCTTGAGGTCGTCGTCCTTCAGGCCGTAGTGCGCGATATCCGCCGACAGTTTCGCCTTCCGGCTGGACGGCGGATAGCGGAACCGGCGCGTCATCTCGAGCTGGTACTCCGGATCCAGCGTGATGTTGACGAACTGCTGGGCCTGCCGCTCGAACTTCGTGCCCTTGAGGATCGGGAACCCGTTGCCCACCTGGATGCTGCCCTTGGGGTAGACGATATCCACGGGCACGCCCTCCGCCTGCAACGAGAAGCAGCGGCCGTTCCAGAACGGCATCACCCAGATCTCCTCACGCGTGAACGCCTTGAGCGTCACGTCGGTGTTCTCCATGATGACGGCGTCGTTCTTCCTGGCCAGCTCGGCGATGGCTTTCATCCCCGGATCGATGTTGTCGGGGGTGCCTCCCAGCGACTGGTTCAGCGCGTGCAGCCACTGGATGCCGACCCAGCCGTACGCGGGAATGCCGACCTTGCCCTTGTACTTGGCGCTCCACATATCCATGAACGAGGTCGGCTTCGGCGTGACGCGCTTGGTGTTGTAGACCACGCCCATGACGATCTGCGTGTGGGCCGCCCAGAAGGCCTTGAGCCCGGCCCGGGGCGGCTCGGACGTCCCGGGCAGGAGATCCTTGTAGTTGGTGATGACGCCGAGGTCGTACTCCTGCAGACACCCGCCCTCGGCGAGCAGGACGGCCTCGGCATTCAGCAGCGCGGGCACGGTGAAGGGCGGGTTCCCGCACTGGGCCATCGCCTTGGTCGCGATGACGGAGTCGATCATGTGCGCGTAGCTGACGGGGGTGTTGACGCGCTTCTCGAAGCCGGCGTTCACCACGTAGGCTTGCTTCAGTCCGTCACCCCACGACCCGCCCGTCGACGCGATGGTGAACGCGTCCTCCGCGGCGGCCGGCCGCGCCCCGCCCATCTCGGCGGCGGCGATCGCCACCGCGCCGAGCCCCATGGCCCTGATGATGTCCCGCCGCGAGATGTCCGTGTGCATGATGCTCCTCCTTGCTCGAGCGCAGGGCGAGTGCGACGCGTGGACAGGTGCCGCTCAACACCGGGTCACGACGGAATTGCTCCAGCGACGCCGGGAGGATACCGCCCCTCATCGGGCAAGTCCAGCGCTGGTCACTCCGCCCCGCCGGCCCCTTCGAAGTCGGTTGACGGATTGAACGCGCTCGCCTAGGGTTTCGTCATGCATCCCATCGAGCTCGGCCGACTGTCCGTCGTCGCCGTCGTCGAGCGCGCCGGTCCCACGCGGCCCACCTGGCTCCTGCCCGATGCGACGCCGGAGGCCGTGGAGCGTCACCGGAGCTGGCTCGCGCCGAACTTTCTCGATGACAAGGGCCGGTTCCTCCAGAGCATCCACAGCTTCGTGGTCCAGGCCCCCGGCCTGACGCTTCTCGTCGACACCTGCGTCGGCAACGACAAGGACCGCGGGGGCCGTCAGCCCTTCCACATGATGCACACAGCGTTTCTCGAGGACCTGGCCGCGGCCGGCTTCCCGCCCGAGTCCATCGACGTCGTGCTGTGCACGCACCTGCACGTCGACCACGTGGGGTGGAACACGCGGCTGGACGGCGGACGGTGGGTGCCGACGTTCCCCCGCGCGCGCTATCTCTTCGCGAAGCGCGAATGGGAGCACTGGTCGGCCGAGCCCGACCCGGACACCGCACGCATCATGGCGGACAGCGTGAAGCCCGTCCTCGACGCCGGCCTCGCCGACCTCGTCGCGATGGACCACCGGATCTCGAGCGAGATCTGGCTCGAGCCGACGCCCGGGCACACGCCGGGACACGCCAGCGTGCGACTCGAGGGCGGAGACAGGGCCGCCGTCATCACGGGCGACCTCATGCACCATCCCGTCCAGGTCGCGGAGCCCGAGTGGGGGAGCCACTTCGACACCGATCTGGGCGAGGCGCGCAAGACGCGCCGCGCGTTCTGCGAGCGCTACGCGGGAACGGGCGCCCTTGTCCTCGGCACCCACTTCCACCATCCGACGGCCGGCCGCATCGTCCGCCACGGCGAGACGTGGCGGTTCGCCGCGGCCGAGCCGCGCTGAGATCGGAGTGGTGTTACCATTCTCTGCTGAGACCCACGCGAAGGAGTCCGACATGACGATTCCCGAATCACGCCCGCCCATCTCGCCGGGCGAGCCGGCGCCCGACTTCACTCTCCCCGCCGTGGACGGGGAGGAGACCGTGTCGCTGGCAGACTATCGGGGCCGGAGCCCCGTATTCCTCGCTCTACTCATCGGGCTGTGGTGCCCGTTCTGCCGGCGGCAGATCGCGCAGATGGGGGCGACCGACCGAAAGCTCAAGACGCTCGGGGTGGAGTCGCTCGGGATCGTGGCCACCCCGCCCGAGAACGCCCGGCTCTACTTCAAGTTCCGCCCGACCCGGGTGCGTCTGGCCGCCGACCCGGAGTTGGCCACGCACCGCGCGTACGGCCTGCCGAAGCCGGCCCCGACCCAGGAGCTGATGCAGCAGTTCGCGTCGGTGCGGATCAATCCCACCGGCGAGCTACCTGAGCCTCTGCCCATCCCGGAAGTCGCAGCCGCCATCGGGAAATTTGATGGCTACACGACCAATGAGACCGACCAGGCAGACCTCCAGCGGCAGTGGCCCCAGCTCAAAGGCCAGTTCCTGATCGATCGGGACGGCATCGTCCGGTGGGCCTACATCGAGTGCGCGACCGAGGGTCTGGCCGGGATCGGGAAATCCCCCTCGGAGGAGGAGATCCTCGCCGCCGCGCGCGCCCTGCCGCGCCGCTGAGGATCGCGACCGGGCCGAGACGTTCGAAGATCATGGCGGCTCCTCAGTCCAGGCCGCCACCCGACGCGTCGATTACGTCACCTCGCCGGCCCGGCGGGACGGCTCGTGGGCGGTGTCGCTGAACGCATGCTCGTCGCCGTGGCCACGCCATGGATGGCCTCCCGGCGACCCACACCGGGGCACCACCGGGACCACCTCCGGGCCTAGGCGCGGCGGAACTTGAAGTTGAAGCGCCGGATCTCGAACTGCTGGTTCGGATTCGGGGTGAACTCGACGTACTTCTGCATCCCGTAGTCCTCGTAGGGCTGGATGACGGGCAGCCACGGGAAGTTCTCGAGGAAGATCTTCGTCATCTCGCGATACGCGTCGGCGCGGAACTTCTCGTCGACGGAGAAGCGGGCGGCGTTGCCGAGCTCGTCGAACTTGGCGTCGCGCCAGTAATCGTACGGCCCGCCCGGGCCGAGCAGGCGCCACATCATGCCGTCCGGGTCGCCGAGCTCCCGGTTCTTCTGGGCGCGCACGGAGAACTCGATGACCTCGACCTTGACGTTGACGCCCACGTCCTTCCACATCGACGCGATGGCCTCGGACATGGCCTTGTCCTGCGCCACGTAGGCCACGGTGGTCTCGATGAAGATCTCCTCGCCCTTGTAGCCGGCCTTCTTCAGCCTCTCGCGGGCCTCCTTCGGGTTGTAGGCGAGCGGGGGAAGCTTCGGGTCGAAGTGGTTGTCACCCTTGGCGATGGGCTGGCTGGGCACGATGCCGCGCCCCTTCCAGAGCTCCTTGACGATGAGGTCGCGGTCGATGGCGAGCGAGAGCGCCTGCTTGACGAGCGGATTGTCCAGGGGCGGCCGCTTGCTGTTCACGCCCAGAACGTACAGCCCCGCGTAGAGGACGCCCGCGACCCGCGTCGAGGGGTTGCCGGTGATGCGCTCGCCCTGGTCGGGCGGCACCTGGACGATGACATCGGTCTCGCCCTTCAGGAGGGCCGCGATGCGCGGCGCCGTCTCCGGGATCGCCCGCATGATCCAGCGGTCCACGTCGATCTTGCCGCCCCAGTAGCCCCCGTAGGCGTCGAAGACGGCCCGGTCGTCCTTGACCCAGGAGCTGAAGCTGACGGGCCCGGTACCGACCGGCTTGGCGTTGAAGGCGTCGTTGCCGACCGCCTCGATGTACTTCTTCGGCACGATCTGGCCGCCGTAGAAGGCGAGCCGCGCGGGCAGCAGCGGGTCGGGCTTCTTGGTGTGGATGACGAGCGTGTACGGATCGGGCGCCTCGATGCGGTCGATCGTGGCGAGCGCCGTGGAGACCATCGTCTTGACGGCGGGATCGTACGTGCGCTCGACGCTGAACTTCGCGTCCGCGGAGGTGAACGGATCGCCGTTGTGGAACTTGACCCCCGGGCGGAGCTTGAACCTCCAGGTCGTCTGCCCCTCGAGCTTCCACTCGGTCGCCAGCCCGGGGTGGAGCTTGCCGTCAGGGTGGCGACTCGTCAGGTTGTCGAACAGGTTGAAGGAGACGCGGATGTCGTTGGACGACGTGCTGTAGTGCGGGTCGAACTTCGAGATGTCGCCGCCCTGGGCGGTGACGAGCTCTCTCTTCTGCGTGGTCTGGGCCTGCGCGGCGCCCGGGAGCGCCTGCGGCAGCGCGCCGGCCACGCCGAGCGCTGCCGCGCCCTTGAGCAGCTCGCGACGAGTGACCTCCATGGGGATGCACCTCCACTCGATGGATTCGGGTACCGCTTGGTTTTCCCACGGCGGCGTGTCGCGACGGTTATAGGGCCTGCGCCTGGGCCTGTCAAGGTGTTGCCTCGAGGCTCTCGTTTGACTTGTCCAGCGCGCCCTGACAGGATCGGCCCGGGATGCTACGGTTCCATCTGCGCGGTGACACGGGCATCCAGAACTGCCTGAGCGGGCCCGGCCCGCAGGAGGAGAGGACAATGCCGCCGACAAAGCTGGCTCACCTCGTCTACCAGACCAACCGGATGGCCGAGATGCGCGACTGGTACTGCGCCGTCCTGGGCGCGCACGTGATCTACGAGAACAAGCACCTTTCCTTCGCGACGTACGATGACGAGCATCACCGCGTGGCCTTCCTGGACTTCGGCCCGCTCGCCCCGCGCGACCCGGCCGCGACCGAGCTGGGCGTCAAGCCCGTCGAGCAGCCGGGCCTGCACCACGTCGCCTTCACCTTCGGCTCGATGGGGGAGTTCCTCGACAACTACGTCCGACTCCGGGATCGTGGGATCCGGCCTTTCTTCTGCGTCAACCACGGACCGACCACGTCGATGTATTACCGCGACCCCGACGGCAACCGGGTGGAGCTGCAGATCGATAACTTCGCCACGGCCAAGGAAGGCCAGGACTGGATGCTGTCGCCGGCCTTCGACCAGAATCCGATCGGCGTGGAGTACGATCCGGATACCCTCGTCGAGCGGTTCCGCTCGGGTGTTCCTGTCGCCGAGCTGGTGGTGCGCGACTAGCGCTCATGAGCACGCGAATCGGCATCATCGGGGTCGGGGCAATCGGCAGCGTGGTGGGCGGGCTCCTGACCAAGGCCGGGCACGACGTGACGTTGATCGACCAGTGGCCGGACCACGTCGAGGCGATGAAGAAGGTCGGGCTGCGGCTCTCGGGCACCTGCGGCGAGCACCTGATTCCCGTGCGCGCGCTCCTGATCCATGAGCTGCAGTCGGTGGCGGAGCCGTTCGATGCCGTGTTCATCTCCGTGAAGTCCTACGACACGGAGTGGGCGCTGGCCCTCGGGCTCTCGTACTTGAAGAAGCCCGACGGGATCATCGTCGACTTCCAGAACGGGATCAACGACGAGCGGGTGGCTGCCGTGGCGGGCCGCGACCGGTGCCTGGGATGCGTCATCACCATCGGGGCCGGCATGTACGAGCCGGGCCACGCCATCCGCACCGACCGGAGTCAGGTCGGCTTCAAGATCGGCGAGCACGACGGCACCGTGACCGAGCGCGCCGAACGGATCGCCAAGATCATGTGCGACGTGGCCCCGACCAAGGTGACGACCAACCTCTGGGGCGAGCGATGGTCGAAGCTCTCCGTGAACTGCATGGCCAACGGCCTGGCTGGCCTGTCCGGCCTGGGCTCGGCCGAGGTCCGCACCCGGGACGGGGTGCGGCGCGTGGCCATCCATCTGGCCGCCGAGACCATCAAGGTCGGCCGGGCCCGCGGCCACGAGGTGGAGCCGATCTGGGGCATCACCGCCCAGCGCTTCGTCGACGCCGCCGAAGGGCGGATGCTCGCCGACGTCGAGCGCGACATGGCGGAGCGGGCCAAAGAGCTGGCGGGCGGACGGCCGTCGCTGCTTCAGGACGTCATGCGCGGGCGCCGCACCGAGGTGCAGTACCTGAACGGTTACGTCTCCGAGCAGGGCCGCCAGGTTGGAGTCGCCACCCCGTTCAACGACAAGGTCGTGGAGCTGATCACCCGCGTCCCCCCGGGCACGCTCAAGCCCGACCCGAAAAACCTCGACCCGCTGGTAGCGATGCTGCCGAAGTAGGAGCCAGCTACCGCGACGGCGGCAACTGCTCCTGACGGTGTCGTCCGCTTCGCCTCATGATGGTGGCCAGGAGCTGGGCACGGCTCCCGACGTTGAAATGCCTGTAGAGAGCAGTCACATACTGATGGATCGTCGCCTGGCTGAGGCCGAGGCGCGAGGCGACGAGCTTCTCGCTGTCACCCTCCAGCAGGCACGCGAGCGTCTCCCGCAGTCGCCGCGAGAGCCCGTCGAAGCCAGGCTCGGCGTGGCTCGCAAGAGATTGGCCGATCAGCGGTCCGAGCTCCCCGTGGAAGAAGCCCAGCAGCCGTCGCTGGCGTGAGGAGAATTCTCCCTCGCCGACGGCCCGGTGCAGGGAGATCAGGCTGATGGCCCCGCGCTCCGACACCTGGTAGATGGACGTGAGCTGATCATCGAGGCGGGCCGGCCGATGATAGTCGTTGAAAGTGGCTGACCGGTACCAGACGGCGTTGGAGACGAGCTGCCGCCAGGTCCGGGTGACGAGGCGACCGGGCACGCGCTCCAACGCGCTAAGAATCGGATCGGCCCGGGGGGCCAGATCGTGCGTGTACGCCATGAGCCGCTCATGGCCGCT
>WNGJ01005240.1_pt1 | contig 13620 bp, 14 predicted proteins | sample 5400611 | NCBI WGS metagenome assembly WNGJ01 (sample SAMN13153375, study PRJNA577476) | soil metagenome | isolation source: 40 cm soil or saprolite under Garry oak tree replicate 1 | place: USA:California | collected 2016-06-15 | reverse complement strand
AGTGTCCGAGAGTCTGGCCGACGAGATGGGCAGGGACGGCCATTTCGCAGGAAATGGTAGGCCAACCCTCAGATACAGGTCAATTCGGGACTCATCGGTTAGCTCCCGATAAACGGGCTACTACCCGTAAAGCGGCCGTCGATTCGAGCCGCGTGATAACTCCCCGATGCTCGCCTGCTCGGGAACTGAGCCGAAAAGATTGCTTTTCCACACAAAGAAAGCTGAGTTTCGCAAGTGGACCCAGAACGGAGACTTAGAATGTGCAGAAACTACTGAACGGTCCCTTATGCATCAGTAACAAACCTGCAATTTGCCATGCGTGCCGCAGATTCATTAAGCGAACAAACAAGGGAACTTTGGGGGAACAATAAGCGTTCCTTTCTACGAACCTGGACTACTTTACGCTCCCTTGCATTCCTCGTAAGTTCCTCAGCTTGCGTTTAGCTTTGCATTCGATTCCTTCCGCGCTCACCAACTCCTTTATTTTAATGCCGATTACCAGCGCACCACGTTTTTCGTGTCAAACAGTTGTTCCCCAGTTGCTACCTAATTCGTTAGGTCCGGAGGAACTCCCCTTTCGAATCAATGCCGTCCGACCGCCACTCCAGTTTGACTCTTCAATATTTAGTTGAAGTATCACCCGCCTACTTGGCTGCCAGTTAGGCCACCGCCCCCTTCTGCCGAACCGCCATTGTGTGTTTCGAATCGCCGACCTCAGAATTCTCGAGATGAAGTAATTGCCGTCTAATTCAGACGTCTCCATTCCACCATCGACAATCAGATCCGCCCGATCATATACGCCGATTTCGGCGAGGCGAACGAGCTACCAATCAGAACTTTGGTAGCGAACCCAAGTGCAGCGATGCGAGCAGATTGAATCGAAGTGTCAAATCAAGGTATCCAAAGTGAGGGGAGGCCGAGAGTTCCGCTTCGGGAGCGCAGAAGTTGGGCACGTCCACGCAGGCGGTGTCGTGGACATTCCGTTTCCGCGATCGATCCACGATGCGCTCCTGGCAGAGAGTCTCGCCGAGAAGCACCACTGGGCACCCGGCTCAGGCTGGGTGACGTTTCGCGTTAAGAGCGATCAAGACCTCAAGCACGCGCTCTGGCTCATGCGGCTGTCGTATCTACGTTATGCGCTCAAGAGCTCTGCTGACCCTCGCACATTGTTTGAGCAGGAGAGCGAAGCGCTGCAATTGAGCACCCATTTCAAGTCTTTGCTCGAACAGTTCATGCCCCAAAGGGCAGGCGAACCATTGACAGCCTGAGACGAAGATTGGCAGTGTGAAATGCGCTGCAGAAAATATGCGAATCCTGTGTCGGCCCCTTTCAATCTAACGCAGACGACGGAGAAGTTTGCCAAGAGGGGTGGGCGTCCCGACCATGGTTACCGACGCGCAAGCAGTCCAACTGTCCCCAGACGTACCGGTGCGCCGTTACGAGGATCTGCTTCGGGCCACCACGGCGATTGCCGGATATCGCGACATTCAAACTTTTCGCGAGCGGTTTGCTGAGGAATTACAGCGCTTCATTGCCTTCGACTATGTGCTTGTGATCCTGCTGGACCCGGCCACGCAGGCGGTACAGTGGCGCATGTTCCACGCGCCTGGCAGGAATGAGGAAGTGCACGTTCCGGACTTCCAGCCGCACGAAACACCTACTGGATGGGTGTATGCGAACCAGGTGCCGATTGTCATCCACGATTGGCATCGCGAGACGCGGTACCCGCGGATGCGGGAGTACTTCAAGCAATACGATATCCGTTCGTCGTGCGTCCTGCCTCTCACGACCGTACACCGACGCCTCGGAGTGTTCGCAATTGGAGTGTCGCGTCCAGCCGCGTACTCGGCAGAGGAAGTCGAGTTTCTCTCTTCAGTGGCCAATCATCTCGCTCTCGCACTTGATAACGCGTTGAATCTCGAATCCTCACGGCAGGCGGAGGCAGAGCTTAAAGATAAGAATGATCGCTTGGAGCTCGTGCTCGACCTGACGAACCGACTGGTGTCAAATCTGGAGCTTCGCGAACTGCTCCGGGAAGTCTCCGGTAATGTCCGCCGGGTGATGAAATGCGATGCCGCAGCAGTCGCGCTACCTGAGCCGGATGGCGATTGCTTCGGCGTCTATGCATTGGATTTCCCGGACAGCAAGGGATTCCTGACGGAGGACACCCGAATCCCGGTGGAAGGCTCGCCGCTCGGCGCCGCATTTCGTTCTGGGAAGGTGGAACTGCGAAGCAAATCGCAGATCCAGGCAGATTGTCCCGAAGCTTGCTCCGCCTCGGCTTTGCGCGAGGGCTTGCGGTCGGGTTGTTTCCTGCCTCTCATCAGTAAAGACCGGGTGCTAGGAGTATTGGCGCTGTCGCGATTCGCAGAAGAGCCATTCTCCCAAGACGATGTTGATTTCCTCGAGCAGATCGTGCGGCAGGTCGCTATCGCTATTGAAAACGCGCTCGCATACAAAGAGATCGCAGAACTGAAAGAGAAGCTCGCGCAGGAGAAGCTGTACCTCGAAGACGAAATCCGCGGAGAGATGGATTTCGAAGGGATCGTGGGCCAGAGTTCCGCGCTCCGACATGTTTTACAGATGGTCGAAACCGTGGCAGCCAGTAACTCGACGGTTTTGCTGTTGGGCGAGACTGGAACCGGGAAGGAGTTGATTGCTCGCGCCATCCACGACCGTAGTCGGCGGAAAGACCGCACGCTTGTGAAAATGAATTGCGCAGCGATTCCGACGGGACTTCTCGAAAGCGAGCTCTTTGGTCACGAACGAGGAGCGTTCACTGGCGCCATCTCGCAGAAGATCGGACGCCTGGAGCTTGCCGACCGCGGCACGCTGTTCCTCGATGAGGTGGGGGATATTCCTTCCGAGATTCAGCCGAAGCTGTTGCGCGCCTTGCAGGAGCGCGAGTTCGAGCGCCTGGGCAGCACGCACACCAAACGTGTCGATGTTCGGCTTGTCGCTGCCACAAACCGCGATTTGCAGAAGATGGTGGAAGAAAAGCAGTTTCGGAGCGATCTTTTCTACCGCCTCAATGTGTTTCCGATCCGCATTCCACCCTTACGTGAGCGCCCCGAAGACATTCCGCTGCTCGTCCACTATTTCACGCAAAAGCACGCGCGTCGGATGGAGAAGCAGATCGACGGGGTTCCAGTAACAGCCATGGCGAAACTGACGGAATGGCACTGGCCGGGCAACATCCGTGAGCTTGAAAACTTCGTGGAACGGGCAGTGATTCTCACGCGGGGCACAACTCTTCAGTTCCCAATCGAAGAGTTGAAGAACGGTGCTGCTCATCCACTGTTGGTTATCAAGAGCAGCTCCAGTGAACGTGACGAAATCGTGCGCATACTGAGAGAGGCCAATGGGCGCGTCGGCGGTCCCGACGGCGCGGCCACCCGCCTTGGGCTAAAACGCACAACGCTGATTTCGCGCATGAAGAAGCTGGGCATCAACGTCTGCGCTCGACAGGTGTCGTAAACGTTCGACACCTGTCGACCGTACCGTACCGGTCAATCGACCTACCTCCAAATTTTCATTCTGACCAGCCCTATAGATCCGCATTTTCAAACACTTGCCACCAACCTCGACCCACTGCCGACTGGCAAGCGACCTGCTCTCATAGCTGTGTGCCGGGCGGGAGGATCAGGCAAATGTTTGTAGGCCATTACGGACCCACTTTTGCAGCAAAGGCTCTCCAGAAACGGATCCCATTGTGGGTTCTATTTCTCGCGGTGCAACTGCTCGATGTCTTTTGGTCGATCTTCGTAATTCTCGGGATTGAAAAAGTACGCATTGTCCCCGGAATTACGGCGACGAATCCCCTCGATCTTTATTACATGCCGTACACACACAGCCTCGATGGAGCGCTCCTGTGGGCCGTTGCCGCAGGCGTTGTCTATTCGCTGGTCCGCAGAGCCGATGGTTGGGGCAACGGAGCGATCGTCGGTGTGGCCGTGTTCTCTCACTGGATATTGGATCTGATCGTTCACCGTCCCGACTTGCCGCTCTACGATAACAGCATGAAGGTGGGTCTTGGACTATGGAACCATCCTGCGGCCGCCTTTGCTCTTGAAATCGGATTCCTTTTCGGTGGGATGTACTTGTACTGGAGAAGAACAGAAGCGGTGACCCGTGGCGGTTGTTACGGGATGCTGATCTTCGGGGTGGTGATGATTGCGATCCAGGCAGTAGTGTTCTTTGGCGAACCGCCGACCTCAGATCGTGGGGCTGCCATAACCGCCCTCGTCCTTTACTTCGCGCTCGCAGGAGTCGCTTTTTGGCTGGAAAAAAAGCGTGTGCCTCAGACGGGTCATCAGGACGTGTTGCTATGCGAACCCGCCAATTAGGAGTTGTTATGAGGATTCTTGTAGCAGGAGCAACGGGAGTTATCGGACGGCGACTTGTTCCACTTCTCGTGCAGGCCGGCCATGAGGTAATCGGAATAACGCGAACGCTCGCCAAGTCGCAAGGGCTGCGGTTGATGGGCGCGGAAGCCGAGGTGCTCGACGTTCTCGATGCGAACGCAGTGATGGCTGCGCTTCGCAAAGCGAACCCTGATGTGGTCGTGCACGAGCTCACCGCTATCCCCGAGCGCCTCAACGTCCGCCAATTCGATCGGGAGTTCGAGCTGACTAACCGTTTGAGAACACAAGGGACCGACAATCTCATTGTCGCCGCGCAGGCAGCAGGAACAAGCCGCTTCGTCGCGCAGAGTTACGCGGCATGGCCTTATACAAGAGTAGGTGGACCGATCAAGTCGGAAAGTGATCCTCTCGATCCGCATCCACCCGCCGCGATGCGCAAGACGTTGGAAGCCATCGTTCACCTGGAAGTGGCTGTACTCGGCGCGCAGGGCATGAAAGGCATTGTTCTGCGGTATGGAGCGTTCTACGGGCCGGGAACTTCATTCGGACTGGGCGGCTCTGTTTTTGAGGATATCCGCCGGCGCCGCTTCCCTGTCGTTGATGGTGGAGGCGGAGTTTGGTCGTTTGTTCATATCGATGATGCAGCGCAAGCGACACTTGCGGCGGTCGAGCGCGACGTATCGGGCATCTACAACATCACCGATGACCAGCCGGCGCGCGTATCCGAATGGCTGCCGTATCTTGCCGAAGCGCTCGCCGCCCCACCACCACGGCACGTTCCACGATTTCTCGCGCGGCTTGCTGTAGGTGAACCCGGCATTGTTCTCATGACAGAAGTACGGGGCGCGTCGAACACAAAAGCTAAACGCGAACTTAGCTGGCATCCCCATTGGTCCAGTTGGCGCGATGGCTTCCTGGAAGAGATCGCACCCAAGCGACGGGCAGGCTAATAACACTTTCTTTGCTGATCCAAAGCATTGTGATTGTTTCGGTTTGAGTTACCACCTCTTCTTGCCGAACGCCCAGGCACTCCCCTTCGTCGAGCCCTCTATACATTGTCGGCCCCTTCTGGCGGTCCTACCGACTACTGCGGATGCAATCGTGGTGCGCAGTTGACCGCATCCGCGAATAGCTTTTGCAGAAAATCAAGACACCACTGACATCGTCATTCGTCGAAGCTTCTCGACATCTAGCTCGACACTTCTTCCTCGCTTGCTTGTCCACGCATCCGCAAGCTCGTGATTTTGCATTGCTTCTGCGTTGCACGTCAGTGTGCCCACAATGGCATTCCCCGTGCCTTCTCTACCGGCGGGTACGCAATGTTGAAGATCACAGCCATCGATAACGAGCACCGGCGGACGCTGGTCTTGGAAGGCAGATTGGTCGACCCGTGGATTGCCGAATTGGAGCGGAGTTGGGCAGAGGCCAAGCGCGCAGACGGAACGCGAACCATCGTCGTTGATCTGAAGGACGTGACCGCAATCAGTCAGCGTGGAGAGAACCTTCTCTTCCAAATGATGGCCGACGGCGCAACGTTCAATTGCTGCCGCGGCGTTCTCACGAAGCACGTTCTACAGCAGCTCGAACGCAGACGGGAAACCCACAGCAGAAAGGTAGGCAACCAATGATGAGCAAAATGGCAGCGGCCGGCAATCCTCGGTTTATGCATGCAGTTCCCCAGGACTTCTGCGCGATCTTCAACGAAGACATGAGCGCGCTCTACTCGCTGGCGCTCTTGCTGACGGCCGATCACGAAATGGCTCAGCAGTGCTTTCTTGCTGCGCTTGATCATTGCCTGAAAGGAGCGGATGTGTTTCCCGATCGAGCACGGTCGTGGAGCAGGCGAGCAATCGTGAAGCAGGCGATCCAGGTTGTTAACCCCAGGCCCAACGGCGGAGAAAGCTCAGTAGAGACTTGGCACGACACGGTCGGAGACGAAATCGCTGAAGTGCGTAGACGCCTGATGCAGCTCCCCGCATTCACGCGATTCGTATTCGCCATGGCAGTGCTTGAGCGGTACAGCATTCCGGAATGCGCGACACTCCTGAACTGCGGCGCGCGTGACGTAGAGCAAGCTCGCATCCGAGCGCTGCAACTCATCAGCGGAACTGGTCGAGATCTCCAGCCAGCGACGTTTACTGGCAACACCGGGCAGGAGCCGAGGCTAATGGCCGACATAGGTGCTGCCTAAGCGCCCGGTCGAGAATCAAGGAGGCTTTGTGAACTTTGTCGCACTCAAGATGCTTACCGGCGATCGCGCCAAGTATTTGGGCCTGATTTTTGCCATCGCGTTCTCCTCCTTCCTGATGGCGCACCAGGCTTCGATTTTCGCGGGCATCATGGACCGTACGCGCAGCCAGATCGTAGACATCACCGATGCGAATGTCTGGGTAATGGACCGCAACACGGAGTACTTCGACGAGGTCAGCGCTCTCACGGACGACGACCTCTACCGCGTGCGTGGTGTGACTGGAGTGAAGTGGGCCGTGCCATTGTTCAAAGGGCAGCCGCGCGCTAAGAGCCCGGACGGCAAGTTTCGCGTCGTAATTTTGCTTGGCTTGGATGATGCCACGCTGGTAGGCACGCCTCACAAAATGCTTCTAGGCTCCGCTTCCGACCTGCGCCAGCCCGACGCCGCCATCATCGACGAAGCAGGTTACCGCTTCTTTTTTCCTGATGGCCCACTGCAGCTCGGCAACACGCTGGAGATGAATGATCATCGTGTGCGCCTGGTCGGTATCTGCGATGCTTCGGCGCCGTTCACCAACTTTCCAGTCGTCTTCACGCGCTACAGCCAGGCGCTCAATTATGTCGGGCGCGAACGCAATCTGCTTTCGTTCGTTCTCGCCAAGCCCGAGGCAGGAGTGTCGATTGCCGAACTCAGCACGCGCATTCAAAGTGCAACTGGCCTGAGAGCGATGAGCAGTACCCAGTTTGGTAGGGCCACGATTGTCTATTACCTGAAGCACACCGGCATTCCAATCAACTTCGGCCTGACCGTCGCCATTGCGCTGATCGTGGGCACGGTTGTGGCCGGCCAGACCTTCTACATCTTCACCATCGAGAACCTTAAGCAATTCGGCGCGTTGAAAGCGATCGGCGTTTCCGACCGTCGCATTGTCGCCATGATCGTGCTGCAGGCGCTGCTGGTGGGCGCAATCGGCTATTCGCTCGGAATGGGGATGGCGGCGGGCTTCTTCTCAATCTTCGTTCACAAGATCGCCACACGCGGCATCGTGCTGCTTTGGCAGGTCATTGTCGGAGATGCAGCCATCGTGCTGTTAATCGTGATTGTCGCCAGCCTAGTGAGCATACGCAAGGTGCTGGTGCTCGAACCGGCAGTTGTTTTCAGAGGCTAAACATGAATAACGCGAATGAAACCGCAGTTGTTTGCCGCGATGTAACCAAATGGTTCGGCCAAGGCGCTTCCCGCGTAGATGCGCTCCGAGGTGTGGATCTGGAAATCCGCATGGGCGAACTCGGCATGCTTGTGGGGCCGAGCGGCTGTGGCAAAACCACTCTCCTTTCGGTGATCGCGGGGCTGCTGGACAGTAACGGCGGCGAACTGGAAGTGCTCGGCGAGAAGCCTGCGCGAATGACGAAGCAAGAGCGCATTCAGTTTCGCCGTCGCAATCTCGGTTTTGTCTTTCAGCAGTTCAATCTGCTGCCGGCATTGACGGCGGCGGAGAACGTCGCCGTGCCCCTGCTGGCTGCGGGTTTCAATCGCATTGACGCCGTAAGAGAGGCCACGAAGCTCCTCGCCGAATTGGGTATGGAGAACCGCGCCGCAGCGCTGCCCTCGGAACTCTCCGGTGGTCAGCAGCAGCGGGTTGCTCTGGGACGCGCGCTGATTCATCAACCGCGCCTGATCGTCTGCGATGAGCCTACATCTGCGCTTGACGCAAAAACCGGCCACGCGGTCATGGAATTGCTCTCCGAAGTCGCTGTGCGGCCGGGACGCGCAGTCATCGTGGTGACGCACGACTCGCGTGTGTTCGAGTTTGCCGACACGATTGCGCACATGGACGACGGCCGCATTCAAGAGATCGAACCGGGGGCCGCGCGAGCGCGCCAGATCGCAAATTTCGGAGCCGCGGCTCCCGCAATCCAGTAAGAGGAGAATCCGTCATGAAGAGATTGATACTTCCTGTCCTCGCGTTGCTGAGTATCACGTTTGCAGTTAGCTGGACTGTCGCGGCTCGGCCGCAGCGCCCCGCAACCGAACCTCTGGCTGCTCCACCGATTCCCTCTTCACAGCAGGCGGTAGCGGCTGTTGGTCTGGTTGAGCCGGAAACGGAAAACATAGCGGTCAGTTGCTCAGTTTCAGGGCTGGTAACCGCTGTGTATGTAAACGCAGGTGATCGGGTCCATGCTGGTCAGAAAATGTTTTCGCTCGACGATCGCGATCTTCAGGCCGACTTGCGGGTGAAACAGGCGGCACTGGAAGCGGCCCAGGCGAAGCTCAAGAAGTTGGAAGAGCAACCACGCGCCGAAGACATTCCGCCCGCCGAAGCCAAAGTGCGCGAGGCGCGAGCAGCTCTGGCCGACGCCGAAGTACAGATGAAGCTGATCGAGAGCGTTACGGATCGCCGCGCAGTGCGCGAAGAAGATGTGCAGCGCCGCCGCATTGCTTATCAAGCTGCGCAGGCGCGTTTGAATGAAGCCCAAGCTCAACTTGCGCTGTTGAAGGCAGGGGCATGGGGACCCGATATTGCAGTGGCGCGGTCAGAGGTCGACCAGGCCGAGGCGCAGGTGAAGCAAGTCAAGATCAACATCGAACGGCTAACAATGACTGCGCCGATAGACGGCGTCATCCTGCAGAAGAAAGTTCGCGTCGGTCAGTTTGCGCAGTGCGGACCAACCAGTGAGCCGCTGATCATGATGGGCGGCGGCGCACATCTCAACATCCGCGCCGATGTTGATGAGAACGACGCCTGGCGTGTGCGCCCGAATACGCCTGCCGTTGCCTACGTGCGCGGCGATACGAAGCAGAAATTTCCTCTTGAGTTTGTCCATTTCGAGCCATACGTCGTTCCGAAAAAGTCGCTGACCGGCGACAGCACCGAGCGCGTGGACACTCGCGTACTGCAGGCCATTTACCAAATCAGTGATGCCAACGCGCCTGTGTACGTGGGGCAGCAGATGGATGTCTACATAGAGACGCCTCTTCCTTCGGGCACTGCTCACAGGAACGCCGGCAGCTCGGCCTCGGGAGGGACCCAATGACGCGGCGAGTCTTGGCGGTGTTGAGTCCCGCTTTACTGTTCCTATCGGGTTGCGCCGTTGGCCCCAGGTACAAGCGACCAGCAGCTCCCGTCGCGCAGCAGTGGAGTGGTGAGCAGGCGCGAGGCACGAGCACAGGCGAGCCAGTCGAACAATGGTGGCTTTCATTCAACGATCCCGAATTCCGCAGCTTGATCGAGCGCGCAGTGAAAGCCAACCTCGATCTCAAGCTCGCGACAGCTCGCATTGCTGAGGCGCGAGCGGTGCGCGGGATCGCGAAGTCAGGGCTGTTTCCCACGGTCGAGGCGTCCGCGTCCGCTACTCGCAATCGGCAAAGGGTGATCGCGCCAGCAAATGGAGCAGCGGCAATCGTGCCGGTCGAATTCAACAACTTCCAGGGCGGCTTTGATGCTTCCTGGGAATTGGATGTGTTCGGACGCGTACGTCGCGGATTGCAGGCAGCCAACGCTGATGTCGCCGCAGCCAGAGAGGCGCGTCGCGACGTGCTGGTTGCGGTATTGGGCGAGGTTGGCCGCACCTACGCTGAACTGCGCGGATTCCAATTTCGGCTGGACATCGCGCAGAAGAACATTGCGACTCAGCAGGACACGCTTGATCTAACGAAATCGCGCGCAACCGCCGGACTGGCAACCGAACTCGACGTTGCTCGTGCGGCGGCGCAACTTGAGACAACGCGATCCGTTGTACCGAGTTTGCAGAGCGGAATCGAAATTTCGATTCACCGCCTGAGTGTTCTGCTCGGGCAGGAGCCCAGCGCATTGCGTGCGGAAGTGTCGCCAACTGCGCCGGTGCCGATGATCCCGCCTGAGGTTCCGGTGGGGCTGCGTTCTGAATTGCTGGAGCGCCGACCCGACGTTCGCCAGGCCGAAGCACAAATCGCAGCAGCGACAGCGCGAGTAGGCGAAGCCAAAGCAGAATGGTTCCCGCGCTTTACGCTTTTTGGTTCTGCAGGCCGCCAGGCTTCGCAATTGCACGAGATCACTCTGGGCATGGGCAACTTCTTTTCCGCCGGACCGGCGGTCAGTTTGCCCATCTTCACCGGCGGGCGCATCCGCTCCAACATTCGCGTGCAGGATGCACGCCTGCAGCAGGTGGTCATTGGATATCGCTCGACGGTGCTCTCCGCTTTAGAGGAAACCGAAAACGCGCTCGTCAACTACTCCGAGGAGCAATCGCGGCGTGAGCGCCTGGAGAACGCAGTGAAGTCGAACGAAGAAGCTGTTCGTCTTTCCTCGGAACTCTACAAAGCCGGTCTTACGGATTTTCTTTCCGTGCTCGATGCGCAGCGCGAACTCTACGCCAATGAAGACCTGCTCGCTCAGAGCCGCGCGGCGCAGGCGGTCAATTTAATTGCTTTGTACAAGGCCCTGGGCGGCGGGTGGCAATCAGTCGCGCTTCCGTGACAGGAAGAATAAACGCGAATCATCGCTACACAAGAATTCGGAAAAGGAGAAGGAGGTCGAACATGAAAAAACTGACAATCACATTGTTGTTGTTGATATCGGCGATCCTCAATGCGTCTGCTGCTCGCGCGCAGGCCAAGTATCCACCCATCAGCGAGTATCTGATGCCGCAGGACGCGGAGATAGTCCTTGCCCGGAGCGCTGCCCCTGCTTCGATTTCGGACCACGCCACGATTAAGGTGCTGACGAAGTCCGGATTCCAAGTTGCGCAGCAGGGCGATAACGGCTCCGTCTGCATGGTCATGCGCGGGTTCTCGGCGCCTACATACACCCCTGCGCAGTTCCGCCAGATCGTCTACGACCCAACCATTCGTGCACCGATCTGCTTCACCGCGCCAGCGGCGCGAATGGTACTGCCCTATTACGAACTGCGAACGAAACTTGCCATCGAGGGAAAGGGACCGGACCAAATTGCCGAAGGTGTCCAAGCGGCATACGTCAAAGGCGACCTTCCGAGAAGAGACAGTATCAGTTTTGCTTACATGTGGTCTGCGGACCAGAATCTCGGATCGGGAATTGGTCATTGGCACCCGCACATGATGATCTTCTGCCCCTATTACGAAAACTCGATGGTCGGAGCCAATGAGTTCGGGAGTGTGCTCCCGCAAGTGAGCGACGACGCTGGAACGCCGTTTACAGTGGTGGTCATTCCAATCGACGACAGGTTGGCTAATAAAGCACGCGAGAGATAGCCAGGGTCCTGGTGACGGTGCGGTCTGCGCACAGGGTCGCACCGCACAAGCAGTCAAACTGTTTCGGGGCGGCGGATGACCTCCATCAACATGCAGTAGATCAAGACCGCGAGGACAGCGAGGTTAGGACAATTTCTTCGGGAGAAGTTTTATGGGAGCACGGGAGCGAATGAAGCTGGTGGTACTGGGCGCGACAGGGCGAACGGGCGTGGAGATCGTGCGGCAGGCAATTGAACGGGGTCATGCTGTAACGGTTTTTGTTCGGTCGCCCGATCCGCTCAGGGCGTTTAATGGTCGCGTTAGCGTTCAGCAAGGAGACTTGCTAAACAGTGATGCGCTTGAACAGGTTATTCGCGGTCACGATGCTGTTGTGTCGGCATTCGGTCCACGGACGCCTGTGTCGAAAACCGACCAGAACCTTCTTCAACGATTTGCCACTGCGCTGACAAACGCCATGCTGCAGGCCGGAGTCAAGCGCGTCGTGGTCGAGTCCGTAGCTTTCCTGTTCAAGGATTCCATCGTGCCCCCGGCATATCTGTTGGGGCGGTTGTTTTTTCCAGCCATTGTCGCCGATGCATCCGCCATGGAACGAATTTTCGAGGAAAGCGATCTCGACTGGACGATGGTGCGACCACCGGAACTTACAGACAAGCCTTACACCGGAAAGTACCGCGTGCGAGAGGGCCACCTGCCCCGTTTTGGTTTCAAAATCTCGCGGGCGGATGTCGCCGATTTCATGCTCAATGCTGCGGAGGATCACGTCTCGAAGCACAAGATCGTAGGGATCAGCAATTGACACCATCGGCGAGTTTGAAAAAGGAAGAGCGTAACTCATGTTTATCGCTTATCTCATTGTTACTGTCGTGACCGCTGCTGCTAACGTATTTTCGGCCACACTCGACTTCATCCGCTACAAACAGATCAGCATCAACATGGCCAGAGTGGGCGTGCCGGAATCCTGGATGCCCCTGCTGGGGATCCTCAAAGGGGCGGCTGCGGTTGGACTGCTGGTCGGCATCGGCGTGCCATTCGTAGGGGCGTCCGCTGCACTGGGCCTGGTTTGCTTCTTCGTTGGCGCCCTCGTTACGCACCTGCGTGCGCGGGACTATTCGTTTGGATTGGCAGTCGTCTTTCTTGCATTGGCCGTGGCTACCCTTGTGCTGACACTTCATGCGCGAGCGCCGGTGGCCTTCGCAGGAGTGCATACGAGGATCCCGCACACTCATCGCGACGATTCGCCTCGCGCCCACCATCGAGCGACCACGGCGGGGCGTCCTGACGGGGGTCATGTCATCGACCTTAAAGACCACCCTTGTGTGGGAGTCAGGGGTGTCAGCAGTCAACTCATCCAGGCTTCGTCTCAAGTCATCCCTGCGATTACAGAGTATTCTCAGCGGTCGGCGGCGCTATGAATCGTTATTCGTAGGTTGGTAGGCGGCGAGTAGGCAACCCACACTTTTACACCTTGACCCCCACAAATACCCCTCAAATATGCATCTTAAATAGGTATTAATTAGTAAACATTTTGATGGTTTGTGTCGGCTGCCTATCACAAAGCCGTGTAAGTCACTTATTATCAACAGCAGTTGAGTCGGTTATGAACCCACCATCGCAAAAAGCGCGAATTAGTACCAAAAAAAATGTCATCAATTGACGGTTTTTCTGTAAGCGGTTGATTGAGAGACGGGCGTTGGCCCAACGGACTCACGGAACGACTGACCCAGGGGGCGTCTGGCACCCCGTCCATCGGAAGGAATGCTTAACAATCCTTTAAAGGTACTTACGCCGAAAATGACAAATCAACCACCGACGACCTGCATTGTATTCGGTACACAGCATGCTCATGCCTGCATAGTG
>WNGJ01005239.1_pt1 | contig 13621 bp, 12 predicted proteins | sample 5400611 | NCBI WGS metagenome assembly WNGJ01 (sample SAMN13153375, study PRJNA577476) | soil metagenome | isolation source: 40 cm soil or saprolite under Garry oak tree replicate 1 | place: USA:California | collected 2016-06-15 | reverse complement strand
GAGCTGCCGCTGGCGCAGGGGGTCGAGTTCCCGGTCGACTGATTCGCCGCGGCCTAGCTCGACCGCAGCTCGGCGATCACGGGCTCGAATGCTCTAACGCCTTCGGGACCGCCCATCGTCAACGCCACCTGCACCTCGGCGACGCCCAACCGGGCATGGCCGCGCAGGGTTTCGGCCATCTCGCGAGGCAGGCCCGCAAGCGGTCGCTCGTCCGGCCTGGGGCTGTAACCCGACCCGGGCATGGCCCCGCGCACGGCAGTCGTCGCCACCAGGGTGTTGGGATCGCGCCCATGCTCGCGGCAGGCGGCATCGATGATCCGAAGCTGCTCGGCCGCCGACTCCGGGCTGGCATCCGTGTAGCCGAACCAGCCATTCCAGATGTCCGCGTACTGGGCGACGAGCCGGCGCATTCGCGGGCGGGGGTTCAGCGTCCCGATCAGGATCGGCGGTCCGCCCTTCCTCGATGCCACCGGCAGGAGGCGTGCCCCGCGGAGCCGATGGTGGGCGCCATCGAAGTCCAGCGTGTCCTTGCTGAAGAGGTCCCGTGTGATCCGAAGCGCCTCCTCGAACCGGCCCACCCGCTGCTCGTGCGGGAATCCGAAGGTGAGGTGCTCGCCCTCCGAGTCCCCGGCGCCGAGGCCGAGCACCAGGCGGCCGCCGCTGATGTCGTCGATGGTCACCGCCATCTTCGCCATCAGCCCCGGATTGCGGTAGCCGGTGCTGGCGACGAGAGAGCCGATGGCAACGTTCGGGATGGCGACCGCTAGGGCTGCCAGCACCGAGAAGCACTCCATGTAGCCTTCCAGCTCGACCTCGGGGTCGTCCGGAAAGTCGACACCCGCTCGACGCTTCAGCTCGGCGTTGTTGCTTGGCAGCAGCAGATGATCGGCGACGTAGAGAGCGTCGAAGCCAACCTGCGCGGCGGTGCTCGCGATGTCCAGGATCTGCGGCCAATGCAGGTCGGTCGTGGTCCAGGTGGGCAGGATCAGGCCCAGCCTCAACCGCTCGGGTGGGACAGGCGGACGCATCTCTTCGTGCGGCAAGACAGCACAAAAGTATGAGCAGCCCAGGTGCGGCATCGGAGCTCCGGCTAGGCTTCAGCCATGTCGGCAGCTCAAGTTCCCGCCGCGCTCATGGACCTACTGGAGACGGACGCGCTTGGACACCTGGCGACGGTCCGCGCCGACGGCACACCGCATGTGACTCCTCTGTGGGTCGACCACGACGCCGACACAGTCCTGGTGAATGTGCGCCTCGACCGCGTCAAGGCGGCCAACATGCGCGAGCGCCCCTCAGTCGCGATCTCGATCGTCGATCCCCGGAATCCCTACCGCTACCTGGCGATCACCGGGCGGGTGGTGTCGTGGTCGGAAGATGGGTGGCAGGAGCACATGAACTCGCTCAGCCGGCGGTACATGAAGGTCGACCGGTACCCGTGGTTTTTCGAGGGAGAGCGAAGGGCCATCTTCAGGATCGAGCCGACGCATGTCTACTACGAGACCGGCGAGACATGATGCTCAGCCTTTCTTGGCGGCCACCATCCATTCGGTCGCGGCGCCTGGTCTCCGCCAGGGGCTGAGCGGCCCCAGGTCCACCATCGGATCTGGCCGGCCGGCGATGACCTTCGCCAGCAGCTCCGCCACCGGCGGACCATGCATGGCGCCGTGGCCGCCAAAGCCGGCGACCATCCAGAGGCCATCCTCGACAAGGCCGACGTAGGGATGGCCGTCGCCGCCCATGTCCACGTTCGCGACCACATGGCGCGCGACCTGCACGTCGGCTAGCGAAGGGGCGCGTACCCTGGCCAGCTCGCCGAACTCCTCCAGCATCTGGGAGTGACCGTAGCCGGGCGGATTCTCCTCGAACAGGATCGCGATCACCAGTCCCGCGCCCTCTCTCTCGACCAGCAGGCCGGTGTCGAGGTCGATCGTGAGCGGGACGCGCTCCCCCACGAGCGCCGGCGCGGTGATGGCGCTGAACAGCGGCTGAGGCCTGATCGTCAGCTCCAGCCCGAAGGGGCGCATGAAGTCGGAGCTCCAGTAGCCTGTGCACACCACCACCCGCTCGGCTTCCACCACGTCTGGCCCGGTGAGGCGCCACACTGCACCGGCGCGCTCGAGCGAGCTGACCTCCCAGTGCTCGCGATAACGGACGCCGCTTGAGCGCGCCGCCTGCATGAGAACGGCAACGCCTTCGGTCGGCGTCACCCTCCCGTCGTGCGGCGTGTATGTGCCACCGAGGAGACCCTGCGTCCCTATCCATGGCACCAGCTCGCGGATCTGTTCCGGGTTGACGACATCAACTTTCGTCAGCCCCATGCTCTTCTGCAGTACGGCCGCGTCGGCGAGCTTGGCCATGATGTCTGGCTGACCGGTCATGAATAGATAGCCGTTCTCGTGCCAGGTCAGCGGCGAATCAAATACGCGAGATGCGGTGCGCCAGAACTCGAGCCCGCGGCGTGAGAACTCGATCTCGAGCGGGGTGCTGAACTGCTGCCGGACGCCTCCGAAAGAGCCACCCGTCGAGCCGCTGCCGAGCTGATCGGCCTCGAGCAGGAGAACGTCAGCCTCCCCCTCTCGGGCCATGTAATAAGCGACCGCACAGCCGACGATGCCGCCGCCGATGATCGCCGTCCCGACGCGTTCCGTAGCGATGTCAACCTAGCAGACCGACGTTCAGCGACCGACTCGGAGTCCCTACGATCTGACGCGACTTGCGGCGGACCATCATCCAGCTCGGACTGGTTTGGCTCACGGGCTTCAACCTGCGCGTGATCCTGTTCGCGATCCCGCCTTCGCTGCCGGCGATCCGCTCCGAGCTCGGCCTCAGCTTCTCCGCGACAGGTTCCATCACCTCACTGGCGGTCCTGATGCTGGGCGTCGCCTCGATCCCCGGCGCTCTGCTCGCCACCCGATACGGCGCGCGGCGTCTTGTTTCTGTTTGCGGTATCGGCCTCGCAATCTTCACGTTCTCGCTCACCCTCCCGCCTGCCGTGTTCTGGGTCTTTGCAGCAAGCGCCTTGCTCACGCTTTCGATCTCCCTTGCGCAGCCTCCCCTCGCGGTGCTCATCCGGCGCTGGTTTCCTGACGGGATCGCGCGCGCCGGCAATCTCTACGCCAACGGTCTGCTGATGGGAAGCGTGCTTGGCGGATCGCTCTAGCCATACCTGTCAGGAGCGATTGGGTGGCGCGGCACGTTTCTCGTCTGGGCCGCTGTCGCGGGCGTGGGCGTCGTGCTGTGGACCCGTCTTACCCCGCCCGACAGCTCGGCCGCGCCTCAGATCAACCCGGGTGCAATCGCCAGAGACCCCCGGGCCTGGCAAGTGGCTGCCCTGTTCACATTTCAGAACCTCGTCTACTACACAGTCGCCACGTGGCTACCGTTCTTGGTCAAGGACCGCGGTCCCGCCTACCTGGCGACGACCCTCCTCTTCCTGAACCTCTTCCCCATCCTCCTGCTGCTGGCCCTCGCTCTTTTCCGGTGGCAGTACGCGCTCTCGACCGGCTTCTACGTCACCGCCGGCCTGCTGGCCGCGGCCGGCTCATTGGGCCTTCTGCTTGGCTTGACCGAGTTCGCCTGGCCGTTGGCTTTCATGGTCGGACTCGGCGCGGGCGCCGCTTTCGTCGGGTCTGTCGCACTGCCGTCCCTGCTCGCGAGCAACGAGAGCGAGGCGGCCGGATTCTCAGCGGTCATGTTCACGGCCGGCTACACGCTGGCGTTTGCCGGACCAATCTCCGCGGGCGCGCTGGTCGACATCACCGGGCAGGTCGAGATGGCCTTCTGGCCGCCTGTCGCCGGTGGGATTCTGATGGCCGTGGTCGGGTCTTTGGCGCCTCGCCTTCTGGTCAGGAGACGGGCAGCGGCTTCACGGTGAGCCGCTCACCTCACATGTGGTCCTGCGGCGCCTTCCAGATCGATGTGTCGATCTGCGCGGCGGCCGCGGCCTCGACCTTTCGGGGCGCCTCGCGCGCATATCGCGGAAGCACCTCGGCGGCCACCCACTCGAGCATGTGGATCTGATCGTCGCGCGGCTGGTCGAGGATGAACTGGTTGACGCCCGCCTCGATGTAAGGCCCGATCCCGTCGTAGAAAGCCTGCTTGGACGCCCACGGATCTGCGTCTGACTTGCTCACCCAGTAATAAATTGAGCGGTCCAGCGTCTCGGGGTCACGCCCGATCTCGCGGCAATAGTCATCGAGCATCTGGTTGCGTTCGCGCATCTCCTTTGGCGTCCCGAACGCATTCCAGGTATCCGCGTAGGTGGCGACGATCTTGAGCATCCGCGGCCCGAACGCGCCGATCACAAGTGGGGGACGCGGCTTCTGGACGCTGTGCGGCCGCGATTGCGCGTTCTTCAGCTCGTAGTACTCGCCCGCGAAGGAGCTCGTGTCCTCCCGGGTGATGAGATCCACCACCTGGACCGCCTCACGGAAGCGGGCGACCAGCTCCTTGGTCTCCGGAAACGGGATTCCAAACATGGTGTGCTCAGGTTCGTACCAGCCGGCGCCGAGCCCAATCTCCAACCGCCCGTTGGAGATGTGATCCACGGTGACCGCCATCCTGGCCAGGACAGACGGGTGGCGGAACGTATTGGACGTCACGAGCACCCCGATCCGGATTTTTTCGGTCCGTGCCGCGAGGCCCGCGAGCAAGGTCCATGCCTCGAGGTAAGGTCCCTGCGGACGGCTGGGCTGGACGAGGTGATCGCATACCCAGGCGCTCTCGAAGCCAAGCCGCTCGAACCACTGCCAGCGCTCGACGTTTTTCTCCCAGGTCATGTTCTGGTCGGTGCAGATACCGAATCGGAATCGACGAGCCATTCGCCCCTCCCATGCATGTGTGCGGTCGGCGCCACCGAATCGTAGAACAGGCGTAAGTACAATCCTGAGCAGGAAACCGCCTGATGGGTTTGACCACGCTGAAGATGCCGCAGCTCGGTGAGTCGGTCACCGAGGGCACCGTCGAACGCTGGCTCAAGGCAGAGGGCGACACCGTTCGCCGAGACGAGCCGATCGTGGAAGTGGTCACTGACAAGGTCAACGCCGAGATCCCGTCGCCGTTCGAAGGGCGGCTCGTGCGCATCCAGGTCAGGGAGGGTCAGACGGTGGCGATCGGCGCCGCGCTCGCCGAGCTCGAGGTGGAGGGGGCGGCAACTACCCCGACCGAATCAACCAGGCCGGGTGGCGTGATCCCGGCAGAATCTCCGCCGGCGCCAAACCAGGTCAGGCGCGCACCGACCATGACCCAAGGACTGAAGGTGAGCCCCGCCGTTCGGCGTCTCGCGGAGAGGAACGGAATCGAGATCTCAAACATCATCGGCACAGGCGCGGGCGGCCGGCTCACGCGCGACGACGTCATTTCTCACCTGTCGGTCCAGCGCGCCGCCGGGACAGAGGATGCCACCGGTGGTACCGACCCCGCCCGCACCGCCAGGTCGGGCGCGAGGGAGGAGCTCGTTCGCATCTCTGCTGTGCGCCGCCAGATCGCCGAGCACATGGTCCGCAGCGTGAACACCTCGCCGCATGCCTGGTCTTTGCGGGAGGTGGATGCGACTCGCCTCGTCGAGTACCGCGATGCACACCGGGAGGCGTTCCAAGCCAGTCATGGGTTCGCGCTTTCGTATGTGCCGTTCTTCATCCAGATCGTCTGCGCCGCGCTGCTGGACAACCCCTATCTCAATTCGACCTGGACGGATGAGGGCATCGTCCTGAAGCGCTACATCAACATGGGCGTTGCAGTCGCGCTGCCAGACATCCTCATCGTCCCGGTGATCAAGGACGCCGACCACAAGGGATTCGACGACCTCGCCCATGCCGTCAACGACCTCGCCACGCGCGCCCGCAGCAAGTCGCTCCGTCCCGAAGACGTCAAGGGCGGAACCTTCACGCTCAACAACACTGGAGCCCTTGGATCGGTCGCCGGACAGTCGATCATCAACCAACCGCAGGCCGCGATCCTCAGCACCGAAGCCATCAAGAGGCGCCCCGTCGTAGTCGACGATTCGATCGTGATCCGGCCGATGATGAATCTCACGATGTCCTTCGACCACCGGATCATCGACGGGCTGGCGGCGTCTCGGTTCCTAAACGACGTGCAGCGCGGGATCGAGGAGTGGTCGCCCGCCACCATCAGGCTGTAGCTAAGGCGCTGTCATCGCTGCCGGAGGGCGCCGGGGAGCCCCGACTGTTCGATGTAGTCCGCGGTAGCGCGCAAGTAGCGGTCGATCGCCTCGGGCTCGGCGGCCCGCCCCATGTGGCCGACGCGGAAGATCCGGCCTCGGAGCTCGCCAAGCCCGCCCCCGATGCGGATGCGGTGATTCTTCAGCAGCCACTCGATGTACTCGCTCACATCCATGCCCGGCAGTCCGAAAGACGCGGTCGTCACCGGTGAGGCGACGCTGGCGGGCGCGAGCATCTCAAACCCGAGCTCCTGGAGACCATCGCGAACTCGGTCGCGCGCGGCCGCCAGCCGCCGGCACCGGTTTTCCACGCCTTCCTCCAGGAGCCGGACGAGGGCAAGGTCGAAAGCCTCGATGACATTGGTTGGCATCGTCGTCGGGTGCGGGTGCCATCCGCCCCACAGCTCGGTGTAGCGCCGCCAGGTGGCCAGATTCAGGTACCAGCCGGCCGCCTTGGGACGGCCATCTTCAAGGACCGCGAGGGCGCGGGGACCGGCGGCGACCGGCGCCACACCAATTGGTCCGCCAATGCATTTGTTGGCGACCGTGACGCACAGATCGGCGCCCCAAGCGTCCATCTCGAATGGCACTCCGGCGACGGAAGAGATGCCGTCGACTATCGCCAGCGCGCCGTGCTCGCGCGCGGCACGGCAGATCCCTTCCACCTCATTGAGGATGCCGACCGAGGTTTCATGGTGGACGATGCATACAGCGCGAACGGCGGGATGCTCTGCGAGCGCTGACCGGACCTGTGCGGCCGTGATCGCCTCAGAGAGGCCTGGGCGAAAGCTGTGCACCCGGAGCCGGTTGGCAGTGGCGACCTCGACCATGCGGTCGCCGAAGAGCCCGTTGCTCGGGATCAAGACCTCGTCGCCGGGCGCGAGCATGCTCGCGATGCACATCTCGACCCCGGCCATGCCTGACCCGAAGACCAGATGGACTTCGCCTTCGGTCTTGAACACATCGCGCATGCTCGACGCCGCGTGTTTATAGAGTCGGGTCCAGCCGTCCCCGTAGTGCGCCCGCACGGGTCGCGCAAGCGCCTCCAGGATTTCATCGTCGACCGACACAGGGCCCGGGATCATCAGGAACTCCCGATCTTCCTTACCCGCTGCCACTCTCTAGGCCTCCGCCATGACTTCGCGCGCGACGCGGTAGCCCGACTTGATCGCACCTTCCATTCCTCCGGGTCCCACCCGGTTGTCGGTGTGCTCGCCGGCGAAGAACACCCGCCCACCCAGCGGGGCGGCGATCAGCGGAAGCACCGAATCCCGCTGGTCACCGATTGGGGCGCGGACCACCGCGCGCGACCAGGGGTCGCGGGTCCAGCTCTTCACGAACCCGAAGACGCGCTTGATCGGCCGTCCGGCGACCGAGCTCATGGTGGCGTCGACTTGGTCCAAAATCTCCTCGTCCGTGAGCTCTGACGGCTCCGCATCACCCGCGGCCAGGCCGGAGACAACGATCTTATCGCCACTCTGGTGGACGGACTGCTCCATCACAAAGCCCGGCATCCGATCGGTGAAGCAGCCCGAGCCGATGGCTTTCTTGACGAGATCGCGCTCTGAGTACTGCACAACGATCCTGGACGCATTGCCATACCGCAGCTGCAAGAGCGCCCTCACTTTCTCAACAGGAAGTACCGGGTCAAAACCCAGCTCCGACACCAGCGGCCCCGGCACGGTCACGACGACGCGATCGCCGTGAAACGTCTCATGGTCAGACTCGACGGTCACCCCGGTCGGGCCCCATCCGACGACCCGTACCGGCCGGTTGAGATGCACGTCGACTTCGCTCGCCATGGCTCGCGGCAGCCTGTCATTGCCGCCCTTGATCTTCCGGTAGCCCTCGCCCCAGGTGAGCTCGACATTCAGCTCCTGAGCGTCGGCGAGCCGGAGCGGAGCGGCGGGTGTGGATTGCGCGATTGCGGCCAGGAGCAGCTCAGCAGGCTGGGAGACCCGTGCACGCCGGAGCCACTGGGCCACCGACTCGTAATGACCTGGGCGCGTGCGGCGAATGGCAACTCGCAGCTCCATGACGAGCTCAGCGGCTGCTTCGCGTTCGAGACGACGGCCGGCGAAGATGAGGTCGGGGACGTCGGTCCCGAGGCTGAACTCTTCGGTGAGCTCCAGGTTGTACTTTTCACAGAGGCCGGCGATGTTGTTCTGCCCGTGGTAGATGATCTCGGCGCCGACGTCGGCGAACTGACCATCCATCAATCCCTCGCGCAACGTGAAGACTCGACCTCCGACGCGGTCGCGGGCCTCCAGCACCACAACCTGGTGGCCGGCCGATTGCATTTCTGTGGCGGCGACCAGGCCTGAAAGCCCAGCACCGACGACCAGCACCTTCACGCCGACTCAGTTCTCCAGCGTCTTTCTCACCGCCGTCAGGATCCTCTCCATCGAGGGCAGGTAATAGTCCTCGAGGGAAGCGGCCGGAAAGGGTATGTCGTACGCGGCCACGCGGGCGACAGGCGCGTCCAGGTCGTAGAAGAGCTGCTCCATCAAGGTCGCGGACACCTCCGCCCCGAACCCGGCCGAGAGCGGCGCCTCGTGCACGACCACGCAGCGTCCGGTTCTGGCGACCTCGCTGCACAGGGTCTCCACGTCGAGGGGCACGAGGGTGCGCAGATCAAGCACCGACGCCGAAATCCCTTCGTCCTCGAGTCGTTTCGCCGCTCGCACGCAAAGCTCCACGGCTGCGCTCCAGGCCACCAGCGTGATCTGTTCCCCATCGCGGACCAAAGACGCCTTTCCAAACGGCACCGTGTAAGCGCCATCCGGCACCTCAGATCTGCCAACTCGGTACAGCCGGTCCGGCTCGCAGAAGAGCACCGGGTCGGGGTCGCGGATCGCCTCCACGAGCAGGCCTTTCGCGTCATACGGGTTTGACGGCATGACGATCTTGATCCCCGGCGTCTGGACGAACTGCGCCTCAACGGCGTCTGAATGGAACTCGGGGCTGCGGATCCCTCCTCCGAACGGGGCCCGAATCGTGACCTGGCAGTGGTAGCGCCCGCGCGAGCGCTGGCGGTACTTTCCGAGCTGCGGTCCGATCTGGTGGAAACCCTGGGCGCTGAAGCCGAGAAACTGTATCTCCGCCACCGGCACCATCCCCGCCAGGGCCAGACCGAGCGACGCGCCGATGATGCTGGCCTCGGCGAGAGGGGTGTCGACCACCCGAGCCCCACCGAAGCGCTCCACCAGCCCGCTCGTGGTCCGAAAGACGCCGCCCAGCTTGCCAACATCGAGCCCGAGCACCATCACGCGAGGGTCGCGTTCCATCTCCTCGGTGAGGGCGTTGTTGATCGCCTCGACGATGTTGCGCTCCGGCACTTACAGCTCCGAGTCGAGCAAATCGGCCCGCTGCCGGAGGACGCGCTCAGGCGGGTTCTCGTAGATGTTGTCGAAGAGGTCACGGGGACCAGGGAGAGGAGCTGCCACAGCGGCCTCCAGAGCAGAGTCGATCTCGTGGCGGAGCTCCTCGGTCAGGTTGGCCTCGCGGCTCTGATCCCAGAGGCCCAAGCCCGCCAGGTATTTCTGGACGCGCTCGATCGGGTCACGCCCGCGCGCCTCCTGGTACTCCTCCGGATCCCGGTAAAGAGACGGGTTGTCGGTGGTGTTGTGGAAGCTCATGCGGTAGGTCACCGCCTCGATGAGGGTCGGGCCGCCACCCGCCCTGGCCCGCTCCACTGCGGTGACCACGACGTCGTAGACCGCCATCACATCATTGCCGTCCACCTCGATGCCCTCGAGGCCGTAACCGGCCGCCCGCAGCGCGAAGCTCGTGGTCGCAGACTGAACGCGCCGAGAGGTCGAGATCGCCCACTGGTTGTTCTGCATGAAAAAGACCACCGGCGCTTTGGTCACGCCGGCCAGGTTGAGGGCTTCGTGGAAGTCGCCTTCCGACGAGCCCCCCTCGCCGATATATGTCAGCACCACCGCATCCTCACCGCGGAGGCGCAACCCCCATGCAAGACCCGTCGCGTGCGGCAGCTGGGCCGCGATCGAGACCTGGGTGGGCAAGACCTTGACGCCCTCCGGGATCCGGGCGGGTCCGATCTTGCCGAGGTATTGGGCCGAGATGACCTCGAGTGGAAGACCGTGGTGGACCGTGGCCATCAGCTCGCGATACTGCGGCACCATCCAATCTCGAGCTGGGTCCACCGCCATGGCGGAGCCGATGATCGAAGCCTCCTGGCCCATTCCCGGGGAGTAGACCCCGAACTGGCCCTGCCGCTGGAGTGCGATCACGCGCTGGTCGTAAAGGCGCGACTTCATCATCCACCCCAACGCCTCGAGGAGGAACTCTTCCTCCATTCGCGACTGCACACCAGCGACGCGTGTCCCGTCGGCAGCCAGCACCGAGTGGCGTTTCTGCACGGCGCTATTCTTGCTCACCCCGGCAACCCCTCACGCCGGATCACGAGCCTTGCCTCAGCAGAGCGCTTGCCGCACCCCAGCCGCCGCCCGCTCACCGCTAAGCGCGGCCCCCTCCATGTTTGAAGCCCAACTGTAATCGCCGCAGAAATGGATTCCTCCCACCGGCTCAGCGAGAAGATCGTAGGTCTTCATCCGACCGATGCTGTACAGCGGCATGCCCAGCGGCCAGCGTTGAACCTCGACGCGGACGACCCGTTCGCGATACTCCGGGTGGAGGCGGAACAGCGGCAGGAGTGTCCCGGTCTTGATCGTGTGGTCCGGGTCATCCCAAACTACGCGCGCGGTCGGGTCGCCGGCGATGGTGTGGAAGCACCCACCATGCACATCGAAGTCGCCTGGCGTCCTGAACACGAAGGTGTCAAGGTTGTAGACGACGTCTGAGCGCGCGCTTGTAAGCGGATAGCGGCTTGGCGGTGACTCTTTCGGGCTCACAACGATGTTGGTGGCCAGAAAGCGGCCGTAACGGACGGCGCGGAGCGCCTGCAGCTTCCAGTCTGGAAGGTCGTTGATGACCGCTGCCGCCACGGGGGCCGGGAGTGCCGATACGACTTGTCGTGCCCAAACCCGACGTCGACCACTGTCGCCTTCGACTTCAACCACGTAGCCGCCGTCACCCGCGCTGACCGAGACGACACGAGAACCCAAGGAGACGCGGCCTCCAATCGCGCGCGCCAGCGCCATGGTGAATTCATTCGTGCCTCCGTCGAATACGCAGTCACCTCGATCGTGGCGCGGAACGGGCCGGTCGGTCCAGGGCGTGCTCCTCTGGTCACCCCAGAGCCAGAGGGCTCCGTAGAGTGAGATCTCAACCGAGGAGCCTGAGTTCATGATCTGGCACCAGCGGTCAAAAAATCGATGCGTGTCCGGGGAGACGTCGCCGAGCCACTGGTCGAAAGGCTGGTCGTCGAGCTCAGGAAGAGTCGAAGGCCGGCGGCGTGCCTGTTCCGCGGTGATCCGTTCTATGCACGACTCGATCTCGCTCCGCGTGTCGGGGTGCTCCGGATAGAGCCCTCGCCAATACGCCTCCAGGTTGTGGTCGGTCAAAAGCTTGGCACCCACAGCGTCGGCCAGCTCGACAACTTTGACGCGATCGGTGGACACGTACTGGGCGCCCGTGTTGAGCCAGATGCCGTCGGGCTGCTTGAGCGAGCGCGTACGGCCCCCCACGTGGCCGGCGGAATCGAACACGTGCAGGTCCTGGTCCCGAAGGAGATAAGCGGCGGTCAGGCCGGCGACCCCTCCGCCCAGAACCGCCAGGTCAAGCCTGTCCATAACCCTCCCCATTTGCAGTCGCGAAGGCCACCTGTACGATACCCGGACATACCGATAGTGACCTGGTTTGAGCAATCAATGAGGTCGTAAGGGATGGGGCCGTTTCTCGAGTACACGGTGATCGGGCTCACTGTCGGCTCTTTCTATGCCCTGGTGGCGCTCGGCTACACCATCGTTTACGGCATCCTCCGGCTGATCAACTTCGCCCAAGGTGACCTCTCGATGGTGGGCGCCTTCCTCGGCTGGACCCTGCTCGTCTCCTTCGGCCTCGAGCACCTGCCCATCTACTTGGCCCTTGTCGTCGCGTTCGTCGTGCCCATGCTCGGCACCGCGGTTGTGAACCTGGGCATCCTCCAGTTCGCCTACAAGCCGCTCCTGAAACGGTCGCTCCTGGCGATCCTGATCACGGCGCTCGGCATGTCGATATTTCTCCAGAACTCCGCCCAGCTGATCTGGGGCGGCGCCATCCAGGCCTATCCGCCGAACCTCCTCCCTTCGAGCGGCATCTTCATCGGCGAGGTGCATGTGACATATGTGCAGATCGGCCTCGTCGTGATCAGCCTGCTCCTGATGGGAGGCCTGGTCGCCTTCATCCAGAGGACCACGCTCGGCACCGCCATGCGGGCTCTGGCGGTCGACCACGACGCGGCTCGCCTGATGGGGATCAATGTCGACCAGGTCATCCGGCTCGCCTTCGTCCTTGGCGCCATGCTGGCGGCGGCGTCGGGCGTGATGCTCGGCATCTACTACGTACAGATTCAGTTCACGATGGGCTTCCTGCTCGGCCTGCGGGCTTTCACCGCCGCCGTCCTGGGCGGTATCGGCAACATCCCCGGAGCCATGGCGGGCGGCATGCTGATCGGCCTGCTCGAGGCGTATACCACCGGATACCTCTCGGGCAAGTGGGAAGACGTGCTCGTCTTCGGGGTCCTGATCACCGTCCTCATAGTCAAGCCGACCGGCCTCTTCGGCGAGCGCGTGGCGGAACGGATGTGATCGCTCGGCTGGCCGACAGCCGAGTGGGCCGTGCCTCCAGCGCCACGCGCGCTCAATTCGAACGCGTGCCGTTCTGGGGGCGCGTGATCGTGGTCCTGGCCATCGTCGGCGCGTCGGTGATCCTCAACGGCGACGACTACGTGACCGCGGTTGCGGTCAGCGTGGCCACCTACGCGATGCTCGGGCTTGGGCTGAACATCGTGGTCGGCTACGCCGGGCTGCTCGACCTCGGCTATGCCGCCTTCTTTGCCATCGGCGCCTACACCAGCTCGCTCCTGATGACCGAGGCGCACTGGAACTTTTTTGCCACGCTGCCACTGGCCGTGCTGTTCACTGGAACAGCTGGAGCCATCCTCGGCTACCCCACACTCCGCCTGCGCAGCGACTACCTCGCGATCGTGACCCTCGGTTTCGGCGAGATGACTCGGATCACTTTCAACAACTGGGACTACGCAGGTGGCCCAAACGGCATCTTGAACATCCCCTGGCCCAACTTTTTCGGTATCGAGCTCAACACGCAGTCGGACTTCTTCATCGTCGGACTCGCCCTGCTCGCGGTCGCGATGATCTTCGCGCGGAACCTGGACCATTCGAGGCTGGGACGAGGCTGGGTCGCGATTCGTGAGGATGAGTTCGCTGCGGAATCGGTTGGCGTTCCGTCACTTCGGCTCAAGCTCTTCGCTTACGTCATGGGCGGCATGTGGGGCGGCCTCGCCGGCGCCTTCTTCGC
>WNGJ01029469.1_pt1 | contig 13622 bp, 19 predicted proteins | sample 5400611 | NCBI WGS metagenome assembly WNGJ01 (sample SAMN13153375, study PRJNA577476) | soil metagenome | isolation source: 40 cm soil or saprolite under Garry oak tree replicate 1 | place: USA:California | collected 2016-06-15 | reverse complement strand
TTGCTGTCATCCGTCAGCGTTTCCTCGATTAGTTGGAGTCGGATGGAATCGGAGTTGATCGTGACGTAGGTGGTGTCGGGGCCGGGGCCCTGAATGAAAGCCATCTCTTCCAACTTTTCGATCAGCTCCCGCAACCTGGTGGCGTAGTCGACTGCAAGAACTTTCTTCATTAGCGTGTCTCCTTATACGGCGAATGGTTGGACCACTCGGCGTCGACAACAGAAAGCTTTTTCGAAAAGACCAGATAGAAGAGCGCCGCGGCTTGCGCGTCCGCTCTGCCCGGCGCTAGACATTCTTGGCATAAAGGCGCACGCACAGACTCGCAAGGCAAGCTTGCAAGTCTGGACTCACGCCTATGTGTTACTTCCGGTCGGGATCAATCAAAGCTAGAAGTTCAGCGAATGCGGGAGCATCGTCCGTGAACATCTTTCGAATGCTCTCAATGTGACCCGCGGCTTTCCGCCGTTCATACTCCGAACGACTAGCAGCTAGGTCGCGAATCCACTGGATTTTGTCGGGGTTAAGATGGAAGTACAGGAAGTCAGAGACGTGCTGCCGTAGATTTGTGTCGTTGTCCGGTTGGCTTGGATGCTTGACGTCAAACCGCGCGTTCCACTCCTGGCCATTCGCAAAGGTAAGTTTGACGTCCGTTTTATCGTACCCACCGTCTTTCGGCGCTGTCTGAGAAATTTCCCACAGATATGTGTTACCGTGTTCCTCCGCGTCCGCGCCTTCAAAGAGATGCCACCCATCGCAGAGCGCGATAGGACCCTCTGCGCGACGGACAGCAACCCTCGTGATAGCCAACGGTCGGTTGAGTCCGTTTGCTTCCTGCAACACCTCGAGAACCGAGTCCATAGTTACTCCTGTTCTAGGCTGATCCGCCTGCAATCCCATCGAGTAACTCGAGGAGACGGCGCGCGAATCATGCGCGGTTAAATCGACCTGACACTACTGCGCCATACAAACGCTGGTTTCCGTGGTGGCATTTAACAGCGTAGATTTCAGCGCGTACAATGTCCTTCTCCGTCCATCCGCGAACACAGCGCTTGCGAATTTCGGACTTGATGTCCACATCGGATGTAGACACATGAAACCTTCCGACTATCCAATTAATTTGAGACCTAGGAATCTGCATTGTGTTCTCCGTTTCTAAGCTATGCTGCGATGCGTCGGCTTATTGGGACGAACAAACTCGAGGCAAGAACGAAGCCTGAACCCTTTGCTGGCGAATCCTTGCGCGCCTTGCCTTTGGCGCGCAGGCCAATGACCGCGGATTGATATCCGTCAAGAAAACGTAGGTCGTGTAAGTCTCCGTCTATCACCTTGTAACCCTTCCATGATTGCGGGAGAGGCCTTCCGCGTTTTGTGTCGAAAACCATTGCCACGTTGACGCCGTGGGCCAACGCGTCTAAAACGGCGGCGCTATTGGATTCGCTACGCGAAAACGTAAGATGGTAGTTTGGACGTGTGCGTGTCTGCGGATGTGGGAGTTTCGTGTAGTCATAAAATTGGACGTTGGGAAACTCGGCAGACAATTGCATAGGCAACCAAGCTAGGTCACTGGTGCCATTCAGGCGAATGGCTGGAATTAGCTTTTGTCTCTTTGCACTCTTGACTAGCGCGCGTATGTCCTTGCGCAATTGCTCGAGGAAACCTGCTCTGTCACTTGCCAACCATAGAGTTTTCTTGACGCGTGCTTTGTAGACAGATTCGAAGACTCCGCGGCCGGCGGTAAAGAGACAGTCTTGCTTGCAGCCCTCGGAAGCAAACTGGCACGTATTCATTACTCCGCTTTCTTCCGCTGGCGCGAGGTAGAGAATGCCGGTTAGATAGCCAAGCTTCTCGCCCTTGCTAGTCTTGGCGTTTTCTATTGAAAGTAAACGCATCTGTTTCTCCTTTCCGCCTACATCGATAGGCACACACAGCGTGTGCGCCTAGCAGGTGGGCGAATTAGGCTGGAATCAGGTAGGTAAACTACGCGGAGAGACTTGGAACATAAGGCGCACGGCCGTATCGAGGAGATTGGCCAGCATCCGCGGATGCTACTTGCTCTGCGAATTGCGCCAGCCCTTGCGCGCCGAATTGCGCCAGCCGCTCAAGAGAGCAATAGCGGTTTCCCGCGCCTACGTAATCTTTGCGGGAGGAGACCGCGCGAACCAAGACGCCTAGTCCGTCGAAACTGCCGGCGGAAATTTGAACGTAGACGCGGTCAGAATGCAGAGTAGCGTCCCCGCAGACTGCGATACCACCAGGATTGAATCGAACGTCAATCGTTTCAGCTGTTCCGCCTAGAAGCTTCCGTACTTCGCGCAAAAGCTTCATGGAAAGCTTGCGGTATTGCTCTTTGGCGCTAGCGTTGTAGCTCGCCTGTTTGCCGAACTGAATTAGGTGCTCAATCTGTTGCTGTGTCATGATTCCTCCAGGGATCCAGTACTTCGGACAACCTATCCACGGACAGGCTGTGTGCTGCACTGGCATAGAAAGGCAAACCGTCGAACCAAAAGCGGCGCGGTAGCGCGACGCGAGCCCACAACACGCTTAGTTGATATGCAAAGCGCTACCGAATATCGCCACAAGTACGGCTAGGAAGACCATTCCTACGGCGATACCGAATAGTTGCGCGGGCACATCATTGCTCAAGCTAAGATTGGTCTTAACGTAGTAGGGCATTGGTCTCTCCTTGAAGTAACTTCGCGCGACGTCCCGCAACACTGGGACGTCCCATGCTGTTACTTGCTAGTGGCGGCAATCTGTTTCACTTGATCGGACATCTCGCTGTAGGCTTCGCCGATGTGATACCCGTTCAAGTCTGCAAGTTTGCTGACAAAGAGATACACAACGGGGTGCTCGTTCTTCCACTTTGTTCCCTGGCCGATGCGTTGCTGTTCTTCACAGACGGCGTTCATAGCCTCGGCGAAACTGAAAACAACGCCAGACAGGTTGCACGCGTCTTGAACGTCAAGCGCAGTCTGTGCTGCTTGCTGATAAGTCATTTTGTCCTCCGACGTGGAATAGCTTCGCTAGACGCGCGCTAGGTTGCATTGCGTACGTCTATTGCATTGCGTACGTCTAACGCTGCACTCCAGTCACTTGACGCGGACCAGGACTTTAGCGCTGTCAATCTTCTCGATTAACTTTGCTTCGATTGACTTACTCCCGAATAGCTTGTTTCTCATGCTTGCAGACATTGATGCTGTCCTCCAGTACTTCGCACACGTTCTGCTCTGAACCAAAGCAGGACGTGTATGCTGCACTGGTCACCCGCCGAATACGTAGGCCATGGCAAGAAGCAAACCAACGCCTACGGCAGTCACATACGGGAAAATTCTGTTTTGCACTTGATTCCTCCAGTTACTTCGTGCGGATGCTGGAGTGATTCAGCATCCGCATGCTGTAACTGCAAAAAGTTTGTGTTGGGTGTTGGGGTTTGTAGTTCTACTGGCCACCGTCACTACAGCCCATACGCTCCGCGTGTGAGACACGCGCCGCACTGTTCTTCAGCATTCGCCGGCCGAATTGCGCGAGACGTTTGCTTTCTCAGATTCCTCGAGACGTTATCGAGAGGAGGTATTGCCCGCTCTGGTCCGGACTCTTGACGTATCGCCAGACTCGGCTTAGGACTTAGAACACGCGCGGACCATATCCTCCGGCGAGGACTCATCCTCGCCTTGCTTTACTGTGCGGCGCTTGCTCTGTTCGCTGGTCTCTTCCGCTTGACTGCCTTGCGGTCTTTCTTGCCTGCGAACGCAAATACATGAGCATTTGGTTTGCCCAAGCCTGTGCATGCTTGTGTATCTTGCACAAGGTAACGCAAACCCATTGATTCGCTGGAGTTTGTTTCAGAAAACCCTTGTTGCGCGTGCTTCTATATGCGTATACTAGCTAGCACAAGTGGCATAAGTATGCCCAATTGTGCCTGCTCCCCGGAAGAGTTTCATTCGCCTGCCGTTTGCTTTTTGAACGGAAAGCTTTTTATTTGTTGCACTTGCTCCCCGACAGAATCCGTCACGGCAGATTGACCAAATGTGCCCAAGTTGTGCAAGTTTGTTCCTTGTGACGGCCGAGCGGATGACGGCCGAGCGGATGCCGAGCGAGTGTCGCGGGCAGGTAGAACGTTAGGTTTAAATCGGTTTAAACACGTTTCGGGACATTGAGCTTGGCCACGTAAAGGACTTTGGGCCGTTGTCTGACTCAGAGATTTACTACGAAACTCTGCGTACTGACGAGCGAAAAATGAGACAACGCAAAGAAAACAAAAGACTTGCGGCAAAAACGGTTGGTCCCGTTAGTGCGCGCGCCGTGATGATAGGTGTTTACTGTCATCACGTCAGTTTAGTGGACTACTATCTGTGCGGGGCGCGCGAGCGGATTGTGTTGATCCCTTTTATTACGTGTAAGTTACGGAGGATAAGGGGGTCAGCCTAGGGTTGGGGTGGGGATCTCCCGCTATTTCCTGGGAGGTAATCGGTGACCGCACCGATGCTCAAAAAATTTACCAGAATAGGATAAGTACTGTAAAGGCATACCGAATGACTGGGATCCTTTTTCCGAGGCCTGGGAGTGGTGTGTTGCCTGCCAGGAGTCACACAGGATCCCTCACCGCCGATCGGCTCACAACCAAGAGTGTGTTCAGGAATACACACTGCCGGCACACAGCCTAACGCCAGGACGTGCGCTGGCTCCGGACAGGACGTTGCCGTGGCCAACCTGCTCTGATCGGCAAATCCGCCTCCCTGTGCGTTTTGTCGAAGGACTACCGCTGGACGCCCGGGCGACGCTGCCTCAACGCCCCGCGACTCAGGCAACGTCAGGTGTGTAAATATTACTGCCGCCTTTGCCGCCTTGCTGCCGACCATAGGCGGCAAAATAAACCCAATAGAATGTAGCGTGTAGGGCTGTTTGCCGCCTTTGCCGCCTTATTTCCTACTATCTACATGGAAAAGAAAAAATCCCACATATATGTCGGTTTCCGATATATGTCGTACTCAGATACCTAGACATACGATATATGTGCGGGATTTTTCCCCCAGAAATAAAAGTATGGAAATAAGGCGGCAAAGGCGGCAAGGCGGCAAAATAAGTCCCTTGTTTCCGTCGATGGGTATTTTTGTTACATCTCAGTGCCAGTTTTCCGCCCCAACGCCACCCGGGCAGACGCCCATCCGCCCCGGCCAAATCTGTCTCACATTGAGACACCGTGCGGGCGACCCGCGGCCGTCCGGTGCCCCTCCCCGACGCTGCTCCTCCGACATCGAGCAAGCCATCCTTAACGACGCTGTCCCGCCACCATGTCGTCGCTGCTACGTCGCCCTTCCGCCAGCTGTCCGTCGCGTGTCCCAATCTCCAAGTCCGGCCCGCCGAGGCTGTCCGAAGTTTGTATAGTCTTTCGGACAACGCTACTCGAACGCCTCCGAGTTCTACAAGTCCCCACCTGCTGACGCCGACGCGAGCGGATCCCACGACTCCAAGGACATCAACCCCGGTGGACTGTTGTGCGGGCCGCGCGCGGCGGAAGTCCGCGGAAGGCCCGCCAAAGAAGAGGACCCGACAAGCATGCTTGGCCGGCTCCCTGGGGCCCGACCCTTCCCGAGAGGCTCATGGTGCGCCATTCGGGGATCCACGCGCCATGTGCTGTCGGCACCGATGGCACCCTCCGCCCTGTAACCCGGTAAACCTGGTAAATCGGTGCACAACTCGCGACACTGTTGCATGCTGCAGATCCTTAGGTTATCCTGGTAATTGCGTAACGCGTGCACATCGATAGCGCCGAGATCGCACCGCCAATCGTTTCATGCGTCCAGGGCTAATACGGCGCAACGCCAGCACTGTCAGGCACTTAGACCAAGAAAATATCGTTTCATGCTGCCGGAGGCTGTAAGATGGTGCGCCCGGTAGCGCGCCGGTCGTACACGCACTGCACGCGAGGCGCGTTTGTCTTGCGTTTGTCTTGCGTGTCCTTTGCATTTGTCTTTCGTTTTCTTTGTATTTGTCTTGCGTTTGCTTTGCGTCCGCGGCGCATCCGGCGGACCTACGGCCGACGTCGCCGGTGCGTGGAACGCGCGTCGGATCCTTGGCGCGCCCGGGCACAGGATCTTGGGTTCCCACGCGAATGTCCGGTCTCAGGATCCACTTTTGTGATGATAGTGTAGACAGTTTCTGTCCCTAACGACATTTTGTGTCGTTTTTCCGCTTGACATCGGTCTTGAAGGTCTGGTACTTTCAAATTAGGGCAGATCTTCCGAAATATGCTTGGGGACGGAGCCGCTGATTTTACCCCAAAAACGCTGACGGCATCGCCGCGAACAACGCGCGGCGTCAATTAGGAGCCGTCAGGGTTCCGCATTCTGCAGGCCCGAATACAGTAGGGCCAAACTCCCGCCAATCGGCGTGGGCACCTAATCCTTAAAAGGATAGGTGTCTCTATGCCGTCTCTTGAAGTTCTTGCTCCGTCGAGTCCTGCGCCAGCTGCAATTCCCGATCTGACTGCTCCAAGTAATTCGGTCGCTGCATCTGCGTCCGCGCTCTCTCCAGATCCAGCTGTCTTCCTAACATCCGACAAGCTCCTGCTTCCAGACGTCCCGGAACATGCGCGTGAAAGTGTCCGCGCCTTTCTGAGTCCGTTCGTTTCCAGCATTCCGTTGAAGAATGGCGATTGTTGGAATATCGCGCAGCGCATGATGCTGGCGGCAAACAGCCCTCGCGTCGGCTACGTGGAGGGCGTTTGGTCCCGTCCCGAACATGACGCAGAGCATCAGCGCGGTGAATGTGATTGCGAAGAGTACCAGAAGATCCAAGGAGCACCGCACGCCTGGAACACCGTAGATGGCTTCCTAGTCGATCTGGTTGTTGAATTCAAGTTCATAGGTTGGACACAGGAAGACGAATACTGGTCACCCGACGACTGGTGGCATGAGCCCTTAAAAGCTTATTCCTTCGATGACTTCGAGAAGTACGAATTCACTCGCGCTTGGTACAAGAAGTACGTCAAGAAAAACGCCCCAAAGCGCGTGAGGAGAGAGTTGCTAAAGAGCCTTAAAGAAGGTTTCAGCATAACGCCCATGATCTGCTTTCTCGGTTGGGGCGACGGTTTCGGTATGACGTTCACTGAGGAAGACCAGCTAGCAATGGCGAACGATGAGGACTACGTCTTCAAACCTGCGAATGATCGGTTTGTCACGCGTTTAAATGCTTGGTTGCAGCAGCAAGCCGTACCAGAAGGCACCGTAAAGAGATTAGGAAACGGGACCGAGGCGGCAGCATAAGGCTTTTAGTGACAGGCAGGGCCGCAGAGCGCGCGGAGAAGTCGCCGCAAACATCCGGCATCGCCCGGGAGAGAACAATGACTACAGCAACAGCAGGACTCAGTACAAAAGAACGTTTGGAGAAGTTGCTCGCCGCACTAGGGCCACTCGATGGCAAGCAATTTACAGGGCTGACGGGTAAGACCCTTCGCTCTTTGATCGATGAAGGTGTGGTCGCGCCGCAGTTCGACGAAACGGGTGTCGACGTTAGCGATCGCGTTTTTCACCTAGACGCCCCGGAAATCTTCAAAGGAGTGAACGACCAGAAAGCCCTCGCGTTCATGGAGGCGAATCCACGCGCTCAAGCAAAAGGTTATCTCAATAAAGATGACGCGACCATCATCATTGACATGGTCTACCTCGGTTTGAAGAACGACGAGAACGGATACCCATCGTTGGCGCATTCAAGCGACCCCGCTCTGACCAAGAAGCAGATTGTTGGCTTCGCCAACACATTCTTTCATGCCGACGAGTTCCAAATTGGGGACACTTTCGCCTACGCGTGGTTTGACTAAACGCCCTTGCAGCCGCCCGCCGTCAGCGGTCACACGATGTAAACGACGGCATAGGGCCGAAAGCCCGGAGAGAAGAACAATGCAACCACAAAAGTCAGTAATAGAAGGCGCGCTCGTGAATGTTGCCGAGGCGTGGTTCCTTCATGCGCTCTCGGAGCACACCAAAAATGTGAGCCGAGACAAACTAACAGAAGCCTCGAAAGGTCTGGCGGCCACATCAATAGATGTTCAGTTCTACACCGACAAGACTCTTAAACTGGGCTTCATACGAATCACGTCCCAAGCTCGACGCCTTCGCGAGGATCTCGAAGACGGTCTCGACGCCGGCCTTGTGGATCTTCCCGCGTTCATCAAAACGACCTGGGGCGAGGAATCGTACGTCGCCGGAGATATTCCGGAACGCCAAGAAGCCTTAGCCAAGATCCGCGGCAATATCGGGTTGTAAACGGACTTCGTGCCCCGGCCGGGGTACGGATAAAGCGCGCTTGCGCGCAAGGCTGCGGTGGGAAATGAGCCGCCCACCGCGGCCACAAAATTTTGGGCTCATAAAGGAAAAGGAACATGGCTCGACAGAAGAAAAAACAACGCGCCTTCCCGGGCTTCAGCCTCAGGAACGCCGACCAGTACGATGACGCCGCGCAGAAGCTCTCTTACGACAAACAGAGACTAGTCAATGAAGCCGCGGCCAAGGAAAGCGCCCGTCTCGAGAGCTTGGAAGGTTGGGATGACGCTGAGGCTCCGGCGGCCTTTCAAGATCGCGCTTTTGATCCAAATATAGGTGGTCGCGATCCTGGCACGGGTTCGGGTGTGGGTATTGGCGCGCGCCTTGGCCGCTCTGGTAGCGCTCCCGCCGCTTTCAACAAACTATTTCAAGACTACGGCATCAGCGCCTCCGGCACCCGGAAAATTGAGAAGGCTGGCTTCATTATCATCAGGCCAGCCGAGCTTTCGACGAACCCACGCGCGCAGCTTGGAAACAGCCGGACATCCTTGAGGAGTTCGGAAAGACCGACTATGAACTGTTGCGAGATTTCTATCTGTTCCGCCGCTCGGACGAGGAGCTTTTCGAAGAGAACAAACTGGTGTTCAAGCATGAAGCCAAAGAAGCCGGCCTGAAGCGTGTCATCAATTCCGCGAACGGCGTGACCAGACATCGCCTGGATCTCGTTGATGAAGGTAACAAACTGTGGGGCGCAAAAGACCCAGACGCCGCCAAGCCCGAGTCAGAAGACGACGACGATCCTTACTATGGCCACGCCACGACGCCGGTTATCCCCGAGGGCTTTGGGTCTATTCCCTGCATTGTCCGCGTCTGCCGTAGTTACGCCGTCGTTCCGTTGGAAGAGTCCGGCGTATTTGGGCGGTCTGGGTGGTACGTTTGCGCGAACCACGGTGACCGCACCCAAAAGAAGTTTGTAAGGCGTAAAGCACTTGCCTTCAGCGCGTTACGGGTGAAATCTTGAGTTTCGTCATTTTTTGTTCCAAGTAGGGGGAGGGAGCCCCAAAGGAAAAAGGGTGTCAAACATGGCAGAGAAAAAATTTTTGATTCGGATTTCGCCCGGTCAATTTTTCGTGGACTTGGACGGGACGGAAATCTCGGTTTCATCGATCCTTTCGAGGGCTGCGCACTTTGACTACACCAAAGCCGATCAGATGTCCCAACGCTTTCGTCGTCGTGGTTCTCCCAACGTCGTTGTTGTCGATCATTTTGGTGTGCCGGTCCGCGCCGAGAACTTTGCCGACGAACGCGCAGCGGCAGACGAGCGCGCCAAAAGATTCTGGGGAGATTAAAAGCCGCACCGCGGCGAAGGACTCGTCTCGCTAATGGGACGAGTTGAAAATCCCGAACGGCTTACTGGCAGCAGAAACTCAAGACACGCGGAGGTGAAGGAAACAAGGGGGGCGAGGCGTTTTTCCAATCTTGGAACAACCAAATATTCCAGTTTCAACGGCTTACTAGTGGGTAGACCGTAGGCGAAGGACTTCGTGCAATCTTGCACGAAGTTAACGTCCCGGTTCGAACGACTTACTGGCGGCAGAAACTCAAAACATCAGGTGGCGTTGGCAATAAAGGTAAGGGAATTGTTGCCATGTGGCAACAATTAAACATCCCAGAAAGAACAGCTTACCGCGTGGATAGACCGTTACAAAGAGGAGTACGGCGTAAAGCCGCACCGCGGCGAGGAGACCATCATGAGGACGGGGCAGTTTCAAAACTTCCGCGGTGTTTATGCCAACGCGTGGGGTGATGTTTACCTCCGATTGTGCCAGCATTGCTGCGATCAGCGCGACTTAACCGACTGTCGGATTATGCGGATTGGATGTTCAGTCCACGTTCCTATTCTTTACTGGCTTCTGTGGACGAACGGCTCGTCCACACGAGTTGGTGAGGTTGTGCTCCAAGACATCCGCGCAGGTCATACAACACTTAGCCAGGACTTGTTCACGGCACTTGCAGCCTATCCCCCGGACTTCAAGATATTTGAAGAAGCCGCTCGTCGAGCCCGTGAAGATCGTTTTGAAAGTATTGAGCGTGAAGACATGGAAGCGTCAGGTATTTTGTTTTCGACGCCCCTCAAGGCAGTTAAGGAGCTTTTGTCCGGGCCAAAACCTTGCAGTCCGAGAAAGAACAAAGAGTTGTTGGAACCCAAGTCGTACACTGACGACACTGACTTTCGCTTGTATAAAGAGATTCCTTACCCAGTTTATGAGTTTTTAAGGAGCCGTTTCAGGGCTCTTAGGTTGTGTTGTTCGGAGCACAAAGCAGAGAAATTTTCCGCTTTCAGCCGAGACAACAATCTTCCAGAGTTAGAGGGTTTCGTAGCGCCGGATAGGAAAAAATGGAACTTGGCGGCGTTCATCGACATTGATATGCCGACAGACGAGGAAAAGGAAATCTTCAATCTGCTCGACCCCGGCTACCTGGCTCGAGTAAATAATAAAGGTGAGAAGGTTGTTCGTTCACACAAGCGCGGCACGGTCCTGCGAATCGTGGACACGATGTTGGCTCTGACGCTCCTTGTGATGGAGTACAACGGAACCGATATCGTGCTGCCACAAGTTTTCAGGGTTACAAGTTATCCGCGGCTAGACCGCCGTAGAGGGCCTAAGAAAACGAGAGAAGAACTCGCGGAGGTAGTAACTTGATTCTCCTGGATGCCCACGGCCCCGTAGCCACCGACCCCGACTTGATCGGGCCCGCCGAGATTGTGATGTACGGCGGCGAAGTTCGCGTGCGTTTCGACGAAGCGCAGCATCGTTATCTTGTGCAGGACAAAGCTGAGGGCCCTGGGTGGTTCCGTGCGCCGAGCGTGACGACGATCCTCGGTAGGATGTTGGACAAGTCGAAAATGCTCGTGCCTTGGTCGTGTAACGTTGCAATGCAGGCTTTTCTCGATCGCGTCGAAGCTGACACAGCCTATTCACGCAAAGAGCTTGACGCGATCGGCCATAAACTCAAGAACGCGCACAAGGCGGTTTTAGACAACGCCGGCAAGACAGGCAGTGCGGTGCATCGATGGGTTGAGAGCTATCTCGCAGCTAGAGCAGCTGGCAGAGGGTTTCCCTCGCCGCCGGTGGAGCCAAAAGTCCGCTCGTGTTGCTCGGCTGCCCGAAAGTGGATTCAGGAAGTCGATCTTCGTCCGATGGCGATCGAAAAGATCCTGTACTCGAGGATGTACGGCTTCATCGGGACGACGGATCTTACAGCGGCGGCAGTGGTTAATGGCCGTTCCGCAGTGTGTGATTGGAAATCCAGTTCGCGTTTACACACGTCGTACCGATTGCAGCTTGCGGCGTACGCCCTGATGTGGGAAGAGATGACCGGCGAGCGGCTCGACGATCGCTGGCTCGTTCGACTTGATAAGAATGATTCGGAGTTCGAGGCCGAACAACTCGATCCCGCAACAATGCAAGACGAGCAAGACGCATTCGTCATGCTGGCAAAGGCACACAAGATTCTGAACGATTTGAAATTTTTCGAGTAGTAGTTGTAAACGTAGCACCCAATTGTAGTGGCGAATCGAAGTTAAACCCGCCGTAGCCCTACCGGCGACCTTAAACCACAAAAACCAAAAGCAGTGCAGCGAGACTTCGGAAGCTTGAACCAATCCGCGACTCGCTTATTTGGCCGAGTACCGGTCACATCTAGGAGAATTTCATGCTAGGCACAATTCTAACTCTCAACCCGCACTGGAATATGGTGTTGGGCGAGAACCAGCAAGACATTTATTTCATGCACAAGTCGGACGTAAGAAAAGGCAAAGAACGGATCTCTGTTGGAGTACCCGTGCAGTTCGACACAGCGCCGCCGTTCCCAGGGAAGAAGCATCCGCGAGCGATTAACGCCATTGTTGGCGACATGCCTTCATCTTCGAAAGCGGAGACGGGGGTGCAATCGTGAGTACCTCACCAATCTTTCCCGCAGACGCAAAAGTCATCCACGTAGTCACCCAACAACACGGCATTGTCGCCGGCATCCTAGATGAGGACTGGCGGCGCGTTTTATGGACCGACAAAGGCTTAGACGACGCAGCCGAAACCGGCGCGCGCGACGAGCACCTAACAACGCTGCTCGACGCGTCTGTTGAGGTTCCCGCAACCGCGACCACAGAAGCCGTCGAGTCTTTGCAGGAAACACAAGATGTCGCAGAAAAATTGGTTCCCGATTTTGAGACTATCGCGCGTGCTGCGCTTTCACGCGGTGAATACCACGTCGTTCCGATCGTGGTCGGCGGCAAGAATCCCGCCATCGCGTGGAAGAACGATCCGAAGTACGACATCGATATGTACTCCACGCCTGAGATGAAAGCGACGGCCGATGCGTGGGTTCAGATGCTCAAGACTGATCGCTTCGCGAGGTGCAACGCCGCAGTGATAGCTCGGCCAGACAATGTGCTATTCATTGATGACGACAAGCACGTTGAGTTTGTTGCGGCGTATGAGGCCTGGGCAGGCGAGAAATACCCCAACACTTACGCGACCTCCGCGCGTGAGAATCGTTGGCAGGTACACTTCTACCAAACCGACAAAACCCGCGCACTCGGCAACATTCCGCAAGTGCAAGTCAACGGCTTGGATTTCTCTGTCAGGCAGTCCAATGAGTACGTGGTTGCCGAAGGCAGCATCTACAAGGACGGAATAAACGTTTATCGTTGCGTGAACTCTGCTCCGATCATTCCGATGCCGGACAAGATGGTCGCATTCATCGAGCACTTCACAGGTAAGACAGCAAACGTGCAGCCGCCGCCCCCACAGACCCAGAGTTCGGATTCGAGCCGCAGATTGATTTCACAAGGCTCCGTCCATGCCGCTCTGGTTTCAGAAAGTGGGAGGCTGCGCAAATTCGGTCATGAGCCAGAGGCAATACGCGTGGCTCTGCTTAGTTGGGCGCGCACAAATTGCGCACCACCGGCCCCCGGCCGAGAAGATGTTTGGGAGCAAAAAGTTAGTCAAGTGGCTTTTTCTATGAAGAACTACAAGCCTGATGACCCCAGACTTACAAACGGCACGTTCCAGGTCGACCTCCGGGCTCAAGAACGGGAAGGGGCCATGAGGACGTTGGACGCGTGGCTTGTCGGTGAGAGCGAGCAGCCTGAAGACGTTTTTGAATTAATCGGCTTGCTCGACAAAGCTAAGTACTACAAACGCCGTGACAATATCGCCAAAAAGTCGGGCATCCCAAAGAAAGCCCTGGATGACGAGCGAAATAAGCTTATCAAGCAAACCCAGGTAGAATCCAGCAAGGCAGCTAAGGCTGTTTCCGTTTCTAGCTTTGTTTCCCAGGAAGGCGGCGAAAAAACCA
>WNGJ01005618.1_pt1 | contig 13623 bp, 10 predicted proteins | sample 5400611 | NCBI WGS metagenome assembly WNGJ01 (sample SAMN13153375, study PRJNA577476) | soil metagenome | isolation source: 40 cm soil or saprolite under Garry oak tree replicate 1 | place: USA:California | collected 2016-06-15 | reverse complement strand
TTACCTGCATGCGGCCCCAGTCTCCTGGAGCATCCGGTTGGTAGCTCATGGTGATCTCCTGGCTGCTAAATCTTCTCGACGCCGCAATTTGAGGGATGAGTTACGCTCATGAGTAAGTATACCACCATCTTGATTTGCCTTTCTACATAATGGTCTTTGATGCCACTTGACAAACGAAATAACAGCGTGCTATATTAATTATAGCAATTCGTTATGAAATAGGGCTCTATGATTCTCAAAGTTATACTATGCAGGTTACTACTACGAAAGCGGGAAATTTAGTTATCGTGTTTGGTTTATGGTATGATAGCCATATAAATTGGTATCTGTGTAATAGGCGCGTTGTTTAACCAATGGAGGTAAATTGCCATGTATTCGCGCCATGCTCGTCGCAAACCATATGTACTGTCTCTACTGGCGCGCAGGCACTTGTGATTGAGATCAACACTCCTGGTGGTGATCTTCAGTCGATGGAGTCCATGAAAGTAGCGGAACTGAATAGCACTGTGCCCATCATCTCCTATGTTTCCCCCCAGGGCGCTTACGCTGCCTCTGCCGGGGCATTTGTCACGCTGGCTGCTCAAATTGCTGCCATGGCTCCTGGTACCACGATAGGTGCATCCAGTCCGGTGGACATTAACGGTGGCGATCTCGGCGATACACTCAAGGCAAAGATCGAAAGCGTGCTGGTCTCAGATATGACAAATATCCAGACCAGGTATGGACGTAACCTCGATGCGGCGATCAAAATGGTCACCGAAGCCAAATCCTATACCGACCAGCAGGCAAAGACCCAGGGAATCATCGATTTCCGAGCCGCGAACCTGGGCGATCTCCTGAATCAAGTCAATGGCCGATCAGTCACACTTGTCTCCGGTCACTCTGTCACCTTGCAAACGGCGGGGGATGCAGTGCTGGATATCAATGCCGGTCCGGTTGATGCCCTCTTTAATCTTTTGCTGGACCCTAATGTGGCATTCCTGCTCTTCATTGTAGCTATGGTAGGCATTTTTGTGGAGATCTCGCATCCTGGCGCAATTCTACCGGGAGTAGCAGGTGGCATAGCCCTGTTACTGTTCTTCTTCGCGGCGGGATCGCTTTCTCCAAATTGGGTGGGATTGGCATTGATGGTGCTGGCGTTTGTGCTGCTTGTGCTGGATGTGCGCTTACCGACACATGGCGTATTGACGGTGGGAGCTGTGATCTCCCTCATCTTCGGTGCACTGCTCTTTTTCAATAGTGGTGGTCCTTATCAAGGAGCACAGGTGAACCCCATCCTTGTCTATGCGATGGGTGGGCTGGTCGGCCTTGTAGGTATATATGTTGTCTCTATAATTGTGCGAACCAGGCGGCGACCCGTTAGCACAGGCAGGGAGGGTATGATTGGCGCTACCGTGATCGCCACGACTCTGCTGCAACCTGACGGGCGGGTTAGCTATGGTGGTGAAGACTGGGCTGCTGTGCTCGATGAGCCGTCAGCTTCCGTCGACCCCGGTACTGAACTACGCGTTGTCGCTGTCGAAGGATTGGTGTTACATGTTCGACCTGTTTTTGACAGGCTCTCAAATTCTACCCCTAAATACATTCAGGGGTCCTAAAGAAGGAGGCGTTCCATGGGTCCAGTTATAGGTATCGTAATCGGTATCATTGTAGTTATTGTGTTGTTGTTGCTCTTGTCCGCCATCCGCGTGGTGCAGCAGTACGAGCGGGGTATAATTTTTGTACTTGGGCGTCTGATTGGTGCCAAAGGGCCAGGTATATTCCTGGTGCCGCCGTTCATCACGCGCATGATCAAGGTCGATCTGCGTATTGTGACATTAACAGTCCCACCTCAAGAAGTGATTTCACGCGATAACGTGACGATCAAGGTCACGGCCGTCGTGTACTTCTACGTGGTAGACCCCGTACAGGCTGTTGTGAACGTGATGAATTACATGCAGGCGACAACGCAGATTGGTCAAACAACGTTGCGAAACGTGCTGGGCCAATCAGAACTGGATGAATTGCTGGCGCAGCGCAACAAGATCAACCGCGAACTGCAAACCATCATTGATGAACACACGGAGCGCTGGGGCGTAAAGGTGACCGCCGTGGAGATCAAGGATGTTGAGTTGCCGGCTACGATGCAGCGTGCAATGGCAAAGCAGGCAGAGGCAGAGCGCGAAAAGCGCGCTAAGATCATTCATGCTGAGGGCGAATTACAGGCTTCTGCGCAACTGGCGCAAGCAGCAAGCGTGATTGGTTCGCAGCCCGCCACCTTGCAACTGCGCTACCTGCAAACGCTCACAGAGATCGCCGTTGAGAAAAACTCAACCATCATCTTCCCACTGCCCATTGATCTCATCGAGCCTTTGATAGGAATTATGAAGAATCGGGAGGCAGCCAGCTCTGTTGATGGGCATGATCGTCCCCCTGTGTATCCTAACCCGCCTGTGCCACAACAGCCGCGCTAGCTGTAAATCTGAGGCCAGGGTAATTGAAAAGATTACCCTGGCCTCTTTATTACCCATCGTCATCCCCACACAGATTTTGCTATCGCCTGGTCTTCACTGTAGCGGCGGTCTTCCTTGTGGTAGCAGCGGTGTGCGTTCTTGTTTGTGCGGGAAGAAAAATCAAGTGCATAAACTCATTTTTTGGCGGGTACACCTGGCAAGGTGTCAATAGGCTGTGCGGTCGGACTTCCCTCTATCTGCTGCGCCTCAGCGAACTCGTAAACGCCTGCTAATCCGGTACCCCCTGTTTGCTGCGTAAATACTCGGCGCTTATATGGTAGGTCTCCTCCGAGATCAGACCCCTGGACATGTAGTGATTAAGCATTACATCAAGTTTCAGAATGCTGATCAAGTTGTATCCTCGCGCTCTTAAGCGGTTTGTCGCGCCATGTTCGCGGTCGACCAGAACGATAACATCCTTTACTTTCAAGCCATTCTCTCCGAGCATTTCGGCTGTTTCTAGAATGCTGCTTCCCCTGGTGATCAGGTCGTCGATAATCAGGGCAGTATCGCCAATGTTAAAGTGGCCCTCTATACCGCGTTTGCCCGTACCCTCTGGTCGAATGCGCGCATAGATGAGGGGAATATTGGTTTCCAGTGAATAGGCTGTTGCCAGTAGCAGACCTCCCACGGGGACTCCAGCCACCACGGCAAAGGGATGAACGCGTGCGCGACGCAGGGATTGAGCCAGGTTGATTTCTTGTTGCATGAGTTTGCTTGCAACGCGTAATGCGGTTGGGTTACTGATAAGTACCTTGGGGTTAACGAAAACGGGGGAGCTAACTGCCGACTCGCTGACTGTAAAATTGCCGAATTGTACTCCTCCAAGATCGAACAGCGTTTGTGCCAACCACAAATTGTCCAGGGTCTGCTCTTTCGCCACCTCTCAGCATCCTTTCTCTTATAAAGTGAGGGAATATGTTTACCCAGTATATCATAACTTGTTCGGACGTGGAACAGTATCTGAAAAATTGCGACGAATACCGAGCAGAATTTTAAAAAAAACATGGTACAATGATTATGGTATGCTTATGCACGAATTAAATCATAAAAAAATACGCAAATATCCGGGTGAACATATATGCCAATAGTTAGTGTTATACAAGTGGGGAAATCGTACGGGGCTGAGCGCGTTTTTGCAGGGGTAAGCTTTCAAATAGAAGCAAATGATCGGATTGGCCTTGTTGGTCCAAATGGCGAGGGTAAATCAACTCTGCTCAATCTCATAACGGGTCGTGAAGAACCCGATGAAGGTTCCATCGTCATTGCACGCAATGTGCGCATTGGTTACCTGACACAGACGATAGACTTCCAACCTCAGAATTCGCTGCGTGAAGAAATGCACACCGTGTTTGCTGAAGTACGCGTGTGGGAGCATGAACTGAGCGAACTTGCTCTTGAACTGGCGACCCCGGCAGCGCAAGCTGATAGCGCTCTGCACGAACAACTGTTAAAACGCTATGATGAGCTACAGACCCGCTTTGAACTCGCAGGTGGATACACCTACGAGAACAGAATAGACCAGGTGCTCGATGGCCTTGGTTTCACGCGTGAGCAACAGGCTGCTCCGGTATTGCACCTGAGTGGCGGTCAACAAACGCGGGCTGCGCTGGCGAAACTGCTATTACAAGAGCCAGACCTGTTGCTCCTGGATGAGCCTACAAACCACCTGGACCTGGCTGCACTCGAGTGGTTAGAAACCTACTTGACGAGTTGGAAGGGAGCGATGGTGGTGGTTGCCCATGACCGTTATTTTCTTGATAAGGTTATGGCACGTACCATTGAAATGGCCTTTGGCCGCATCGAGGAATATCCCGGCAATTACACTAAATACCTCCGTTTACGGGAAGAACGCATGGAGCGGCGCATGCGTGAATACGAGGCACAACAGGCGCACATTGCTCATACAGAAGAGTTTATTCGCCGTTACAAAGCTGGCCAGCGCAGTCGAGAAGCGCGTGGCCGTCAGAAACTGCTAGACCGGCTGGAGCGCGTTGAGCGTCCACAAGATTTTCCTGAAATGCATTTCGAGTTCAATGCAGTCGTCGATAGTGGACAGGTTGTACTTTCGACTCAAAAGCTTGCTGTTGGCTATACGCCTGCGGACCGGCAGAGCGAGCCAACTGTGCTGGTGCGAGTTGCTGACCTGGAACTGTTGCGTGGGGATCGTGTTGGCTTGTTAGGGCCCAATGGAGCGGGTAAGACAACTCTCCTGCGCACGATCATTGGCGAGATAGCTCCTGTGAGCGGACAGGTCTATCCCGGTCATAATGTACGTATCGGATATTACTCGCAGACGCACGGCGGGTTAAATCCCAACCGGACAGTCGTTGACGAAATCCGGCAAATGAGCACCTTGAGTGAAGATGGTGCACGCAGCTTCCTGGCTCGTTTCCTCTTTTCGGGCGATGATGTATTTAAACCCATTGGTGCATTGAGCGGCGGCGAACGGAGTCGCGTGGCGTTAGCGAAATTGACGCTGCAAGGTTCGAATTTTCTGGTACTGGACGAACCGACAAACCACCTGGACTTGCAATCGCGCCAGTTTCTTGAAGAGGTGCTGGGTGAGTTTGAGGGCACTTTGCTCTTTGTCTCACATGACCGCTACTTTATCGATAAACTGGCGACCAAGGTATGGGTGATAGGAGATGGTATCTTGATTCCTTACCTGGGGAATTACACCGAGTACCGTACACGCAAGCGCCCAATCGTGCTCGATCTCCCTGCCACTCTGCAGGTAAAAGGTACTGCTAAAGAGCCACCGGGCAGGGCTAAACCGGCTGCACCCGCTTCTCCCTCCAGGGCAGGTGGCAAAAAAAGTGTAAAGACCAAAATCCGCACTGTCGAGGACGTGGAACGCGACGTCGAGAAGGCTGAGGCACATGTAAAGGCACTGGAAGACGAACTGAATGAAGCTGCACTCAATGCCGATGCAGCACAACTGACACAGCTTTCGGTGGACTATGAACAGGCGAAGTCCAGGGTGGAGGAACTGCTTGTTGAGTGGGAACAACTGGCAGGCGCCCCAAGTTAACAAACTATGTAGGTGCATGATTTATTGCGCCTTACATGCGGATTGGATGTCGCATCCTCAGTGTTTTCTTCGCACGCCTACGGCACTGCCGGCAATTATTCCTCCCAGGGCCGCGAGTAGTGGCAGGATAGCAGCCGCTACAAGCCAGAAGCCTAGAAAAAGTGTAGGTACGATAAGCGGTGGGAACGCGATTACTTTATGCGTCAACCAGGTGTAGCCAAACTTGTACAACACGCCCAATATGCCAGCTGCCAACAGGCTGATGACGAAAGTGAGCAGTAAACGCGCCGCGCCATACAGGTAGGTTCCTCGGGCAGCGTTCACACACAAGACAGCCAGCGCTGAACTTTCTAATAGGAAAGCCACGATGATGGGTAATTGTGGACGTATGATGAGTATCGATGCGCCGATAGCCCCAACAATCAGAGCGAGAATTTGTATGCCAGCGCTAATGAAGAAGGATTTTGGGTCATCACGTTTTTCAAGTTGGGAGGCTTTTTGCCTATTTTCGACCTGCGCAGCGCTTTCCAGAATCGTTGCTCTGATCGCTTGCGACTCTGGATTGAGCGGATCGAGGGCAAGCGATCGATCGATGGCCGACTTAGCTTCTTGCAACTGTCCCATATTTGTCAGTATCGCGGCACGCATACTCCAAACCAGGGCGCTGTCGGGATCGAGCTGCATCAACTGGTTGACAACAGTCAAAGCTTCTTGAAAACGACCTGTTGCACCCAATAGCTGTCCTTTGAGAATAAGTGCATCGACGAAGTCAGGCTCCATCTGGAGTATACTCTCAGCAACAGTAAGTGCCTCAGAAAAATTGTGCATCTGAAGCAGTTGACGCGCTTGATTCAGTAGTTGCATGCACTGTTGTTTGCGGTCCTGATCAAGTGTCGACAACGAAATTTGTCCGGAAGTTGATGGTGACATCTGCGCACTTGCTGTACCTGCAAGCTGACTGCTCATCGATGGTTGTGCTCTCCCTGAATTGGATGCAGCGACTGCAACATTAACATATCCTTGTTCTTGCGGCGAAAGGGGAGCAAAAGACGGCATATCGCCTACAAGCACAATAGGACGCTGATCCCAGCCAAATAGTTGTGGTTGGTGCTGTTGATCAAGAGAACTGGAAAGATACGTATGCAGTTGTTGCAGCGTAATCTGCCCTGAAGCGGGATCGGCTGCGCGTCCACTAAGGCCCAGAATCATGCGATAGAGCAGGGTACCTAATTTTTTTTCGCCTGCCTCAGGCGCATATTCATTCCCCCGGCACGAACAATACAGCACGCGGCCCTGTGTTTGTTGCAGGCCGCTTTGCAAGGTTGGGCCAAGCAGCGGTTTGAAATCGAACGGGGGAGTTCGTCGCATACTCCAGATGGGACCTGTTTGGAAGCAATCGAGTATCAACACTATCTGGGCGGCGCGGCTGCGCACCAGAGCGTGGCGCACAAGTGACATAAGGTGCATACCCGTTGCCGGTTGCTCGTAGCGTGTGTTGGCAAGAGCCAGGTAGCCGTCTCCACTTGCTTCGTCGACGAAGGCATGTCCGCCGAAGTAGATAAAAACGAGATCGCCTGGTTCCGCTACATTCACACATACCTGCTTAATAAGCGCTTCGGCTAGTTCGGAGGTGGCCTGAGATCCTAGAACAAGCTGCACGTCAGAAGGAATCCAATTGCCACCACGACTATTCACTAGCCATTGTGCGAGCGCCTTCGCATCGTTTTCGGCAAATTGCAATGGTAGAAAAGCTGAATGCTGGTACTGGTTAATGCCTATAAGTAGCCCCAGGCGTCTACCCACGTTATATCTCCTTAAGATCTGCATCGTTGTAATTGCATGAGTATATTGTACGCTAGGTTGGTGAAAATGGGGTAATCACTCAGCAGAAACAGGTACTTTTGGAGGAGCCGTCAATCGTCAGCGATTGCTCACCACCATGTGATATACTCTAGCAACTGTTTCAGATCAAAGCCTGTAGGCGAGGGGACATACTGCGGATGCCACGAATCATAGGAATCACCGGTAACATTGCCTGTGGCAAAACTGCTGTGGGTCATATGTTGCTTGAACTAGGGGCTGAACGCTATATCGATGCGGATGCAGTAGTCCATGAACTCTATCAGAGTGGCCAGCCCATTGCAGTCAAAGTAGCAGGAGCGTTTGGTCCTGCCGTAGTTGCTCCTGATGGCAGCATTGATCGCAAGGCATTAGGTGCAATTGTGTTTCAGAATGCTGAAGCGATGCAGCACCTGGAGGCAATTGTGCACCCGGCTGTTGGCCAGGCATTGAGCAACGAACTGGCTACAGTCAGCCCCTCCGGTATTGCGATCATCGATGCGGTGAAGTTGCTCGAAGGAGGCTCGGCAGCGTTATGCCAGAGTAAGTGGATGGTAGTCTGCACAGAAGAACAAGAGTTTGTGCGCCTGGTGGCACGTAATCATCTGGGCGAAGCTGAAGCATGGAGACGTATTCGCGCCCAGTCCCCTGTCGCAGAGAGGCTAGCACTCGTAGACGAAGTTATTGATAATAGCGGTTCTTTAGAAAAGACGCGCCGCCAGGTAGTAGCGGCGTTTGAGCGTTTTACTAAACTATTTGCTGTCCAGGTCTAATTGTATATGCGTTTCTAGGTTAGATGCTACGAGGTAGCCGGGGAGGATTCGTTTAGGATCTTCTTTCTGGCCCTGAATCTGCGTACTTTCCACAAGTTGGCGCATTTGTTGTTCGTGCACCAGCGCCTGGTACGGCTCTTACTTTCATCGTAGAAGATCCAGCGGCAGTTGGGATTTTCGCATATTTTGAGGCGCTTGCTATCATGTTTCGCCAGCAGGTCAGCGAACGAGGCGGCAATTTCTGCCATCACCCAGCGCCAATCCCTGGCCAGTGGGACCATCTCCAGCTCAAACTTCTCACCGCCCCATACCAGGCGACGGATTGATGGTGCATTGAGCAGGATTGCGTTCAGTGCGTTCAGATCATCGCTGGAGGGGTTCCCCGCGGGGAGGGTCCCCACGATGCGTCGCATGAGGGTGCGCAGCTCCACAAGAGCATCCACTATCGCGGGGCTAACTGGATCTGCCATCCGCAAGTTCCAACGCTCCAGGAATTCCTCTAACCATGCGGGTTGCAGCAGGCGGTCCTCTCTCCATCTGCCACGGAAATCGCCCCATTCACTATTCAAAAAATCGAGGCATAATCTATCCATGGGGGGGATTTGTATATCAGAACTCACGAGAATCTCACTCACTATGTAGAAAATGCATCTTTGTCCCATTCATTGTATGATCATAGGGATATGTAACGTTTATAGTTGGTTCTATTCCCTGTAAACGTTCTACCACGAATTGCATGCCTGCGCAAAGACCAGGGCAAAGATAACCTACAATTCCTTGTTGTGCTGCCATCCGTATTCCTCTCAGGAACATAGCTCTCTTGTAACTATCAAACAAGGATTGACAGTTTTAAAATTCCCTTTTATGATTGAGATGAAACTAGCATAAGAGTTATCGATAGTTTCATTGGACGAGGCGTACGGTTTTCCTAAGAGGAGTATTGTAAGCAATGCCTGAGCAAGAAATCCAATTGAGGCAGAATATATCTCGCCGTACGGTCATCAGGGGACTGGCGGGATTGGTGCTGGCGATGGGCGGATTTGGTTGTGCTGCACCTGGTTCATCTTCGATACCTGTTCCTACTGCTACCTCTCTTCCCCTGGGGAGTGTCATCTATACCTATCACGGTCATTCCGATCGTGTAGATGCTGTAGCGTGGTCGCCGGATGGCAGGCGCATCGCCTCCGGTTCGCTGGATAAAACCGTCCAGGTGTGGGACGCCAGCACCGGCGAGGTGCTCTATACCTACCGCGGGTATAACGTCGATGTCGCGAAAATTAATAATGGAAAAGGAGTCCTCCCAGATTTAATCTTTGCCGTGGCGTGGTCGCACAATGGCAAGCGTATTGCGGCGGTGACTCAGGAATATTGTGGGGATGTGTGTGGGGTCGTGCTGTTCTGGGATGCCCTCAGCGGGCGCAATATCTCCTTCTACCCGGACTTACCAGTGTATGCCCTGGCGTGGTCCCCAGATGACAAGCGCATCGTCACCGCGTTTAGTTCCCTTGTACAGGTATCGCAGGCATCGTGGGTTTAGAGATGGCTTATATCGATTTCGGAATGCATTTGCTGTCTCGAATCGTCTTCTTAATAAGGAAGGAGGGCCAAAATCTATTGACAGCATAATTTTTGGTACGTATAATTGGCACAGCTATACTCTATTCTTTGCCTGCTGAAGTGGCGCTGTTCTCTTGGGATGATCTCGTTTTTATCAGGTAGAGACCAAGCTGAGCAATACCTTGCATGAAGCGGTGAGATTTACCAGTAATCTGACGTAGTAATCGCGAGAGGGGAGCCTGTCCTGCAAGGATTGAGCTTGTACCCTCTAGTACCTCTCGAGATTCGTAAATTTTTTGGGTATTTTGAAGGAGGCTGACTACATCATGAAGAGAAGTTGGTCACGTATTTTTGCCTTGACAATGGGGATTCCCCTGTTACTGGCGATACTGGCTGCCTGTGGCGCAGGCACGACGAGTAGCGGTAGTTCTTCTACTCCCGCGACTGGTTCAACGACCATCAAAGTTGCTACCGAGCTACCGACGTCTGGCAAGGACGCAACTAGCGGCAAGCCCGCCGAGAATGGCGCCCATCTGGCGGTGGATCAGGCCAACGCCAATCACACGATCAAGGGTTATACCCTGTTATTTGTCCCCAAAGACGATGTAGGCCCGAGTGGCATTCACGATCCAACTGTGGGAGCGGCGAATGTCACAGCATTGGCATCCGATTCTCTGGTAGCAGGTATTGTCGGACCGTTTAATAGTAATGTGGCCAAGGCAGAGATGCCGATTTCCAACCAGGCTCCCGTAGCTCAGATTAGCCCGGCCAACACCAATCCCTGCCTGACCAAAGATACGGCCGCATCAGGCTGCAACGGGAAAAGCGATTTGCTCCCGACCCTACGGCCGACGAACAAGGTCAGCTACTTCCGTGTTGCCACGACGGACGACCACCAGGGGCCAGCAGGGGCCGACTACCTCTACAAGACGTTGAGCTACAAGAAGGTCTACGTCATTGACGATGCGGAGACCTACGGTATTGGTATTGCCAACGCCTTCGCAAGCGAGTGGCACACGCTTGGTGGAACGGTGCTCGGTCGTAGTAGCGAGCCAGGCTCGACCACCTCCTATGTGTCACTGCTCACGCAGATTGCGACCAAGAGTCCGGATGTGATCTACTTTGGCGGTCTGAACTCTACTGGAGGCGACTTGATCCGGCAGCAGATGCTGCAAGTGTCCGGGCTGCAAACTACCCCGTTGGCCGGGGGTGATGGCATTGTAACTAGCGACTTTGCCAAGGCGGTTGCAACGGGCAAAGGTGGCCCGTCCTATGGCACCGTCGCAACCGTAGATGTGGCGAAAGCGCCGGGGGCTACGACGTTCATCCAGCAGTACAATTCCGCCTACGGGGCGAGCAACTTTGGCGCCTACAGTGCGGCAGCCTATGACTGTATGAACATCCTGATCCAGGCAATCAAAACCGCGCTGGCCAATGGAGCACACACCCCGCAGAGTTCGAGCGATACGACAGGGGGCGTAGCGTTCCGTACGGCGGTCATTGCCGCGATCCAGGGCATTTCCTTTACTGGGGTCCTGGGGCATCAATCCTTCGATGCGAACGGGGACACCACCAACAAGGTCATCACGATCTATAAGGTTGGTGCTAATCCGCCCAACGTACCCGTGAGCACCCCTGGCTGGAATCCCGAAGCGGCGGTAACGATCCCGTGATCATCACGAGTGGTGCGCTGTCCTGGCATAGTTTACGATATGAGTTGAATAGTTGTGCTAGCTAGCTCATAAATGAGCAGGGGAGTAATCGACAAGCTCTTGTCGATGGTCTACTCCCCTGCTTGTTATGCGGCCTCATGGTAGTGTATGGTGGTATTTGACACTCAATAATTAAGAAGGAGGGAAGCCGCGCGCTATGACTTTGACTTTGTTTTTGCAGGAATTAGTCATTGGGGTCACCACCGGGGCAATCTATGCGCTCATAGCCCTGGGATACACGATGGTCTACGGTATCATCGAGTTGATTAACTTTGCTCACGGTGACATCTTCATGATCGGCACCTTTGTCTGCGTGAGTATTTTCGCGGCGTTTGGCATTACTACCTCGTCGACAGCACCTACGGGATTCGCATTGGTGGGGGTGCTGCTTATTACCTTGCTTGGCGCAATAGCGGTGTGCGCTGTGCTAGGAGTGGTGATTGAACGCGTCGCGTATCGTCCCCTGCGCAATGCTCCGCGCCTTGCTCCGCTGATATCTGCTATTGGTGTCTCGCTCATCCTGGAGGATGTTGGAAAGCTCTGGAAAGGCATCACCTTCGTCTCGTTTCCGCAAATTTTTCCCCAGATTTTCTATCACATTGGGCCGATAGTTATCACGAGTATCAATATACTCGTGCTCGTAGTGGCGCTTGTATTGATGGTTGGCCTGCAGTGGCTGGTTACCAGAACACGTACGGGACGTGCGATGCGTGCCGTGGCACAGGACCGTGAAGCGGCTGCTCTGATGGGTGTGAACGTGAACCGCATTATTGCAATTACCTTCTTCATCGGTGCTGGCCTTGCGGGAGCGGCTGGATTAATCTACGGCTTGCAATTCGGCAGTACAATTTTCTATCTTGGTTTCACACTTGGTCTCTTTGCTTTTACTGCAGCGGTACTTGGAGGTATTGGCAACCTGGTTGGTGCCATGCTTGGGGGTGTTCTGATAGGTGTGATCGAAGCGCTATCCACTCTCATCCCAGACTCTAACAATGGAGGTATTGGTCTGCCGCATGGTGGTGCGGCATGGCACGAGGCCATTATTTTTGTGGTTCTCATTCTTATATTAGTATTTCGACCTTCTGGTCTCCTCGGTCAGCAGACGCCTGAGAAGGTCTAATGGACACCAGTAAGCTTTGATTTTAGAAATGTGTTCTATGAGAAGCGAGGTGATGCGAACGTGGCAATAGCGAATACGTTTGTTCCAGCGCGAAATACGCGTGCGATCTTGATCAAATGGATTGTAGGCCTGCTGGTGCCTGTAGCTGTCTTTACCTTCGTCTGGAGTGGCGAAGCGATCATCAATAACGCGCTACTTGGTGTGTTCGGACTTGGGGGCGTTTCCGATATCGCGATACTCGTACAGATAGCTCTTTTTCTAGTCATCTTCTATGCTACGGTGATTGCACTTGCAGGCTATCTTGTGGCAGCCGATAGCGGTCTACGAGGCATGATCGAAGTGTGGGTCGATATCTTGGTCTTTGTATTAGTGCCGCTCTTTCTGGTGATCAGCCTGGGTCTGATTATTGGTCTTGCTTTGTGTGCCATTATCTGGCCGGTGTACTTCTTTGCGCGCCGTCGTATATACAAGGCAATCAATTATACACCTCCCACTCCGTTGCTTAATCTGAAAGTTCTCAGCGATGAGCAGCGGGTTGAATTAAAAAACCGGGCGATCAGTGGGAGCTTCTGGTTTAGTGTTGCGCTGGCGGTTGTCTGGCTGGTTGTCGATCTTATCTTTTACGTTAGTGGCTCTTTACCGACAAGTCTGCTGATCTGGGTCGTCATACGTACACTTCTCTTGCCTGTTGCTGGCTATTTTCTGGGGCGACTAGCGGGAGTGATCGCTTTGCGCCGCACCATTGCTGCGAAGAGCAATGGCAATGATGGAAATGTTTCCGATGGAGCTGGTAAGCGCGTGAGGCAACGCCAACTGGAGAAACTGTCCACTACCCGTGTTCGTGAAGAAGCGAAGGACCTGGTTCCTAATGATCTACCACTGCGCAGTACCGGCGCGCAGCGTTTCTTCCTGATCCTGCTTGTTGCTTTCGTCCTGTTTTATCCTGTAATCGATCCTTTCTTGTTTGGTTTTGGTACAGCCGGGCGGCTAGCCGGATATGGCGATGCGGGCTACTATGTGATCCTGGCACTTGGGCTGAACATTGTGGTCGGTTTCGCGGGACTACTCGATCTGGGGTATGTAGCTTTCTTTGCCA
>WNGJ01017494.1_pt1 | contig 13624 bp, 11 predicted proteins | sample 5400611 | NCBI WGS metagenome assembly WNGJ01 (sample SAMN13153375, study PRJNA577476) | soil metagenome | isolation source: 40 cm soil or saprolite under Garry oak tree replicate 1 | place: USA:California | collected 2016-06-15 | reverse complement strand
TCGCCGGCCGGCGCCGCCGGCCCGACCCTCGGCCTCATCGCCGAATACGACGCGCTGCGCGGCACGCAGGGCGACTTCCACGGCGACCAGCACAACGCCCAGAGCCCCGTCGCCCTCGCCGCCGCCCGCGCGCTCATGGAGTACATGGCGCAGGCCCGGGTGCCGGGCCGCGTGATCGTGTACGGCACGCCCGCCGAGGAGGTGGATCCGCCCGCGAAGTACATCATGTGGAAGGCGGGCGTCTTCAAGGGCGCCGATATCCTGGTGCGCAGCCACTCGACCGTGGAGACGCGCCGCGACCGGCCTGGCTTCGGCGTCTGCTGCCTCAACATCGACGCCGTCAAGTACACCTTCACCGGCCGTCCCGCGCACCAGCTCGCCTCCTGGAACGGCCGCAACGCGCTGGAAGCGGCGGTGCAGTTCTACTCGGCGGTGGATCACCTGCGCTCCACGTGGCGCTCGGAGCACCGCGTGCAGGGCGTGATCCCCGAGGGCGGCGTGGCGCCCAACGTGGTGCCCGACCGCGCCGTCGTCGACTACTTCATCCGCTTTCCGGACGAGGTCTACCTCGAGCACATCAGTCGCATGATGGACGACGCCGCCCGCGGCGCCGCCCAGATGACAGGGACGGAAGTGCAGGTCACGCGCTACGGCGAGTACCGCGACGGCGTCACCGTCGCGATGCTGGAGGAGTTGTTCTGGGCGTACGCGAAACAGCTCGGCGCCCCGGGACTCCAGGAAGAGAAGGGGAGGCCCGCCGGCTATGAAGAGACGGGTCCGGTGAGCCGGGAAATTCCAGGCGTAGGGATCACCGTGCGCAGCTCGGCGTTCCCCAACCACACGTACGGCATGCGCGACGACACCTTCGCCGACATCGGGCACACGGGCTTCCTCTTCGACGCGAAGATCGAGGCCGCGATTCTCTACGACTTCCTGACGCAACCGGCATTTCGCGCCGCGGTGGCGGAAGAGCACCGCACGCTCGCGGGGCTGCAGGACCGCTACCTCGCCGCGCTGCGGCGCGTGTACGCCCCGGAAATCGGAGCCGACACGGCGCTCTCAAGGACGAGCCATGCGGACCTGAGCGTGCCGAAGGTGCAACGGCCCAGCAGGTCGCCATAGCCGTCAACCCCGGGCTTTCGCCCGGGGTCAGACCGGCATCGGGTTCACGGGTGGACTGACCCCGGACGACAGTCCGGGGCCACTGGGCACCGGCTCCTCTATATTGGTTCCCCGTGCCCGACCCCACTGCCATCCCCGCGGACCTCCAGGCCGCTCTCCCCGCGCGCTACAAGCTGCTGCGGCTGCTGGGCCGGGGCGGCATGGCGAGCGTCTACCTCGCGTACGACGAGAAGCACCAGCGCGACGTCGCCCTGAAGGTCCTGCTCCCCGGGCTCGCGGAGTTCCTCGGCGCCGAGCGCTTTCTCAAAGAGATCGAGATCGCGGCGCATCTCACCCACCCGCACATCCTCGCCCTGTACGACTCGGGCGAAGCGGGCGGCTTCCTCTATTACGTCATGCCGTACATCGACGGGGGCTCGCTGCGGCAGGAGATCGAAGGCGGTCGCCGGCTGAGCGGGGCCCGGGCGCTCGCCGTGGCTGCACCGGTCGCGGACGCCCTCGGCTACGCGCACAAGAAGGGGATCCTGCACCGCGACATCAAGCCGGAGAACATCCTGTTCTCGCAGGGGCATCCGGTCGTCGCGGACTTCGGGATCGCCAAGGCGGTGAGCACCGCCGGCGGCACGAATCTGACCCGCACCGGCTTCCCGATCGGCACGCCGGGCTACATGAGTCCCGAGCAGGCCGCCGGCCTCACCGATATCGACGTCCGCACCGACGTCTACAGCCTCGCGGTCGTGATCTACGAGATGCTGGTAGGGGAGTTGCCGGGGCGCTGGCCCACCGAGGAGGCGGTGCGCGCCGGGCGCTTTCTCGAGGCCGCCGCCGCGCACCGCACCCGGCTCGCCGAGGCGGGGAACCGCGTTGAAGCGGCGCTGGTGCGAGGGCTGTCGACTCGCCACGACCAACGCACCCCGACGCCGGGGGCGCTGATCGACGAGCTGAGTGGCGCGAGCGCGCCGCGGCGCCGTTACAGTGAAGGCGAGGTGAAGGAGATCGTGAAGCGTGCCAGCGAACTTGAGGTCTCGAATCCCACGGCGAGCGGCGCGATGACGATCGGCGGCGTGGAGGCGATCGCGGGAGAGGTGGGCATCGCGCCCGAGCTGGTGCGCTCGGCGGCCAGGGGAGTGGCCGGGCGCGGGTCGGAGTCGGAAATCGCCCCGTTACCGCCCCCCCGGCCGAATCGCTGGCTTGGAGGACCGACGCGAATCGTGTTCGAGCGCACCGTCGAGGGGGAGCTCCCGGAGGCGGATTTCCCCGTCATCGTCGACGAGATCCGGCGGCGCACCGGGAACGTGGGGCAGGCGGGCTCGCTGGGCCGCTCCCTCTCATGGAGCATGACGCGCGCCGGAGGAGGGGTGCGGCGCGATCTCGAGGTGGTGGTGACCGTCCGCCGGGGCCGCACGCGGATCAGCGTTCAGGAAAACCTCGGACAACTGATCGGCGTGGTGTACGGGCCCATCGGGGGCGGCATGGGCGGCGGCGGCATGGGTCTGATTTCGAGTATCGTCGCCAGCGCCGCCGGCCACCCGTCGTTGTGGCCCCTGGTCATCCCGGCGTGGCTCGCCATTACCTACGCGACCGCGCGCACGGTGTATCGCCGCAACGCCATGCGCCGCGTGCGCGAGCTGGAAACTCTCGCCGACCGTCTCGCCGAGCTGGCCAAGGAATTGATCACGGAGCGGTGAGCTACTGCCACCGCTCCGTCGGCACGTCCTTCGGCACCGGCTGCGCCTGGAGATAGGTAACGACCTTCCAGATCGCGCCCGGCGACAGCACGCCGCCGTAGGCGGGCATGCCGCGCGGCCGGCCGTAGAAGATCGAGTGGAACACCGCGCCGTCCGCGCCGCCGTAGCGCCAGCGCCCGTCCACGAGACTCGGCCCCACCCAGCCGACCGCGCCGCCGCCGTGACAGCCGTCGCAGTTCATCGCGACAAAGATCCCTTCGCCTGCTTGCGCCGAGGGCTGATCGCCGCGGAACGGGTTGGTCATGCTCCCGGCCGCGGGCACAGCGCCGCCGGCCGACACGTGGGCGTCGTAGCGGATCGCCGGAGGGACGACCGTTGCCTCACGACGGCACGCCGCGACGACGATCAGCGCGATACGCCATCCCCCTACGTTTCTCACGCTACGCTTCCTCCCATACGGGCTTGTCTTCTCGATCACGGCAAGCCAAAGATCCACACGATCCCTCCCTGACTGGTATGCCGCGCGAGATCGGGCGCGAAGTCGGCCCGCGGCCGCACGTCCGCCGGGTCATCCGAGCGCACGTCGCCGGAGAGCAGGAACCAGTCGCCGCCGATCCCCGCGTACACCGCCACGTATTGCCGGCCGTCGGGACCGGTGTAGGTGATGGGACACCCCACGACGCCCGAGCCCACCTTGAACTTCCACAGCACGCGGCCGCTCCGGGCGTCGGCCGCCTTGAACCAGCCGTCCAGGGTGCCGTAGAACACCACGTCGCCCGCGGTCACCACGCTGCCGCTCCACACCGGATACGGCTCGCGGATCTCCCACACTTTGCGTCCCGTCGCGGCATCCCAGGCGATGAACGCGCCCATGTGACCCCCCGGCCCCGCGTGGTACGGGGTGCTGGCGCCGATGTACGGGGTGCCCGCGATGCGCGTCACCGGCGACGCCTGATAATCCATGCACAGGTTGTTGGTCGAGACGTAGAACCATCCGGTGCGCGGTGAGTACGACGCGGCGGACACGGGACTCTTCCCGCCCTCGAGGCTGGGGCAGATGTCCTTGATGTTCCCCCGCGAGGCGCCGGTGAGCTTCGCCGTGTCCAGCACCGGACGCCCGGTCGTCAGGTCGATGCGCCGCGCCCACGTAACGGCCGCGAACGGCTCGGCGACGAGCACTTCCCCTGTGGCGCGGTCGAGCGTGTACGCGAATCCGTTCTTGTCGAAGTGCGCGAGCACGTGGCGGCGCCGGCCGTGGATCGTGAGATCGGCGAGAATCATCTCGGCGTTGGCGTCGTAATCCCAGTTCTCGTGCGGCGTGAACTGATAGGCCCAGACGAGGCTGCCGTCCTCGGGCCGCCGGGCCAGCACGCTCGACGCCCATTTGTTGTCGCCGGGACGCTGCTCGGGGTTGTAGGGGGCCGCGTTGCCGGTGCCGTAGTAGAGGAGGTCCAGCTCGGGATCGTACGAGAGCCACCCCCACATCGGCACGCCCGCGCGCTTCCACGCATCCGCCGGCCAGCTGGTGAGCGCGAGGTCGGTGCCGTGGTCGTAGAACGGCTTGAAGGTTCCCGCGTGCGCGAGGACGTCGGCGTCGGGGCCTTCGCTATAGGCGGTCCACGCGAGGCGGCCGGTGCCGAGGTCGAGCGCTTTCACCCAGCCGTGGATCCCGAACTCGCCGCCCGACGGGCCGACGATGACCTTGCCCTTCACGACGAACGGCGCCATCGGCGTGGTCTCGCCCTGGCCCAGGTCGGCGATTTGCGTCTTCCACAGCTCCTGGCCCGTCGCGGCATCGACCGCCACCGTGTGTCCGTCGAGCAGGTTGTAGACGATCTTGCCGTCGGCGTACGTGGCGCCGCGGTTGATCGCGTCGCAGCACGCGATGCCGACGGCGGTCGGGTTCACGTCGGGGCGGTACTTCCACTTCAGGGGATAGCCCTCGCGGGTCAGGTCGAAGGCGTAGAGGACGTTGGGGAACGGGGTAACCACGTACATCGTGCCGTTCACGACGAGCGGCTGGCCCTCGTGCCCGCCGAGGACGCCGGTCGAGAAGCTCCACACGGGGTGGAGGCGGGCGGCGTTGGCGGACGTGATCGCGGCGAGGCCGCTGTAGCGGGTCGCGGCGAAGTCCTTCCCCGGCATCGTCCACTGGCCGTCGTCCCGAGGTGGAGCGGCGGCCTCGCCCACGAGCAGGGCGGCGACGAGCGACAGGAGGGTGACGAGGGCGGGGCGCATGTGACTACGACCCGGGGGATCGCTTCCGAGCGGCCCACGTGCCGTGCTGCGTCCGACCGTGACCGCAGGTGCCCGTGACTTCGACGTCGCCTTCGAGGAGTCGGCCCCTATTCCACAGTTCACCGGACGCCGCGATGGTGCCGGAACACTGCCGCGCGGGGTAGGCGAAGGGGATTTCCGCGGTGAGCCCGCGGCCCGCGCGCCGTATGACCACCGGCCCACTCACGGCGACGGAGTCGATCCGGCCGACCGTGCCGGTCAGGGAGTCCGCTCCGGTGATCTGCAACTCCATTCCCAGCCGGGCAGACCCGACGGTGATGGTGCCCGTGTAGGCACCGGCAAACGACGGCGGTGTCGTGTCGGGGGCCGCAGCGGCGCCGGGCAGCGCGAAGGCGACCACGTAATCGCCCATCGTGGTGCCGAGGCGGTCGTGGCCGCCCGCGGCGATGACGACGTACTGATGGCCGTCGGCGAGGTAGGTCATGGGCATCGCCTGCGCGCCGGCCGGGAGCGGCGCGCTCCATAATTCTGTCCCGGTCTCCTCGTCGTACGCCCGGAGTCGCTGGTCGGTCGTCCCCGCGATGAATACCAGACCGCCCGCCGTGACGATGCCGCCGCCGAGGCTGACCGACCCCTGCGGGGCGGGGCCGAGCGGCACTTGCCACTTCACGGCGCCCGCTGCGAGATCCAGCGCCGCGAGCGTTCCGAACGGCGGTGGCGTGCACGGCACGCCGTCCGGGCCGAACAGCTCTTCGCGCATCATCCCGTAGGGGGTGCCGCGCTGGGCGCTGATCTCCGTCCCGGGGTGGGCGTGGCGCATCGCCATCAGGCTGTCCCGCGGGATCAGCGTCACGATCATCCGCCCGACCAGTTCATCCCACCGATGTTGCCGGGCCAGATGATCGTGCCCTGGAGCGACGGCGGCGTGAACACGCCCCGGTAGCGGAGCGCCGCGATGCGCGCCCGGCACAAGGCGCGAGTGGAGTCGCTGGTCCCGAAGGCATCCGCCGCGGAGAGACTCTCGGGCGAGAGCCGGAACGGAGCGGGGGGGAAAGGTTGCGTCGGCCACGCCGATTCGCCGGGAACGTCGCTGGCCTGGACCGCTTGCTCCGCGACCGGCACCAGCGGGGCGCCGGTGAGACGATCGAGGAGAAACAGGTGACCCATCTTGGTTGCGAGGGCGACAGCCGGGATCACCCGACCGTCACGACGTAGGGTGAGAAGCGTCGGCTGCGCGGGGACGTCGTAGTCCCACAGGTCGTGGTGCACCACCTGGAACGCCCAGACGACGCGACCGGTGGAGGCACGGAGGGCGACGACCGAGTTCGCGTAGCGGTTGTCGCCGGGCCGCTCGCCGCCGTAGAAGTCGGGGCTGGCACTGCCCGTGGGAACGAACACCAGATCCCGCGCCGGGTCGGCCGAGAACACCGACCACGCGTTGGCCGCTCCCGTGGCGGGCGCGGCGATCGGGTCCCATTTCCATCGCAGCTGGCCGGTGCGGACGTCGAACGCGCGGACGACGCCCTCAGGCTCGTCGGCACGCTGGTTGTCCGACACGGCGGCGACGACGATCACCAGGCCGTTGACGACGACGGGCGGCGACGTGACGCCGTACTCCCCGTGGTAGTGCGGCGCGTGGCGGAGCCCGGCCGCCAGGTCCACCTGGCCGTCGGCGCCGAAGTGGGCACACGGACGCCCGGTGGCGCCGTCCAGCGCGATGAGCCGGGCGTCGACGGTCGCGAGGAAGACACGGCGCCGGCAGGGCCGGCCCGCCGCGCGCGCGGGATCCCGCCACGTCGCGACTCCGCGATTGGCGAAGTCGCCGTAGTCGCCCTCGAGAGAAACCCTGGCGTCGTAGGTCCAGCGCTCGGCGCCGCTCGCCGGATCGAGGGCGATCACCCGGCCCAGCGGGGTCGAGACGTACATCGTTCCCTCCACGACCAGCGGTGTCGCCTCGAAGCGGCCCCGGTCGCGCAGATAGTCGCCGGTGCGGTACACCCACGCCGGCCGCAGCTCGGCGACGTTCGCTCGGGTGATCTCGGTGAGGGGGGAGAAACGAGCACCGCCGGCGTCGCGGCCGTACGCGGGCCAGTCGCCAGGGGTCTGCGAGGCGGCGGCGCCCGTCGCGGCGAGGAACAGCACGGTGAGAGGGGCTTTCACCCGGCCTAAGCTACACCGTGCCTCAACTCTCTGCGAAAACGCGAGTTGGGCCTCGCCTATTGCTCGGGGGAGGGTACGAAGTGAATGATGCAGCGCGCCTGGTGGAGGGCGGAAGGTGTCGACGATTCACTGTCACTTCTGCGGCGGCGTCATCCGCGACCCGAGGACTATTCAATATCGGCCCCCGCGCGCCAGCGCGCAGTTCGCCTTGCCTCAGGACGCTCCTTGTACCTGCACCCCACCGATAGTCTACGAAGACCCGCCAGTGCTGGGCCACCCGGACGAGGACGAGACACACGAGGAGTAGGGCTCACTCCAGGGGCATCTCGACCCGTTCCTCCGCCGGCGCCGCCCGCACGTGCGCGTGCCGTTCGATCAACCGCGCGCAGGTATTCCACCGCAGAATCGCGTCGTCGTCCCCGGCGGGGCGCACCCGCTCCGCTGCCTCGTAGTACTCCATCGCTTCCCGCAGCCACTCGTAGACCACCGGCCCATGCCCGGGCGAGCCGTGGCCGAACAGCCGCTTCGCCCAACGCTCGCAGACGATGCCGGCGTAATACGCCTGCGCATAGGCGCCATCGAGCCTGGGCAACAGCGCACGCGCGGCCCCGAGCCGGTCGGCGCCGCCCTCGGCGAACTGATCGGTCAGCGCGAGCAGCAGCACCACCAGCGCCTGCTGCTGCTCGGGCTCAACCTCCAGCACGTCGCGGCAGATGCTCTCGGCTTCCCACGGTTCGTTGAGCAGGCGATAGCGCTCCGCCTTCTGGAGCGCCGCCGCGACGCCGTCCTGCGATAACCGCTTGAGCTCGAACATGGTCATGCCCCCAGCATTCTGAGAATCGCTCTGATCGGGTCGTAGGCTCTGTCGGCCACCCGCTCCTTCAGCGGGATAATCGCGTTGTCTGTTATCGTGATCTGCTCGGGGCACACCTTGGTGCAGCACTTTGTGATGTTGCACAGCCCGATGGCGTGATCCCGTCGCAGCGCTGCGGTGCGGTCCTCCACGTCGAGGGGATGCATCTCCAGCGCCGCCGCGTGAACGAAATACCGGGGCCCGATGAACTCGGCGTGCTGGCGGTGGTCGCGCAGGACGTGACAGACGTCCTGGCACAGGAAGCACTCGATGCACTTGCGGAATTCCATCACGCGATCGACGTCCGTCTGCGCCATGCGCCATGTGCCGTCGGGCGCGTCGGGCGGCCGCGGCCGGAACGGCGCGATCCGCCGCTTCACGGCGAAGTTCCACGACACGTCGGTGACGAGGTCCTTCACGATCGGGAACGCCTTCATCGGCTCGATCGTCACGGGCCGGTCGAGCGGCAGCTCGTCGAGCCGCGTCATGCACATCAGCTTGGGCATGCCGTTGACTTCCGCCGAGCAGGAGCCGCAGCGTCCCGCCTTACAGTTCCAGCGCACCGCCAGGTCGTTCGCCTCTTCGGCCTGGATGCGGTGCACGGCGTCGAGCACCACCATTCCGGCGGTGACCGCCGTCGTGTAGTCGCGGAACGCGCCGCCGGCGTTGTTGCCGCGCCAGATGCGGAACGTCGCCGTGCTCACTTGAACTCCTCGATGATGGCCTTGAGCTCCGGCGGCGGCTGGGGCACCGGCTCGCGCGTCACCTCCATGTCTCCTCCCGTTCCTTTGCGGATCACCGTCATCACGCGCCCGGCGGCCTCGTCCTTCTTCGGGTAGTCGTCGCGGAAGTGCGCGCCGCGGCTCTCCTTGCGGTCGAGCGCGGCCCGGGCGATCGCCTCGGACACCGTGAGCAGGCAATCCAAGTCGAGCGCCGTGTGCCAGCCCGGATTGTACTCGCGGTTGCCGGAAACGGCGACGCGGGGGACGCGACCCTTGAGCTGGGCGATCTTGTCCAGCGCCCGGCGCAGCTCCTCCCCGCGCCGTACGATCCCAACCAGATCCTGCATGAAATCCTGCAGCTCCGACTGGATCTGGAACGGCCCACCGTCCTTGCTGCCGCCGCGCTCGAACGGGGCCAGGGCTGCCCGCGCCGCGGCGTCCGCTTCTCCAGTATCGATCTGTCCGGCGGGATGGTCACCCGCGAACCGCGCCGCGAACTCGCCGGCGCGCTTGCCGAACACGAGCAGGTCGGAAAGCGAGTTGCCGCCGAGCCGGTTGGCGCCGTGCAGCCCGGCGGCGCACTCGCCAGCGGCGAACAGGCCGGGCACCGTGGACATTTGCGTTTCCGGGTCCACTCGCACGCCGCCCATCATGTAGTGCGTCGTGGGCCCGACCTCCATCGGCTCCCGGGTGATGTCCACGCCGGCGAGCTGCTTGAACTGATGATACATCCCCGGGAGCTTGGCCTTGATGTGGGCCTCGGCGTGGGGGAGCTTCTCGCGGATCCAGGCGATGTCGAGGAAGACGCCGCCGTGTGGCGAGCCGCGTCCTTCTTTGGTCTCGCGCACGATGCACCGCGCCACGTGGTCGCGCGTCAGCAGCTCGGGCGGCCGCCGCGCGCTCTTGTCGCCCTGCGTGTAGCGCCAGCCCTCGTCGTCGTTGTCGGCGGTCTGATTGCGGTACAGCGGCGGGATGTCGTCGAACATGAAGCGGCGGCCGTCCCGGTTGCGCAGCACGCCGCCTTCGCCGCGCACCGCCTCGGTCACGAGGATCCCCTGCACGCTCGGCGGCCACACCATCCCGGTGGGGTGGAACTGCAGGTACTCCATGTCGATCAGGTCGGCGCCCGCCTCGTACGCCAGCGCGTGGCCGTCCCCGGTGTACTCCCAGCTGTTGCTGGTGATGCGATACGCGCGGCCCACGCCCCCGGTCGCGAGGATCACCGCACCGGCGCGGAACAGGCGGAAGCGGCCGCGCTCGCGCTCGTAGGCGAACGCCCCGGCGATGCGCCCCGCGTCCGTGAGCAGCCGGATGACGGTGCATTCCATGTGGAAGTCGATGCCGCGATGCACGCCGTGATCCTGCAGGGTGCGGATCATCTCCAGGCCGGTGCGGTCACCGACGTGCACGAGCCGCGGGTAGGCGTGCCCGCCGAAGTTGCGCTGCAGGATGCGGCCGTCGGGCGTGCGGTCGAACAGCGCCCCCCACGCCTCCAGTTCGCGCACGCGCGCCGGCGCCTCCTGCGCGTGGAGCTGGGCCATGCGCCAATGGTTCACGTATTGCCCGCCGCGCATCGTGTCGGCGAAATGCACCCGCCAGCTGTCGCGGTCGTCCACATTGGCGAGCGCCGCCGCGATCCCGCCCTCGGCCATCACCGTGTGCGCCTTGCCGAGCAGCGACTTGCACACCACGCCGACCCGGACCCCGGCGGCGGACGCCTCGATCGCCGCCCGCAGTCCCGCGCCGCCGGCGCCGATCACCAGCACGTCGTAGGCGTGAGTCTCGTAGTCGGGGGCCGGCACTAGAAGAGTCTCCAGTCGTTCCATACGCCCGTCGCGCACAGCCGCACGTACAGATCGGAGAACGCGACCCAGCACAGACTCATCCACGCCCACAGCATGTGGCGGCGGTTGAGGAAACTGACGCAGGTGTAGCAGGCGGCGCGCACGGGACGGCCGGCGAGCCGGTCGAGCGAGCCGCCCACGAGGTGGCGCAGCGAGTGACAGCCGAGCGTGTAGCCGCCGAGCAGCACGACGTTTATCGCGAGCACCAGCGTGCCCACCCCGACGCCGAGCTCCGTGCCGCCCGCGCCATCGGGGAACCACAACGCATGCCAGACGTCGATCGAGAGGAACACCACGAACAGCAGCGCCAGGTAGAGGAAATAGCGGTGCGCGTTTTGGAGAATGAGCGGGAAGGAGCGCTCGCCCAGGTAACGCGCGCGCGGCTCGCCGACGGCGCAGGCCGGCGGGTCGGCCCAGAACGCTTTGTAGTAGGCGCCGCGATAGTAATAGCAGGTGAGCCGGAAGCCACCCGGGGCCCACAAGATGAGGAATGCCGGCGACCATGGCAGCCACCCCGGCCACCAGCGGGGCTCGGGGCCGAACCAGCTGCGCGCCGTTTCCCCGAACACCTCCGGCGAATAGAACGGCGACAGGTACGGACCGAAGTGGTAGTGATTCCCCTGGAAGGCGGCCCATGTCGCATACACGACGAACGCGCCGAGGCCGAGGAACACAACAAGGGGTTGGAGCCACCAGGCGTCGCGCCGGGCGGTCGCGCCGAAGCGGGTCATGCCGCAAAGAATAGATGCTGCGGGGCGGGGCGGCTACCGCTTCAGTACGGGTCGTCCCAGGCGATGGGGAACACGCCGCCGCAATGCCCGCAGCGCATCTCTTGCGGCTGGCCCTTCAGCGGGGCGCGCTCGCCGCATGCCGAGCAGACGGCGTACTTCGAGCCCCAGCTCATCGGCATGTTGATCGAGTCGCTGGGGCGAGGCACGACGGACCAGCGTTGCGGCCGGACGGGAACGATCTGGACGGAATCCCGCGGGATGCTGAGGGAGCGTTGGCCGATCTGGATGACCGCCGCTTCGTCGGTCACCCGCACGACCTCGTGCCACGCCCCGCGCCGCGCGCCGAAATTCACGTCGCCGCGCACGCGGGCCCACTGCGGGACATCCGGCATAGTGCCCTTTCGAGCGCTCAATCCCCTTTCCCATACCTAGGGAACGACCGCCACCCCGTCAACAACGGATGCTGCCGCTAGCCTCGCGGGAGCGTCGGCGGGCGCCGCGCCGAGCGACCGTCGCCGTGGAACAGGAACAACAGCGCTGCCAGCCAGACCCACAACGCGATGAGCGCAGTGTCCCACCACGCGAGCATGTCGCGTTTCATCGTCCGCCTCCGAAACCTCCCCGCTGGCCGCACCATTCTAGAGGGCAACTTCCGTGCCTGGGCCCGGGGCTGTCGCCGCGCCGGAGGCTTCGGTAGCGTTGCGCGATGCCCGCCGCCGATCTCCCCATCGTGGCCCGCGCGCTGTCGCACCTCGACCACACTGCCGTCGTCGTCGCCGAGGGCACCTTCGCCTATCGAGACCTGATCGAGGCCTCGGAGCGCGTCGCCGCGTGCCTCCTGAACGGCCGGGCGGATCTCGTGGAGGCGCGGGTCGCGTTCCTCGTGCCCGCGGGCTGGCACTACGTGGCGACGCTGTGGGGCATCTGGCGGGCCGGCGGGGTCGCGGTTCCGCTCGCCACCTCGCATCCGCCCGCCGAGCTGGAGCACGTGATCCGCGACGCGGAGCCCGAGATCGTCGTCGCGCACCCGGACTTCGCGGACACCCTTCGCCGTCTCGAACCTGTGAAAGCCGCTCGCTTCATCGACACCCGACAGGCCCTGGAACCCCTCACGCACCACGCACCACGCACCGGGGTGGATGAGGGGAGGAGGGCGATGATCGTCTACACCAGCGGCACGACGGGAAAGCCCAAGGGGGTCGTCACCACCCACGCGAACCTCCGCGCGCAGGTCACTTCACTGATCACCGCGTGGGAGTGGACGGCGGACGACGCGATTCTCCTCGTGCTGCCGTTGCACCACGTGCACGGCATTGTGAACGTGCTGACGTGCGCGTTGTGGGCGGGCGCCCGCTGCGAGATGCTCCCCAAGTTCGACGCCGCGCGGGTCTGGTCCCGGCTTGCCGACGGCGACCTCACCCTGTTCATGGCGGTGCCGACGATCTACACGAAGCTGATCGCCGCCTGGGACGCGGAGCCGGAGGAGCAGCGACGCGCATGGTCGGCGGGTTGCGCCCGGCTGCGGCTGATGGTGTCGGGGTCGGCGGCGCTCCCGATCCCGACGCTGGAGCGCTGGAAGGCGATCAGCGGTCACACGCTGCTCGAGCGCTACGGCATGACCGAGTTCGGTATGGCGCTGTCGAACCCCGTGCGCGGCGAGCGCCGCCCGGGATTTGTGGGGACGTCGCTGCCCGGCGTCGAGGCGCGACTCGTGGACGAGCAGGGCGGGGCGGTCGCGCCCGGCACGCCGGGGGAGCTGGAAGTGCGGGGGCCCGGTGTTTTCCTCGAGTACTGGCGGCGCCCCGAGGCGACGACCGCGGCGTTCCGCGACGGCTGGTTCCGCACCGGCGACGTGGCTGTCGTCGAGGACGGCGCCTACCGCCTGCTCGGCCGCAGCAGCGTCGACATCATCAAGTCGGGAGGCTACAAGATCTCCGCGCTCGAGATCGAAGCGGTGCTGCGCACGCACCCCGCCGTCGCCGAGTGCGCGGTCGTGGGGGTGGAGGATCCCGAATGGGGGGAGAAGATCTGCGCCGCCGTCGAGCCGCGCGGCGCCGAGCCGACTCTCGCCGAGCTGCAGGCCTGGGCCCGGGAGCGGCTCGCGCCGTACAAGTTGCCGCGCGCGCTGCGTTGCGTGTCGGCGCTCCCGCGCAACGCGATGGGGAAGGTGATGAAGCCGGAGGTGGCGGCGTTGTTTGGGGCCCACTCGGCGTGAATCCGATGACGATCGTCCGCGGCACTGGCCCATCCTTGGCGGGTGTCCCCT
>WNGJ01006877.1_pt1 | contig 13624 bp, 12 predicted proteins | sample 5400611 | NCBI WGS metagenome assembly WNGJ01 (sample SAMN13153375, study PRJNA577476) | soil metagenome | isolation source: 40 cm soil or saprolite under Garry oak tree replicate 1 | place: USA:California | collected 2016-06-15 | reverse complement strand
ATCACGGTTGGGGCTCGTAGATATTTCTGGGTAAGCCCAACCAGCAGCGAGAAGAACAAGACTCCCACAATGATGGTCCATTGGTGACTGGTGACGAAGTCGTTTGACCAGATGGCCTTGTTTAAAAACTCGTAGATCCCCAACCAGATGGCTGTAAAGACGATGGAAACAAGCGCAAAGAGGATGACCATGTAGAACCTGGGAAATTTCACCTGGGTTTCGCTGCCGGAACCAGTTTGCGCTGCCTGCGACGGCTGACCGCTTGCGTTTGTTGTTGTTTCAGACATCGTTGTTCTCCTTGACCATTAACAGAGGATAGCTGGTCTTCATCGCTTGCACCGGTTCGCCGCTCGTCGTGATCTCCACCCTCGCCTGCTGGTCTACTTTAACCTTAAACGCTGGCAGCCAGATATAGACGAAACAGTGTGTTCCGCGTAACTTCACCTGCGTCTCTAAGAATGAAGAGCGCCTATATCTTAAGGATACTGGTTTAGGAACAAACGCACATCCTCAGAATGCACTATTTTTGCACGCATCCTTCGGATTGATTACATGAACCGGGTAGCTCAAGTAGTGTATTTGTACCAGTTACATGTTACTTCATACACTGGCTCATGAAAAGCTTTTTTCACCTTGATACGAGCCACGCCGAATGCGCCTGTAGACTAGGTCAGCTACTGCCAGGATAATCACAAGCAGCCAGATATAGATGGCATAGTCGTTGCGAAAAGCGATGACGGCAATTGAGAGGAGAAAGATCAACGGAGCTAGTAGGGCACGCAGCGCGAGAGAAATGATATGCGATCTATCCATTGTCTTGTCTATGAGTCGGTGTCCACTGGCAGCGTACACCCAGATCACAAGGATCATCAGGCCGGTTACCACCTGGTTTGAGGCGTAGAGGATCCCAGTTGTCTGCGAACTCGGATACGTCGCACGCAGGGCGTTGAAGACGGGTTGCAGCTCGATGAACAGCAAAAAGGCAAAGTTCAGCCAGATGAGTGTCAGCGTATGGCGCCTGATGACCATGAACATCCGGTGGTGTGAGAGCCAGTAGAACCCCACAATCAGCACACTAAAGCCATACACTGGGAGTTGTTCCAGGACTGCGCCCAGGGCCGTCGAAAAGGGCTGGTAAGATCCAGAGAGCAGCGTGCCCGTGATATATGCGATCAGAAACGTGATAGCCACCGCCACCATATTGTCGGTGATCGAGCACATGCGAGTGGTTCCCTCCATGACACCAGCGCTCCGATGGTGGCGATAAGTGATGCTGCGTAGGAGCCAACCAAGGACAAAGGACAGGAGAAAGATGCCCTCGGCGAGCAAGACGCTGTAGAACGAGACTCCAAGGGAGATAAGGGTCCCGAGTGGGATGAGGAGCAGCCGGAGAGTGGTGTAGGTAATATACTCAGCAGGGACCCCTGCATCCAGCAGGTGATCACCTCGCGCCACGACCCACATCAGGAACAGCGTGATGCCGGTGCCCACCTGCGTGGATGCGAACAGTTGCCAGACTCCTGCCTGGTTACCATAGAGATAGAAGAATAAGACGGGAACAGGAAGAAAGACAATCGATGCCAGGAACAGTATATTCAACATGATGAAGATGCTATTGGATCGCTTCAAATAGGTGAAGATGCGGTAGTGAGAGATCCAGGAACTGGTGACCACGAGATAACTTACGAGATAAAACGGCATACCGGGCAGAATGTTATTTATGATGTAGCTCTGCAGTTGAGACTCGCTCAAACCATCTGGAGGAAGTCGAATGTTGACCACGAAGAGCGTAAATGCGACTGCTATGACGCAATCGCTTAAGCCATAGATGCGTTGGACATTCGATCCTGGCTGAGGTTGAAACTCATCCGCAATTGACGCTTTCTTCTGTATCTGCATGGATAGTATCCTTATGCGAGATGGTGTTCAAGAGCATAACGAGTGGCAGCACTGCGCGAATTGAGGCCCAACTTGCCGTAGATCGATTGGATATGCCCATTGACGGTGTGCGGGCTCAGGACGAGGCGCTCGGCGATCTGGCTGTTGCTCAGTCCCATAGCGAGCAGACGCAGCACCTCCACTTCACGGGCCGTCAACGCTTCATAAGTGGGAGGAGAAGATGGCGTTGTAGGCCTCATAGGGAGATCATCATGATGATGTTTGATGACGCCCAGGGAGTTCAAGGCGGCCGTGGTGCCTTGCTTGTCTTGAATTTGTCGACTCAATCGATCGCTTTCTTCAAAGAGATTGATTGCCGGCTCAGGATCATTCTGGTTGCAGACGAGATGGCCAGCGACCCTGAGTGCCCTTGCTTTCACCTTAGTTGAGACCCTCACATTGCTCTCACTCGCTGCCTCCAATGCCTGTTCCAGGAAGCCACGGCCCTCGCTCGCATAGTCCCCAAACAACCAGGACTGCTCCAGTGCCGTCGCCAGTCGCAAAGCCTCCTCTATCTGGCGACGCTCTATTAGCCACCCCATTGCTGCTCGTAGATTTTCCACCTCTAGCTGCAGCCGCGCTTGCCAGACGACCTGATCAGCAGCGGGCAAGACGGACTCCGCCTCTTCGGCGAGCGCCAGGTAGTAGGCCGCATGGGCATCCCGTGTCTGCTCCAGTTCCTCACATGCCGCCAGGCGTTCCAACGCATACTCGCGGATCATCTCAAAGGGATACAGGCGTGGTCCATCCTTCCCCTGTGCAGGCTGCCGCAGCAGGCTCTTGTTGATGAGCGATGTGAGGCCGTCCAGGACGGAGAGAGCCATGCCACCAAGCGCTATCGAGATGACCTCTGCGGCTTGCAACGAGCACCCTCCGACGAAGACTGCGAGTCTGCGCAAGAGCATTTGCTCATCTGGAGAGAGCAACTCATCGTTCCAGCTCAGCGTGTTGCGCAGCGTCTGCTGGCGGTCAGGTGCATCCAGACTCCCGCCAGTCAACACCTGTAAGCGTTGTTCTAGCCGCGGAAGCAGCGCCTGGGGTGATAGCAGCTTACTACGCTCTACTGCCATTTCAAGGGCAAGCGGCACGCCCTCCAGCCGCGTACAGATCTCGGCGATGGCACGTGCGTTCTCCTCCGTCAGTTGGAAGCCGGGCAGAGTGGCCTGCGCACGTTGCACAAAGAGTGCTACAGATGCAACGTGTGACAGGTCTTCACATTCTGGCAGATGTTGCAGATCGGGTATCTCCAGTGGCTGGAGCGTAAATGCATATTCACCCCGTACACGCAACAGAGCGCGACTGGTCACCAGCAGCTTGAGTTGCGGACAGGCTGAGAGCAGGTCAGACAGGAGTGGTGCCGCCGGCAGGACCTGCTCGAAGGTATCGAGCAGCAGGAAGAGCTGCTTGTCGCGCAGAAAGGTTTTCAGGGGTTCCGCCGAGCAGCAATCCCCCCTTGCTTGCAGCCCGAGTGCCTGCGCGATGGCTGGGAGGACTAGCTCCGGATCGTGGCTGTCAGCCAGCGAGACAAAACAGCCCCCATGAGCAAACGCCTCCAAGACCGTGTTCCCCAGTGACAGTGCCAGGTGCGTCTTGCCGATACCCCCGGTGCCGGTCAGCGTCACCAGTCTCACCTCAGAACGCAGGAGCAGATCTCGTACTACCTGGAGCTCTCCTTCGCGCCCAATTAGTGGTGTGAGAGGCACAGGTACATTGCGGAAGTGCACAGGCAGGCCATCCAGATACGAATTTGCTGCGGAGGGAAAGGCTGCTGATTGGACAGGAAGTATGCTCAGAGGCGAGACGGCATGACTGGCTTCTTCAAATGCTGTGGCAAAGCTAAGCATGTCTACGTAGCGCAGCGTCGGTTCCTTGGATAGGCTTTTGAAGACCACCTGCTCCACCGCAAAAGGTATCTCAGGATGCCGCTCATGCAGAGAAGCAGGGACAGCATACATGTGCTGGTTGGAGAGGTGGGCAGCAGTCCCCTCAAAGGGGAGCTGGCCGCTGAGCCATTCGTAGACCATCACAGCGAGCGCATATTGATCACTGGCGGCACAAGGCTGACCGCGGATTTGCTCGGGAGCCATGTAGGCCAGGGGGCCGAAACGCTCTTTTATCTGCAAGGACTCGGTACCGCAGGTGAGCAAGGCCAGGCCAAAATCGCTGAGCAGCACTTCATGTTTCGGCCCCAGCAGCACGTTCTCCGGCTTGAGATCACGATGGATCAGGTGTTGATCATGGGCATGCTGTAAGGCGGAGGCCAGAGCCAAGACGTAGGAGACGATGGTGGGCAGCGGCACGACCGTCCCCCGAGGATGAAGCTGGCGCAGGTTGCCATAGTGCGCGTAGTCCATCACCAGAAAGGGGACTTCGCCCTCCAGCCCAAAGTCGAACACGCGAATGATGTGCGGATGCACCAGGTGGCTGATGTTGCGCGCTTCGGTGAGAAAGTCGGCCAGGGTGGATGAGTCCACTCGTGAGCGCAAGGCTTTGATGGCGACCGGGGTACTCAAATACAGGTGCTCGCCCAGGTACACATCGGCAAAAGCGCCTTCGCCCAACAGCTGGATCAGGCGATAGTTACCCAGCCGTTGCTCTACTCGTTCCATCATGCGCACCACTTCCTTTTGATGTTGGAATACTTTCGTGTTGAAATGAAACAAAACTACGAATAACCAAATACAAGGGTAGTCCTCGGATCCAGGTGCGTAATCCGAGTAACTGCAACGTCATTGAAACACTTTACGCTTGCTTACGCAGCCACACCGTTCGTCAGCTCCTCATCCTTAACGGCTCTTGGGAGACGATGAGCGAATACTGAAATGAACAACTACTGCTTAAGAATCACTGTAGTCGATCATGCGCGCGAAAACAATTCCCCACAGGGTATAGAAAGGGTATAGTTTTGGGTATTATGCTGGCATTACTCGTGGCGTTGGGGAGAGGCTGGTGCGCAAGCGAACCGCAGCAATGCCCGTATGAGGATGCCCAAAACCGGATCATGCTTGCGTAGCGGGAACCCGTCTAGTGTAAATGCACTACGAGAGACGACCACCTGATGGTGCTCAGCTGTCTTGACCTGCGCAAAAACAGTGTGTTTACAGCATGTGTTTTCGTCCCCTGGACACTATACTGGAAGTAGCGGTCAAGTGAGGAGGCTCCATTTCTGACACATATTGGGAGTCCAGAGGGCCGCAGCCCTCTGCCAAGGTTCGCGGGTCTCCGACCCCAGGTGTCCCCGAAAAACCCCTTTCCATTCAAGAAAAAAGTGTCAAGGGAGAAGCGAGGGGACGATTGTACTTTGTATATTACACTACCTCTCTATGCGAATCTTTTGAAGAAAAGGAAAGGAGAAATAGTATGACTCTGGGTCCATTGGAGTATCTGGTTGTCGGATTTGAGGGCAATCGATTCCACGGCCAGATTTTGTCTGAACTACGCGCTGCCAAGGAGAAAGGCATCATAAGGGTGGTTGATCTGATCTTTCTCACGAAAGACGATCAAGGCAACTTCGCTGCCATGGAATTGAGTGATCTGAGCGAGGAGGAAGCCGAGCAGTTTGCTCCCCTGGCTGGTGATCTCCTGGGCCTGCTCGCCCCTGAAGATATCGAGCAGGTCGCAGCCGACATTCCCAACAATAGTTCAGCCGGTCTGCTCCTGTTCGAGCATACCTGGGCTATCGGCTTGAGGGATGCGATTTTGAATGCGGGTGGTATAGCCGTGGCCGGAGGACTGGTTGCCCCTCATGTGCTAAAGATGTTAGAAGAAGAACTCGAGCAGGAGAAAGCGGAAGTTAAGGCTACTGAGTAGCGTTATGAAGGAGGAGACCTATGTTAAGAAGAAGAAGACCACTCTTGAGGACCGCCGCGGTCGGTGGAGTTGCCTATGCTGCTGGCCATCACGTGGCCACGAAATCGGCGCAGCAGCAACAGATGGATGCCCAGCAAAACGCACAGATTGCCGATATGCAGGATCAGCAAGCGGTACAACAACAGCCAGTATACCAGCAGCCGGCTCCGCCACCACCGGTGTATCAACAACCGGCTCCACCTCCATCACAGGCAGCAGCACCGTCTACCGGCTTGACTGATGAGAGCATTGCGCAGTTAAAGAAGCTCGGGGATTTACATGAGTCAGGAGTCCTGACCGACGCCGAGTTTGAGGCCGCGAAGCAGAAGATCCTGGGAATCTAATAATCAGCCGGGATGGCTCAATGCAGCAGAACTAGAAGGAGATACAAGCATGTTTCGGAGAAGACGAGGCGGAGAAGAACAGGTGCAACCGGGAGGACCGGGGCCAATGGGACCACAAGGAGGTGGGGGTGGAAGGTATCGTATGCGGCAAAAGCTGGTGTCGTTCGGCGATGATTACTGGATCGAGAATGCCCAGGGCCAGCGTGTCTACTTTGTCGATGGCAAGGCGTTCCGTTTGCGGGAGCACCTGGGCTTTAAAGATATGCAGGGCAATGAACTGGCCGCGATTCAGGAAAAGGTCATGCACATCAAAGACACGTATAGTATTTACCGCAATGGCAATGTACTCGCCACCGTCAAGAAAGCCCTGATCACGCCGCTGCGCCAGCGTTTCGACGTTCACGTGGCAGGCGGTGAGAACATGGAAGTGCAAGGCAATATCGTGGATCACGAATATGAAATCCACGAGGGACGCAAACGGGTCGCGGAGGTCTCGAAGAAGTGGTTCCGAGTGGCCGATACCTATGGGGTGGATATTGCTCCTGGCGCCGATGATGTCTTGATTCTCGCCATTACAGTAGTCATCGATATGATGGTTGACCAGGGCAGATAACAGCATTGTTCGCCCCCTGAAACAGGTCAGGACAAGCTGGTACTCTTCATCGAGAACCATGCCGAGCCGCGCGCGGCAGCAACGTTCTCGCCGGAACAAGCACGCACGGCTGCGCTGACGATGCTGACGCTGCCTGGAGCGAAACTGGTGTACGAGGGCCAAGTCGAAGGACGGCGCGCCAGGCCGCCGGTGTTCCTGGCGCGCCGCCCCTACGATATTTTTCACCTTCAGGGATGAAGATTCTCACGAAACAGGAGCTTGATAAATCAGACGGAATCCTCGTAGCTCAGAAAACCGGGAGCTTGCCCCTGAGATGGGGGATTGGTCCAACTCTGCAGGTGCCCGAATTGATGACGACGTTGGCGTTGGTGTCGGAGTCGTTCCTGGAGTGGGGGTTGGGGTAGGAGTGACCCCAGGCGTTGGCGTTGGTGTCGGGGTGATCCCAGGTGATGGAAGTGTTCCTTTCCCTGCTGCCAACCGAGCCGCCACCGACACTTGCTGCTCCAGCAGGTCCAAGCGCGCTTGGACCTGCTGGAGCAGTTCAACACAACACATGCAATTTTTGATTGACACGCACCTACAGCGGCATTTTGAAGCCCTAACTCTTTTCATCACTACTAGCGGCGGCGCTCTCGGCGCCGCACGCCCGCAACCGAAACCGGCGACAACGGTCTGCCGATCGGGTCAATGAACAGCGAGCACGGCCCCGCCTTGGCCGGTAGCGTCCCGTCAAGGACATCGATCTTGTAGGTGAGGGTATCCCCTTCCAGTTGCGGATCGCGTAGGGTCACTGTCACTTCTTCGGGGACAGCGTCCCCATTCTCCAGGAAGGAAACAACCGCGTTGGGAGGATCTTCGGCGAAGCTGTTTTCGCCCTCGCCCCACTGGTCGACGAACTTCTTGGAATGCATGTGGCCCACGACCCGTTGTGGCCGGTCCGCAAAGAACAGGGTCGAGTGTGCCAGCCCATGAAACGTCACGGAGCCATTGTTACTCGTCAGCCCATGGGCACTCTGCACAAACAGTGCTTCGATACTATCAACTTGCGGTTCGGTCTTTTCGCTCATAGATTCGTTCCTTTCGCATAGAAATCTAGTACACTTACATTAGTAGAGAAAAGTTCGGTGTTCTCGCTCATGAGTTCGTCTCTTTGGTGACGGCCTTGGGCAAGTCGCGCCTGAAACCTGCTTCTCCGGTGCAAAACTGAACAGGTATAACTTACTCACTCATACGATGGAGCTTCATCTCCATCGCTCTACACGCAAAACACCTGGACGCCATCTTGAGTGTACTGGATCAGGAACATAAATACATCCTGTAAACACACTGTTTTTGCGCGCTTCTAAAAAGGGCATGGGTAAACAGTAATCAGCTTACATAGTGTACTTACACTAGCCCTTGATTGACTATGCCTTACCCTATTGGCCGCCGCTATTCTCAGCAAGCGCATTCGAGAGTCCAAACGCCTGAACGATTTTACCAGCCGCCGATACGACCCGCGCAGTGCCGACCACCGGCGCGATCGCTATGAGTGTGCCGACAATGCGCTCCGGCGCAATGCCAGCTTCACCACTGAGCTGGAGGTTCACCAGCCACGAGGCGGGAGCCGCGTCCAGGGTCGTCAGGGCCGCAATGCGTACGAGCATGAAGGTTTCTGGATCGAGTCCAGATTCTTCAAGCGAACCCTCGTGCATGCGCAGCAGCGCACTCAGCACGCTCAGATCGCCTTCGGCGAGCGTCTGTAGGGTCTCGTTGGGATCGGTGATGTTTTTATTCATAGTCATCCTTTCTTTCTAACAGACTCCTTGCGGTGTAGAAACCCCGCATTGAGTACGATCACGCATCTTCAAAACATACTATGATGCGCTTCCACAGGGCTTGTGACGGCTGGCACTCTCCATGGTACTATGTGGGTAATCCATTCACGGTCATGGAGTAGTGCTAGCCAGATGCGGGCACTCGATTAGGCCGTGCCAAAGGCTTCCTTCACGCCCGGCAGCATGCAATAGATCAGGATGATGCCGTTGATGAAGAAGGATACACTTACATCCTGCCAATTTCTCCTCCTGGCAATCCTCATTAGGAGGCATGTAATTAGGATCAATTGGGTACGGGTTGGACTACATACAGCTCTCCTCTCTCATGAAATGCTCGACGATGACGCTTGTCTTAGAACCGAACGCATCTAGAACGTTGTTTTCAGTATACCGGCTTGGTAATGAAAACACATCCTCAGAACACACTATTTTTGCACATGGCCATACAGTCGGACATCCAGCTTGGTCGGTTCACGCAATAGGTTTGCACTAGTTAGGAACCCGTGGAAACATATGAAAAATAGTGTGTTTTGAGGATGTAGTCTCGTTCATAAGCCAGTACACTGGAGACAGTGGTGCAAGCGCACTGTGGTCGTAGCAAGGGAGACGTAGTCACATCTTTTACGCATGATGCCATTCCTCTTCATTGGGCACGAAGCCAGCCGCCTGGCGTAACGCTCGGACGGCAGCCACGCCGCTCATGCGCCATCGGTAATCGGCGGAGGCACGGTGATCGCTAATGGGTCGCACTTCAGCTCGGACGATCTCTGCTGCTCGCTTAAAGCTCTCTTCTGTAGGCTGTAGCCCTATGAGCGCCTCTTCTGCCTGTACAGCTCTTAAAGGTATGGGAGCCACGGCGCCCATCACCAGGCGAACTGCGGTGATAACACCATCTTGTATGATGAGAGTTGCGGCGGCATTTACCACAGAAATATCTTCGGCGGTGCGGCCAATCTTATAGAAACCACCCTGGATTTTATCAAAATTAGCTAGTGGGAGACGCAATTCGTAGATTAATTCGCGTTCTCGCACACTCTTAGCCGGGCCAATAAAAAAACTGGTGAGCGGCACAATACGCTCACCATGTATACCCACCAGTACAGCCTGGCCATCAAGGGCTAACAAAGAGGGTGGCGTGTCGGCGGATGGAAGCGCTGAGGCAATGTTTCCTACTAATGTCGCCATATTACGAATATTTGGCGAGCCGCAGACAGCAGCACCACGCGCCAGAATTCCATTAGCGAGTGCCTGTATCTTCGGGTGCCTGGCTACGGTGCGCATGGTGGTCCCGGCGCCAATATGCAGCCAGCCGTTCTCCTCGCGGATATAATCTAACCCTAGCTTGCGGATATCCACAACTTCGCGCACGCCGACCATGTAGCGCGGATTCACGAGCAGGTCTGTACCGCCTGCAATGACGGTTCGTCCATCTTCCGCAAGCAGGGTAACCGCTTCATCCAGTGTAGTTGGGCTATGATAGGCTCTTATTTTGAGCATAGGTGAAATACCTCAACATGAGCGCAGCCTTTGTAATTGCAATTTAATACTTCCTTGCATTCGGATGAGCAAGATGCGGCAGCAGCGTTTCTGAATGCACAGAGGTATAATACTATCTTGTGCAAACTGCAACCTCATCTATTCAATAAATGCATGATTGCCTCCAGCACTCCCCCACCGACGGCACGCGACTTATCCGAAATGGTGAAGCAATGCTCACGAATGGCGCGCGGATCAATGTCCCCGACTTTCATACCGGTGTTTACCGCAAGGCCATCGCGCACGAGACCTCGCAGTATGCCGGAAATAGTTGCACTGATTGGAATAGTATCCTCTTCAGATTTCACGAGAGCTACCGTCTCACCCGCCTGCACTTGGTCTCCAATCTGGCGCACTCCATACAGTCTACCAGCACAAGGCGCACGTAGCAACCGTTCGCTTGCATATCCACTAATCGTACCGGGCACACCTGTATTAGGCTCGGCATAACCCTTTAAATAGACACGTCCAAGGTTATGGCCGCGATTGGTCTCAATGACCGCGTGCACTTCTTGGCCCGCCTCGTAGCCAGGGCCAAGCGCAATCACAATCGGAGCATCATTCATCGAGATTCCGCTATTGTACTTTGAGAGGGTCGCTTCTACCAATACTTTGGGTTGTATTTGCCTGAGCACCGTGCCTACACGATCAACTACTATTGGCACAAAACCATTCGTTAATGCTGCCTGGATATCCTCTAGCGAGCTGGCACGGCAGGCTGTTACACCCTCAACCGTCATTTTCCCCAGCGTCACCGCCTCGGCAAATGCCACGGTGCGCCGCAGGACAGTTGGTTGAGGGAGTTCTGTTGCCATGACTGCAAAACCTGCGCGAGAGAGACGGTGCATAACTCCCGTGGCAAGATCGCCCGCACCTTTTACTGCAACCAGTGGCAAGCGCTTAGTTTTGATTTTGTTCTGCTTAGCCACCGCAACCTCCAATCGTCAGTGCCAGCCGATATAGCGCAAAGTTTGCGAGATCTGTTGACCGGCGCGGGTTACAGCGGCAATCAGTTCGCGTTGCTTGGGTCGACAACGCTCGCTTGGGCCGCCTATCGAAACTGCTGCAACGACTGTACTCAGATGATCAAAAATGGGGGCAGCAACAGCATCAATACCCTCTTCTAGCTCGCCGCATGAAATAGCGTAGCCATTTGCGCGAACACTACGCAATTCATCAAGCAGTACGCGCGGATCAGTTATCGTATTATCCGTATATCGTGAGAGGTTCATATGGTTGAGTATTTCGCGTAATCGTACTTCCCATTGATAGGCGAGCAGCACTTTCCCAGTGGAAACGGCATGCGCGGGGAGGTGTTGTCCAGGTACATTAACGGCACGTACAAAAAAATATGAATCTTCGGTGTCAATAATCACTGCTTCCATGCCTTCGAGTACCGCCAGGTGTACCGATTCGTGTGTCTGATCACGCAGATCCATAAGTATTGGCCGCGCGGATTTGCGAACCGTATGAGAACTCAGGATACTGGCTCCAAGCGCTGTTACACGCAGACTCAGGCCATACTTGTGGCTATCCTCATCTTGTACCAGTAATCCCTCGTTCACTAAGGCAGTAACCAATCGATGGGTGGTTGATTTTGGTAGGCCTGTGACGTTCGCAAGGTCGGTAATACCAAGGAATCCCTGGTTTCCAAAGGCTCGTAGAACGCTTGCGATACGATGAACAATCTGAACTGTTTTCTCACCGTCCAGGGGCTCTCCATGGCGCATGCTTTTCCCCGATGTCACGACGCTGGCACATCTGTTCTGTGCAGTGGAATTATGTTCCAACTATGTATGGACAGAGTATAGCCAATGTCAGGAAAGGGTGTCAAGCGTCCATCTACTTTCGATTCCATCGGGTCCCGAGGGGCTTGGGGTGAATCACGTCCGCGTAAGGGTGGTGCAGCATAGGACTTCCCGCAACGGCTAGATTGTACGAGAAAAAGAGAGTAGTCTCATCCATCTCTGTGTTTGTTGTCATTTTCATGCTGTCGTTATAGTCTCTCAGCTTGAGTGTAAACTTTCTTCCGAGAAAGAAAGCAGTCTCTAGAGATGCCGAGTTTCTCAGTCGTTGGACTGTTCCTTGTGGGTGTAGTCGCCTGCCTGGCGCCGCTCCTGATCTATGTCACACGTGCTCGATTCCTTCCTGCTATCGTCTTAGAAATAGTAGGTGGAATCATCATTGGCCCGCAAGTGTTGAATTGGGTTCATGTCGATGTGCTCCTTCACCTCCTCTCATCGATGGGCCTTTGTTACCTCCTCTTCCTGTGTGGACTGGAAGTGGACCTGAAGCACTTGAGGGGACGGGTACTGATGATGGTTGGGAGTGCATTCCTGTTTTCCATAGGACTCGCTTTAGTTGTCGGGTTGAGTCTTTATGCCCTGGATGAGAGAACATCACCCCTCCTTGTAGCTATTATCCTTATAGCTACCTCTCTGGGCATCGTGATGCCCATCCTGAAGGATATCGGTGAGAGCGCCTCTGACTTTGGACAACTCGTTATTGCTGCCGCAACACTCGGTGAATTTGGTTCGATCATTCTGCTCTCGCTCTTCTTCTCCTCAGAGGCCACCAACCCTGTTGCAAGAGGAGCGCTCCTGGGAATTCTTGTCTCTCTGATTCTCCTCTCCTCTCTGGCCGTTTTCGGTGTGCATCGGACAACCTGGTTTACGGATATAGCTCATCGACTCCAAGATTCATCTGCGCAAATTAATGTTCGCATCGCTCTCACACTGCTAGTCGGGTTCATTGCGCTGGCTAACGCCTTTGGGACTGAAGCTATCCTAGGTGCCTTTCTGGCGGGTGTCGCCATGAGGGCCGTTTACAAGGAGACGACAGAACTGCGCCCTCTCTTACGCATCAAACTTGAGGCCATAGGTTTTGGTTTCTTTGTGCCCATCTTTTTCGTCACCAGTGGTCTGAACTTCAACCTCCACGCGCTGTTGGCGAACGTCTCGATCATGGTGCTCGTGCCGGTATTTCTGGCAGCGTTGCTGCTCGTGCGTGGAGTACCCGCGATCGTCTATCGGCGGCGATTAGATACCCAGCGTACAGTGATTGCCGCATTGTTGCAGGCCACCTCGCTGACCTTCATCCTCGCAGCTACACAGATCGGGATGGAACTTGGCTTGATCACGTCCGCGATCAGTTCTGCACTAATCGCTGCTGGTCTCCTTTCGGTCATCATCTACCCGCTAATCGCGCTGACCCTCTTACGGGACATCATAGGTGAGGAAAAGGCCATCTACTTCAGTAGACCTCTGTCATGAATAGGGAGAAGGTCTCTCAAGAAAGCAAAAGACCCGCGAGAAAACTCGCGGATCTTCTCCGTAAGCCTGAGACTCAAGCAATCTTATTGGTTGCTCGCTCCCCTTGAAGACTCCAGCCGCTCACGCATTTGATCGAACGTGACGGCATCAATTTCCCCACGTGCATACCGCTGGCGGAGGACCTCCATCGCAGAAAGCTCAACTGGCGATACGCCAGGATGGTAGAAAGGCGCGCGCCTGTAAAATGACATCGGC